>Ga0316229_1000148_pt1 | contig 104839 bp, 105 predicted proteins | sample TBH18023metaG_FD_206011 | JGI IMG/M metagenome (GOLD analysis project Ga0316229, IMG submission 206011) | Freshwater microbial communities from Trout Bog Lake, Wisconsin, USA - TBH18023 | ecosystem: Environmental > Aquatic > Freshwater > Lake > Hypolimnion/Profundal zone | place: USA... | reverse complement strand
ACGGCGAAATCCTCGGCGCCCACATCATCGGCGCCGATGCCACCGAGATGATCGCCGAACTCGGGCTCGCGATCACGATGGAGGCGACCTACGATGAGCTCATCGCCACGATCCACGCCCACCCGACCCTGAGCGAAGCCGTCCACGAGGCCGCCCACGCCTCGCAGGGACACGCGATCCACTTCTGAAAAGCAAAAAGCCCAGAGCGGAAGCCGGCTTGCCCCGCATTTCTCACGGTTCAGAGAAGCCGGACGATCTTTCCTAGACGGCATTCAGATGGTCTGCCAACCCGAGCAGTCCCGCCTGCCATCGCGGGCTCCAATGATCAATGCGCCCAAAATCCCAGGGGCAACTGGCGCAAAGCAAAAAAAATCCCGGCCAAACAAGCCAGGATTCCCATGAGGAGTGGAGATATTGCCCCAAGCATCTGGACATGACTCAGAAATCCATCCCATGGCGCTGCCGGATCATAATAAACACGGAACTCCGTTTCAGCATTGAGACGGTCAATCTGCGACTGCACATTTTGGGCGCGCGATTTCAGAACAAAAAATGGAAGCGGGCCGAATTGTTGCGAACGATAAGTGATGCCATCCACGCGGTATGCAAATTCGAGATTCACCACATAACCTCCACCAGATCTGGCTTCACCGCCTCCGGTGGAAGCTTGATAAGCAACTTCTGCGGTAATGAGTTCTCCTGGAACCGAGGGAAACCGACGTGAAACCAGAAACCGGCGAACCCATGGAATCCCCAGGAAGAGCGCGAAGAAAAGCCCGATGAGGGTGGAAAAGATGGAAACGACGATTCCAACGTTTTGGGATATCCAGCGAGTGTGGAGAATGCCAAAGAGGAATAGCGCCAAGAGAGGGACAATGATCAGAAAACCCTTTCCCGAGGGCAGATCGCGAAGAAGCGCACAATCCGAGGGGTTGCCAGGGTCATAAAAGACCTCCACCTGAGCTCTAGGTGGAAATCTCAAGGTGCCGTCTGGATTTAGATACGTAGATTTTGGAAACGAGGTTCTCGCCCCCTTCGGGTAGGAGGCCGCCGGGCCAGGAGTGAACTTGCTTCCAATGAGGCGTTTACCATCCACCGTGAAATCGTATGAAATTGCCGGTATTCCATAATTCAACCCGAACCACTCCACCCGACCCGGCGTCGTTGCCCATGAGGACCGACTCCGAGCAACCCTCAAGTAAGAGGCCCCATATGACCAACAGATGATGCCGCCAAAAATGCAGACGAAGATCAGCAAGACAGTTTGGAATTGTCCCATGCAGCCATCATCATGACCGGGACGAATATTTCAAACAAAACAAGCGCAGCCTGAATGGATTCCCTCCCTGTTTGATTCGTTCCACCTGCCCGATGGCCTTGGGCCGATCTGCTGCGGGATATCGAGCGAAACTGCGTCTTGCACAAATACAGGTTATGTCTTACACTTCTGCTAGTGAGTAACACAATCACCATTCGATTGCCGGAAGATCTGGGCCGATGGCTGGAAGGAGAATCCAAGTTGACCGGTCTGCCGAAGGGGCGGATTGTGCGGGAGCAACTGGAACTCTCCCGCACGCGGAAGGCGCGCCAGCCGTTTCTGGACTTGGCCGGGAGCTTGGAAGGCAGGCCGCATCTCAGCCGCAAGCGCGGGTTTGAGCCGTGAGAGGGATTGCGGACACGGGCTTTCTGGTCGCCTTTGCCAACCGCAGGGACCTCTATTTTCCGTGGGCCTACGCGCTGGCGGAGAACGTCCACGAACCCCTCCTCACCTGCGAGGCCGTGCTGGCCGAGACAGCTTTTCATCTCAGGAACAGCGCTCTCGTTCTGAGGCTTTTGGAAACCGGGCTGGTGCGGCTCGCCTTTGATATCGAGAGCCATCGCCCGGAACTCGCCGAGCTGGCGAAACGGTATGCCGACCGCCACCCGGATCTGGCCGACCTCTGCCTGATCCGCATGAGCGAATTGAATCCGAAGCTCCCCGTGATCACGGTGGATGGAGATTTTACATTCTATCGCCGGAACCGCCGCGAGGTGATCCCGGTCGTCATGCCACCGGACGTGGAACATCGGGCGAAATAGATTCCCGAAATGGAGGGACGACCGCCGTGTCGTCCCTTGAATAAGTCGGACCGGACGGCGCCGGTCCCTCCAGAAAATCGCTTTCAGATTGCCTCGTGTCGCCCGGGCGGCGCGGAAAACCTTCCGCTGGCGGAGCGGCCTGCGCGGGTGCATGCTGGTGCCATGGCCGAGCGCCCGGATTTTAATGTCATTCTTCGCGACATGCCGCACAAGCCGGGCGTGTATGTGATGCGCGACCGGCTCAAGCACGTGATCTACGTCGGCAAGGCGCGCGACCTGCGCAAGCGGGTGGGCAGCTATTTCATGCCGTCGCGGAAGATGACGGCGGACCCGAAGACGCGCGCCCTCATCGAGAGCGTTTGGGACCTCGAATACCATGTCGTCCGCAGCGACGCGGAAGCCGTTCTTTTCGAGGGCCGGCTGATCAAGGAATTCCGGCCGAAATACAACGTGAGCTTCAAGGACGACAAGCGGTTCCTGCTCGTCCGGGTCGATCTGGACGACATGTATCCGAAGTTCGGGTTAACGCGTCTGAACAAGGAGGACGGGGCGAGGTATTTCGGGCCGTTCGCGCACTCCGGGGCGCTGCGCTCGACGCTCAATACGATGCGGGAAAAATTCGGCCTGCGGGCCTGCCGGGCGGCGATTCCCGGCGAGCGGGATTTCAAGCACTGCCTCGATCACGTGATCAAAAACTGCAGCGCCCCGTGCGTCGGCAAAGTCACCCGCGAGGAATACATGAGCCGCGTCGAGGCGGCGTGCGAATTCCTCGACGGCCAGAGCCGCGAGTGGATCGGCCAGGTCGAGGCCGACATGAAGGCCGCCGCAGAGCGGCTGGACTTCGAGAAGGCGGCGCAGTTGAGGAACCTTCTCGACGACCTGAAGACGACGACGAAGACGATGACCCGGTTCACCCGCAAATCCCTCCCGACGACGATCCACCCCGAGGCCGACATCAAAGCTCTCCAGGATGCCCTCGGGCTTCCGCGCCCGCCGCGCGTGATGGAGTGCTTCGACATCTCGAACATCTCCTCGACCCACATCGTCGCTTCGATGGTCCGCTTCCGCGACGGCATTCCCGACCGCGCCGGCTACAGGAAATACCGGATCCACGGAACGAAAGGTCAGGACGATTTTGCGAGCATGGCCGAGGTCGTCAGGCGGCGCTACGGGCGGCTCCTGCGCGAGGCTTCGTCGCTTGATGAAAACGCGGAGTTCAACCAGGAGCATGCGGGCGAGGCCGTGGCGCGGGTCGCCGAGGACACCCACACGACGATCATCCCGGACCTGATCATCGTGGACGGCGGACGCGGGCAGCTCTCGAGCGCCTGCAAGGAACTCCACCGGCTCGGGCTGCACGAGGCTCCGGTTATCGGGCTGGCGAAGGAATTCGAGGAAATCTACCGGCCCGGCCGCCCGCTCCCGATGAAGCTGCCCGAGGACAGCGGGGCGCTCCGCCTGCTCCAGAGGATCCGCGACGAGGCCCACCGCACCGCCAACGGCTACCACAGCCTCCTCCTCAAACGCCGGATCCGCGAGAGCTCGCTGGACGAAATCCCCGGCATCAGCACCGCCCGCAAACAGGCCCTGCTCGAACGCTTCGGATCGGTGGACCGCCTGAAAAAAGCCCCGGTCGAAACCATCTCTGCCGTCCCGGGAATCAGCCCCGCCCTCGCCAAAGCAATCCTCGAAAACCTGTCATCGAAATAGTTCCGGGCGCGACCCGAGAACAATGACCCGCCGCCCCAAGTGCCGGGATAACCGGGCTGGATGTTTGCGGGGCGAGCGGGTATCGGTGATCGGGTGTTTCTGCAAATTTCACTTCTGCTGGCCGCCGCGGTCATCGCGCTGGTGTTCCTGAGCCGGGCGGTGCCGCTCGCGCTCTCGAACCCGTGCGGGTTTCCCCAGGCGCGCTGGGCGTGGCCGGAAAAAGCGTTCACGGCCGGGCTGGTGCTGTTTTTTCTGGCAATGGCGGCGGCCTCGGCCGGCCGGCCGGCTGGCAGGATCGACATGGGGTCTCTCGGGAGCAGTCTCGTTCTTTATGCGGCACTGGTCCTGCTCGTGACCGGGTTTCTGGTCTTCCGCAATTTCGACATCCGCGAAACATTCGGTCTGGGCGCGCGCGGATGGAACTGGCGCATCATCGCGGGGTGGCTGGTGATGTTTCTCCCGCCCGTCTATTTCGTGCAGTCCCTGTCGTATGCGGCCAGCGGCCCGGACCAGAGCCCGCAGGCGATCGTGGATTTTCTCTTGAAGAGCAGCGGATGGCAGGCGAGGGCGGCTGTCTTCGGGATCGCCGTCGTCGCCGCGCCGGTGACCGAGGAATTGATTTTTCGCGGATGCCTTTACGGGATCCTGCGCAGATCCAGCGGAAGGATTCCCGCGATCGCCATTTCATCGGTCCTGTTTGCCTTGATCCACGGGCATCTCCCGTCGCTGCCCGGATTGGTCATCTTGGCGGTCGGCCTGGCGCTGGTTTACGAGCGGTGCGGATCGCTCTGGGCTCCGATCTCGATGCATGCCGCCTTCAACGCACTGACGATCGTCGCCGCGATCTTCTGGCCGGATTTCGCCAAATGAAACTTTCGGAAGAAGACCGCCTGCTCGGAAAAATCCTGCACGGCCTGCCCGCTTCGGACGATCTGATTCTCGGGCCCGGCGACGATTGCGCCGTGGTTCGGACGCGTGGCGTCCTCCTGCTTTTGAAGGCGGACTGCATCGCCGAGGGAATCCACTTCCTGCGCGGACACGATCCGGCCCGGGTCGGCTGGAAGGCGCTGTGCCGGCCGCTGAGCGACATCGCGGCGATGGGGGGCGAACCCCGCCATGCGCTGGTCACGATCTTTTCCCCGCCGGATCTCGACCCCCGATACTGGGCCGGTTTTTACAAGGGGATCCGGAAGGCGGCGCGGAGATTCGGCGTGACGGTCGCCGGTGGAGAAATGTCCCGCCAGCCGCACGGGATCGCGGTCTCGGTCGCGCTGACCGGTGTTGCGCCGGGCGGGAGGTTTGTCCGGCGGAGCGGGGGGCGTCCGGGCGACCTGCTCTTTGTCACCGGCCGGCTTGGCGGCTCGATCGCCGGGCACCATCTGGATTTTGTTCCGCGCCTGAACGAAGGCCGATGGCTTGCGGAGAAAGCCCGCGCGAGCGCCATGATGGACCTGAGCGACGGGCTCGGGAGCGACCTGCCACGGCTCGCAAGGGCCTGCGGATGCGGCTTCGAGGTGGACCTGGCTGATCTTCCGCTGCGAAAAGGTGCCGGTATCCACGCCGCCCTCACCGATGGCGAGGACTACGAACTGCTCTTTGCCATTCCACCCCGCAGGGCAGCGGCGGTTTTGAAAGCCTGGAAAACCGCCTTCCCGCGCACCCCGCTCACCCGCATCGGAATGCTGGACAGCACAGGCTCCGCCCCGCCGGCTTGGCCGGGTGGATGGGATCACTTCTCCGCTGCCCGGACCCCGCGTGTCGGGCAGCGCGGCCAATAATCCGGAAGAAATGGCTCTGAAGTCCGCGCTCATTCTCACGGCCGCCTTCGGGGAAGGGCACAACGCCGCCGCGAGAAACCTGGCTGCCGCGCTGGGCGAAAAGGGCGTGGCCGTCGAGGTGCACGACCTTTTTGCGGAGGCTTACGGCCCGGCGAACCGCTTCGTCCGCCGGCTCTACCTCCTGGCCATCAACCACACCCCGCTTCTCTGGAGCGCGATGTTTTTTGTTCTGGACCGGACGGCAGTGGTCGGGTGCGGGATCGGGGTTTTCGGACGCGCCGCGCGGCTGCTGGCCAAAACGATCTCGCGGGTGCAGCCGGATGTCATCGTGAGCACGTATCCCGGCAACGGGTATTTGCTGGACCTGATCCGCAAACAGAACGAAGCCGGGGCCGCGCGTTTGGTCACGGTCGTCACCGACTCGCTGACCGTGAACTCGGTGTGGTTCCGCTGCCGGAGCGATTTTTTCCTGGTGCCGAACGACGCGACCGGGGCGGCGATGCGAGACGCCGGGGTTCCGGCCGAAAAACTCCGCGTCACCGGGTTCCCGGTCCCGCTGGTTTTCGCCGAGCCCGCGCTGCCTAGGGACGGGGCGGTTTTCGAGGTTCTTTTCATGGTGAACTCGGCCCACCATCTCGCCGCCGATGTCGTGGAAGCCTTGATCAAAATCGAGGGCATCCACCTCACCGTGACGGTCGGGCGCGACGCGGGACTGGACCGGGCGATCGAGGCCATCGCGAAGGCGGCGGGAAAAACCATCGAGATCCACGGGTGGACGCCGGAGATTTCAAACCTCATCCGGAGGAGCCATCTGCTCATCAGCAAAGCCGGCGGGGCCACCGTGCAGGAGGCGCTCGCCGCGAGGACCCCGATGATCATCACCCAGATCGTTCCCGGCCAGGAGGAGGGGAATGCCCGGCTGCTCATCGAGAGCGGGGCCGGAGAACTCGCGACGACGCCCGAGGCGATCGCGGAGGCTGTCCGAAGGACATTTGCCGATGGCGGCAGGCTCTACCGCGAGCGCCTCGCCGCAACCGGTCCGCTCTCCCATCCCGACGCCGCGCGTAAGGCCGCCGAATTCCTCGAATCCCTCAGCCCGCTTCCCTGAGCGGGGCAAGATGCCCGTGCTCGATCTGTATGCCGGCCTGAATGGTGGGGGCTTTTCTTCCTCGACCACTTTGCATCATTCATCACCGACAATGATATCGGTCAAATTTTCAGGTTGCCAGAGGAGGGTCATGTGCTAGCCTCCCCCTCTTCTCAGGATTCGATTGGGAGGGATGCCGTTTTCTTTGTGGCGCGGTGTCTGTCCCCGTCATCCAGGCCGATTATCTTCCAATGTTTCTCCATCCAATCTTAGCCGCGGGTTTGACCCTTCATGCGCCCCGCCTCATTGATGTGGATGCGGGGATGACTTTCACGGGATGGTTGACCAACTCGATTCTCGTCAGCATTTTTATCTCCGGTTTTGTCATCTGGCTGTGCCGGTCGGCGACCAGCCGGATGCTGATCGTCCCCTCGCCTTTGCAGAATGCCTTCGAGCTGGTGGTGGAGGAGCTCTACGACATGCTGGAAAGCGTTGTGGGAAGGCACATGATCGCCAGAACGTTTTCCCTGCTGGCCACATTTTTTATTTTTATCCTGGCCGCGAATTGGTTCGGCCTCCTGCCCGGCGTAGGATCGATCGGGTGGGGGGAGCCGGGGGAAAAGCTCGGGGCATTCCATTCGCTCCCCCACGTGGCGACCCCGCTGCTGCGCCCGACCACGGCCGACCTGAACATGACGCTCGCCATGGCGCTCGTCTTCATGTGCTTCTGGCTCTACTGGACGCTGACCGAGGTCGGCCTCAAGAATTTTTTGGTCCACCTCTTCGGGGTGAAGGGCGGGGCGACCGGAGTGATGGCGGTTTTTCTGTTCTTTATTTTTCTTTTTGTGGGGGCGATGGAGGTGATTTCGATCCTCATCCGCCCGGTTTCGCTCTCGCTGCGACTTTACGGGAATGTTTATGCTGGCGAGAACCTGCTCTCGTCCATGATCACGCTCGGAAACGACCTTCACCTGCCGCGGTGGCTTTCCTACATCGCGTCGGTGACCCTGCCGGTCCCGTTCTATTTTCTGGAGCTTCTGGTCGGCATCCTGCAGGCTTTTGTATTCACCCTGCTCTGCGCCGTTTATCTCCAGCTTTCCACGACCCACGACGAGGACGAGGAGCACTGAATTTTCCGCCGGGACCGTGGCAAACGCGGACGGCGTGGAAACCCACAAACAACACATACCAAATACTACTATGAATCCATATCTCATCGCAGAAGCCGCGGCAGCCGCCGGGGTGACTGGAAGTTTCACACTCGGCATGGCGGGAGCCGGCGCAGGCATCGGCATCGGGTTGATCGGCGCCAAGGCCGCCGAAGCGGTCGGCCGCAATCCGGGCGCATTCGGCAAGGTGCTGACCCTGAGCATGATCGCGATGGCTCTTGCCGAGTCGATCGCCATTTACGCGCTGATCCGTGCCTTCCAAGGCTTCTAGTCAAACCTAACCCGCCTGGAGACCCGCTTTAGCGGGCGCTTCCGGCATCCTAGCGATCTCCATGGATGTGATTGTTCAACTGCTGTCAGATTTCGGGGTGACCTGGCCGAAATTCATCGCCCAGGCGATCCTGTTCCTCACGGTTTATCTGGTCCTGAAGAAGTTCGCCTTCGGCCCGGTGACCGCGATGTTCGAAGAACGCCGCCGCCGGATCGAGGAGGGCCAGCTCAACGCCGAGAAGATCAAGAAGCAGCTCGCCGAGTCCGAGGTCCGCTGCCAGGAAATCCTGCGCAAGGCAAACGCCGACGCGCAGCGCATCATCGAGGAAGGCCGGATGAGCAGCGAAGCCCACAGCCAGAAAGCCACCCAGCAGGCGATCAAGGATGCGGAAAGCATCATCGCCCGCGCCCATGAGACGGTCGTTCTCGACCGCGCCAAAATGGTGGCCGAGGTCAAACAGGAAATGCTCCACCTCGTCGTGGACACCACCGCGAAGGTCGCCGGACGGATCCTCACCAAGGAAGACCAGGACCGCCTGGCTTCGGAAACCTCCGGGCAGCTCACCGCCTGACCCCATGAAACTCAGCCGCGAAGCCAGACGCCAGGCCCGCGAACTCTTCGCCCTCACGATCGTGGACGGACGGCTCGACGCCTCGCGCGTGAACACCGTCTTCGGCGACGTGGCCGAAAAGAAACCCCGCTCCTACCTGCAGATCCTCAAAGAGCTCACACGCCTCGTGCGCCTCGAGGCGGCCGGCCGCCACGCGGTCATCGAAAGCGCAACCCCCCTCGAACCCGCCGTGGCCCGCGAATTCGAAGCCGGCCTCAAAGCCCGCTTCGGCGAACTCACGGCCGAATTCCGCCCGAACCCCGCGCTGATCGGCGGGCTCCGCGTGCAAATCGGCAGCGATGTCTGGGACGGCAGCATCCAGGCCCGGCTCGAAGCCATCAAACAACAACGCTAATTTTTACCAACCATGAGCAATATCGTCCTTGAACTCGAAGAAAAGATCGGTGCCATCAAGTCGTCCGCCGCGCGCAAAACCAACGTCGGTGTCGTCCGCGAGATCGGCGACGGCGTGGCCAAGCTTGAAGGCCTCAGCGGCGCGATGCTCAACGAGATGCTGGAATTCCCGGGCGGCCTCATCGGGCTCGCGCTCAACCTCGAGGAGACCGAGGTCGGCGCGATCCTTTTCGGCGACTACACGACGATCAGCGAGGGCGACGAGGTCAAAACCACCGGCAGGCTCCTTCAAGTTCCCGTCGGCAAAGGCCTCCTCGGCCGCGTGGTTGATGCGCTTGGCCAGCCGCTCGATGGCAAGGGCCCGATCGACGCCGACCATTTCTACCCCGTGGAAAATATCGCCCCCGGCATCATCAAGCGCAAAGGCGTGAGCCAGCCGGTGCAAACCGGCATCATGGCGATCGACGCGATGATCCCGATCGGCCGCGGCCAGCGCGAGCTCATCATCGGCGACCGCGCGACCGGCAAGACCGCGATCGCGGTGGACACGATTATCAACCAGGCCCGGATCAACAAGGCCGGCGAGGAGAGCGGGGACCCGGCCTTCCGCCCGCTCTATTCGATCTACGTCGGAATCGGCCAGAAGAACGCGAACATCGCCCGCGTGGTCGGGACTCTCGAGGCACACGACGCGCTGAAATACACGATCGTCGTCGCTTCGACTGCCTCCGATGCGGCGGCCGAGCAATACATCGCCCCCTTCTCCGGCGCTGCCATGGGCGAATGGTTCATGGACAACGGCATGGACGCGCTCATCGTGTTCGACGACCTGACCAAGCACGCCAACGCCTACCGCCAGATTTCGCTGCTGCTGAAGCGCCCCTCCGGACGCGAAGCCTATCCGGGCGATGTCTTCTACCTCCACAGCCGGCTCCTCGAACGCTCCGCCCGGCTCGGCGAAAAATACGGCGACGGATCGCTCACGGCGCTGCCGATCATCGAGACCCAGGCCGGCGACGTCTCGGCCTACATCCCGACCAACGTCATCTCGATCACCGACGGCCAGATCTATCTCGAAACCGACCTGTTTTACCAGGGCATGCGCCCCGCGATTTCTGTCGGGCTTTCGGTCTCGCGCGTCGGCTCCGCCGCGCAGATCAAGGCGATGAAGCAGGTGGCCGGAAAAATCAAGGGCGACCTCGCGCAGTATCGCGAGCTCGCCGCGTTCGCGCAGTTCGGCTCCGATCTCGACTCCCGCACGAAAGCCACGCTCGAACGCGGCGCGCGCATCGTCGAGCTCTTCAAGCAGCCCCAATACCAGCCGCTTTCCATCGAGACGCAGGCGGCGGTTCTCTGGGCGATGCAGCAAGGGCTCTTCGATTCGGTCCCCGTGGACCAGGTCAAGGCCACCCAGAACAAGCTCGCCGACTTCCTCGAGACCCGCAAGGAAACCGTCCTCAACAACATCCGGACGAGGGCGAAAATCGACGAGGGGATCGAGAAGGAACTCGGCGCCGCGATCGCGGAATTCAAATCGTTCAACAACTGATGGCCAACCTGCGCGACATCCGGCGGCGGATCAAATCCGTCAAGAACACGGCCCAGATCACGAAGGCGATGCAGATGGTCGCGGCCTCGAAGATGCGCAAGGCCCAGCAGGCGGCGATCAACGGCCGCGATTACGCGCAGCTCATGAACCGGGTGATCGTCTCGCTCCGGGATTCGCTCGACCCGTCAACACACCCGCTCCTCGACCGCCGCGAGGTGAAGCACGAGCTCGTCCTGCTCTTCAGCACGGACAAGGGGCTCTGCGGCGCTCTCAACACGAACCTCTTCCGCGAGGCCTTGGCCTACAACCCGGAGACGACATCGTTCGTCTCTGTCGGGCGCAAGGCAACCCAATTCCTGTCCCGCATGAAGCGGAAGATGCTCGCGGATTTCCCCCTGCGCGACCGCCCGAATTTCCTCGAGACGAAGGCGATCTCGAAGTTCTGCATGGAGAAGTTCCTCGACGGATCGGCGGACAAGGTCACCGTGCTTTTCCCGATGTTCGTCAACACGCTTTCCCAGGTTCCGAAAGCCATGCCGATCCTGCCCCTGACCAGCTTCGAGGAAATCGGGCTCTCCAACGCGTATGGCGAAGCCAAGCCGCTTGAAGGCGGGATCCTTTTCGAGCCGGCCGCCGAATCCGTCCTCGACGCACTCCTCCCCGCCTACATTCATTTCGGCGTTTACCAGACGCTCCTCGGGACCCGCGCTTCCGAACACAGCGCCCGCATGGTCGCCATGAAGAGCGCCACCGACAACGCCAAGAACCTCGTCAAGGACCTCACGCTCGAATACAACAAGGCCCGCCAGGCCAGTATCACGAACGAAATCCTCGAGATCTCGACCGCCCAGCTCGCTCTCGGGTAGCGCGCCAACAAGCGGGCGCGCGACTTGCCTGCGGCTCTCGTCGTGTATTGTGTGATCGCCCTTACCACCTGACCTTATTTTCAGGCTCACACCACCCGGCCCACGAGCGTCGTGAGGTACGGCAGGAGTTGTTTTTTGCGCGAGACCACGCCGTCGAGTTTCCAGGCATTGGGGCCCTCGTCGGGAAAATCGATCAGGCGCGTGAAATTGTCCGGCCCGCAAAGCAGCAGGATCGAATTCTGGGTGTTCACGTCGGTGATGAGCAGGGTCGAGAAAAAATAGTTGTTCGACGCGCGGTAGGCTTCGAGCGCCGCGACCAGCTCGTCGCGCTTTTCCGGCAGGTGCGAGAAACTGAGTTCCTCGATCTGCGAAACGCTGAACCGGAACCCGCGCTCCGCGTATTCCTTGCAGTCGGCCGTGATCGCCTGCTTCGACGTCATCGTCAGGAGCGGGGATCCGACCGAGAAAATTTCCGAGGCGAGATCCGCCGGATGGACCCCGCTGATTTTCGCGAGGTCCTCGAGGGCCTTGCGGTCGGCATCCGTCGTGGTGGGGGAGGACAGGTTGAGCGTGTCGGAAATCACCCCGCACATCAGGAGCCCGGCGACATTTTTGGGAATCGGAATCCCGGACTGCTGGTAGCAGGCGGCGACAATCGTGCAGGTCGATCCCACCGGGCGGTTGAGGAAAAGGATCGGCTGGTGGGTCGGCGCGACCCCGATCCGGTGGTGGTCGAGGATCTCGATGATCGGGACCTCGTCCGCCCCGTGCACCGCCTGGCTGAGCTCGTTGTGATCGACCAAGATGAGCTGGTGCGGCACCGGCTTCAGAAAATCGCTCTTGGAAAGTATCCCCTCGAGCCGCCCGTCCGGCCCGAGGACCGGAAACGCGAACTGCGAGGACATCGTGACATCGGCCCTGGCTTCGCGGAGCGGCATGTCGGCCGGCAGGCTCATGAAGTCCGGCTGGAGCATCTTCCCCGATGTCACCGCGGCGCGCGCCAGAAGGACGGTCGTCGCCGTGTCATACGGCGAGGAGATGAGCGTGACGCCGTGCTTTTTCGCCAGCGCGAGCACGGATTTTTTCGCGGGAAAATTGTTTGTGATGACGAGCGCGCGGACGCCGGCCTTGATCGAGAGTTCCTGGATATTCCAGCGGTCGCTGACGATGAGGACCGTGGATTTCACGTCGAGTTCCCCGAGGCGCTTCGTGAACGTCGTCGTGTGCATGGCCGCGACCACGAGATCGTGCGGGTACACCTCGGTGTCTTCGGGCCCCGCGAGCAGCTTGCCATGGATCGAGGCCTGGATGTCGGCCAGCGAGGCGTCCACCACCCGCGCCGAAGAGATCCGGTCGAGCGGAGGAAAAAGATACTGGCTCAGCTTGAAAGCCGAGATCAGCCCCACGCACCGCCCGTCGCCATCGACCACCGGCAACCCGCGGAACCGCGTCTCCCCGATCCGCGTCATCGCTTCATAGACCGGGCTCTTGCAGTGCGCGCTCACCACGTCGCGCTCCATCACGTGCTCGATGCGCGGATACACGTCGCCCAGGAACGCGGGGGCCTCGAAACCGAATTTTCCCAGGCCGAAATCGATCCGTTCGTTCGTGTTGCCGCACCGCGCCGCGAGCACGCCGGGCACTCCGGTCGCAGTCTTGAATTCCGCGTATCCGATCGCGGAGCAGATCGCATCCATGTCGGGGTTCTTGTGGCCGATGACGACGGTGATCATTTTTTTCGAGTGCCGCTGTTGGCGACGTTCTTTCCGCGCAGGCCGAAATATTTCGCGGCGTCCAGGAGGTGCTTGTCGAGATTTCCCGGAACCCGTTTTCCAGCGCGCAGGTCAGATGGAGCGCATCGGCAGCGCGGAGGAAGACCCGCGCGGAAAAGCTGTCTCACGTGACTCGCTTTGTCAACTGTTCTTGCCCCTTTTTGTACCGTGGGAAGGCCGTTGCTGTTTTCGGCTTTCGAATGCCGGGCCCGGCAGCTAGCCTGATGCGCGACTCATTTTTCCTCGTGCAGAACAACGACTTTCCGCCGGTTTCCCTCGATCCCTGTTTTCCTTTTGACCGCATCCGGGAGCTCTACCTCTACGAGGAGCCGGCGCTGCTTTCTTCTATCCGGAGGGGAGACCGGAAGGAAGCGACCCGGATCATCAACCTTCTGCTCGTGCATATCTACAGCGCCGGCGCGCAGAGGAGCGAACTTCTCAAGGGCCTGCTGCTGGAATTGATCGTCATGATGTCGCGCGCCGCCGTGGAAGCGGGAGCTTCCCAGACGGAAGTCCTCGGTTTGCGCTTCCAGCATCTCACCGAGCTGGCGGGCATTGACGATGACGAGCACCTCGCCCGCTGGCTCAGGGCCTCCGTTGTCAGGATTTTCGAAACCGTCGAACTCCACCAAAGCGCCGCCCTTCCATCCATCGTCGCACGGGCACTGCAAATCATCCGCGAGGAGTCGGCCGGGCCGCTGACAAGAGCCGAAGTGGCGCGCAAGGCCGGGGTCTCGCCATCGCATCTGGCCGAGCTTTTGCACGAGCGCACCGGGAGATCCTTCACGGCGCTGGTCCGCGAGGCCCGCATCGGCCGGGCTTGCGAGCTTCTCCGGAGCACCGAACTCTCGATGGCCGAAATCGCCGCCGAGTGCGGGTTCTGCGACCAGAGTTACTTCACCCACGTGTTCCAAAAGCTGAAAAAGGAGGCTCCGAAACAATATCGCGACAGCTTTTTGCGGGCACCGAAAACACAAAAGAATCCGCCCTGAACACAAGACCCCGCCGCTCTGCGACGCTAGGCTGCCCCCCGTCCCAACACTATACCATGTCCAAACTCACCGACCTCTCCCTCGCAGTTGAAAAAGGAAAACGCAACGACGCCAAAGCCATGACCCAGGCGCTTCTTGACGAAGGAATGAAGCCCCTCGACATCGTCGAAAAAGGGCTCGTCCCCGGCATGGGCGCCATCGGCGAAAAATTCAAGAACAACGAGGTGTTCGTCCCGGAGATGCTGATCGCCGCCCGAGCGATGAAGGAGTCGATGGCATTGCTCGAGCCGCTGCTTGCCCAGGCCGGCATCAAGCCCAAGAACACCGTCGTCATCGGCACCGTGCAGGGCGACCTTCACGACATCGGAAAAAACCTGGTCGCCATGATGCTCAAAGGCGCGAATTTCGGCGTCGTGGACGCCGGCACCAATGTGCCCCCGGAAAAATTCATCGCCGCCGCGAAGGAACACAACGCCTCGCTGATCGCGCTCTCCGCCCTGCTCACAACGACCATGCCCGCCATGAAGTCGACCGTGGAAGCCGTGCGTGCCGCCGGACTCGCGAATGTGAAGATCATGATCGGCGGCGCTCCTGTCACCCAGGATTATTCCAACGAAATCGGCGCGGACGGTTACAGCGCCGACGCAGCCAGCGCGGTGGACCTCGCCCTCGGCCTTGTGGGCGAGGCAAAGTAAACCGCCGGATGAGAGAATCTTCCGGGCCCGGCCCTGAGGATCCACGATAAACTGGAAATCCCGCTCAGCGGGAAACGGGGTTGAAATCCCCGGCGTGGTAGGAACTGCGGACGAGCGGGGCGCTGGCGACGAACGTGAAGCCTTTGTTTCTGGCGATCTCCCCGTAGAGCCGGAACGCCTCCGGGTTGACATACTCGACCACCGGCAGATGGTTTGGAGTCGGACGCAGGTATTGGCCGAGGGTCAGCACCTGGACACCGGCCTCGCGCAGGTCGTCCATCGCCTCGAACAGCTCGTTCTCGGTCTCCCCAAGCCCGAGCATGATCCCGCTTTTGGTCATCATGCCGGGTTCCATCTCCTTGACACGCCGGAGGACGGCCAACGACAAGCGGTATTTGGCGCGCGAACGGACGACCGGGGTGAGACGCTCGACGGTCTCGAGGTTGTGGTTGAAGATGTCCGGCCTGGCGTCCAACACCCGGCGGATCGAGGGATCTTTGCCGTTGAAATCCGGGACGAGAACCTCGATGGCAACCTGCGGGTCGGCGGCCCGGATGGCTTCGATCGTCCTGCCGAAATGATCCGCGCCACCATCGGGCACATCATCGCGGGCGACGGCCGTGATCACGACATGCTTGAGCCCGAGACGCTTCACGCCTTCGGCGACCCGACGCGGCTCGTCGTCCTCGAGCGGGAGTGGCTTCGCCGTGTCCACGGCACAAAACCCGCACGCCCGGGTGCAGCGCTCGCCGGCGATCATGAATGTCGCCGTTCCGCCGCTCCAGCATTCCCAGCGGTTCGGGCACTGGGCGCTCTCGCAGACCGTGTGAAGCCGCAGATCCGACACCAGGTCTTTGGTCGAGAAAAAAACCGGATTGTTCGGCAGGCGGACCTTGATCCAGTCCGGCTTCTTGCTCTGGTGGAGTTCGGGATCGATTTTGGGGCTTGCCATGACCCGAAGATCATCGCCATCGCCATCGCCCCTGTCAAATTTTCCGCAACTTCGCAACGGCCACGGTGTTCCATGCAGGATGAATTCCAATCGAAAAACGATCCTGCTCGCGACGGCAGGAGCGCTCCTTGTTCTCGCTGCGGTCTGTTATTTCTGGCCGGACGGGCTGATTACGCTGGATTTCAAAAATGCTCCCGTCACGAAAGTCATCGCATCCATCGAGCGCCAGGGGCATGTGCGCATCGGGACCAACGTTCCCCCGGAAACGCCCGTCACCATCCACATGGAAAAGGTCCACCTCATGGACGCGCTGGAGACGCTTTCGGTCCGGGTCGAGGGGGAGCTGCGGGTGGTGTTTGCCGGGGCTACCACGAAAGCCCAGGCGGCCGCCGCCGTGGAGGAACTCGCCTCCGGCAAACGGTCGGATCAATGGGCTGTCGCCTGGTTTCCTTCGATGGGGATGCTCGCGGGTGACACGCCGCCGGACCCGCGCTTCCTCGCCGTGAAGCCCGAGGCCGGCGAGAAAAATGACCTCCAGTCCGCACTCCTCCAGGTTGCCATGAAATCCGGCGTGATGACCGCCGTCCCCCGCGATTGGAATCCGGATGCCAAAATGCCGAAGAATACCGCGACCGCCGCCAGCATCGTGCGCCAACTCATCAATTCCTCTGGCGGACATGTCCAGGAAAGCTTTTTGATTGTGGCAAGAGGCGGACGCGACGGAGGACCGGGGGGACCGCCCGATGGCGGAGACAGGGCCGGACAGGCAGGAGGCCCGCGCGGACGCGAGGGCATGAACCCCGAGTGGCTGGCACAGCGGGCGGAGGCGGCCATCGCCCAGCTCCCGCCGGACGAGCGCGCCGCCGCCAAGGCGGATTTCGATTCGATGCGGAAATCCTGGGAAGAAATCCGCGCGCTGCCGGAAGACCAGCGCCGCGCCAAGATGCAGGAAATGATGAACCGCCCTGACGTGCAGGACAAGATGGCGGACCGCCAGGCCGCGCGCGACGCCCGCCAGTCCCCGCAGCAGCGCGAGCAGCGGATGAGGAACTACATCGCCCAGAAGCAGCAGATGCTGGCCAACCCGCCCAAACAATGAGAAGGCGCGACGGCTTCACGTTGATCGAGCTCCTCGCAGTGATGGCCATCATCGCCATCATGGCCACGATGATCTTCCCGCAGGTCGGACAATTCCAGGCGCGCTCGCAGAGCGTTGTCTGCATGAGCAACCTCCGGCAGATCGGGCTCGGGGTTCTGAATTACGTCGGCGACAACAACAACGACTACCCGATCATCGAGCCCGACCCGCAGAACCCGGTCTATCCGAATGATCCGTCGGATCCCGGCGCGATCATCGCAAAACCCTTGCTGGACGTGCTCGGCCCCTACGGGGTGACCGATGCGGTCTTGAAGTGCCCCGCAGATATCAAGGGCCCGAACTGGTATGCGGCAAACGATCCCCATACCAGCTACCAGTGGCGGGTGATGCTTGATAACGAAAACGCCAACGCCCCAAAAATTTACGGCGGGCGGCGCGGCTACACCGTGCGGGTCGTCAAGCCCAGCCGCGTGACCATCTGCACGGATTACGAAAATGTTCACTCCGGAAAGCTGAACCGGCTCTACGCCGACGGCCACGTTTCCAGGCCGAATTGATTCAGTTTTCCGGGTTGGCCTGTTTGAGGAAGCGCACCCGCCGGTCGACCCTCGGGAGGCGGATCGTGAGGGTGAGCCCGCGGCCCGGGGCGCTCTCGAGGCCGACCTCTCCGCCGTGGGCGCGGACAATCCTCCGCACGATCAGGAGCCCGAGCCCGTTGCCGCCGGTCTTGGTGGTGAAATACGGCTCGAACATCCGGCCGATGTGCTCGGGGGAAATTCCGCCGCCCGTGTCGGAAAACGAGACATTCACGTGGGTCTCGTCAACCGATGTCCGGATGCGCAGGATCCCGCCGGATTTCATGGCCTGGAAGGCATTCCGGCTCACGTTGTAAAACGCCTGCTTGATCTGGTCGCTGTCGAGGTTGAGCGGCGGCAGGTTTTTATCCAGCTCCGTCTCGACGAGAATGTCGCGGTCCGCGATCTCGGCGGCCAGAAACTGGAGCGATTCCTCGACGATGGCGTTGAGGTTGACCGGGCGCAGGTCGAGCGGCTGCGGGCGGATGGCGCGGAGGAATTGCGTGATGATGTGGTCCAGGCGCGAGACCTCGGCGCGTGCCACATGGACCGACTCCTCGACGCCCGCCCGAGCTTTGGCGGGGAGTTTGCGCAGCTCCCGCTGCATGAGCTGGAGGTGGATGTCGAGGGAGTTGAGCGGGTTCCCGATTTCGTGGGCGACGCCGGCGGCGAGCAGGGTGAGGGCGGAGAAGCGTTCGGACTCGATGGTTTCTTGGGTCGCGCGGCGGCTCTGCGTGATGTCGCGGAGGATGACGGCCCCGCCGACCATTTCGCGGTTCCCGCCGTCGGACTCGTCGCTCATCAGCGGGACCACATAGAAATTCAGGAACCGGTTTTCCGGGTAGAAAACCTCCAGGTCGCGGTTCACCACCCCGACGCCGGTGCCGCTCAGGGCGCTCCAGTCGAGCCCGCGGATCACGTCTCCCAAGGGCTTTCCGAGATTGCTGGCGGCCTCGATGCCGAAGAACCCGCAGGCCGCGCGGTTGAGGTAGATGATCCGTCCTTTGGGGTCGGTCACGATCACCCCTTCGAGGATCGCGTTGAAAATGGTTTCGAGGAACCCCTTCTCGCGGGCGATCTCGACCAGGTAGTTCTGGACCTCGCCCGGCTGGACCAGGCCGATCCGCTCGATCAGCTTGTCAAGAAACCCGCGTGTCATTTTTCCGTGCCGTTGGCATGGCCGCAGTTTGCGCCTTCGCGGCGCGGGCGCAATTCGAAAAAAGCCCGTGCCGTTCGCAGGTCTCGTTCATTTCCCGCTGGTTCGCGGCTTGGAACCGGGTAGATTCGATGTTCTGCAAATGAAAGAACGCACGATGGATCCCCGGGTCAGGGCGCTGGCGGAGGAAGCGGCCACGGGCAAGGCCGCGGAATTGGTGGCCGACTTGGTCGAGACCTCGCTCAAGCTGGGGACCGACCACGCGGGCATCGCCGAACTCAAGCTCATGAGCCGGGCGCTGCGCGAGATGCGCTACGCCGCCCGCGTGTTTTCCAACTACCAGGGGATCCGCAAAGTCGCCGTCTTCGGGAGCGCCCGCACGAAGCGGGACGAGGAGGAATACAAGCTCGCGAAATCGTTCGCGCAAAAAATCGTGGCGCGGGATTTCATGGTGATCACCGGCGGCGGCGACGGGATCATGGGTGCCGCGCAGGAGGGCGCGGGCGCGGAAAAAAGCTTCGGCCTCAACATCCGGCTGCCGTTCGAGCAGCGCGCCAACGAGACGATCCACGGCGACCCGAAGCTCATCAACTTCAACTATTTTTTCACCCGGAAGCTGAATTTTGCGAAGGAGACGCACGCGTTTGTCCTGCTGCCCGGCGGATTCGGGACCCACGACGAGGGCTGCGAGATCCTGACGCTCATGCAGACCGGCAAGATGCCGATCGTGCCGATGGTCATGCTCGACCGGCAGAACGGCCACTACTGGGAGACCTGGCGGCGGTTTATCGTGAACGACCTGCTCGCGCACGGCCTCGTCTCGCAGACCGACTTCCACCTCTTCCACATCACGCACGACGCGGACGATGCCGTGAACGTCATCACGCAGTTCTATAAAAACTTCCAATCCTACCGCTGGGTGCGGGAAAAAATGGTCATCCGCATCCTGAAAAAGCTGGCCCCCGCAGCGGTCGAGGATCTGAACAAGCGCTTCGACAGCATCCTCATCGCGGACCGGATCGTGCAAACGACGGCGCTGCCCGAGGAACGCGACGAACAGCAGTTCGCCGGGCTTCCCCGCATCGTGCTCACGCCGGACAAGCACGACTTCGGGGCGATCCGGCTGTTCCTCGATGCCATCAACAAAGCGGAGACCGAGCCATGAAGCGCCGCGGTTTCATCGCGGCTCTCGCCATGGTCCCCGCCTCCGCCCTCGCGGGGAAATCCAAAGCCGACGCCTCGAAAGTCTTCGGGAAAATCCAGTTCGTGACCGGCTTTCCCGATTACAAAGTCCAGGTCGTGGAAAGCTTCCCGGATCTCAAAGTCCAGATCGTGGGCGCGTTCCCCGACAAGCCCGGAAAATGGCAGATCGTGAACGCGTTCCCCGATTTCAAGATCCAGATCGTCTCGTCGTTCTCGGATTTTAAAATTCAATTCGTGGACAGCTTCCCCGGCGTCGCCTGAGCGGGCCCGCGCCGGGCGCTTTTGCTCAGTATCCCGGAAAATAGGGATTGCAGTTCGGTGCCACCCGGACCGGCCCATACGCACACCGGACGAACTTTGTTGCTCCGAGGTCGTAGCGGTATCCGTTGTAGCCGTCATCATTCCCGGAGCCTTTGATCAGGGTCGGCGCGTATGTGGCCCCGGGCGCCATCGTGACGGTGGTCACATCATGACTGTCACGGGGACTTGTGACGTTTGAGTTTCCTCCCGGCAGCGGTGCATACGAACATGAACACAAGGCCATTGCTACCGCCCCGCACCAGAAACAAGTGAATGCGTTTGTCATTTTGTTCCTCCAAAGCCGATGTGTGGCCGTGCCATGCCCCCTGCACCATGCCCCGCGAACACTTCCGCGAGAGAATAATCGCGGGCATGTGGGAGGACTTTGCCCATTGACGCAGCGAGTCGGGCAGCCTGAGAAGGATCAAGTCGCTCGAATACCCGGTGGCTGAGCAACCGGCCGGGGCGAACCAGCGCCTGATCGATTTCCGACGCCGAGCAGTTGATGGTGCAGATAATCTGGAGCGAAAGAAAGTCGCCCATCATCCCATCAGAGAGGTTCAGCAGCGCGCTGACCTGCTCTTGGTTGTCGTTGCCCCTGGTCATGATAGCTGCGTCGGCATCCTCAAGGATAACGGCCAATCGACGGTCGGAATGATTTTGCCGCTCGCCCGCCCAAAAGCCAATAAAGTCCGACTCGGATAGAATTTTCATATTCGATGGAGGAATGAAGTAGAACCGGTGAGTCTCCTGAAGCGTTCCCATCAAATGACGCAGATATGTGGTTTTCCCCGTTCCAGGAGTTCCTTCAAGAATGGAAAGACCGCTCTTTCGAGCGAGAAGATTTTCAACGAACTCCCGATGCCATTCAGGTGAATCATCAGGATACCGAAGCGCAAATTCTTCTTCGCTCAGCACCGTTTCCACACCAAGAGTCACGTCCTCACATTTGAAATCATAGCGATCCCTCTGGATGAGTTGAAATCGCCCTCCTTTTTTTGGCGGGGTGGTCCCGTAAGCTGCCGTAAACTCGCTGGCGAGCTTTTCCGCATCTTCGGCCGTCTCGCCATACGCGATGATTCTCGATTTCTCACCACAGAGGAATCGATGCTCGCCGAATTGAAAAATCACATCCTCCCATATATCGGTGCCTGTTTTGCGATACAGTCGGCGGAATGACCTGATGAGCGTGCCACGGTTTTCGGCGACTGCCCGATCAAAATCCCAGGAACCACCGAGGCGGCACTGGTGTAAGTTACCAGCTCCAAACGCCGCGAGAATCGGAACAGGCGGAGCATTTCTGTCCGGGAAGAAGGCATTCCCATGCATAAGATCACAACAAATGTGCACGGGCGCGACAGGAAATGAGGGGCTGGTTTCCTTGGGTTGGACTGCTTCTGCGACGAGGTGGTTGCGAATCTCCGGTGACATGCCGGCGATCATCCTCGATGCGGCACCAAGATTCCACGGATTCGATTGTCCCCAATCTTTGGTTGCAGGATTCAATCGGGATTGCGAAAACGCATGAGCTCGGCTAAGTTTTACCAATGAGTTCGGTCATGGAAATCGAATCCGCTATCCGCCAACTTCCGGAATCGGAATTCTGGAAACTTTCAGCGTGGTTCGATGAGCTCCGCGCGAATGCGTGGGAACAGCAAATCGAACTCGATGCGAAGGCCGGGAAACTGGACTTTCTCTTTGAGGAGGCAAAGCGCGAAGCGGGATCCCTCAAGGCTTGGCCGGAACAACGGTGAAGTCTCTCGCCACCAGCCGGTTTTGGAAACTTTACAACGCCCTGCCGGCAGAAATTCGCGATCTCTCGGACAAAACCTACAAACTCTGGCTGGCTGATCCGCGCCATCCCTCGCTGCATTTTAAGGAACTTGCCGGAAGCGGAAAACGCTTCTCTGTCCGAGTCGGCATCCATTATCGGGCGATTGCCTGAAAGCCCGACTCCTCAAGCGTTGAGTGGGTCTGGATCGGTTCACACGCGGAATACGATGCGCTCTTGAAGAAACTGTAGCATGCTCGCCTGGCGGTCTGGCAAGTGCAGAGGGTGGAAAACTCGGGCATGGAATTCCGAAGTGGCTGAGGGTGCCGTTGAGTTTTCGGATGTCGAAATGCGCGTTGTGGGCGATGACGAAATCGGCACCGGTCAGAAATGGGAGCAATTCCTGTGCAACCGCAGGAAACTCCGGCGCATCCAGAACGTCCTCGTGCGTGATGCCGTGGATCTCGATGAAGTCCTCCCGGAACCAGCCATGTCCGCTCGGCGGGCGAACCAGCCAGTGGCGGGTTTCGATCAGCTCCCCATCCACAAACACCGCAACCCCAGCCGCGCAAATGCTCGCGTCCGAGTGGTTCGCCGTCTCAAAATCCAGGCTGCTGATTTTCATTCTAAATTCCGCAGTTAAATGGAACCACGAAAGGCATAAAAAGCACGAAACCAATCAATACCAGAGAGATCAACTGACCGTGCATTCACCTGCGAGGTGATTCGGGGTTTCAGGATAACCATCTGAATGTTCGTGTCTTTCGTGATTTTCGTGGTTCTAACTGATTTTTCTAGGTTCATTCGCTTCCCAAGCTTTCACCGTATCAGGGCGGTCAAGCCGATCCCGGCCCGCTCTCGATTGCTGTCAAATCGCATGTGGGCACTCTGGCAGAATTCGCAAAACGCTGACAGGACAATGATTGGGGACAATCTGAAGTGCCGAAAACGCCAGATCGGCGTTTTTCCGCATTTTTGTCGGCGGAACGATTTTGAACCGCAGTAGCCTATGGCATATCCAAGCGGTCACGCAGCATTTCCGCGACAAGGTTCATCTCCTCATCAGGCGGGCGACGCTGACGGATTGGATTTGCTGGAAATGAAATGCGCCAGTCTTCAAGAACGCTTTGGGCAAAGTGAGTTCCCACCTGTTTTCGCGAAGCGCCGTCGTATGCGGGACGACCGTGACCATTGCCAGTTCGTCATCCGCAGGGTAGTCCGTGAGAAGCAGGCAGGGGCGGATTTTTCCGGCAATGCCCATGTCGGTTTGCCAGACCTCCCCCTTCCGGGATTTATCCATGCGTCGAGTCGGCGGCTTCCATTTCATCAAGAAGCGCGAAGCCTTCCCGGGCGACATGGTCGCAGACCGCGACATCATCGGCGTCAGGCTCAAGGCTCAGGACCTGAAGAAACAACTCGCGACGCTCCAGATGCGTGAGCTTGGGAATTTCTTCGATGAGTTTCCCTTCCGCCGCAATCTGGCAGCCGGGAAAAAGATCCCGGCGGAACCGGAATTTTGAGGGATCCGTGAGGATGCTCTCGAATTTTTTCCAGATTTGATCCAGATACTGCTGTTCTTGGTCTGGCCCCCACCGCTCCAAGGTGTAGGCGCGGATCGAACGGAGGTCGTCCAACGCCGCATGGGCGAGTTCGAGCTTCACGGGTTCTTGCGCACCGCGGCCAGGAATTCTTTTTTCGAATTCACGCGCACGACCTCGCCCGCTTCGAGCTGCGCGAACCCGATGGCCGCCTCGCGCTGGAGCCATTGGTTTTCATTCTCGCGCCGGAGAGATTCGCGCAGCGCCTCGCGGATGATCTCGCTGGCGTTGTTGTAGAGCCCGGATGCGACCTTCGCCTTGACGGCGCTTTCCAGCTCGGGAGTGAGCGAGATATTCATGGCCGGATCATGCAAGGATTGTCAAAGATTGTCAAATGCGGGGACGGGGATCTGCTCGCTTTGCATCCCTTTCTGCGGATTCCCATTCTGACGCCTGCCGCCTTTCTTGCTGAAACGGCAGACTTTCCAGAATGACCGATCCTTGCGGGTTCCCGCGCACTGTGGAGCTGGCGATGCTTCACTTCGTTTCGGAGTGTTGACTCGCTCGCTCCCGCTCGTCTCGCCCTCCGGGGCAACCTCCGGTTGCTCTACCGAGCGGCTTCCCTCGCCGCCTGGTTGTGCTCCCTGCACCAAACATTCGTCTTTCCCACTTTACGATGCGCTATCGCGCTGGTTTTCTGCCTGCTGATCTCATTCCAGAAGGGACGGTCGCCCCACATCAGGGGGTCGCCTGAGCGGGCCGCCGGGCGGACCAGCGGAGCCAGAGCGTGGAGAGCCCGCCGAGGATCAGGTTCACGCCGATCATGACGCCGAAGAGGACGTCGTGCTCGCCGATCGTGTGCGTGAGCAGGAGAACTGCTCCCGCCAGCATCGCCAGCCCTGTGAACAGGGTGCCCAGCCATTGCAGGAACGGGCGGCTTCGCACGGCGACCGCAATGTGCGCCAGCCCGTTGATCCCGAAGGCCAGCCCGAAGAGCCCACCAGCCCAGTTGGCCGCGAACTGCGTGTCCAGAAAAAGCGCGCCACCCGCGGCGATGTTCAGGAACGCGAAAAAAACCGTCCCGAGGACCTGGCTCCACGTCCGGCTGTGAAATGCGTAGATGATTTCGGAAATCCCGGAAACCACGAGAAATGCGGCCAGGATCCAGACCGACCGGTGCGCCGCGACCGCCGGCGCGACCATTGATCCGATGCCGAGGCCGACCGCCAGCAGGCCGAGGAGCGCGGACGCCGGGGCTGTCGGCGGCTTCTCTTTCCAAAAACTTTTCTCGCGCGCCTCCTCCTCCGGTTTTCCGAGAGGCGCGAGCCCGCGGGCTTTCTCGATCCGCTCCATCTTGCGGCACATGCGGTCCGCCCAGTCCTGGCACTGGTTGCTGAAAAACGAATAGTAGTGGCCGTCGTCGATCTCCGCGAGCGCCTCCTTGGCGGCCTCCGGATGATACGTCCGGCCGACGAGCCAGTATCCGTTCTTCGCCAGGCCCGTCAGCGACTTGATCGGCTTGCCGTAGTCGGCCTCGCTGAACCGCTTTCCCTTTTCGCCGTATCCGACATCATGAAGGACTTTTTCGCCCTCGATCGTGAAGAGCTGCTCGTGGACGAATTCGATGTTCAGCGCGTCGCCGAGCCGGTTGTTCGTCACCGGCGCGATCCAGGAAAAACCGTCCAGAAAGCGTTTCCCGAACTGGCAGTATCGCTCCTCCATGCCTTTATGCTCTATCAGTTTCCCGACGCCTACAATTTCGCGAGCAAGGCCGAGCCGTCGGGGCTCCCCAATCCCGTGCAGGGATCCCAGCCGGGCCCGGCGGAATAGGCGCCGTTGTTCCCGGCGGTGATATCGCGGAATGTCCCGCGTGCCGCCGCGTTCGAGTAAAGCTGCGGGTTCAAATACCCCACCGGCTTTCCGAGGCTTTGATTCATGAGCGCGATCAGGCCGGCCCACAGCGGAGCCACGGCGCTGGTGCCGCCGATCACGGCATCCCGCCCATCGACCCGGACTTTGTAGCCGGTGGTGCTGTCGGCATTGCCGGCCACGTCCGGCACGCCGCGTCCCGCCTTGCCGCCGGGCGCTGGCACCCGCATTTTCTTCTGCCAATCCGGCAAAGGAAATGCCGCGCTGACCCCGCCGCCGGTTGCCCAGCCGTCATCGTTGTTCCAGACGGCCTCCGAGGAAATGGTGCCGCCGCCCGCTTCGAGGCGCGTGCCCCCGCACGCAAGCGCGAACGGGCTGGCCGCGGGAAAATCCACCCGCTTTCTCGTGTCGTTCGGGTCCACGTCGGACGAGCCGTGGTCGCCCGCCGCGACGGCGATCGTGACGCCGAGCGCCGCCGCTTCCTGGAAAGCCGCGTCGTAGTTGCGCAGCGACTGCTCGGTCCACGTCTCCTCGGGGCCGCCCCAACTGATCGAGATGACCGACGGCTTGCGCAATTTGTCATGGACGGCGGTTTTGATCGCGTCGAGAAATCCCCGGTCGGTGTTCGGCGCGAAATAGACCGCGATCTTCGCCCTCGGCGCGATCGCGGCCGCCACCTCGATGTCCAGCATCACCTCGCTGTCGGCATCGCCTCCCGGCGTGTTGTGCGCGCCGTCCACCGACACCGCCGACACGTCCGGTTCCGGCAAACGGAGCTGCCCGAAATATTTGTTCAGGTCCGCGCTCTTGTAGCCGCCGCCGAGCTCGATGATCGCGATGCATTGCCCGGCACCGTCTTGTTTCGCGGGGAAGTGATACAACTGCCCGACCTCGACCGGGGAAAATGCCCGCGCGCTCCCGGCCGCCCGCGGACGCAAGCCCCCGCGCGCGATCTGGAAATGCGGGTGCGCCTGCGGGCGGTTGTCGAACCCTTTGACATCCACGATGATTTTCGCGAGCGGCTCCGGCTTGCCCACCGCGCCGGTCCGCTGCCGATACGCCTTCCCTTTGTAAATGATGCGCCGCAGCTTCACCGGAAACGCCGCCGTCAGCGCCCCGATCCTTCCCGAGAGGACCACGCGCTGCTCGGCGCTGCTGCTGTGCACCACATCCAGCCCGTGTTGGTGGGCGTATTTCTCGACGGCCAGAAGATCGGCGGGATCGGACCCGTGCGCGTTGTCCCACTCCTCGCGCGTGAAATATTCGCGCGCCGTTCTGGCGGCCGAGAGGGTCTGCCGGAACCTCGCGCCCGCCGGCCGCCGCGCGCGCACCAGCACCGTGATTTCAATGCGGTCATCGGGATCAATCGTTCCGCTGACCCGGGCTCCCGCCAGCGGCTTCTTTTCGCTGCCCGCGATCGTGACGTGTTTCAATTTACCGGTGGACATAAGCGGTTCGATGTATTAGCCGCCCTCCGGACGCAGGCAAGAAATGGTTTCGAACCCCTCACGCCATTTTGTGGCGTCCGCCCATTCTCCCGCTGGTCAACCTGCCGCGAATCCTGTATGGCGGAGCCATCCTATGAACCGCACCGAACCCATGAAGACAATTCTTCCCGTTCTGTTTCTCTCCGCCTTCCTGCTCTCGGGCTGCGTCAACCCGATTGATCCGCTCGGGCCGGTGGGCAAGGGGCCGGTGCCTCGACCCGCAAAGTCCAAGCCTCATCCCGGAGACAAATTTGCGTGGGGGATCTCGACGGCCAGCTACCAATACGAGGACCCCGCCGTGAAGCCGGGGCAGAAGGACGATTTTTCGACGGACTGGGACATTCTGGTTTCCCAGCACAAGGCCCCGGAGAAGGGGAACGCGCTGTATTCATGGACAAGGTTTGAAAAGGACCTCGATGCGCTCAAGAAGATCGGGGTGACGCATTACCGCTTCAGCATCGAGTGGGCGAGGGTGGAGCCGAAGCCGGGTGTTTACGACGAGGAAGTGATCCGGCGCTACGTCGGCATGGCCCGCCGGCTGAAGGAGGAGGGCATCGAGCCGGTGATCTGCCTGTGGCATTTCACGTTCCCGGCCTGGCTCTACGACAAAAAGAACCCCGGCCAGTCGAACTGGCTGCACCCGCTCGCCCGCGAGAGATGGAACGCCTACGCGAATAAAATCGTCCGCGCCACCGCCCCCTACACGAACTACTACGCCCCGCAAAACGAGCCCAACGGCCAGATTACGACCGCCTACATCGTCGGCCAGTGGCCGCCGTGCATGAGCCTGGCATTCGGGCACTACTGGAAAGCGATCGACGCGAGCACGACGATGTTCCGCGATGCGGCGGCCCGGATCAAAAAAATCAAGCCGTCCGCGAAAGTCGTGAGCGTCGAGGCCCTGCCTTGGTGGCAGCGCGCCCCGCTCGATCCCGGCGGCCTGATCTACAACACGATGATCCACGGGAATGTGGACCACCTCGACCGGGTTTACGACGTTTGCGACATCGTCGGCTTCAACTATTACTACTCGCAGGCCCCCGGCCCGATTTCCCTCCTCTCCGAGAATGCCCGGCGCGGCCACAACTTCACCATGATGGGATGGCGGATCGACCCGAACGGCCTCTACAAAGAGATCCGGCGGGTCGGCGACCGCTACGGAAAACCGATGATGATCACCGAGAACGGCATCGCCACGAAGAACGACGCCAAGCGCGTCTGGTATATGCGCAACCACATCGCCGCCATCGGGCGCGCGATCCGCGACGGCTACGACATGCGCGGCTACTTCACCTGGTCGCTGGCCGACAACTACGAGTGGCACTTCGGATACAAGGCGTTCTTCGGGCTCTCCACCATGGACCCCAAAACCTGTGACCGGGTCTTCAAGCCCTCGGCCGGAAAATATTCCGAGATCATCAATGCCCACCCGACCGTGCAATCCGTCACAACGATCGGGCCGCAGGCGAATTTCACGCCGGTGAAGAAGCCGAATTAGCAGAAACAGGTTTTCGAACTGGAGGGACGACCGCCGTGTCGTCCGTCGAAAATAACGGACCGGACAGCGCCGGTCCCTCCAGCAATCTGGAAACGAATTCCGGCAAGCGGCTCCAGCCGCGGGTCCTGATGTGAAAACCGCTTTCCATTTGGAGCGGAATGTGCTTGAACCCCATGCATGGACACTCCGCCACTTCCTCCGAATCCTGAGCCGACTCCTGCTCCCGCTTCAACTCCAGAGCCGCCTGATGCTCCGACTCCTGCTTCCTTGCCTTCGCCGCCACCCGCTCCCGCTAGCGTCAGCGAACAGCAATGGATCGTCTTCCTTCATCTCAGCGCCTTCGCCGGGATAGTGATTCCCTCGCTCGGCCACATCTTTGGCCCGTTGATCATCTGGCTTGTCAAGAAGCCCGAGAGCCCGGCGATCGATGCGGCGGGACGGAATGTTTTGAACTTCCAGATTTCCTGGACGATCTGGATGTTCGTTTCGATCATCATCGCCTTTGCCGGTTCGTGCCTGGTGGTGCCGATAGTGGCCCCCTTCGGTCTATTTATTGCGTGGGTCGTCTTTGTTATCATCGGCGCGGTGAAAGCCAGCAACGGCGAGACCTACCAGTTTCCCCTGACGATCAAGATGCTTTGATTCGCCAAGCGAATCACTGAATGCTGGTTTTCCCCCGACCATCATCCAATCCACCGGGCCGGGGTGAGCGAGGATGGCCTCGTGGATGTCGTCCGTCCGCCCGGTGAACGGGATGGCGATCAGATCGGCTTCGGCGCCCGCGCGGATTTCCCCGAGGCGCCCGCCCATGCCGATGGCTCGGGCGGGATTGAGGGTGGCCATTTCGAGGATTTTTTCTGGGGCGATGCCGGGATGCCTGTGGGCGGCGCACTGCATCTCCGCGAACATGTTGAGCGAGCGGTTGCTGGCGAGGCTGTCGGTCCCGAGGCAGACGTTGAAGCCCTCGCTCAGAAACCGTTCGAGAGGGAACGGCCCGCGTTCGAAATACTCGTGGCAGCACGGGCAGTGCATGATCGAGAAGTTTTTCCCGCGAAGAAGCGGCCAGTCTTCCTCCCCGAGGAAGTTCATGTGCGTGAGCAACGATCCGCCGGGCAGCGCGTTTTCCGCCAGCAGCCGTGCCGCCGGGGTGAGGCCGCCGGTATCGGACATCGGCCGCCCCAGCCCTTTCAGAAACTCATACAGGGGGCCCCGGGCGTTCTGGAACATCTCGAATTCCTCGTCAGACTCCGCCAGGTGGGTCATGAACGGCATGCCGTATTTTTCGCAGCAGAACCGCGCCAGGCGGTAAAGGTCCGGCGAGGTGGTATAGGGCGCGTGCGGGGAGAGCCCGAATCCTCCGGACCAGCCCGCGCGGTTTTCGAAAAAGCTGAGGGCACCGGCCACGACATCCTCGGTGTGGATGCGGTTCCGCACGTCCATCATCTCGTAAAACCACCACGTGCGGATCGGGGGCGGGGGCATGTTGACCATCAGCTCGGGAAAAGATTCGATGTTGAAGACGCTGGTTGTCCCGTGGCGGACCAGCTCGTCGAACCCGCTCCGGATGGACGCGAGATAGTCGGCGTCCGTGAGCGTGCGCTTGAGCTCGTTGATCCTCCGGACCCACTGCGAAAAACTTTTGTTCGAGAGGATGGCTCCGCGCATGACCGAGTAATCGAGGTGGCAGTGGGCGTTGATGAGGCCCGGCATCAGGATCGCATCGCCGAGATCCGTTGCCTCTCGCCCGTCCCACTTTCCCACGCCGGAAATTTTTCCATCCGCGACGCAGACCATCCCGTTTTCGATCGGCACGGCGGAAACCGGAAAAACGATGCGTGCGCGCAGCGTGGTCATTGCTGAGGGAACGCAGAAAAGGAAAGAGTTTCGCGCAAAGGCCGCAAAGCACGCAAAGGATTCAAGGGTTGGATTCCTCCAGATTGTTGACCAGGCGTTCGATGTTGCCTTTGAGGATCTCCCCACCAAAGTTGATCAGCAAGCCGAGTTTGAGATTGGAAAGCTTTAAATAGGTGAGGACTTGTTTGCGGTGCACTCGCGCAAGTGCCTCGACTGATTTTAGCTCCACGAGCACAAGGCCCGCGACAACGAGGTCGGCTCGAAACCCCTCGTCAAAGTGTTTTCCGCGGAAAGAAATTGGAATCGCCTTCTGCCTCTCCACCTCAAAGCCCTTCTCACGCAGCATGCTTGCTAGCAGAACTTCATAAACAGACTCCAAAAGACCGGGGCCGATTTCCTTGTGAAGATCAAGGGCGGCTTGCACAATAGCCTGAGCGATTTCGTTCTCCTTCATGTATTACCTTTGCGTGCTTTGCGGTCTTTGCGCGAGCTTGTTTTCCTCAAAGCCGCAGGCCCGCCGGCGCGAGGATCGCGTCGCGCATTCCGTGAAGGAGTTTTTTGTCGTCCGGGCAGATCGTCGCCAGCGCCCCTCCGCAGGCGACCGATCCTTCGCCGACGAAATAATACGGGCACAGCCGGACTCTGCCGCGCATTGGCCGGACCTCGGCCTGCCCCGGCGTCCAGTAGGATTCCTCGACGAGCCGGCCCGGGTGGAAGTCCTGGAGAATATGCGGCCTGTGCTCGAAATCCCCGAGGGCGCTTTCGAGTTCCGCCTGCCAGTCTTTTTGGGGGAGATCCGAGGCGACGACGACGCCCCTCGATCCCCATGCGTGTTCGGAGAACCCGCTGATCTTGAGGATGAAGTGGCGTTGTTTCTGGCTGAAGCGGGCCACCTCGCCCCATGTGTGGGCCTCGAGGCGCGGGAGAACAGCGTGACGAGGAAGCGGCTCCGGATCCACGAGCCATGTGTAGGGGATGACGCGCTGGAGAGCTTTCTGCGCGCGCTCGCCGAGCTCGCGCCTCCAGAATTCCTCGAGGGGCTTGAGCCAGAAGAGCGCGAACCACAGCTTCTCCTCGAGGGCGGGCTTGAACGGCGGGGTGACGGAGATTTTTCCCTCGGCGGCCGACCGCATGAGCGCCGCGGCTGCCGGAACATTCGGGAGATCGAACAGCTCGAAAAACCGGTAAACATTCCGCTGCCAGTCGTCGCGCGCGGCAGCGTCCAAGACCCGCCATGTTCCCTGCGCGGAAAATTCCGCGTTGAGGATTTCCGCCATCCACTCAATTTCCGGCCGGTAGGTGGACGCCTCCTCGGAGACCACGATGTCGCCCCCTGGCAGGATAGATGCGAACCCCCGCAGCATGCCGTCGGCACCGCCGATCACCTGGTGGCCGAGAGATGCGTAGGTTCTGTTCAGCCATGCGGTGAGCCCGATCCCCCCCGGCACGCTGTCGATCTCGGCGATGGTGAACCCCTCGTTCGTGAGCACGAGATCCGGGCGGATGACTTTCGGGATCTCGCCCGCGATGCCGTGCGCCCGCTGGTATTCCACAAGCTCGGGCGGCTTGCCGCGGTCGAGGAGATCCGCGATCCAGGCCGGTTGGCGGCCTTTTGAGCTGAGCCGGTAGAGCTGCTCGCAGGCGCGGAGGAAGAGCAGGAGCCGGTAGCCGAGCTTTTCGATTTCCTCGTGCAGTCCCGGGCCCACAAGGAACGGGCGTGGGGAAATCCTCCATTCCTTTTCGTGAAACAGCCCGCCCTCCGGCAGGGCGGCGTGAACAGAGCGGGCGCTCTCCAGCGGGCTCATGACAGGATCTTGAGCGCCTGGCGGATCAGCTCTTCCGCGCTCGGCGCGGAGTCCGACAGATCCAGCACCCGCCGCACCGCCTTGTGCGCGTCCACCTGTTTGTAGCCGAGCGAGATGAGGGCGAGGACCGCGTCATGCATCCGGACATCCGCCTCGCTCGGGGCATTCTTCGCGCTCGAAGCCTCCCACTCGGCCGCGACGCCCAACTTGTCTTTCAGCTCGAGAACGATCCGCTCCGCGGTTTTTTTCCCGACTCCGCTGATTTTGGAAATGGCGGAGATATCGCCCGCGACGACGGCGGCCTTGAACATCTCGACCGGCAGCCCGCTGAGGACGGCCAAGGCGATCTTCGGCCCGACCCCGGTGACGTGGTGGAGAAGCAGGCGGAACAGGTCGCGCTCGCCCGGCGTGAGGAACCCGTAGAGCACATGCGCGTCCTCGCGGACCGCGAGATGCGTGAGGATTTTCACCGGTGCCCCCGGCTGCGGGAGGCGTTCATAACTTGATACGGGGATCAGGATCTGGTATCCGATGCCGTGGACGTTGACGACGATTTGTGTCGGCAGCGCTTCCGCGAGAGTTCCTTCGAGAAATGCAATCACCCCGCATCCATACCAGAGCGCTCGCAAAACTCAAATGGGCGATCTGCGTTTTTCTCGTTTTAGGAATGGGTCCCGCATCGGCGGCGACTCGCTGGGCGTGGATGGTCGAGCCCTCGTTCATGGACTACAAAGTGCGCCGGAAGATCGACGGCTCGGAGCGCACGATCCTCGCGCTCGTGCGGGTCAAGGATGGCGAAATCTACGGGGCCGAGGGCGGGCACGAGCACGCCATGACCATGGCGATGAAACAGATCGAGGCCGAGGCGCTCGAAACAGCCGCCGGGATCTTCGCTTCGATCAAACCGCAGTTCGTCCGCGACAAGAACGGCGTGATCCAATACGCGGTCCTCGAATCCGAGAATCCCCTGACCGCCTCCTGCGTGCTCGCGCCGGGGTTCGCGGAAAAATTCGCCGACACGCTGGGGCCCGACCTGCTCGTCGCCCTGCCAAACCGCACCCAGCTCCTCGTGTTTTCGAGGCAGGACCAGGCGTTCGCCAAGATGGGCGAATACATCATCTCCGGCTACCTCGGTTCGAACTATCCCGTGAGCCGCGAGATCTTTGCCCTGCAAAACGGAAAGCTCCGCTCGCTCGGCGTCCTGCAATGAACGACCACCTCGAGGACCGGGCCGCCAGGGCGCGGAAAATCGTCGGAGCCCCGCAGAACTACAAGGTGTGCGAGGGGTGCGAGTCGGTCGTGGCCGCGAGGGTTGTCACGTGCCCGAACTGCCACGGATACCGGTTCGACGGATCCCCGGAGCGGGTCGTCGCGCAGGCCAACCTCCTCGCCTCGCGCCCCCAGCAGAGCGTCACCTCGGCGGATCTGGAGTAGATAAAATCAGAGGATGTTCCTTCCAACGAGTCCGAACGTCTCGCACGCGGCGAGCATGTGGCGGTCATTGGAATACACCTCGCGAATGCCATTGCGACGGGCGCAGGTGAGATGGATCGCGTCGGCCGCACGCAGGAAAACGGAAGGCTTCAGGGAGTGAAATGCTTGGGAGGATTCCGCGAGAAGCTCCGGCGTAACAGGCAGCCACATCCAGAGCCTGTCCTCCAAATCGGAGAGTAGCTGTGCGACCACAATACGGAATTCCCTGCCGTCGATTTTGCCCTCCCGCAGGTGGCGATGGAAGACCGAGGTCAGTTCCACTTCGCCCGTTTTGCAGCAGGCAATCGCCGGAGATGCCGCAGCCAAGGCGCGCGCTTCACGCCACCCGGGTTCCTTGAGGTAGCATTTCGCCAGATAGGACGTATCGAAATACGTCACCGCCGGTCCTCCTCCAAAAACCTGCCGGAGTCGGAACCGATGGCTTTCAGTCCGGCAAAACCCGGGACAAGCTTCCGATCACGAAAGGATATCCCCGATCCTTTCTCGAAGCGTGCCAGGGTGGCCACCGGGTGCCCGCGCTCCGTGATGACGATGGGCTCGCTGACTCCCCGAACCCATTTGCCGGTATTCATGTGCAATTCTCGAATCGAAACGGAAAGCATGTGCCCAAAGTGTCACATCCGTTCCGAAATGCAAGAAACATCATCCCGGCCACAGGCGCATCTGCGGGGCATTGACAGTTTAAAGAATCGGGCCAATCTTTGCGGTCCACACCACAATAACATGGCACTCGAAATTGGCACCCAAGCTCCGGACTTCACCCTCAAATCCATGACCGCCGACGGGCTCGCGGATGTCACCCTTTCCTCGAATTTTGGCAAACAGGCGACGGTTCTCCTGTTTTTCCCGCTCGCGTTCACGAGCGTCTGCACCCAGGAACTCTGCGACGTGACCGCCGGGCTGGGGAAATATGCGGACCTGAAGGCCGAAGTCCTCGGGATCAGCGTGGACAGCCCGTTTGCGCAGGGGGCGTGGGCGAAGAAGGAAGGCATCACGATCAAGCTGCTCAGCGATCTGAACAAGACCGTCACCAAGGCCTACGGCGTGGTCTTTCCGGGCCTCGCCGGAATCGGAGACACCTCGGCGCGCGCGGCGTTCGTCATCGACGATGCCGGGCAGATCGTTTACAGCGAGCAGACGCCGACCCCGAAGGACCTTCCCGATTTCGGGAAAATCCAAACGGTCCTCGAGTCCCTCTGATTGAAGGCGCCAGGCTTGATGCCGACGAGGAGCGGGCATCCGGAAATCCTCCTCCACCGGATGAAGGATATCGGCGAAGGCAGGGCGGTCTGATACAAGGATCCCGTGTCGAAGCGAATTCCAGCCCGGGCAAAAAAGCGGAAGAACGCTCCGCCCAGGAAGCGCCGGCACCGGTTGGCGGGAGCGCTGTTCAGGCTCGGGCTGGTCACCCTGCTTCTTTGGGCTGTGGCCGGGTTGTTTTATTATGCCTGGGCGCTGAAGTTCGATCTCCGGACCATCCACGAGATGAACCAGCGGTCGGTGGTTTATGATTACCAGGGAAATTTTTACAGCCGGCTGGCTGGCGAAAACCGGATTGTGGTGCCGTTCGACAAGGTTTCGAACGACTTTGTCAACGCGCTGATCAGCCGCGAGGACACGAGGTTCTACCAGCACCACGGGGTGGATCCGATCGGGGTCGCCCGCGCGGTGGTGCGGAACCTCTTTCTCGGCGGCTTCCGCGAGGGGGCCAGCACGATCACCCAGCAGCTCGCCCGCAACAGCTTCCCGCTCGGGGGAAAAAACCTTCACCGCAAGCTGATCGAGGCCGCGCTCGCGTTCCGGATCGAAACCGAGCTGACGAAGGAAGAGATCCTCGAGGCGTATATGAACCGGATCTATTTCGGCTCGGGCACCAATGGGATCGAGGTGGCGAGCCAGACCTACTTCGGCAAGCCGGCCTCGCGGCTCAACCTGTGCGAGGCGGCCACGCTCGCCGGCCTGATCCGGAGCCCGACCCGCTTTTCTCCGCTCAACAACCCGCAGGGGGCGGTGCGCGAGAGGAATGCTGTTCTTGGCAGGATGTTTGATATCGGCCTCATCACGCGGGCGCAGCGGGACGACTCCCAAGCCGGGGAACTGGTCACCGTCTCGACGCCGCGCGTTTCGCCCGAGGACAACTGGGCGATGGATGCGATCCTCCGCGATCTCGACATGGTCCTCGAACCGGGCCAGATGGATGCGGGCGGACTCAAAATTTATTCCACTATCGACGGCGAACTCCAGAAATCCGCCGAGGAATCCGTCACCCGCCGGCTCCGGGAAATCGAGGCCCAGCCCGGCTATCCGCACCAGCCCGCAGGAGCATTCACGGGCAAAGTTCTCGATGCGGAAAAATCCGTCCCCTACCTCGAGGCGGCGGCTCTCGCGATGGACAACAAAACCGGCGGGATCCGCGCGATCGTGGGCGGGCGCGACTACGACCGCAGCAAATTCCACCGGGCGCTTTTCGGCCGCCGCCAGATCGGCTCCACGGTCAAACCGTTCGTCTATGCGGAAGCGTTCGAGAAGGGGCTCAAGCCCTCGGATCCGGTGGATGATGGCAGGCTCGGCCCTGGAGAAATTCCCTCCCGATACGGCGCGTATGATCCCGCGAACTCCGACGGCACGTATCTGGGAATCCGTCCCGCGGGCGACGGGCTGGTGTATTCGCGGAACACGATGTCCGTGCGAATCGGCCTGCGCGCCGGGCTCGACAATGTCGCAGACGGCATCATCCGAGCGGGCCTCAGCAAGGATCCTCCCCGCTACCCGTCCTTGTGCCTCGGCACCTTCGAAACAAATCTCAAGGACCTCACCGCCGCCTACACCGTCTTCGCGACCGGCGGATACAAGCTCCAGCCTTACCTGATCGACCGGGTCACCGATGCCGACGGACACCTGCTTTACAAAGCGACCGGCGGACGGCTCAAGGTCTTCGAACCCGCCACCGCCAAAATGACTGCGGATCTGCTCGGCGAGGTCATCGAGCGGGGGACCGCCGCGCGCGCCCGCGACCTCGGCCTGCGCGGCAGCGCCGCCGGGAAAACCGGCACCACCAACAACTTTGTCGACGCCTGGTTCCTCGGATTCGACCCGCGCCTCACCTGCGGGGTCTGGGTCGGCTTCGATCAACCCCGCACCATCCGCCCGGGCGGTTACGGTGCCACCCTCGCCCTCCCGATCTGGGTGGACATCATCCAGGCGGCAAAAAAGTTGTAGCGGCTTGAAAGAGGGCGGCAGGGGCCGGCGATTCTTCACGAGAAAATTCCTCTTTTCCGCCAAGTGCGATTCTGGGAGATTCGACCCATGTTTTCCCTCGAAACAAGAACCATTCTTGGACAGGAAACCTCGTTGATCAAAACCCGCGATGTGGAAGCGGGGGTCACCACGCTCGGCGGACAGCTCTGGCCGGCGAAATTCCGGGTGGGGCAGCGCTGGATCTCCCCGCTCTCCGCCGCCCCGTGGGCGCTGGAAAAACCGGACGCCCCCAACATCCTCAAGGTTCTTCGCGGAGATTTTTTCTGCATGCCGTTCGGCGGCAACTCGACCGTCCATGCCGGCGAGCGCCACCCGGTCCACGGGGAGACCGCGAACAGAAAATGGAAACGCGAGCCGTCGCCCGGCCCGGCCTCCCTCCATTTCTCTCTCCGCACGAAAATCCGGCGCGGGCGCGCGGACAAGTTCATTTCGCTGATCGAAGGCCACCCCGCGATCTACCAGAGGCATGTTGTCTCCGGTTTGTCGGGCCGGATGCCGTTGGGATACCACGCCATGCTCCATTTCCCGAAACAGGGAAGCGCGAGCATCAGCACCAGCGCGTTTGTTCGCGGGCAGGTGTTTCCCGGGCAGTTTGAGAACGCCGTGGAAGGCGGGTATTCCTGCCTGAAAAAAGGCGCGGTCTTCTCGTCCCTGAAAAATGTCCCCCAGGCCGACGGGGGGAAAGCGGATCTCTCCGTCTATCCGGCGCGCGAGGGGTTCGAGGATCTGGTCATGCTCGTCTCCGACCCCTCGCTGCCGTTCGCCTGGACGGCCGCCGTGGTCGCCGAAGAAGGCTGGGTTTGGTTTTCGCTCAAAGACCCGCGCGTGCTGCGCTCGACGATCTTTTGGATGTCGAACGGCGGCCGCCATTACCCGCCGTGGAGCGGAAGGCATCGCGGGGTCATCGGCATCGAAGACGTCACCTCATATTTCCACTACGGGCACGCGGAGTCCGTCCGGCCCAACCCGCTCGCAAGGGAGGGGATCCCGACATTCATCGAGTTCGTGCCCGGGTCCCCGGCCTCCGTCAACTCGATCATGGCCGTGGCCCCGGCCCCGAAGGGCTTCGATGAGGTCCGGCACATCCGAGAAGGAAAAAACCGCCGGTCCGTCGAACTGGAATCCCGGTCGGGAAAGACAATCAAAGTCCCGCTGGATCCGGGGTTTCTCTTCGGGCGCTAGATCGGTTTTTGCAGAAACCGTGTGGTTTTATCGCAGTGCCGCCGCCGGCGTTTCCTGGCCTCCAATCTCGCGCTGGTCTCGCGCTGGTTGACATCGGGGCCGGGCAGCCCCAAGTTCCTCTCCTTATGCCATTTTCAACGCTTGGGCTGACCAAGCCACTTCTGCAAGGCGTCCAGGCGATGGGTTACGGGGATCCGACCCCCATCCAGCTCCGGGCGATTCCCCCGGCTCTCGAGGGCAGGGACGTCATCGCATCCGCCCAGACCGGAACCGGAAAAACGGCCGCCTTCGGCCTGCCGATTCTCCAAAAACTAGCCTCGCACGGCCGTTGCCGCTGCCTGATCCTCGAGCCCACGCGCGAGCTCGCGATGCAGGTCGAAACCGCGATCCGCGATTTCGCGCGGTTCACCGACATCCGGGTCGGTTCGATTTTCGGAGGCGTGGGATACGGGGCGCAGCGCACCGCGCTCAAGGATGGACTGGACATCGTGGTCGCGACTCCTGGGCGCCTTGAGGATCACCTTCAACAGGGGACGTTGCGCCTGAACGAAATCGGGATCCTCGTGCTCGACGAGGTGGACCGGATGCTCGACGTGGGGTTCCTTCCGCCGATGCGGAGGATCATCGCCAAGTGCCCGAAAGACCGGCAGACGTTGTTTTTTTCCGCGACCCTGCCGCCGGAGATTGCCGACCTGGCCTCCTTCGCGCTGCGCGATCCGGTGCGCATCGAAATCGGGGCCTCGAGCTCGGTCGTCTCGACCGTGAAACACGGGATTTACACCGTCGAGCCCACAAGAAAATTCGACCTGCTGCTCGCGCTGCTCACGGCGACCGACTACCAGAGCGTGATCATATTTTCCCGCACCAAGCACGGCGCGGACAAGATCGCCAAGAAGCTGCGGGCGAACAACCATTCCGTCGCGGTCCTCCACGCGAACCGCTCGCAGAACCAGCGCATCGAGGCGCTCCACGGGTTCAAGTCGGGCAAATACGAGGTGATGGTGGCGACCGATATCGCCGCGCGCGGCATCGATGTCGCCGGCGTCAGCCACGTCATCAATTACGACATCCCCCAGCACCCGGAGGACTACGTCCACAGGATCGGCCGGACCGGACGCGCGCTCCAGACCGGCGACGCCTTCACGCTCGTCACGCACGAGGAAATGAAAAAGCTCGCCGCCATCGAGCGCTTCATCGGCCAGAAAATCCCGCGCCTCAAACTCGAGGGCTTCCAGGTCCCGCCGAACAGCGAACCGCCCCGCCCGCAGGCCCCGAAAGTCGAGCCGCGCATGGACGGCCGGAACCGGTTCGGCCGACAGAGAAATTTCCGCCGCCGCTGAGAGCCATTCGGGCCTGCCCCGCGCTCCCGCGACTTCACTCCCGCATGGCTTTAATCGGCAGACGCGAGGTGTCGATGCTCACTTCGAAGCCCTTGGGCGCGTCGACGTGATAGAAGAAGGTGCCGTTGGCTTTGCGCCAGTTGACCTTCACCGCATCGGAGCCGACGGGCATGGAGCCTGAGCAGGTCTGCAGCGGCACGTCGGCAAACCCGATCTGAACCTTCTTGTTCACCGCGTCGATCGAGCGGATGCCCAGCACGTCGCGGTAGAGCAACCGCTCGACGTGGCTCGCGAAGCCGTGGCAGCAGCTCGCCTCCGGGCTGTCATGCTCCCACAGGGTTCCGGTCAGATCGGCCATCTTGAGGAAGTAGCCTTTGGTTTCATCGAGGATCTGTGCGGACAACCCCTGCCGCGAGAGCAGCTCGAGCCGCAGGTAGTTTCCGATGAAGGCGTTGGCGAAGTGGATTTCCGGGTGCTTGTTGTTCTGGTGGCGGCCCGGCCCAAAGTCGGCCCGGAGCGTCTCCCACAGCGCGGCGTGGGTTTGCGGCGTGGCGGTGTGGAAGAAGAAGGCGTAATACTGGCAGGTCTCGGTGCGCTCGCCGGATGACTTCAGCGTGCCGTCAGGCTGCCGCTTCGCGTTGTCCACGAAAAACGTGCCGTCGAACGACTGCTTGCGGATGGTCTCGCGCATCGCGTCGGCCTCGGCCTGCAATTCCGGCATGCCGTACATCCGCGCCACGCACGCGAGCACCTCGGCGTAGGTCATGTTGGACGGATAGCTCACGTCCTGCGTCAGCTTGTTGGCGTGCGACCATTCGACGAAAACCCAGGAGGGCAGTTTTTCAAGCAGGCCGTCGCCGTTCTTGAACGGCTTGAAATAGTCCAGCAGCGCCAGCACGCGCGGCTTGAGCGCGTCCACCGTGGCGCGGTCGCCGCTGCGCTGCAGGTATTCGGCGAGCTGGATCACAAACCACATCGCCCAGTTGGGGATGAAGACGCCGTCGTTGTGGTCCGCCGGATAGCACATCGGCAGCATGCCGTCGGGCAGATGCTCGAATTTCGGAGGCAGCAGGAAGTTTTGGAAGAACATCCGTTCCATCCGCGTGTCGCCGCAAAGGTCGGAGGCCACGCGGCCGATGAAGAAGCTGTCGCACAGCCAGCCCGCGCGTTCGCGCGAGGGGCAGTCGGTGAAGACGTCCACCACGTTCTGCTTGAACGTCGAGCGGGCGGCCTCGAAGATGCGGTTGAGAACTTCGTCGGAGCTCGTGAACGCGGCGCGCTCCGTGGCGGAGTTCACGTATTCGCGGAAGTGCAGATCCGAGACCTCGCAGCCCGCGCCAACGGTGATGACCTTGAGGTAGCGCAGCGTGTAGGGCTCAAAGCATTCGACGCGATACGTGCCCGCCGCAGCCAAGTCGTAGGTCGCCACGTTGCAGCAGCTCAGGCGAGTCACGCTCACGTCGCCTCCGCTCAGCATCTCATCGAAGACAAAGTAGACACGCGTCGGAGCCTCGCAACGCAGCGTCGCGCCGAAGAAGCCGGAGTTGTTCTGGCCGAAGTCGATGATGCGGAACTGGCCGTCCGCGAGCGTGAGCCGGCTCTGGGTGCCGAGCGGCTTGTCCGTGCGCTCGCAGGCCGCCGTTTCCAGCCGCTGCACTTCATAGAACGGGATCGTCGTCAGCTCGGCTTCGGGATAGCCCGCCAGCTTAGGGCCGATGTTTTTGATGGTGCGGTCGGCCCACACCTTCTTGTCAGGGTTGTTCTTGACCGTGCCAGCGAACACCTCGCGCTGCGGCAGATGCACGACAAAGGCGGGATAAGGCGCGAGGCGCGGCAGCAGGGCGCGGTCGGGCAACACCGCCAGTTTCTGCGCCTGGAATGTGCCGCCCGTGCGCCACGCGTCAGAGTCGGGCTTCAGCCGGTAGACCTCCGAGAAGGGACGCTGGAAGCTGTAGCGCTGCACCTTCTGCACGCGGCTGTCGAGCGCCTGCGCCTCGAAGGGCGCGCCCGTGCCTGCGGTGGAGGCGAGCACGGTTGCGCCTGCGACGACTTCGGCCTGAAGGAACGAAGGCTGGTCGATGAAGTAGTAGCTGTTGGAGTTGTAGCCAGCGACCTCGATGGCGATGACGTTCGGGCCGGGTTTGCAGCGCCCCTTGAGCGGCCACTCGTCCACGCGGTAGAAGCCGTGCGGTCCGCGTGCGGGGCCGTAGCCCACATACTCGCCGTTCACAAAGAGCCGGCAGATGGTTGCGCCGGTCAGCCGCACCACGGCTTTTTCGGCGGCGGCGCCGTCCACGGTCGCGCGGAAGCCGACGAAGACGTTCCGTTCTTTCTCGCGGCCCTCCAGCCACACCGGCTTCGCGGACACGAACAATGCAGGCTCCTCTTCGGCCGCCGCATAAGCGCCCGTGACCATCAGCGCTGACAGAATCATCGGTCTCATAAATTTTGGGTTGGACGGTTACCGCGAGAGCCAGCGGATTCCGTCGGCTTCGAACAGTGCGGCGAGGAGGCGGAGTTTTCCGTCTTCGATGACCGCCCTTGTGCCGAGCGGCATGTGGCATCCGCCGCCGAGCCGGTGCAGGAGCTCCCGCTCCGCGCGGACGCAGAGCGCCGTGGGTTCGTGGTGGATGGCGGCGAGCAGGTCGCGGGTTTCCCTGTCGTCCGCGCGGCACTCGACGGCGACGGCCCCCTGCCCGGGAGCCGGGAGCATTTCCTCGATGACCGTCACTTGCAGGCCATCGGGGACGATGTCCTTTCCGAGGCGCGCGAGAGCGGCGCTGGCGACAATCAGGGCATCCAAAGCGGGGTTCTCGAGAACTTTGCGCAGGCGCGTCGGGACGTTGCCGCGAATTTCCACGACCTGCAAATCGGGCCGGAGGAGGAGAAGCTGGTTCTTCCGGCGAAAGCTCGATGTGGCCACCGTCGCTTCGGGCGGAAGCCCTTTCCATCCGCCCGCGTGCTTCGAGGCCAGCGCGTCGGAGACGTCGGCCCGCTCGAGGATTGCGCCGAGGACCAGCCCGGGCGGCTGCTCGGTGGGGAGATCCTTCAGGCTGTGCACGGCGGCGTGGACCGATCCGTTCAAGAGGGCTTCCTCGAGCTCTTTGGTGAACAGCCCTTTTTCGAGGGAGCCCGGAGCGGAGAGGCTGACATCGAGGCGTTTGTCGCCGGTGGTTTTGATGATCTTCTCCTCGAGGGCCAGGCCCGGATGCGCCAAGGCAAGCCGGGCGGCCACATCGCGCGTCTGCACGAGCGCGAGGTCGCTGCCGCGTGTTCCAAGAATCATTGTTTTCATTTGAGAAAGGCGATGTGGTTGCGCATCCATCCGACGAACTCGGCGACATGCAGGTCGATCATTTTTTCGCAGCGCACGACTTCCGCGCGGCGGACCTCGAGCGACTGGCGGACGATTTCTTCCAGCGAGTCGATGTCGTAGAGATAGACGCCGTCCAGTTCGTTCACCGAGGCCTCCGCGTCGCGGGGCACGGCGAGATCGATGATGAAAAGCGGGCGGCCGTCCCGCCGTTTCAGCAGGGGATCGAGTTTTTCGCGGGTCACGATCGGGTGCGGCGCGGCGGTCGAGCAGATGAGGATGTCCACGTTGTCGAAGGCATTGTGCCAGTTGTCGAAGTGGACGGCCATGCCCCCGATCTCCTCCGCCAGGCGCGCCGCCCGGTCGAAGGTGCGGTTCGCCACGATGACCGTGCCCACCCCGCGGGAGACAAGGCTCCGCGCGGTCCTCTCGCTCACGTCCCCGGCCCCGAGAATCATGATCGTCCGCCCGTTCAGGCCCCCGAAAATTTTTCCTGCGAGATCGACGGCCACCGAGCCGACGGACGTGGATCCGCGGGTGATCTGGGTTTCGCTTCGCACCTGCTTGGCGACGCGGAACGCGTGCTGGAAAAGCTTGTTGAGATGGCGGGTGGTTGCCCCGCAATCGGTGGCTGCGGCATACGCCTGCTTGAGCTGGCCGAGGATCTCGGTCTCGCCGATGACCATCGAATCCAGGCCGCTCGCGACCCGGAACAAATGCCGGATGCTCGCGGGGGATTCGTGGGTGTAGAGAGGGGCGTCGTTCCCGCCGTTGCGTTCCTGAAGGTATCCGCGAAGCCCGTCCAACACGCGGAGCGGGCAGACGCTCGCCGTGTAATACTCGACCCGGTTGCAGGTCGAAACGATCACCGCTCCCGCGAGCCCGTCGATCCCGCGGATCCGCGCGAGCGCCTGTTCGAGCTCGTGCGGGCCGACGGCAAATTTTTCCCGGATATCGACTGTCGCGCTCCGGTGGTTGATGCCCGCGCAGACGATGTTCATTTGAGCGAGGAAAGGTATTGGATGGCCGGAAGCGCCAGCAAGGCCGCGCCGAACACGAGCATCGAGGCCTCCGCCATGCGCCGCGGCGGCAGGCGGCGGAACTTTCGCAGGACCAGGATCGCCCCGTATCCCGCCCAGATGAGAACCGAGGCCAGGAACTTCAGGCCGTTGACGTGGACCCCGCCGATGTGCCCGGCTGCAAACCCGGCCGCAAACCCGGCGGTCAGCAGCCCGAAGCCGAGCCGGATGAGCCGGGCATTCGCGACACCGAGGTCGGTGATCGGCGGAAGGTTGTAGAAAAGCGCGCCGGCCTTGTGCATTTTCAACTGCCGGTCCTGCACCAGATACATCAGCCCCGCGACCGCCGCCAGGGCGAAAGCCCCGTAGGCGACCAGGCTCAGCGCCGCGTGCAATTCGGTCCAGGGATCGTGGTCGAACCGCCCCTGCGCGGCCGGCCCGACAGGGCCCAGTTGGGCGAACAGGAGGACGAGAAAAACCAGCGGCGACGTGAACGCGCCCAGCAGGGAAATGTGGTAGGTGGGCCCGATGACCAGATAGATCAGCAGGATCGACCAGCTCACAAAGACAAGGACGTCGAAAAGCGAGTTGATCGGACACGAGCCCTGCGCCTGCCCCCGCTTCCACAGATCCAGCGTGAGGAGCAAAAACCCGCCGAGGATGGCGACCAGGTTGACCCGGCCGGGCTGGAACCGTCCCGCGCCCAGCGCAAACAGCGTGTAGCCGAAGCTCAGAAGCAGGCAAAAAGTCGCGCCGGTTAGAAGGATGCGGTCCATGGATTAAGTGAGCGCTATTTGCTGCCGGGCTTGACCGCCGGCGTGCCTTTCAGGTCTTCCGGCAGGTTTTCCGAGTCAAAGGTCTCGACGTTCATCTGCACGAGGGAAACAAACGGGCACCCGAAGTCGGGAAGCGCCCCGCCGCTGCGGTCGACGATCGAGCCCGTCGCGGAAACGATCCCGCCATGGTCGCGCACGATCTGGATCGTCTCCTGGACCCGCCCGCCGCGCGTCACCACATCCTCGGCCACAAGAAATTTCTCCCCGGGTTTGATCGTGAATCCCCGCCGGACGACGAGCCCGCCGGAGCCGTCCTTCTCGGCGAAGATGTGGCGTTTGCCGAGATGCCTGGCCACCTCCTGCCCGACGATGATCCCTCCGACCGCCGGCGAGATCACGGTCGTGGCCTCGTATTCTCCGAGTTTGTCGGCGAGCCAGCCGCAGACGCGGGCGGCGATCGCGGCATCCTGGAGCAACAGCGCGCACTGGAAAAACTCGCGGCTGTGGAGCCCGCTGCGCAGGACAAAATGACCGTGCAGCAGGGCGCCGGTCTGGCGGAAAAGGTCGAGGACTTCGTTCATGGGTGTGATCATTTTGGCATCAGGTCGAGGCCTTTGAGCGAGGCTTCGTCAAAGCGTCCGGTCTGCCGGAAGCCCGCGCTTTTCTGCCAGGCCTTGAGGGCGGACACCAGCCCGGGATTGGGCACGCCGTCCTCGGTCCCGTTGTAATATTTGAGGAGCTTCAGTTTTTTCTGCGCCTGCAGGATCACCGCGACCTGCTTCTCGGGCCCCGAGGAAATATAAGGCCCGCCTTTGAAAATATCGGCGATGGCGACGTAGGCGGGCGCGGGAGTCGAGCCCTTGATCCCGAGCTGGTCGAGCGTCTGGCGGTTCAGCTCCCCGGTGACCTTCAGGCGCTCCGCAATCTGATACCGGCGGATCGCGGCGCTCGTCTGGCTCCCGGTCTGGCCGTCGGCCTCGCCTTTGTAGAACCCGAGCCCCGCGAGCTTTTTCTGCGTGGCCAGCACGGTTTCGTCCGCGCGGAGCGTGGCGGGCAGCAGCGCGACCACAAGGGCGAGGGCAAGTCGTTGGAACATAAAAAACCTCTAGCGGCTTTCCGGTGGTTAGGCAAGCAGAGCGCCTGCACGTCGCGTGACTGCAGGGGCTCCTCCAAGAACAATCTGGCCAACGCGGCCACGCGTCGAATAGAAACGACCGCACCATGCACAAATGTCCAGCACGAGCAGGAATCCCGGGAACGGTCGCCATCCTTTTTTTTGCCGCGATCGCGGCGATGGCGGAGTTGCCGCCCGAGGCTCCGATGCGCGAGTGGACGTTTCCGGCCGGGGTTGCGACCCGGGCGGCCCTCCAGACATTTGATGGAAAGACGGCGGTGCTGAGGCTTCTCAACGGCCAGCGCACCAGCCTTCCGGCGGAGTCCCTCGGCGAGGCGGACCGGGCGTATTTGACCGCATGGCTGGAGCAGCAGCCGGTCGCGATGCCGGAAAAGGTCGGCGTGGACAGCAGCAAGGTTCTTGTCGAGGTCGTGAGCGAGGACGAGCAGGACGGGAAATTTGTTTACCGCACGCAGCACTTCGAGTTCACGAGCGACGGGATGCTCACCCAGAACCTGCTGCGCGATGTGGCCCTGAATTTCGAGGCGACCTACGAGTTGCTGAAGGCGCTGCCCTGGGGAGTCCGGCCGCAGCCCGAGGAGGGTGACCGCTTCCATGCGCACCTGGTCCGTTCGCGCGGGCGATACGAAGAAGAAGGGGGGCCGAAGAACAGCGGGGGTGTTTATTTCCGATCCCGCAAACTTTTCATCGTCCCCTTCGACAGCCTCGGCATCGAGCGGCTCGGGAAAAGTTTCGTCAAGTCCTCCGACTACCGTTCGGACACGCTGGTCCACGAGCTCACCCACCAGATGATGCACGCCTGGCTGGATCTCCTGCCGCAGTGGGTTATCGAGGGGACGGCCGAATACACCAACGCCATCCCCCTCCGGCTCGGCGTCTTCAGGGTTTCGGCGGCCAGGAGCGGGCTGAGGGATTACGTCGCTTTTCTCAAGGCCCGCGGGGGGGTTCCGGAGCCGTTCCCGGTCGAGAAGCTTTTCGGGATCAGCGGCAAAGAATGGTCCGAAACGCTCGAACAGAGCCCCGGAGAATCCCGCCGCATGTATTTCACCGCCTATCTCCTGGTGAATTACTTCATGAACATGGACGGCAAAGGCGACGGCGCCGTGTTCGCGAAATACATGCGCGCCGCCGGCAAGGCCCTCGAACAGATCGAGAAATACCAAACGGACGTCGAGGCGTTCAAAAAACTCCCCGGCGTCGAGGTCCTGCCCGACGGGCGCTACCGCTGGCCGGACACCCTGACACCACCGCCGCGACCGGAGATCCTGGCCTCGCCGGAGAAGCGCGCGGAATTTGAAAAATCCACGCTCGACATCCTTTTGAACGGGAAAACAACCGCCGAGCTGATGGACCAGATCCGTTCCGCCTACCGGCGCATCGGCATCAAACTCTGATCACCGCCCATGAACGAAATCGAACAGCTCATCGAAAACAACAAAGCCTGGTCGGGCAAAATGAAACGCCGCGAGGCCGGGTTCTTCGAGAAGCTCGCGGCGCAACAGTCGCCCCGCTATCTCTGGATCGGGTGCTCGGACAGCCGGGTTCCGGCGAACGAGATCATCGGCCTCCTCCCGGGCGAACTCTTCGTTCACCGGAATGTCGCCAACATCGTCTATCCCGCCGACCTGAACTGCCTGTCCGTTCTCGAATACGCGGTCCATACGCTCCACGTGAACCATGTCATCGTCTGCGGCCACTACGGCTGCGGCGGGGTCATCGCCGCGATGCAGCGCACCAGCCACGGGTTCGCGGACAACTGGCTCAACGACATCCGGGACACCTACTCGCACCGGTGGGCGGAAATCCAGAACCTCCCCGCGGACGAGGAGCGCGTGGACCGGCTCTGCGAGCTCAATGTCATCAAGCAGGTCAACAGCGTCACCCACACGAACGTCGTGCAGAACGCCTGGGCGCGCGGCCAAAACCTCACCGTCCACGGCTGGATCTACGGGCTCAAGGACGGCCTCATCAAGGACCTCGGCGTGAAGGTCGATTCCCTCGAGCAGGTCGCCGCCGCCTATCGCCAGATCGAGCTCCCGCCGAACCAATCCACCTGACCCGAATGGGGCCAACTTGAGCGGCGGGGAGCCTGGGCAATCGCCCGGCAACGGATCATGCAATCAGCGCTGAACCCCAAAACACTCAACAACTACGGGCTCATCATACCGTGGGACTTCGCGGAATCAGGAAAACGACAACCGCCTTGTTCAACCGCCGGATGCGGCAAAACCGCACGTCCGGTGGCGTGGGAGCCCTGGCGGGCTAAATCCCGTCAGGGCCACCCGATCCTAGCCATCCATCGCCGATCGCATTTTTCGGAGATGCGCCACGATGCCCGAAACTCTGACTTCTCAAAGGGATTTCTACATATTACTCTGTAAGCGTGAGGACAATTCAGCCCGGCCTTTTGGAAAATATCATCGAGCGGTTGAGAGCCGAGTTCCAGCCGGAACAAATTTATCTCTTTGGCTCGCACGCGTGGGGCACGCCCGACGACGACAGCGACGTGGACCTGATGGTGATTTTGCCGCGGAGCGACGAGCGCCCGATCCGGCGCGACCAGCGCGCGCAGCGTTGTCTGGGCCGGCTGGCCGTGCCCGCCGACGTGCTCGTGCGAACGCGGGGGGAAGTGAACCGCTACAAACACCTTCGCGCCTCCTTGTTCCATCAAGTCCTGAACCAGGGCCGAAAGCTGTATGGATGAGGCGGATCTGGGACTGGTCAGGGACTGGCTGACTCGTGCGCACCAGGACTTGCGAGCGGCTCTCATCCTCGCCGCCGCCGAAGACGCGCCTTTGGACGTGGCCATTTACCACTGCCAGCAAGCCGGAGAAAAAGCGGTGAAAGCCTACCTGCAATGGCGCGATGAACCGTTCGCAAAAACCCACAATCTCCGCGCGTTGGTGATCCAAGCCGCCACGCTGGACAGGGGATTCGATGCGCTTGAAACCCCCGCTGAAATTCTCACGCCCTACGTCTCCGCCTTCCGTTATCCCGGCGGCGCGGACGACCCGATGCCGACGCGCGAGGAATTCGACGAGGCACTCCAACACGCCCAAACCATTTACGATTTCGTCTTGACCCTGCTCCCGGCGGATGCCCGGCCATGAGCCGAAGCCGCCGGGAAGCGGAAAAAACAATCTGACGCTCACGCGGTTGTCGGAAACGCCCGCGGTCTCCGGTTCCGCTCTGGTCGGCCTGATCGAGAAGGTGGGGGTCTAGCGCGTTCGGGGATACTTTTCTTTGCGGTTTCCAGTGCCTGCGCGTTTCGAAATTGACGTTTCGTCACACGCCATGGATGTTGTGAATCAGGAGGAGAACCGTCATGAAAACCAACGCTATTTTCTCCAGTGTTCGTGTCGGACTGATGATCATTGCAATTTGTGGCCTCGCCAGTACAGGAAAGGCCCAATCCAGCGCGGGGAAAACCGAGCAGGGCAACACGGATCCGAGAGAGAATCAGACGGTTGATCTCGGCGACGGCGTGACGATGGAGTTTGTGCTGATTCACCCCGGCACGTTCCAGATGGGAACGGATAAAGTGAACGAAGCCAACAAAGACAACCCGGAGCAGAGGCCGATGCACAAGGTGACGATCATCAAGCCGTTTTACCTGGGCAAGTATTTGGTGACGCAAGAACAATGGGAGCGTGTGATGGGCAGCAACCCCAGTTACTTCAAGGGTGCTAGGAATCCGGTGGAAACGGTCACATGGGATGATTGCCAGGATTTTATGGCGAAGCTGAAAGAGAAAGTGCCCGGCAAAACATTCAGGCTGCCCACGGAAGCGGAGTGGGAGTATGCCTGCCGCGCGGGCACCACGACCGATTACAATATCGGCGACAGCGATGCCGCGCTGGGTGATTATGCCTGGTTCAGAAGCAACGGAACTCATCCGGTTGGCGAAAAGAAACCGAATGCGTGGGGGTTGTACGACATGCTCGGCAACGTCAATGAATGGTGCTCCGACTGGTATGGCTTCTACAAATCTGGCGATCAAACCGACCCGGTCGGTCCCCCTTCCGGGTCGTATCATGTGTTGAGGAGCGGGCACTGGGGTTGCTTTCCCGTCCATCTGCAGTCGGCGTTTCGCAACAGCTATATTTCTGAACCATACCAGGGCAGCTACGGTGACGGTCTGCGTTGTGTATTGGTCGTGGGCACCTCCCGCCGTTAGGTGGCCCAAAGAAGAGAATTATCAAAAGCCATCCCATGGGATGGCTGTGTTTCCGGGATGAACATTTCATCTTGATGTCCGGGGAGGACGAAGCTCCGTCCGAGCCGTGAAATATGGGTTCGGACGGAGCCTCACCCTCCCGTCGTCGGAGCTTACGCGCGGATTGGGGTTTCCAGTGCCTGCTTGCGAAAAACTGCAGGTTCCCGCATGTTACACCCGCTTTCTGCTGCGGAGGGCATTCCCACCGCAGTTTCATCACGGATTATTTGCATGAATACTTCACTCGCCGCCCGGCCAAACGAGGCGCTGATTGACCAGAACTACGAACGTTGGTTGGAAGACCGGGGCTCGGTGGGCGCGGATTGGGCGGCATTTTTCGAGGGGTTCGAGCTCGGGTATGCCCGGAGCCAGAAGATGGGCGACGCGCTGCCGGACGCCCCGGCGGAGGGGGCTGTGGCCCCGTCGCTGCAGACGCGCGTGGACGCGCTGGTTTACGCCTACCGCACGATGGGGCATTCGATGGCGCACCTCGATCCCCTCGAGGAAACTCCGGCCGAAAACCCGTTGCTCGGTCTGCGCGAGCTGGGGTTTTCCGATAAAGACCTCGACCTGCAAGTGTCGTCCAGATTTTTCCGCGAGGACCGGAAAATGCGGCTGCGCGACATGATCGCCGACCTCCAGGCGACCTACTGCGCCACGGTCGGCGTGGAGTTCAACCACATCCAAAATCCCAAGGTCCGGAACTGGGTGCGCGACCGGATCGAGAACCGGCAGCGGGCCGACCTCCTCACCCCGGCCGTCCACCGTGACATCCTGCGCAAGCTCTACGAAGCGGAGACATTCGAGTCGTTCATCCACACGAAATATGTCGGGCAGAAGCGGTTTTCCCTCGAGGGCGGCGAGGCGCTGATCCTGGCGCTGGACGCGATCCTGAAAACCTGCGACGCCCGCGGAGTGGACGAACTCGTGATGGGCATGGCCCACCGCGGGCGCCTGAACGTCCTCGCCAATTTTCTGAACAAGCCGCTCCAGGTGATCTTCAACGAGTTTCAGGACAACTTCATCCCCGAACTCGTCGGCGGGAACGGCGACGTGAAATACCACCTCGGTTACCAGACGACCCGCGAGCTCCCAAGCGGCCACAAGGTCGAAATCCGGCTCGCCGCAAACCCCAGCCACCTCGAGGCGGTGGACCCGGTGGTCGAGGGCAAGGCGCGGGCGCGCCAGCGTGTGCTCGGGGACACGGCGGAGCGGAAAAAAGTCGTGCCGCTTCTGGTCCACGGGGATGCGGCGTTCATCGGGCAGGGTATTGTGGCCGAGGTGTTCAACATGTCCCAGCTTCCCGGTTATTGCACGGGCGGGACGATCCACATCGTTGTCAACAACCAGATCGGCTTCACGACGACGCCGAAGGAAGGCCGCTCGACGATGTATTGCACCGACATCGCAAAGATGATCGAGGCCCCGATCTTCCACGTGAACGGCGAGGACCCGCTCACCGTGATCGAGGTGGCGCGGATGGCGCTCGAGTTCCGCCAGGAATTCGGCCGCGACGTGGTCATCGACATCTACTGCTACCGCCGCCATGGACACAACGAGACCGACGAGCCGACGTTCACCCATCCGAACCTTTACCACACCATCAAGCAGCACCCGCTGCTGAGCGAAAAGTTTGCGGCCGAGGCGTCCGCCATCGGCACCGTTTCTCCTGAAGAGTCCGCCGGGATCAAAGCCGAGTCGCTCGCAGAACTGGAAGCCGCGCTCACCGAGGCCAAGAAACCGCTCGATTTGAAAAAGAACGAGTTCGCCGGATCCACCGCGATTTTCCAGCCGCCCTACACGCACGAGCCAGCGAACACCGCGATTTCAGATTCGAATCTGGAACTGCTGGTCAAAGCCCTGACAACCGTCCCGGACGATTTCCATGTCGTGCCGAAAATCCGGCGCACCGTGCTGGAGCGCAGGCTCCAAGTTTGGAAAGCCGGCGGGCCGTATGACTGGGGGTTTGCGGAGCTGCTGGCGTTCGGGTCGCTCATTCTCGATGGCACCCCGGTCCGGCTCTCCGGGCAGGACAGCCGCCGCGGCACGTTCAGCCACCGCAATTCGGTTCTCTTCGACGAGACGAACCCGAAGCGGAGCTACGTCCCGCTGATGCACATCGCGCCGCAGCAGGAGAGGTTTTGCGTCTATAACAGCCCGCTCTCGGAATATGCCGTGCTGGGATTCGACTACGGATACTCGATGGATTTTCCGTCGATGCTCTGCATCTGGGAGGCGCAGTTTGGCGACTTCACGAACGGCGCGCAGATCATCGTGGACCAGTTCATCGCCTCCGCAGAATCGAAGTGGCGGCGCCCGAGCTCGATCGTGATGCTGCTGCCGCACGGCTACGAGGGCCAGGGCCCCGAACATTCGAGCGCGAGGCTCGAGCGCTTCCTGCAGCTTTGCGCGGAGGACAACATGCAGGTCTGCAACCTGACCACCCCGGCCCAGTATTTCCACGCGCTCCGGCGGCAGATCCACCGGGGGTTCCGCAAGCCGCTGGTCATCATGACCCCGAAGAGCCTCCTGCGTTCCGAGGACGCGACATCGCGCGGAGAGGACTTCACGAGCTCCCGGTTCTACGAAATTCTCGACGACCCTGCGGTCAAGGATCCAAAAAAATTCTCCCGTCTGATTTTTTGTTCGGGAAAGGTTTATTACGATCTCGTGCACGGGCGCGAAGCGGCAGGGCAGGACGGCAAGACCGCCATCGTCAGGATCGAGCAGCTCTATCCGCTTTACGGGGAGAAACTGCAGCGGATCGCCAAACGCTACCCGAAGGTGACGCGATTTGTGTGGTGCCAGGAGGAGCCGGAAAACATGGGGGCCTGGAATTTCATCGCGCCCAAAATCGCCGGGCTTGTCGGTTCGCTCATCGGTTACGCCGGGAGGCTGGGCAGCGCCAGCACGGCAGCCGGATCCCTCGGCACGCACAAGGCGCAGCAGGCGGCGCTGGTCAAACAGGCTTTGGAGGTGTAAAAAAGCCGTTCCATTCTCATGAATATCGAAGTGAAAGTCCCCGCCGTCGGCGAATCGATTTCCTCCGGCATCCTCTCTGTCTGGCATAAAAAAGACGGGGAGAACACCCGCAAAGACGAGGTTCTGTTCACGCTGGAAACCGACAAGGTCTCGCAGGATGTCGCCGCCCCCGAAGCGGGGGTTGTCCACCTGAAAGCCGCCGAGGGGGAAGAGGTGAAAATCGGCCAGGTCGTCGCGGAAATCGCCCCGGCGGAAACCCCGGCCGCTCCAAAAACCTCCCCGAAGAAACCCGCGGCCCCAAAATCCGCGGAGCCCGAACCAACGCCGGCCGCGGCTGCCCCGAGCCCGGCCCCTTCGCCGTCAGCGCCCGCCGTTCCGGCGGCAACGTTCTCGTCGATGGTTCCCTCGACGACGGCGCCGGCGAATTCCCGCGCGGTCCGGAAAAAGCTGTCCCCGCTCCGACGCAAGATCGCGGCCCAGCTCGTCATGGCCCAGCACACTGCGGCGATCCTGACGACGTTCAACGAGTGCGACATGAGCGCGGTGATGCAGCTCCGCAAGGATCTCCAGGAGGTCTTCCTCAGCAAATACGGCGTCAAGCTCGGCTTCATGAGCTTTTTCATCAAGGCGGTCGTGGATTCGCTCCAGGCCGTGCCGGTGATCAACTCGAAGATCGACGGCGACGACCTCATCCTGAACAACACGTTCGACATCGGCGTGGCGGTGGGCACCGAGCGCGGGCTCATCGTTCCCGTGCTGCGCGGCTGCGAGAAGCTGTCGTTCGCCGACATCGAGAACCAGCTCGTCCACTACGCGGTGAAGGCCCGCGAAGGGAAAGTCTCGCTCGAAGACCTCCAGGGCGGGGTGTTCACCATTTCCAACGGCGGCATCTACGGGTCGCTCCTGAGCACCCCGATCCTGAACCCGCCGCAGAGCGGGATCCTCGGCATGCATAAAATCCAGGAACGTGCGGTCGTGGTCAACGGCCAGATCGTCGTCCGCCCGATGATGTATCTCGCCCTCAGCTACGACCACCGGCTGGTGGACGGAAAAGAAGCCGTCACCTTCCTCCTGCGCGTGAAGGATTGCATCGAAAATCCGGCCCGCCTCCTGTTCGGGGGTGCATGACGGGAAAGTGACACCCTCCGGTGGTTCTTCCAAGGGAGTCGGGTCGCCCCCGGCCCGACCAAGCAAGCCGTTCGCGGTCCCGTGCGCCGAAGGCCGAAATTCCTTGCCGGGGTTGTCCCGCAACCGCTAGGTTCTCGGGATGGATATTCTGGTGACAGGCGGGGCCGGTTTTATCGGCTCCCACGTGTGCCGTCGGTTGTTGTCCGAGCGTCACGCGGTCACGCTCATCGATGATTTTAACGACTACTACGATCCGGCCATCAAGCGGGCCAACGTGGCGGCGATGGGCGGCGGCGCGAAAGTCGTCGAGGGGGATATCCGCGACCGCGGGCTGATCCAGAAGCTCTTTGCGGAGGGGAAATTCGAAACCGTCATCCACATCGCGGCGCGGGCGGGCGTCCGGCCTTCGGTGAAGGATCCGCAGCTTTACATCGACACGAACATCACCGGCACCCACCACCTGCTCGAGGCCTCGCGCCAGAATGCGGTGAAGAGATTCGTGTTCGCGTCGAGTTCCTCGGTTTACGGCCTCTCGAAGACGGTTCCCTTTTCCGAGGGCCTCGCCCTCCCGCAGACCCTGAGCCCCTATGCCGCCACGAAGCTCGCCGGCGAGCACCTCTGCGGAAATTACTCGCACCTCTTCGGGCTGCGCGCGGTCTGCCTGCGCTTCTTCACGGTTTACGGGCCCGGGCAGCGGCCCGACCTCGCGATCCACAAATTCACCGACGCCATCCACAACGGCCGCCCGATCCCCCAATACGGCGACGGCTCGACGCGGCGGGATTACACCTACATCGACGACATCGTCCAGGGGTTGATGGGTGCCCTGAAATACGACGGCCCGCTTTTTGACATCTTCAATCTCGGGGAAAACCAGACGATCACGCTCGCCGATCTCATCCGGGAAATCGAGAATGGCCTCGGCAAAAAGGCCGTGATCGAGCGCCTGCCCGAGCAGCAGGGCGACATGCCGCTGACCTCGGCTGACATCACAAAGGCCCGCGCTCTGCTCGGCTACAACCCGCAGACCAAGATCGCCGAGGGCATCCCGAAATTCATCGCGTGGTATTTGAAAAAATGACGGTTTCCGACATCGCGAGCGAGCTCGTCCGGATCCCGAGCGTCAATCCCGACGGCGACCCGGGGACGCCGCAGACCGGCGAGGCCGCCTGCGCGGGCTGGCTCGCGGAATTTTTGTCGGCCGCCGGCGCGGAGGCCGAACTCCGCGAGGTCTTGCCGGGGCGCCCGAATATCGTGGCGAGGTTTCCGTCCGACAGCCCGGGCAAGCCGCGGATCCTTTTCGCGCCGCACACCGACACCGTGAGCGTCACCGGGATGACGATCGATCCGTTCTCCGGAGAAATCCTCGACGGCAGGCTGTTCGGGCGCGGGGCGACGGACACCAAGGGCCCGATGGCCGCGATGCTTCACGCGCTGAGAGAAGCCGCGCCGATCATTCCCGCCTTGCCGTATGAAATCTGGTTCGCCGGGCTGATGGGCGAGGAAGCCGGCCAGCACGGGGCGAAAGCGTTGTCCGCGCAGGAGGAGTTCGCGTTCGTGATCGCCGGCGAGCCGACCGGCCTGCACATCGTCCACACGCACAAGGGCTCCGCCTGGCTGGCGCTTCAAACAACCGGCCGCGCCGCCCATGCCTCGAAACCCGGTGCCGGCGTGAACGCGATCTACAAAATGTGCGATGCCCTGGACGCCATCCGCAGAGAGCTGGTGCCGGCCTTCGCGCAGCACGTGGACCCGGTGCTCGGGCATGCCACGGCGAGCGTGGGCACGATCGCGGGAGGATCGAAAGTCAACATCGTTCCAGACTCGTGCCGCGCGGGCGTCGATCTGCGCACGATCCCGGGCCAGGACCTCTCCCTCGTGGAAAAAATCCTCCGCGAGCGCGTTCCGGACATCGAGATTTCGATGGCCGTCTCGCAACCGCTCTTCACCGATCCGGAGCATCCGCTCATCCATGCGCTCCAGCGGTGCGGGGCGGGCCTTGCCGGCGCCCCGTGGTTCTGCGATGCCGCCGTTTTTTCCACGAACGGCAGCCCGGCCATCGCGATGGGCCCCGGCTCGATCGCGCAGGCGCACACCTGCGACGAATTCATCCCGGTGCACGACCTCGAAAAAGGCGCGGAGTTTTTCCTCGGGTTCCTGCGCTCGCTCAATCCCGACGGGTAGCGCCGCGTTCCTGCCGAAGCACGGATTTCGTTTTCTTGATTTACAAGGATCTCGTGAAACTTTTCTGGCGAACTGCCGCGGTGCTGGTCGCGATCTGGGCCGTGGCTGCGGCCGTGGCTGCGGCCGTGATCTGGGTGTCGCGGTCGGCGAGCCCGACGCCGCCACGATCACCACGCTCGTCGTCCTCGCTGCCGTCGTCTTCCAGCAGAGGGATTTCAAATCGTGAACCTCCTCGACACGTGAGCGCGTGCGGGCTTAGTTTTCCGGCATGACCAGCATGACCGGACACGGGCGCGGCGAGGCGCGGACCAAGACGTGGGCCGCCGTCGTCGAGTGCTTTTCCGTGAACCGCAAGACCGCCGAGATCGTGTTCCACGCCGAGCGCGGGGCCGCCTGGCTCGAGCCCGTGGTGCGCGAGCGCGCGCTGGCCCGCGTCGCCCGCGGCCGCGTGCAGGTCAACCTCTCGCTCTCGCACGCGGAGGGCGCGTCCGGCGGAATCCTCGACAGCGCGCGGGCCGCGGTTTTTTTGCGCGAAGCGCGGGCGCTCCAGAAAAAGCTCCGTCTCGCCGGGGAGATCACGATCACCGATGTCCTCGCTGCGCCGGGCGTCGTCCGCTCGGCCGAGCCGTCCGGGGAAGGCGTGAAGGAAACCGTCGTGGCCGCGCTCGACCACGCGCTCGACGGGCTCGTGGCGACGCGCCGCCGCGAAGGCAAAACCCTGCAGACCGTTTTGGAGAAGGCGATCGGGCGTCTCGGGATGATCGCGAAAAAAATCTTTCCGCTCGCGAAGCGGGCGACGCTTCAGCAGCGGGAGGCGCTCCTTCGTCGCGTGGCGCGCGCGGGGGTCGGGATTTCCGGCGATGACCCGCGCCTTCTCACCGAGGTCGTTCTTCTCGCCGAGCGCGGCGACATCACCGAGGAGCTCGACCGCGCGGCCAGCCACATCGGCCAGTTCCGCGAGAAGCTCGCCAGCGACGGCCCGGTCGGACGCACGCTCGAATTCCTCGCGCAGGAGCTCGGCCGCGAGTTCAACACCATCGCCTCGAAATCCTCCGACGCCGATCTCGCGAGACTGACCATCAACGCCAAGGCGGAACTCGAGAGAATCCGCGAACAACTCGCCAACATTGAATAAAATCCAACGCTCCGGAATCCTCTTCGTCCTCTCCGCCCCGTCCGGCGCGGGCAAGACGACGCTGACTGCCGCGCTCCGCCAGAAGCCGGATTTCGTCTATGCGGTTTCGTGCACGACGCGGCCGCCGCGGCCGGGCGAGATCGACGGCGAGGATTATTTTTTTCTCGGACACAAGGATTTCCGGGCGCGAATCGCGGCCGGGGATTTTCTCGAATACGCCGAGGTGCACGGCCGGTTCTACGGCACGCTGAGGTCCACGGTCGTGGACAATCTTTCCCGCGGCGTGGACGTGCTCATCGACATCGACACCGCCGGCGCGGCGAGCATCCGCAACTGCGGCGACCCCGCCATCGCCGCCGCGCTCGCCGACGTCTTCATCATGCCGCCCGGCCTCGACGAGCTCGCTCGCCGCCTCCGCCGCCGCGGCACCGAGAGCGAGGAGCAGATCGCCACGCGCCTCGCCAACGCCGCCGCCGAGATGCGCCACTGGCGCGACTACCGCTACACGCTCATCAGCGGCTCGATGGAGGAGGACATCGAAAAATTCCGCGCCGTCATGCGCGCGGAGCGCTACCTCAGCCGTCGGCTCGATATTCCCGGACTATGAAAACCATCATCCTCGGCGTCACCGGTTCGATCGCCGCCTACAAAGCTGCGGACCTCACCAGCCGCCTCGTCAAAGCCGGACACGATGTCCATGTCGTCATGACCGCGAACGCCCTCGAGTTCGTCGCGCCGCTGACATTTCAAACGCTTTCCCGCAACGCGGTCACCACCGGGATCTTCGACGAGAAGGAATCGTGGAGCCCCGGCCACATCGCGCTCGCCGACCGCGCGGACCTTCTGCTCATCGCGCCCGCCACCGCGAACGTCATCGCGAAACTCGCGAACGGCATCGCCGATGACGCGCTCACTTCCATCGCGCTCGCGTCGCTCGCTCCGCTGCTCATCGCGCCGGCGATGAACGGAAAAATGTGGGCGCACCCGGCCACGCAAGAAAATGTCGCGCGCCTGAAATCGCGCGGCGCGAATTTCATCGGGCCCGAAGAAGGCCTTCTCGCCTGTGGTTATGAGGGTCTCGGACGATTGTGGGATGTCGCGGAAATCGCGCGAGAGGCCACCGCGTTGCCAGAAAAATCTCCGCGCAGAAAAATCTCCGCTGCGAAGCGCGAAAAAAAAAATCAAGAAAAATTGTGAAAATTTGTTGACGCATGTCTGCGCGCGACTTATTCACAACAGCAGTGAGTTATTCACAACATGTTCACAAACCATTTCCCGCATATGCGGAAAGAAAGGGGGGATATTAAATGCCAGTTAAGAAAAAAGCAGTGAAGAAGGCACCCGCCAAGAAGGTCGCCAAGAAGGCACCCGCCAAAAAGGTCGTCAAGAAGGCGGTCGCCAAGAAGAAAAAATAACCCGCGATCCGTTTTAAACGGATAGCAAAATCAAATTGGGAGAAGCTCCAACCAGCTTCTCCCAATTTTTTTCCGATATAAATGGCGATTCCACCTTCAAGGCGATCCCGGTGGACGGGGAGGACGGGACATATTTCCGGGCTGCGAGCGATTACATTCACCTGAATCCGGCGAGGGCGGGTTCCACCCGGTGCCGGGTATTGGCCGCAATCAACAGAAAGTCGCCGGTCTGGTCACATCCCCGTCAGGATCAAACCGCAGCACGGTCTCACCACGGACCAGCATCACCCATTCCGGGTTCTTCTGGTCATACCAGAACCCTTCCGCACTGGCCTGGCCGTTGGAGACGATCTGCTCCAGCCGGATGCCGGGCAGTTCCTTCTCTTTGCAGTCTTGATCATGCTCGCGATCCTGCACCCCGGCACAGGCCCGGCAGCTTGGCGGTTCGCCGGCGTGCTGGTTCTGGTCGTCACGGTCGCCGTTGCTGTCGCCGGGGTAAGAAACTTGACTCCGTTTCCGGAACCGACCGCCCATGGCAAGCTGGTCCAACACGGGATCTACGCGAGGATCCGCCACCCGCTCTACACCGCCGTGATCTTGGCTGGATTTGGCTGGGCGCTGGCATGGCTGAGCTGCCCCGCGCTCTTGGCGGCAGTGGCATTGCTGCCTTTCTTCCACGCGAAATCCTGCCGGGAGGAAGGCTTCCTCCGCCAGAAGTCTACTTTGAGCTTAAGAGCCACTCGGACTGGAAGCCGACGAGGAATTTGATCCTCGCACATGACTTGGTTTTCAATGCGACCAGCGAGTGATCAAATTGCTCCGCAGTCTCTATCAAGCGTAGTTCCTTGCTCGGGTTCCGCGGTTTGGCGGGCGTTTTCCCGATGGCGCTTCGCCAGGTGCGCGTAATAAACTTCCCCTTCGCCGGGTCTGGGTTGAAGAATCTGTTCTGGAGAGACCCCAAGTGCATCGGCAAGTTTTTGCAATGTGCGAAGCTTTATCGAGGGTTCCGCCTTCAATATTCGCGATAGGCTTACCTTATTGATGCCAAGTTGTGGCGCAAACTTGCAGAGCGACATGTCTCCCATGGCTCTGAGAAGATAATCGGCAACCCTTATATCCATCGACAATGGCTCGTTTGAGTTGCGGCCTTGTGATGCTGATTTGTTTTTCACAATCGCGATAATGTTGGGATAAAGAACGGCCAGATTACATTCTCGCACGAGGGCGATTCAAAAACGGATTTGTTACAATATCGTCACACGATTTGTTGCATTATTGTTACAGGGGTTGGCTCGGTCCCGCGAAGCCAGTTGCCGCATGGATTGGGGAGCGCACGCGCCCCGGCGCGTGCCGTCCCCACGAAGCGGAACTTGAAAAGTGGCGGCATGGCCACTCCAGCAACGAGTTTCCTGCGAGTCGCCGAAAACAGCCTGACTGCTGGAGGGACGACCTCCGTGTCGTCCGTGGATAGCAACGGACCGGACAGCGCCGGTCCCTCCAGATGCTGCTTCCGGCAGTCTGTTTGCTTCATTCGGTTCCCCCGTCTGAACCCTGCGGGTTGCTTTTGCGAGCAGGCTGTCCCCGCTGAACACCGAAAACTGAGCGCTGAAAACCAGCGCGGAAGCGCTTTGTGGAAAGGGACCAAGTCGAATGTTTGGTGATGGGAGCACAACCGGAGCGTCAGCGGAGCAACACTCCGCCCGTCAGGGCGGCCAATGTGACGACATTGATGGTGCTCGCTCCCGTGAGCATCACCCTGCGGGCTGACCTGTGGTCAATCTATCTTGCCCGCTCCCGGCGGGCTCGATTGTTCCAATTTCGTTACACGCATCCATCGCGGCGGAATGTGACGACATTGTCACAATTCTCCCCTAGCCAGCGCTCAGGATTTCGTGGATTTCTTGGCCCGTCGGCAGGCGAAGAGCCATTCGTGATTGGATGGGTTGAGCCGCCGGTACAACCAAAAAACAAAAATAATAAATATGATCAAAAAGAAAACAATGCTCACCGCTCTCGCTGCGGCTGCTTTGGCCTTCACGGCCATCTCGGCTCAAGCGGCACCGGCGACGCTGAGTTCGTTCGTAGCGGGCGACCTGCTCCTCGGATTCCAGGCCACGTCTGGGACCGGGTCGGGACAGGTCGTCTATGTCAACCTCGGGCTTGCCACGAGTTTCCTCAATGGAAATTTCTCAAGCATCAACGGGATCAACCTCAACAGCGTCCTGACTTCCACCTACGGCAGCGGATGGGCCACCAACACCGGCACCACCGTTTACTGGGGTGCAGTCGCGGTCAACTCAACCAACCCCGTTACCGCTGGCACATCCAGCGGCTCCACGCAGCTCACCGATCCAGGCCAGACGATTTATGTTTCTAAAGCCCGGTCGGCTGGGGGAACGGCTGGCTCCGCCAACTCGTCCGCGTGGACTCTCACAGGTTCGACCGCTCACAATAATGCTGCGGGCTATATCAACACCATGCAGACGGACACCGTGCTGGCTACAGGTGGAGGTGGATTCGTCGGCCCAACTCAGAATGGCACTGATACCTCGGCCGGCCTCGCGGATTCGAACTCGGGAAATGCTAACTGGGTTCACTATAACGTCGGAGCAGCAGGCGCTTCCTTCACCAACTTTGCGGCTCCCGGTATCCAGAATTCCGTTACCGGCGCGCTGGATATCTATCGTATTCTGAGTTATTCCGCTGGAAATGTCTACGGTAGCAACTCTCTCACCACCGGTCAATACACCGGCACAATCACACTCGACTCGTCCGGAAATGTTGGCGCGGTTCCCGAACCGTCCACCTACGCGTTGTTCGGCCTCGGTGCGGTCGCTCTCATCGCCTTCCGTCGCCGCTTCCAAAAAGCCTAGTAAAACCTCAACCAAAAAACAAAACCTTAAAAAATCCATAATATGAAAATCCAAAAACTTCTCTTGGTTGGAGCCGCGGCAGCGATGCTGGCCGGCACCACCCGCGCCAATGATACGATCAATATCACCGGTTCCACCGCCTTCCGGGCGGCTATCGTCAAGGCCATCGTCGACTCCTACACGAGCGTGACAGCGGCCTACACTGGCAGCAGCATCAATGGCGGCAACCAGCAGCTCTTCAAGGGCGCGTATCCCGGCATCTCCGGCACCACCTACATCCGCACCGCGTGGAACGGCTCGGTGGAAGGCGTGCAAGCGCTTGCCGGTTCGGTGGTGACCAGCTACATCCCGATCTCGGCTGCGACCAGCGCCGTGACCACGGGCGGCAGCGCCGGTGCCTACACCCTGGGCGGCGGAACGTTCTATAATAATGCTGGTGCTCCTTCTACCTACCCATTGGAAACGGGAACCCCGCACTTCGCCTATTCGGACGTGTTTCAGGCTTCGACTCCTGTCTCGAGCCCCACCTACGGCGACGACCAAGTGGGCGTCGTTCTCTTCAAGTGGCTTGCCACCAAGGGAGCCGGTTCGGCGCTTTCAAACGTCACGCTTCAGCAGGCGAATGCCTTGTGGACAAACGGATACCTTTCGCTCTCGCAATTCACCGGCAATAGTGCGGACAGCGGCACGACGGTGTATGCGACCGGCCGCTACAATGGCTCCGGAACCCGCGCCACGGGCTTGGCCGAGATCGGCTTCGGCGTGTTCAACCAAGTCAAGCAGTATTATCTCACCACGAGCGGAGCAGCCGGCACGATCAGCGCGCTGACGAAATGGCCAGTTCTTGGAGGCACGGCCACCACCGGTGGCACGAATGACCCCGTTCTCGGGAACGGCGGTTACACCTCGGGCAGCGGGGTGCGCGACGCGATCGACGGCACCTTTGCCGGCACTGTCGCTGTGGACATCGGCGGCGGCCCTGCTAACGTCAGCGGATCCACCATCGCGGCGGTTTGTTGGCTCGGTGTCGCAGACTCCGTGACCGCGCTCAGCAACGGCGCCATCGAGTTGAAATACAACGGTGTGACCTACAGCCAGGCGGCTGTGCAGAACGGCCAATACACCTTCTGGGGTTATGAGCATGCTATTTACCCCACGCTCTCGACCAACCAGAGCTCGGTGAAAACCAATATCGCCTCGAACATCCCGAATGCCTTCACCTTCTACGGTGTGGCCGCATCTCCGGGATTGGACGCTAGCACGATGACCGTTTACCGCAGTGCGGGCGACGGCAGCGTGGTTGGCCCCTAGTATTCGGCTAACCGTTCAACAAACTCAACAAAGCGACTGGCGCTGGCTTCGGCCAGCGCCAGTTCTTTTTCCAAACGAAATGGTTCTGGCATCAACGATAGCAATGCTCCGCAAAACAAGGAACGGCTGCTTGAGCTGCCGCCGAAACAAGTCTCCGGCTCCGCCGGACATCATTTCCCACCGGCAGGTAAACCAGCCGTTCCCCAACGCTCCTTGGCTGGCTCTTAGCCTTGTCACCCTCTTGACCTGAGTGGCAATTTCAGTTTTCTACAACCTATGAAACATTCCCAAATTCTTGTTCTTCTGGGCGGAGTCCTTCTCGGGAGCACCGTCACCGCGGCGGTTCTTGTTCCCCTGCTGTCCGCCAGCAAACCCGCAGGCGTCATCACAGCCACGCCCGCCAGCCAACCCGAAAACCGTATTTCCGAAACAAGGAACGTGCTTCGTGGCGGTTTGCAAGGCACCCAGCCCGCTCCCGCCGAGGATCCGAAGCCGTCGGATCAAAAGACCGCGAAGCCCGTGACCGCCACCTCATCACGCACGGATGTCTCCGCCCCGCCGGGAAATTCCGCGCAGCCAGCCCTTGCCTCTCCCGTTCCGTCTTCTCGTCCGCCCGTCTCATCCGCTTTGCCTGTGGCCCAAACCAGCCACGTCGCCTCCCTGCCGGCTCCCCGGCAGGTATCCGGCGCGCAGCCTGCCGCAAGCTCCAGTTCTTCTGGCGGCGTGCCCGCTTCCTCGATGTCTTCCGCCAGCGCACCGATGCCCGGTTCCTTCTCAAGCGGCACCGCCGGATCGGACGCCCTGACCATCGGGCCAACAGATGTGGTTCCCGCCGCCCTCGCCCCGCCGAATCCTGCGGCAAAATTGACTCCCCAGCAGCAAGCCCTAGCCGACCAGATGGGCCAGAAATTCCTTCAGGCAGCCACCACTCCCGCCGGATCCGCTGCACCGGGATCTCCTGCCGCCGCCACCGCACAAACCGGCAACGCGGCCGCTTCTGGAAACGCGGTCAACCAGCAGACATGGAGCCAGAACCAGAAACTCAGCGACGCGATGTATAAACTGTATTTTGGCTACCAGGCCTACAACGTCCAAAGCGCGAATGCCTACCGGGCATCTTTGCAGAGCTCGGGGAAGTAGGTGGCAATGTCCGGGGAGAGCGCGCGACCGGCGTGCCGTCTTCGGCGACTCGCCGAAGAATGAGCCCAAAGAGGAAAATAGAACCACGGATTTCACGGATGAACACTGATCAGAATAGAGTTACGCATATCACCTGCCTCATCTTTCAGGTGAGTATTCCGATTTGCACAAACTCCTGAAAATCCGTGTCTATCCGTGCCCATCCGTGGTTCCAACTCTTTTTTTTGGATGAGATCCGCTCACGCGAAGCGGGACTGGAAAAGTGGCGGCAAGGCCGCTCTCGCAGCGAGTTTCCGGCGGGTCGCCGAAAACAGCCTGCGAGTCGCAGGCGCTCCCCGGAATCCGTAGCCTTGCCTTGGGTCAGGGAGTCTTCGTTCCCGTCTGCTTTTCCCGGAACTCTTTCACCAGCTTGTCCCCTCGGGCAATCTCCGCGGGTGTCAGGTCGCCTTTGATTTCTTGCAGGGAAACGGACGATCCCCCGCCATTCAGGAGGGACAGGCTGAACCATTTGTAGGCCTGCACCAGATCGCGCGGCACACCCGAGCCGGATGCGTAAAGGTGAGCGAGGTTTCCTTGGGCTTTTGCGTCGCCATTTTCCGCCGCCTGCTGAAAATACGTGAAAGCTAGGGCGGGGTCTTTACCGGCTCCGAACCCATCCTGATACATCACGCCGATGAAATTTTGGGCGACCGTGTCGCCGGCTGCGGCCGGGAGCAAAAAGTATTGGAATGCCTTTTTGCCGTCCTTCGCGACGCCGTGGTCGCCGAAGTAATAGATCCTTCCCAACTCGATCTGCGATTCTTTGAACCCCTGGCCGGCGGCTTTTTTCAAAAGAGCGACCCCTTCCTTGTCGTCCGGCTCTTTCGCGCTGAGAAGCATCGTCCCGAGATTGTGCTGGGCCTTGGCCAGACCTTGGTCCGCAGCCTTTCGCAGCCACTTCACGGCTTCCAGCTCGTCTGTTGCAACGCCCAGGCCCTTCGCATACAGGAAGCCCAGCCCGGCCTCCGCCTCGGCATGGCCTTGATTGGCCGTGGCGGCCATCAGCTCGAACGCGCGCTTTTCGTCCTTTTTCACGCCCTCGCCCTTGAGGTAATCGCGGGCCAGCTCAAATTGTGCATCGGGATTTCCCTGCTTGGCCTTTGCCTCCAGAGCAGGAATATCGGCGGAAAACAATGTTGAAGCGGTCAAAGCAGCGAATGCGAAAAAACGGAATAAAAATTCCATGAATCGGATTTTACAAAATCCCGGTGGATTTGGCATGTAACAATTTCGTCACATTGATGGAAGAATTTCACGCGGAGCCGCGGAAGTTCTCAACCGCAGACTCAATAGCAAGATGCACGTGCCGCATCAAGACGAGGGCAGCACGGCGAGTTTCAGCCCCGGAATATCTTGGAAGTCTTTTGCGTTGAAAGTCAGAAGACCAAAGTCGCGCTGGACAGCCTGTGCCGCCAGCCATAGATCCTGAACCCGAAAGCCGACTCCGCGTCCCGTCTGCATAAGCTCCGCAGCCAGTCGGCCAAAAACCTCCGCGGTTTCTCCGGTGATACGCAATAGCGGTTTCCTCGCCATCCGGCGGAGCATCGACTCGGCTTTCGCTTTTTGTGCGTTGTCCCGCATCAACCCGATTCCGAATCGGATCTCCGCGATGTTCACCGGGGACACATAGACAGGTGCTTGGCGGGTGATCGCATGGATGTCGGCGGCTCCCATCCGACCGCGTTCCACGGCGATCCATATCGAGGTGTCGATCAGGAAGCCCATGGGTTCCGCAGGCCAACGACCTTGTCCGACAGTTTCCTGCGCGCGACGGCCTTTGCCAGGGCCTCTCCCGTGGTCTCATCGAGCGTGCGATAAAGGTCGCCCAGAACTTCCAGGGCGGTTTGCGCGGCCGGTTCCGGAACGAGCCGGGCGATCGCTCTCCGGTTGCGGACCAGCAAAACCTCTTCGCCCGCTTCTTCCACCCCGTCCATCACGTCCCGGAAATTCCTCGAGACTTCTGTCACGGTCATAGTTTTCATTGCAGGAACCATTAAATCAGATGATATCTGATTTGTCAAATGGCCGACGGGATTCCGTTCGGCCCTCTGCATTCCCTATCCACACGTTCCGGTCGGCGGGGACGCCAGCCTCCGCACGCGGGGGCGCGTGCTCCCCGGAATCACGTTTCCGGCTGGGGCTCTTTTGCTGTCGCCTCATCCTGCTTTTGGGATGGCTTTTTGCGCGACTTCTTTGCGGACTTGGATACTTTGCCTGCAGGCTTTTTCGCGAGATTCCTGGCGACTTCTTTCGCGATTTCCTTGGCGAACTTCTTCACAAATTTTTTGTTGGCTGCCATAGGCGAGAGTTCATGACAGATTTCCGGGCATTTGGCAATGAAAGTTCCCGAGATCGAAGTGCCCGGCGGGTCAGTAGAATTCCTTGAGTTCCGGGCGGGAGGTGAATTTCCGCAGCGACGGATCATTGATCAGGTAGCTGAAAATATCGGGGTCGGTCTGGTCGCGGCAGAACCGCAGGATGGCTGCGGCATTTGAGAAATTCCCGCGCTTCATTTCCGAGTAGGCGTTCGGGAGGTCTTTTGAAGGAATTCCGAGAGGCTGGGATGGCGGGACAAGATTCCCGGCGGCATCCACGGCGATGATGGCCCTCATGGTTTCGACCACGGTTCCGGCATCGGCGGGATTCAGCCGGGAAGCGGCGGATTCCAGCCGGCTGGCGGCCAAATCGTTCTTTCCCTGGGAGCGCAGGAGGGAGGCCATCTCGATAAACGGCGCGGGATTCATCGGGTCGGCTGCGATGGCTTTTTTCAGCATGGATTCCCGCTCGGGAGTGGTGCCCTTGGACAGCGAGGCGGCGATGGCGGCCTTCAGCGCCCAGGAATCGGAAACCCGGAACCCGTTCTTGATCGAGGCGTCGGCCAGCCGGTCCGCCTCCCTCGGATAGCCAGCCTGGAGCGCCGCGATGGCGGCGGCGTAGTGAATCGAGGGGGCCTTGGGATTGGAGGCAACGAGCTTGTTGAGGGTGTCGAGCGTGTCGAGGTTGTCGCCCTTGCGCAGCGTCTTGAGTGCGGCGTCGAGCGCGGGGAGCAGTTCCTCGGGAAACTCGGCGGGCGGAGGCGCGGGCGTTGTCGTCGGCACCGCGGCCGGCGAGGGCTTGATTTCCCGGAGCGCCACTTTTCGTCCGCGGTGTTCACCAAATTTGAAGGCGATGATCGCGCCGAGCAGGAAGACCACGACGGCTACCGCCTTGAACGCGATAGCCGTCTCGTTCAGTAACCAATCCGGGATGCGCGGCGCGGCGGTGGAGACCGGCAGGGGAGGGTCGGCGGCCGGATCCGGCAAAGCGGATTTCGGCCTCGGCACGACGATTTTCTGGACCGAGATCCGGGGCAATTCGGCGGAGCTGGGCGAGCTGGGGGCCGATCTGAGTCCCGCCGGCGCATGGCCCCAGACAGCCTTGTTTTCTCCTCCACCCGATGATCGCGGATGAAAGCGCGAGAGGCTTTGCGTTTGCCTCGACGGTTTTCCTTCATCGGCTGGTTTATTGGAGTTCATGCTGACTGAAAATTGACGAGGCATCCAGACAACGACTGCGGCGGCATGCGGTCCAGAGAAGAAATGCAACAATCCCGTCACACGCCGTTATGAAAATAAAAAAGTTGGTTCCGGACGTGGGGCGACCGTCCCGGCTGCCTTTCTGCCTGGGGAAAACAGTCGGGATTGCCTGCCTGTTCCGCACTCGCGCCAACGGCAGGCCGCTGAAAACTTCCTCTTTCAGCTTTCCACTTTTTCTTTTTCAGCCCTCGTCGCTGTCCCCGCCACCGTATCCGAGCACCTCGACTGTGATGGTGGAAGGGGCTTCCTCGACCGGCTGCGTGTTCTCGCGGGCCTGATTGGAAACATTGTTGGCCGCGCTGTTGGCCGCGGCGCTGGAACTCGATCCGGATGTCAGCCCGCCGATGTTCGGTGCGGACACGGTCACGGTTGGTGCGCTGGTGCTCACGGAGCCGCCCGTGATATTGCCGGCATTCAAGACTTTTGCGGCCGCGATATACACCGTGCCGGTCGCGCGGATGCCGGCATCCCCGGCGTCGATGGTGCCGACCGGGGCGATCAAATCCACAGTGCCGGGCGCGATCCCGGACACTGTCGCCAGCACACCGATACCTCCACCCGTCGAGAGTCCGGCAAGGTCGGTTTGCACGGTTGCGGATATTGGATCGATCGACACGCGGGTCGGCGGGGCGGATTTGACGGTTTTTGAGGAGTTCCCGGCAGCGATGTCCCCCGCCGAAGACCAAATGGTGATGTCGCCCCCGCGAAGCGTAAAGATGCGACCGATGCCGATGCCCACGCTGTCCTTGGTAAAGATGGAGATCTCGCCTCCGTGTTCGGTCACGATGCCGGCCGGAGGGATCTTGACGACATTGCCGGGAAGAGTCGATGCCAGGGTGAGCGAGCCTTCGGGTACCAGGAGATCGATGGTGCCGCCGTTTTTGGTGCGAATATCGCGGCCCTGCGCAAGAATCTTGCCCGCCTCGGCGCCGGTGCTGGTGCCGAAGAGCGACTCGATGGCCGCAAACCCGGGAGCATAATCCGCCTTGTTGAGATCTGTCAGATAGTGGCGCCCGACATCGCGCAGGACCATGAAGAAAACTTGCAGCGCCAGGCGGTGCTTTTCATCCGGATTGAGGTTGTCGATATTGACCGGAGTGTTTGTTTCGGCGGCGATCTCGGCCAGGTAGGCGGCACCAGCGGCTCCCTTCACATAGGTCGTGAAAAATTTGTCGAAGTTGACGTTGTTCAGGAGGCCGTCCATCACGCCGACGCCCGCGCCAGCGATGATATCCGCCCCGTCGAAGCCCAGGTAGGGATTGCGGGCGTTGCCGACGCTGACGATGCCCGCGTGCGTGCCATCGAGGCTGTTCGAGGCATCCGTGCCCAGATTGAGATCGCGGCCCGCCAGGACTTCCAGCGTTCCGGGACCGTTGATTTGGATGTCACCCGCGAACACGGTTGCTTTGTAGGTGAGGCCGTTGCCTGCGGACAGGGCCGAGACGAGCCCCGGGGTGTTCGAGTCATAGGCGACGATATCCCGCCCGGATTCCACGATCGAGACATCGCTGGAACCCACATTTTGCAGGTAGAACGAGATATCGCGGATATCATTCTGGACGAGGATTTCCGTTTGTTTCGGCGAGAACAGAGTCAAGTCGGTCAGGTCGCCGCCGGCTGCATACAGGCGCACCGGAGTCGTGTCCCCGGCATGCAACAGACCGCGCGCATGAAGCGTCTGGCTCGCCGTGGTTGTGGCACCGGTTTCCTGGAACAAACTGTCCACACTGTTCAGAAAATTAGCCGGAACGCCACGCGCCGTGTTGCCGCTGGCGTTAAGAACACTGCTGGTCAGGGTGAGTCCCGAGGGAAACAGCCCTTGGTAGGATAAGGGCAAGGCCGCGCCGGGGATGGATGCCGGGGATGCGTCGGAGACGTTGATCGTGGAGGCATACCACGCCGTAGTGGTCTGCCCGTAAACCAGGGCGGTCGAGACGCCGATTTTTTGCATTCCCTGGATGCCTCCCGCCGCCGCGAGTTGCAGATTTCCGGTGGCGGAAGGATACAATTCCATGTTGCCCGCCAGAATGATGTCGCTGGAGAAGGAGGTCGCCGAGATGGTCGGAGGCAGCAGCCCGGTTGTGGTGTTGAATGCGGACATGAGAGTTTCATCCAGGCGGAGCCAGGGATAATAATTGGCGGCAGATCCGGAAGTCAGCAGGTTTTGCTGCTGGAGCCATGCTTGCAGAATGGGGACGGCCTGCTGGGAAGTTGACAGGATAGTATCGAGACGGAAGGTGACCGACCCGCCCAGCGAAGTCACATCGACATAGCTGCTTGGCGAATAGGTGGAGAAATATGTCTTATACCAGAACCTGTTGTTCAGCCCCTCGGGCAGCAGGAACGGGTTTGCGGTCGGACCGAGCAGGATGTTGTTGCGCGCCGAGACATTGAAACCGCCATTTCCTAGAAACAGGGTCGTGGGCAGATAGGTGCTCGCGTCCGCGTAAACAGGATTGTTCAAGCTGGATATGATGCCCAGGGAAGGCGAGCGCGTCGGGTTTGTTGTAATGCTGTTGCCCGCCGTGAGCGTGCCCTGCCCCCTTTCTACATAATACATGCCGGCATTGATGTTGTTGCCCGCCGTCACGGTGACGTTTCCACCTCCCAGCTCGAGAAGGGTGGCGGCGTTCGGGGTGCCGGAGGGAGCCCGGGCATTTGTCGGCGCGACCGCATCCACATTTTTCACGTCCTTGCCTGCGTTCAGGGTGACGTTGCCGCCGCCCAACGCCCCGACCCCTTCGAAGAAATTGCTGAAGTCAACCCACCATGTCGTGGACTCCGAGCTGTCGGAAATTGACGGGTTGGGAAGGTTGATCGCCCCGTATTGCCCGCTCGCATTCACGTAGCCGCGGCGGTAGAGCCAGTCGGTCGGGATTTGCCGGGACGAGTCGTCAATCAGGGTCGCGCCGTTGTTCGTGTAATGCGCGATATTGTCTTGGGCAAAGATGGAGACGTTGCCGCCGCCAAACGAATACTGAGCCAAGTAAATTTGTTGGTAGGCGCCCAGAGTGCCCTGGGTCGAATTTGTCAGGACCCCATCGGACGGGTTCAGCACCGGAACCACGAAGCTGCCGGACCCGACTTGGGTGGGGTTGGGAACCGCGACGCCGGCCGTGTAGATTGTCGCGAACTGGTTGAGCAACTGCACATCTCCCCGGGCCGCGATGTTGATGTCGCCAGTGCCCGTGCGGATGACCTGGTAATTATTCGCGGCAGCGCTTCCGCTGCTGATCGCCTTGGATGTTGTGAGCGTCGAACTGGGAGCTCCGCCGAGGGTTTGGCCGTCCAATTTCCCGAGAAGAACCGAACCGGTGGTCGGGTCGGTGCCGGATATCGGCAGCACCTGCAGCAAATTGGCCGCAGAGAGATCCGCCCCGGAGGCCAGATTAAAGGACCACGATTGCGTGTTCATCGGCAGCGCCGCATTCGCCGCCATGAGCGGGGCAAGCCACAGGCGGGAATAGCCGTCGGCCGCTGTCGTGAGCGCGGACGTTGACAAGGGGGTGAAGCCATCGCTGAGCGCATTATAGAAAACCAGATTGCCGGCGGCGCGCAGGGTGAGGACACCCGGGGCGGCATTCGTCCCGAACCGGAAGGTGGAGAGACTCCAATCAGCCGACGCGGTCGAGGACGCGGTGCCCAGAACCAGATCGCCTTTGCGGTTGATGATTTCCGCTCCGGGCATGAGAACGAACACCGGGGAAAGCAGGGCGGCATTCGCCCCGGTCAGCAGGCTGCCCGTGATCGTGTTTTGATGCGCCATGAAAGTGGTGCCGCTGTTCATGACGTTTGTCTGGACGGTGCTGGTGATTGTCGCGGCGGTTCCAGCGACGGGGGTCAAGTCAAAAATTTTGTATCCCTCGACGGCGATGCTCGAGGCACCGGTGATCGTTCCGTTGATCGGATCAACCTGGAGATTGGTTCCCGCCGCATTTTGGGGGGCCCGGATATGCAGGGTTCCCTGGAAGTCTCCATAGAACGCGCTCGATCCCGAGGTGCCGACGCCTCCGGCAACATAGGAGGCAACTTCCAGATTGATCGCGGATCCGGTCCTGATGTTCACATACCCGCTACCCGTGGTTGTCGATCCGGCCGTGGACAGGGAAGTGCCGGCGCTGAGGCTTACGGAGCCGCCCTTGCCTGCACTGTCAAACTGACTGGCATAAACTGTCAGGACCGCGCCGGGGTCCAGCGTCAGGTCGCCACGGCTGGCCAGGCTGATGCTCCCCCCCGTTGTGCCGGACGCATCGATTGTTCCGGAGACAGTGATGGAGCCGAGGTCTGCGGAAAGGTTGAAGGTATTGGCCTTTGCCACGCCATCAACAACGACAGAGGCTCCGGCGCGCACCCGGATCGTCTGCGAGTTTGAGAAGTTCGCCGTTGTCAGGATATTGCCGATGGATGAGTAGAGGGGGAGGTTTGCAACATCCAGCGAGAATGTTCCTCCGTTCTTGCCGCCCGCTTGCAGGGTGCCGCCAGCCGTGAAGCTCCCCAGTGGTGCCGAGACCGTGAGCGATCCCGCAGCCGCTCCGCCGGGTGCCGAAACCGAGACTAGGCTTCCCGCAGCCAAGGCAATGTTCCCCGCCGTGGAACCCAATGTGACCGCTCCGCCGGAAGTATATTGCGGGAGGTCGTAAAAATTCCGCAAGACGCCGCCCAAATCCAGCGAGCTGCCGACCGTGATATCACCCGTCGCGTTCAGCTTCAGAATGCCGCTGGGCAGCAGGACGGGTGCTCCAGAATCAATCGTATTTCCGACTAGCGTGAAGCTCGCCCCGATGCCGGCTTGAGAGCTGTCGATGGTTCCGCCGCTCGATACAGTGACAAGAGCGCCTCCGGCGGTGATGGACTGGGCCGTGCTGGCAGCAGCGGTGATCAGCGGCGTGGTGATGGAAACATTGCCCGCACTGCTCAGACCGCCAGAACCGATGCCCTTCAGGACGTTCGAAGCATTAAGGGCCATTGTGGCAAATTGCCCGATGGCCAGTTGGTTGTTGCCAAGATCGATCGTGCCCGCAGTAAACACCAGGCCACCGACCAAGACCGGATTGAAGGCTGCCGCGCTGGAAATGCCGGAAGAATTTCCGAGGGAAATCGTGCCGGCCCGGAACTCGACGTTGCCGCCTCCCGTATTGAACCCGCGCATTTCGGGCGTTTGAAGAGACAGGCTGTTCAGAGAAGATCCAAAGACCCCCGTGCCATACGTGTCGATGGTCGAATAGCTTGACAGGGACACGGAATTCGCGCTCTCGACGCTGCGCAGGGCGGCGCCTGCCAGCACGAGCCCGGTGCTGGCAGGGACAGCGCCCGGATTATCCAGCACGATGGTCATCTGGCCGCTGGCTAGAGCGATCGTCTGACCGGATAACGTGGCTGTTGAATCAAGAGAAAAGGCGTCCGTCGATTCCGCGGCGATGCTGGCCCCGGAAATATTTGCACCGGCTCCGATGGTCAGCGATGGCCCGGCAGGCGAGGTGACGCCCGAGCGGGCCGAGTCTGCGGAGGGGTCCAGGCTGACGCGCAGCAACACGCCATTCCCGGTGAAAAGCAGGTGGTCTCCGGTCCCGGCCAGGCCGGATGCCACAAGCTGCGCGCCGGGGGCGAGGGTGATGGAATTATTGGCAGCTAGGATGATCTCCGGCGAGCTGAGAGGAGCTCCGGCATTATCGAGGGTGATGTTTCCGGTCTCGACGTTGACCGGGGTTCCGGCAGTGCCCCGGATGCCGCCGATGAGCAGGCTGGCTGCCTGGAAGCTGCTCAGAAACGATGAGCTGAGCACGATTTTCCCCGGGACAATCAACCCCGCACTTCCAGTGATGAGGATATCGGTTGGGCTGGATATATCGACCAAAGCCCCGCGTCCTCCGGTGTCGGACTTGGCGAGCACGGTCCCGTCCAGAGTCATGCTGAGGACCGCATCAAAGACGAGTTGGCCGGAATCCGCGGGGAGGCGCGGTATGGTGGCGCCAAGAGTTGCCGCGCTGGTCTTCAGATAGGAATTCGCGAAGAATTGGACGTAATCCGCGCGGGCGGCAACGACTGCCGAGGGCGCGACCTCAAAGCTGCTTCGCGCGATGGAAGGGGTTCGGGAATTCAGGCCGTTATAAAGATAGCCGGAGACGACGCTGGAGCCATCGGGCTTGGCGATCGTGCCCACAGCCGCGCCGGCAAGCGGGGTGATCAATGCCGCTCCCGGCAAAACGGCATACCGGGCGGGCAGGAGCGTGTAGCTTCCCGCAGGGAGACCGGAGCTCCTGTCCAGATAGACCATGTCTCCGACAGAAAGTGAGCTGTTGGAGTAGCCAACGCTGGAAGACGCCAGGTTTGTGCTGTCCTGGGTGGCATTGAACGGCGAATACGGCGCTGCGATCGAGGTATATCCCGGCACAATGGCGAAGGCTTGCGGCACGAGTGTCCAGCTCAAACTCGGAGTCGGGGTATCTCCGAGGCTTGCCTGCCGCGCGGACCACGTGGAGCCTCCGTAGATGACAAGATCTCCGGATTTATACCGGGTTGTTGAATTCCATGCGGCGGTTGCCGAGCCGAGAATGTCGTTGGTGCCCCCGGTGCCGGAGACAAACTGGTAGGCGAAGAGATCGCCTCCTCCCCTGATGTCGATCGTCGATCCGGGAGCCGTGGTCACAGAAACTCCCGCGAGGGATATTTGCTTGGCAGGGAGCCCTCCTCCACTGATGTCGGCGCCGTTGGGAGCGATCCATGAGTTGCCGTCAACACTCACTCCAAAGGGCATGTTCACGGCCTGGCCGGCGGTGGGGTCGAAGGCCGAGACCGCGGTCACGCTGGTGGCCGACAGCACGAGGGTTTGGGTTGTGGGAACCGTGGCGGCGGTCCCGGCGACGGCATCCTTCGGTGCCGTTGACGCGCTGCCATTCCAGCCCAGGGAGATCGATCCGTATGGCGCGCGCAGGACGCCATTTTGCAGGATGTTCGAGGCATAGATGCCCAGGCTGCCTCCGGCGGAGTAAGGGAGAGGTTGCGGCGCCCCCGAGGAAACGATCGTGACCGAGCCTTGTATGCCGCCATGGTCGTAGGCGAAGATCTGGAAGGCATTGGCCGTCACGGGATAGATCTGGCCGGCTTGCAGGACGAGGTCGCCCGCAATGTCCAGAGTGCCCTGCCCACGGATATCGCCAGTTCCGGCGTTGAGTTTCGCATAGCCGATGCCTTGCAGGGTCAATGTGCCGACATCAATAAACTCCGCCGTCACGATCAGGCGGCCTGTTCCATAAGTCGGGGCAACGTTGTAATTGCCGCCGGAAACAGTCGCGGTGGTTTGCGTGAAGAGAAACGGCGCTGTTTCAGACGAATTGAGAGGGGCAAGAAATGGCTGGCCCAACTTCACATAGGGCGCGGTGATCGAAACTTGGGCATTGGCTTGAAGGACGCCGCCTGCGGCCACTTTGATGCTCGTTCCGGCGGAAAGCGAGACAGGGCCGTCAAAGAAGACATTGCCCATCAGGGAAAGGGAATCGAATCCGCCCTGCTGGAACCGATCGGTGGTGATGTAGCCGAGTTGTGCCGCCTGCGGCAGGTTCGTGCCGTCAAGCATCTGGATCGGGTGTCCAATCGTCGTGGCTCCAAGGTTTTGAAAGGCGTCCGGCGCGCCCTGAGAAACGACGAGATTGATGTCGGCGGTGGTGCGGTTGACATCGGGATAGAAGCGGCTGGACGAAACGATGAGGCTGCCCCCCGTTGCGGTGCTGCCACCGGCCTTGCCGATGAGGGTGGCATCAGAAAGCAGGAACTGCCCGCCCTGCAAGGTGATAGTGCCGCCATTGCTGTCGATCCGCGTGGGGATGGTTTGAAGGTTTCCGATGGGCGAATTCACCCCGGTGTTTGCGGGGACAAGGGGCGTTTGGGCGGCACCTGATTCCAGCAGGGTGAGATCCAGCACGCCGGTTGCTCCGGAGACGTCGAGGACGGCACCGCTCTCAGCCACGATATTGCCGGTGATCGTTATCGTTCCCCCTTTCAGCACTGAGCCACGCCGTCTTCCAAAGTCCAGCGGATCGGGAGTCAGCAGGACCTTGCCCGCCGTGGAGAGAACGCTCTGTGGGCCGATCAAAACGGTGGGCAGCGCGTTGACAGGAGAGGGGTCAAGACTTGGAAAGCTGGTTGCCCCGGTGACCGTGATTGTCCCTCCCGGAGCATAGACGGAGCCGAGCAGGGACACCGTTTGCCCATTGAAGGTGATGCTCGCTCCGGCATCCGTGCGGATGGTGCTACCCGCGCCCATGACAATATCTCCCCGGACCACCAGCGAAACCGGGGCTAAAATGTTCGTAACTCCCGGCGCGTTGAAAGCCAAGCTGACCGGAGTCCGCAACCCTTCCGGCTTGAGAATCGGCTTGAGAAGAGCTCCGCGTCCTCCCCCGGGAAAAGGAACCACGACCAGGCTTTGAGCCGTGGGAGCGATCGTTATCCCGGGGGCAATCGTGATGGCGGCCTCATAAACCTCAGTGCCCACACCGGTGCTGAGCTGGCGCCCCAAACCATCAAGCGTGAAAGAGCCGAAGCCTCCTGCGTTGAAAAAATCCGGCTGCAAAAGCAATGTGGAGGAGGAATCCGCCTGCCCGCCGATCCGGACCACTTCCGCCTGGAGTTCGAGACTTCCCGCCTTTGCGCCGGAATAGCCGAGCAGCCTGCCCCCCAAAACGAGTTTCCCTCCCACGAGCGGTTTGATGTGGGGATCCTGCCCCGCGAGGATCGCGATGCTGCCGCCGTTTCCGAACGTGGTGACATTTTTTGTCGCGCCCGTGTTGACCGATAATGCGACTCCCCCGGAAGCATCGACCGTGCTGCCCGGGTCGAGCAGAGCATTGAAGGCGGTGACCTTGATGCTGCCCGCGTTTGGCATGATCGGCTGGACCGAGGCCATCGCGGATGCCGGCCGGTCATCGGTAACAGTTCCCGCAACGCTCAGAGAAGCGCCGGCTGCCAGATGGAATGTCCCGGCACCGGGAGTGGGTGGCGGGACATCCCCTTGCGAGTCGAGGCTGGAGTACGCTGGAAAGTTATAGGCTGTTACCGCAATGGTGCCTGCCGGGGCGGAGATGCTTCCTCCGACAGAAACGTTGGAAGCTTTGAGCGTGACGGATCCTCCCGCGGAAGTTTTGAGGTTCACTCCGGCGGGAACGTCGATATTGCCTTCCGAATTATCCACCGCCAGGGAACCGAAACCATTTTGTTGGAAAAGGCCGGGGGAGATATCCACCCTGTTGATCCGGGCGTCCGACAAGGGGATTGGCGCGCCGGTGGCATCGGTTGAAAACCCGCCTGCCGCCGGGAGATTTGACGGGCTGGTAAAGACCACCAGCGGGTGGGTCGGCGAGTAGTCACCCACCAGCCCCGATGTGGCTTGCTGGGACTTGAAAGTAAGCACGAGCGAACCGGCTGCGGGCATGGAGCTTGACGTCGCGGCCGATCTTATCTGCTTCGGCCCGACAATGGCTTGTCCGAGGAGCTGCCCGTCAAGCGCCATGGACGGAGCTTGAATGGTGATGTTGCCGGCGTCTCCGCCCTGGACATAGCTCTGCTGCGTATAGGCACCCGTGGGGGCCAGAGAGGACGCGAAGGTCTTGGTGACTCCCCACTTGGCATCGGTGACGGTGTTTTGTCCCGTGTAGATGCCGTTATAGACGCGGTCCGGCGTGGCGTTGGCGATATTGATGAGCTGGCCGTTGGACAGGAGCCTTGTGGTTTGTATCTGGCCGCTTTGGTATCGGACGTATCCCCCCGAGACGTCAATGGTGGCCCCTGTTTGCAAAACCACCGAGTTGCCGGCACTCAACTGAACCGTCCCGCCGGCCACGGTGAGTTCGCTGGCCGAGCGTTGGATGAGGCCCGCATATCCGGTGACATCAGCCAGCGGGGTGCCGACCCAGTATTGGCCGCTGTAAACCCCTGTCACGGTGGTATCGACGGTGATGGCCTGACCACGCACGGCCAGGTTTTTTCGTTGCAGAGCGGAATTGGCCAACTCGGAACCGCGCAATGTCACGGTAATGATGTTTTTGTTTGCCGGAAGTGTGACGCCAGCGCTTCCCGACACATCGATGAGCGCATTGGCATCAAGATAAATTTGTCCGTCCGTATTGGCAAAATTGGAGGCGGGGCTGCTGGCGGAATTATTGTAACTCCAGGTTCCCGCGGAGATTTGAAGCCCGCTCGCAAGTGCCACCGAATAGCTTGTCGCCACGTTGGCATCCAGCGCGGTCGGCTGCCTGGCACCCGGAGCCATCAGGATGGCATTGGAGCCCAAATGCACGGTGAGCCCCTGGATATTGACGACGCTGGGCAGGGCCAGCTCGGTTCCGACGGCCGTTTCCGCAGACGAGGTCTCCGGCAGGATCCGGGTGACGCTGCCGGGGCCAAGGTTGACCGCGCCGGTCTTTTGAAAAATAAACGGCAGGCCGTTGCTCGAGTTCGTGGAGAGAAAAGCCCCGTTGATGGTCGCTCCATAATTGGCGATGAGATCGATGCGGCCATTGAGGGAAACCGAGGTCGAGCTGTCGATGATACCGGACTGGTTGACGGTTTTGCCAATCATGATGACGCTGGCACGGGGCGAGTAAATGAGGCCGGAGTTGGTCGCGGAGCCCGCAGAGCCGACATCGCCGACATAGACGTCCAAGCCCCGGAGGGAGGCATCACTGGAGGAATGGGCCGCAACGCCGACCTGGAGCCCTGCGGCAAGGATGGTTTGGCCGTTGGGGGTGGAAATGGATCCGCTGTTGGTGACGTTCGGACCGATAAGGGCGACCAAGCCGCCGGTGTTGTCGGAAGACGCCGGGGATGAGATCTGGGCGCCAGCCTGGACCGTCACATCTCCGCCCGCTCCGGTTCCAGAAAAAAGAAATTGTGCGGTCGTGTTGTTCAACAATCCGCTGAACACCAAAACCCCATTGGTGAAGGTGAACAGGGAAGGGTTGATCGGCAGCGAGGAGGCGACAAGGGTGCGGGCGTTCACCTGGCTGCCGGCACCGAAGATGATGCCGTTCTGGTTGATGAGGTAAACTTGGCCGTCGGCCTTGATCTGACCGAGGATCTGGGAGGGTTTTCCGGACGGGTCGGAGATTTTGTTGAAGGCGATCCACTTGCCGGAGTCGGTTCCGCCGGCCGACTGGTCAAAATTGACGGTCGTGTTCTTTCCGACGTTGAAGGTCTTCCAGTCCAGCAATGCCTGGGATTGGCTCTGAGTGATGGCGACCGTGTTGCCGGACTGGACAGGGGCGGAAGCGCCTGCCCATTGCCCGCCGGCAAGTACTTCGAGCCCGTTGACAACCAGCCCGTCCGGAATGGATGCCGCGGCGGAGGCGGCGTGGGCGGAAGCCTGCATCTGGCGCATGGCGTTGATGACCTGTGTCGTGCGGGCCAGCCGGTCCTGTGCCTTGGCATTTGCCAGGGAGGCCGCGGCAGCACCGGCATTCGCCCGGGCTGCGGCGGCTTGGCTTCCGGATGAGGACGTTGCTCCCCCGCGCAGGATGTCCCCGGCATGGGCAACGGACGCGAGACCGCAGAGGAGAAGGGCGGAGAAAACCAGCGCGTGAGCGCTTCGTGTAAAGGGACCAAGTCGAATGTTTGGCCCAGGGAGGGCAACCAGGCGGCGAGGGCAGCCGCTCGGGAGACTGCCGCAGGCAGCCCGCAGGGCGAGACGAGCGGGAGCGAACGAGTCAACTGATACCGGAGCGCAGCGGAGAAAAGCTGAAACCTGAACACGGAAAAGCGAACACGGAACCACTGCCCTCACGCGATTGCGAGAGGTGGTTGGAAGCGGGTCAACTTGGTGGAGAGTGAAAGGCATGGGCACTATCACGCTCAATCTTCGATGAGGCTCGCGCCTCGCGAAAGCCACCGAATGTTACGATTTTGTCACAATTCTGCCTAAGGGCGGAACTTGCTGTGACCGGAGTTTGTAGACTAATGTTTTTTATGCCTATTGAAAGCGAACCTGAAAAAAAGCTGAAAATTCGTCCGCGCGGGTTGTTTGAAAAAGACAAGGATCCGGGGAAGCTCAGGGATTCCTCGGAGACTCAGGAGGAGGCGCCGGAGGAATCCAAGCTCAAATGGGACAACCGTCTCCGGCAGAGCGGAGTCAAATTTCAGTCGAGGCTGGTCTCGAAGCCCTTGGCGAAGCCGTCCGGGGAAGCGATGCCGCCCGCGCCCGCCACGCCGCCCGTGCAGGCCCCGGAATCCGGCGGTCCGTCCGAGCTGGCCCATTCGAAACCCCTCCGGCCCGAGGGCTGGGAATCGACATCCGTCCCGCCACCAACGCCGGATAGGGGAGCCGTGAGCCCCGATGAAAAAAAGCCGAAATCCCGCAGCCTGGCACCAATCATTCGCAGAAGGTCCAGGAAACGCATCCGCCTCGTCTATGCGCTCGCTTTGGGACTTGTGGCCGCGATCGTATGCAGCATCGTCTCATGGAATGTGGGATTCGGGGCGGGGGTCCAGAACTCGCTCGATGAGGAGACGAAGGAAAAAGTCACGGTCTCCAAAGAATTCCCCGGGGAATTGGATGCGGCGCTCGCCGATCTGCGCTCGGGAGAGACGGGCAAGGCCGTGAAAAAACTTCAGGAGCTGGAGGGGGCGAATGCGGATGTCGCCTCGCTGACCTATTTGCTTGCCATGGCCGCCGTGCAGAACGGCGACATCAAGCTCGCCGAGGCGAAGACCGCCGAGAGCATCGACAAGCGGGAGCGGATTTCCGACTCGCTCGCCCTCCAGGCGGTCCTGGAAACCCAGAAGGCGTCCGATATATCGATCGAGAAGTTTGGCGATCCGCGGATTCGTTCCGAGTCTCTGCTCAGACAGGCGATGCTGGCCGATACGGCGAATCCATTTCCCATGATCGAACTCGCGACGCTTTTGCGCTACCAGAAGCGGAGCGAGGAAGCGCTCGCCCTTTTGCGCGGGGCGCGTTCACGATTAAATCCTGTGGACAGCCACACGGTGATCGATGTCACCATCGGGCTGTCAACTCTCGAGAACACCCCCGATTCCGATCTGCCGCAGATCGCCGAACCGGGGAAGGATCCGATTTCGGCATTCTCCGCAGCTTACATCGCGATGCGAAAAGGGAACTTCGATCAGGCGGCGGGCATCCTGAAAATGGCGGGCAAAATGACCGCCCCCGACCTCTTCGACTACCTGATCAACGATCCGGCGATCCGGCGTTATGTCTTGGAACCAAAGCTCAAGGAGTTTTTCCAGTAGCGCGGAGCTGGCTCATCCGGGCTAAGCGCCCGGCTGCGAGGGGTCGCAGGCGGGCATAAAACCAAGCGACCTTGCAGCAGCCAAAGCTGCTGATCCTTGATTCGAGATGGAGGCAGACGCGAGGGCGCGCGTCGAAAAATATCCACTCAACCCGTAGGGCTCGTTCCGTCCGGGGGGCTATGTGACGAAATTGTAACACTCGGAAAGTTGCGCCTGAAAATCGCCCTACCTACCACAAGGGGGAGCGATGTTTTCCTATCTGAAGAGACGTGCCCTTCCCGCGTTCGGGGATTGGGAATGGCTCCCTGTTGTCACGGGGCAGGCTCTGCTTTGCCTGTTTGCAGCGCTTCCAGTTGGGATGGCCCAACCGATATCCGACGATCCTCCGCCGAAGCAAGCCGTAGAGAACCAGATCAATGCTTCCACCCCCCAGTCGCTTTTTATCCGGGAGTATCGGGTGATCGGGTCGAAGACGCTGGCGAGAGGGGAAGTCGAGAAGGCGGTTTACGCGTATCTCGGCCCAGGACGGTCGGAACAGGATGTCGAGCAGGCCAGGGCGGCGCTGGAGAAGGCGTATCACGATCTGGGGTTCCAGACGGTTTCCGTGAGTGTGCCGCCGCAACGTCCGACGAACGGGATTGTTGTCCTCCAGGTCACCGAGGCCACGGTCGGCCGGCTGCGCGTGAAGGGGTCGCGGTTTTACAGCGTCGAGCAGATCAAAAAAATGGCCCCCTCGCTCGAGGAGGGGACGGTCCCGAATTTCAACGATGTCCAGCGCGACATGATCGGGCTGAACCAGATCGCCGACCGCCAGGTGACTCCATCGCTGAAGCCGGGGGTGATTCCTGGAACGGTGGATGTGGACCTGACCGTGAAGGACAAGCTGCCGCTGCACGGGAGCATCGAGCTGAACAACCGCTACAGCGCGAACACGACCCCTTTGCGGCTGAATCTTGCGGCGCGTTACGACAACCTCTGGCAGCTCGGGCACACGATCGGCCTGGGTTTTCAAATCGCCCCGGAGCGTCCGAGCGACGCGCTCGTCTATTCGGCCTACTACATCGCCCGGATGCCCTCGATCGACTGGCTGGGCCTGATGCTGCAGGCGACCCGCCAGAACAGCCAGGTGGCGACGCTGGGGGGGACGAACTCGCTGGGCAACGGCGAGATTTACGGCGGGCGTTTCCTGATCAACCTGCCGTCGCGCAAAGGCTTTTTCCACTCGCTCAGCGTGGGGATGGACTACAAGCACTTCATCCAGGATCTGACGATGGGAAATTCGATCGTTTCCTCGCCGGTCAACTACTGGCCGTTCAGCATCAGCTACAATGCCACCTCGATCGGGAAATATTACGAGACGGAGCTGAACGCGGGCGTCACGTTCAGCTTCCGCGGCACCAGCGCGCAGGAGCAGTTCCAGTTTGATAACCGCCGCTACAACGCGGACGCGAACTTTTTCTACTTCCGCGGCAGCCTCGCCCACACCCAGAAGCTTCCCTGCGATTTCCAGCTTTTTGCGGAGGTTCAGGGACAGGCCACGGCGAACCCGCTCCTAGACACCGAGCAGTTCAGCCTAGGTGGATTGAGCACGGTGCGGGGTTATTTGGAATCAGTTGTTGTCGGAGACAACGCGCTGTGCGGGAGCCTGGAGCTCCGCAGCCCGTCCCTTCTGGGATGGCTGGGCGACGGGCATGAATGGCGGGTGTTTGTCTTCCTCGACGGAGGGGTTGCGACGATCAACGACCCGCTGCCCCAGCAGACTTCGGAGTTCAAGCTGTGGAGCTACGGGATCGGGAGCACGATCAAGATTTTCGATCATGTGAACGGGCAATTTATCATCGGTGTGCCGCAGATCTCCCAGGCCCCCTCCGAGGCGCACCAGCCGCTTTTCACCTTCCGTCTCTGGGCCGAACTTTAACATGAACACCCTTAAAAAAACCGCCGTCGTTGTCTGCCTCGCCGTCTTGGCGGGGCTTACCCAAGGGCATGCCTGGTGGAACAAGGAATGGACCGCCCGCAAGCCGATCACAGTCGACACCGGAAAAACCGGGACCGAAATCTCCGAGCCGGTCGGGACCACGCTCATGCTTCTCCGCCTGCACCAGGGGAATTTCAATTTTGGCGCGGCGAAGGAAAACGGGGCCGACCTGCGCTTCGTGGCCGACGACGACAAGACCGTTCTCGAACACCAGATCGAGAAGTGGGACAGCCTGATGAACGAGGCCTTTGTCTGGGTCAGGGTTCCGGACATCAAGCCCGGTGCCCAGGTGAAATTCTGGCTCTACTCCGGAGTGCAGGGAGACAAGATCGAGGAGGGGCCGGACCCGAAAAAGACCTACGATGCGGAAACGGTCCTCGTTTACCACTTCATCGCCGCAACCCCGGCGGATGCCACAAAAAACGGCAACAACGCCGCCTCGGGAGGCACGCCGTCCGAGGGATCTCTCATCGGTCCCGGAATGAGGCTGCTCGGAAACACCGCGATCAAAATCCCCTCCAGCGCCACGTTCCAGCAATCCGCCGGCCAGCCGCTGACGATTTCCGCGTGGGTCAAGTCCACGACGCTTGTTGACAAAGGCGTGCTTTTCGACTGGACCGATGGCGGCAACCGCCTGCAGATCGGGTTCGAGGCGGGCGTTCCCTACGTCGAGATCAAGGACGGCTCCGGAACTCACAAAACCGCGCCCGGAACCCCCGTGACCGCCAGCGTTTGGAAACATCTGGCCGTCGTCGCCACGAACGCCTCGACCACCCTCTATGTGGACGGAAAGGAATACGGCAAAATCGACGTTCCGGTTCCGGTGCTGGCCGCTGGCGCGATCCTCGGATCCGACAGCGACGGAAAAAACGGCGCCGTCGGCGAAATGGACGAGTTCGAAGTTTCGAAAACCGCGCGGGGTGAGGGCTGGGTCCAGTTCGCCTACCTCAGCCAAGCGGGGAACGATGCCAGCACAAAACTGATCGTGCCCGGCGAAGAAGAGAGTAGCGGCGGCAGCGGCCACAATGCCGCGATCGAGCACATCATGCTCTTCGGCGACATCGCCAGGAACATGATGTTCGACGGTTGGATGGTCGTCTTTTTCTGCGCGATCATGGCCACAGTCAGCTGGTCGGTCGCGATCAAAAAATTCCTTTATCTGAACAAGATCCAGAAGGGCAGCGAGGAGTTCATCCGGCAATGGAAGCACATGGCGAGCGACCTCACCGCGCTGGACCACTCGAACGCCGCGAGCGTGAGCAGCCTCGGCGGCACGGCGAGCGCGAAGATCCAAAAATTGATGAGGCAGTCGCCGCTCTACCATATCTACCACATCGGATCGGAAGAAATCCGCCACCGCATCGAGGACAAGAAGAAAAAGTTCAACGGCCTCTCGTCGCGCTCGATCCAGGCGATCAAGGCCAGCCTGGACTCCGGGCTCACCCATGAGGTTCACCGCATGAACAGCGGGTTGATTTACCTGACCATCAGCATCGCGGGCGGCCCGTATGTCGGGCTGTTGGGCACGGTGATGGGCGTGATGATCACGTTTGCGGTCATCGCCAAGAGCGGAAATGTCGAGGTGAACTCGATCGCTCCCGGCATCGCGAGCGCGCTGCTCGCCACGGTCGCGGGCCTCCTCGTCGCCATCCCGGCCCTCTTTCTCTACAGCTACATCAATTCCCGGATCAAGGACGCCATTTCGAACATGAACCTCTTCATCGACGAGTTCATCACGAAGATGGCGGAATTCTACCCTCCGGCGAACGAGGTCGGCGTCCCGGTGCGGAGGATGGAAGTCAGGGAGGACGCATGACAGCCGGCGACGACAACAAGGCCTTCGACGATATCAACATCACGCCGATGGTGGACCTCTACCTCGTGCTCCTGCTGATTTTTATCATCATGACAACAGCCGGCGTGCAGGGGACGAAAGTGGATCTCCCCAAAGGCAGCAAGGCTCCGGCCATCGGCGGCCCGAAGAGCAAGGCGATCACGATCAACAACGAGGGCAAGGTCTTCCTGGACACCGTTCCCGTTACGCTCGCCGAACTCGAAACCAAGTTGACCGAATACAAGGCCAAAAACCCGGATTTCCCGGTCGTCGTCCGCGGCGATCGCGCCACCCAATACCAGATGGTCATGGACGCGCTCGATGTCATCGGGCGGGTCGGCGTCACCCAGATCGGGCTCGCAACCCAAGGACCGAAATAATCCATGGTCACGGACGACGAGTATGACGAGGATCTCACGTTCCTCCAGAAGCACAGGATCAAGCTGATCGTGGCAGGCCTCGCCGTCGCCATCGGGGTTGCCTTTGCCGTTTTCTCTCCCAAAGAGGGGCCGAAAAAGAAGTCCACGGTGAACATCGTGAACATCATCCCCCCGCTTCCGCCGCCGCCTCCTCCTCCACCGCCCAAGGAGCAGCCGCCGGAACCGGAAACCGCAAAGGAAGAAAAATTTGTGCCCGAGGAAGCTCCCAAACCCGAGCCCGTCGCCCAGGCCGAGGCTCCCATGGGCACCAACCTCCAAGGCGACGGGCCGAACTCTTTCGGCCTCGCCAACGGAGGCGGAGGCGGAATGATCGGCGGCAGAGGCATCGGCAATGGAGGAGGTGGCGGGTCCAAATACGGGGCCTATGCCAGCCAAGTCCAGTCGCGCGTCGGCGATGCGTTGCGGAATCACAAGAAGACCCGCTCGGCTTCTCTCAACATCAAAGTCCGCATCTGGCTCGACTCCACCGGACGTGTCACTCGCAGCACCATCTCAGGAACCTCCGGGAAGGCCGACATCGACACCGCAATCCGCGACGAGATTTTAGCCGGGCTGCAACTGCAGAACGCACCGCCGGAAGGCATGCCGATGCCGATTGTCATGCGGCTCTCGGCAACCCGGCCCAATTAATTTCATGAGTTTGTTGCCTTTTATCCACCGCTGCTCCTCGGTCCCCCTGCGACAGCGGGTGAGCCGTGCCCACCGGCTTTTCTTCATCCTTCTGATTTCGCCCTTTGTCCTTCAGTCTTCGTCCTGCGGGGCCGACTACCAGGTCGCTCAGGTGGGCAAGAAAAACCGGATTATTTTCGATTACCCCCAACCGGCCCCGAGCCCTTCGCCATCTGCGAAGCCGGAGAATGGCAATCCCGCGCCGGTGGTCTCCCGGTCCACACCTCCCACTCCCTCGCCGACGCCGGTTTCCTCCACGGAAAGCAACCCGCCGGCACTCCTGCCCGCGCTTCTCGTCTCTCCATCGCCCACCCCGCCGGTCCAGTCCGCCCAAGCACAGCCCGATTCCCAACTGCCGCCGCCGACCTCGACACCAACGCCCGAACCAACTCCGACAGCGACGCCCCGGCCAACTCCTGCACCTGCGGCGCAGCCATCTCCGACTCCAACACCCGTCCCGCAACCCACGCCTACGCCCATGGCGCAAGCCACTCCAGCCAGGGAGCCGGTTGCTGCGGCTACCACGACTTCGCCCGCCAATTCGCCAGTTGCTGCCGCCTCGCCATCCATTCCGCAAAGCGTTCCGCCTGCCGCCAAAGCGGATGTGAAGCCGAAAAATCCACCACCCGTCTCCCAAACAGGAAAGACACTTGAAGGCCCGCTGCCTGTCGCGGCGAGCCCCGCGGAAGATGTCATCTCAACGGCACCCAATCTCGCTTCCTCGACTCCGCCAATGGAGACTCCCTCCCAGAGCGTCACGATCAATCTGATCAACAAGCTCGTGCAGCGCGGCATCCTCACCAAGGAAGACGCGAAGGAGATGATTTCCCAGGCCCAGGCAGAGGCCGAAACCGCACGGGCACAGGCGCAGGCCGACATGTTCGCCGTGGCACAGGTCGCGGCTGTCCAGGCCGCCTCGGACCAGATGGCGGTGGCGCAGGCCCAGAACGCGCCTGCCTCTCCGGACGATGTGCGGGTTTCCTACATTCCGGAGCCCGTCAAAACGCAGATCAAGGAGGAGATCAAGCTCGAACTCGCCACGGACCGCGCTTCCAGCAAGCTGCCCTACAGTATCCTTCTCCCAAAATGGGTGGACAAGGTGAACCCGTATTTCGACCTGCGCGTCCGGTATGAAGGGGATTACTATCCCGCTGGCAATGACACCACGGGAGCCTTCCCGAATTTCAACGCCATCAACACCGGCCAGCCTTTCGACACGACCGGCAACCAGTTCGCCCCTCAGCTGAATGCCGACCAGAACCGGACCCAGTTCCGCCTCCGGGCGCGTTTCGGGATCGACTTCAACATGGGCGAGAATTTCACAAGCGGGTTCCGCGTGGCCACCGGCCAGACGAATTCGCCGGTCTCGACCAACCAGAGCATGGGCTACGCGAATGGCCAGGGCGGAAACTTCAGCAAGTATGCGATCTGGCTCGACCGCGCCTTCCTCCGCTACGATCTCCCGCTCGGCGACAAGCCGTTTTTCACGGCCTGGGCCGGCAGGTTCGACAACCCGTTCCTGTCCACCCGCCTGATCTGGGATGAGGGGATCGGGTTCGACGGGGCAGCGCTCAAACTCCAGTATGAGGTCCTCCCTGGACTCACGCCGTTTGTCACCGCCGGCGGGTTTGTCGTTTACAACACCGACCTCAACTTCTCCTCGAACCAGCCGGTCAAGTTCCAGAGCTACGACAAATACCTCTACGCCATCCAAGGCGGATTTGAATGGAAGCCGACCAAGGACTGGAAGATCCAAGTCGCCAGCGCCTACTACTATTTCCAAAACATCGAAGGCAAACTTTCCGCGCCCTACACGCCGCAAAGCATCAACGACGCCAGCAACACCGACAGCAGCCGTCCCTCGTTCGCCCAGAAGGGGAACACCTACATGGCGATCCGCAACATCGTCCCTGATGCCAGCAACAACTACGGCGCGATCAACCAGTGGCAATACTACGGGCTCGCAACCCCGTTCCACGAACTCGCGCTCACCGGGCGGATCGATTACAACGGCTTCGAACCCGTCCAGATCTCGCTCATCGGGGAGTTCGTCAGGAATCTCGCCTTCGACAAAAGCGCCATCAACGCCATCGCGGTCAACAACCGCGGGCCTGTTGCCGACCCCACGCAGCTCAATGCCCTCGGACCATTTGATGGCGACCCGACCGCATGGCTCGTCGAGTTTCGCGTGGGGACGCCCTCCCTCTCGAAACGCTGGGACTGGTCTGTTGATGTCGGATACCGCTGGATCGGATCCGACGCCGTCGTGGACGGGTTCAACGATTCCAACTTCGGCCTCGGCGGCACCAACATGAAAGGGTTCACCGTCGGCGGCTCGCTCGCCCTCTCGCAGAATGTCTATGTCGGGATCCGCTGGATGGGCTCCGACAGCATCGCCGGCCCGACCTACAAAACAAACATCATCCAAATCGACCTCAACTCGAAATTCTGACCATGAACACGATCCACGAAAAGGAGGCAAGGAGACCTGCGGGCATCTTCCGGCTGGTCATCCTGCTGGCCGTTGCGCTGGCCGCTCCGCTCCATGCGGCCGAGGAGAACGGTGTGGAGACGAAGCTCCGGGATGCGCTGCGCGACACGGTGCTCAAACTCCGGGATGCCCAGGGACAGATCGCCGCGGCCCAGGCCGCCCAGATCGCCGCCGAGGAAAAGATCAAGGAACTCACCGCAAAAAACGAGGCCCTGAACAAGACCCTGATCGCGGAACGCAGCACGTCCACGAACATGATCGCCGAACTCAACACCAAGCTCGAGGAACGCGGGACCGTGATCACCAGCCTTCAGGCCAAGGTGGAAAAATGGAAAAAATCCTACTCCGAGCTCACCGCCTTCGCGGCGCACAAGGAATCCGAGCGCGCCAAGTATCAGGACAAATCGATCAAGCTCGAGAGGCAGGTCGCCAACCAGCAGGTGAAAAACCTCGAGATGTATAAAGCCGGCATGGACACGCTCAACCGCTATGAAAAATTCGGCCTCGGCGATGCGATCCTCGCGAGGGAGCCGTTCGTCGGAACCACCAAGGTCAAATTCGAAAACCTGATCCAGGACCAAGCCGACAAACTCACCGATGCGCGCATCCAGCCGGGAAAAACCGAACCCAAGCCGGAAGCAACCCAACCTCAGTCAACGAAACCTCAAAGCTGAACATCTCCGATCATCATGTCGCATCCATACTCGCGCCGCATGGCTCACTTGACATTCCTCGTCCTGTTGATTTTTGCCACCTCTCTTTCACGCGCCGCCGACGACGTCATCGCGCGAGTCGGCGATCAGGAGATCAAAGCCGCGCAGGTCACCCCGTATCTGGAAAACTTGAGCGAGCCGGATCGCGAGTCACTCCTAAAAAATCCTGCGGCGTTGAGCCAGGCGGTTCGCACGCTCATTCTCCAGCAGGTCCTTTTCAAGGAAGCGATCGCCTCGGGGTGGGACAAAACTCCCGAGGTTGCCGCGCAACTCGACCGCCTTCGCCAGGGGGCCGTTGCCGAAACCTATCTCCAATCCATCGCTAAAGTCCCGGACGGCTTTCCCTCGGCTGATGATGTGAAAGCGGTTTACGAGGCCCGGAAAGCCGACCTTCAGGTGCCCGCGCAAATCCGCCTCGCCCAAATCTATATTGCCGTTCCAAAGGATGCCCCCAAAGAGGCGCAGGACAAAGCGAGAATGCGGGTCGAGGAGATTTCAAAAGCCGTGAAGGCCGGGGACTTTGCTGCCGTCGCGAGGGAGAAAAGCGAGGAGCGTGAAACCGCCTCACGCGGGGGCGAGGTCGGCTGGCTGGCCGAGACACAAATCCAACCGGAAATCCGCGCCAAAGTCGCCTCTCTTTCGAAGGGAGCTGTGACGGAACCGGTCCGCCTTGCGGACGGGTGGTATGTTGTCAGAGCTCTCGACGTCAAGGAGCCTCACACCGCCTCGCTCGATGAGGTCAAGGACCAACTCGTCCGCGCCCTCCGCAACGACCGGGCCCGCGCCAACCGCGAAGCATATCTTTCCAAACTCCAGCAACAAACTCCGATCGCCATCGACGAACTCGGGCTATCCAAGCTTTTTGGGGGCATGAAATAACCCGGGAAGAATCAACCTGCCCCTGCAAGCCATGGGACTCACATATAAAAAGACCCTCTGGGCAAACGAACATGACTGGGAGGGACACAGCACGGACACGCAAAAAGGTTCTGCCGATGCCAACCAGCGTCCGCAACACCCCGATCGGCCGAAAGGGGGGCAAAGCCCGATCCGAGCAGAAATCCTTGGCAGCACGGCAGAACGTGCGCCTGCGATGGCACGGCAAATGGGAAGATGGAGTCATCCCCGTGGCCGCTTTAATCGACGGGGCTTGGTATCGGGGCAAAGGGCGCACCGCATCCGTGGCTGTCTGGGATGCCCACAGCGGAACTTTTCACACCGTTGGAATGAATGCCTTCGAGCGAAAGGAGGAGAGACTCCATGAACCACTGCCTTGCTCATCGGTTCCCAATTTTTATGGGCACTATTCGGGCACTGGCGCTGTGCCAAAAGTGCCACAACGGAGGACCTGACATTCATAATTACCTGTAAAACAGGTCATTAAAACAATCGGGCCGGAGAGATTTGAACTCTCGACCTCTTGAACCCCATTCAAGCGCTCTACCAAGCTGAGCCACGGCCCGTTGCGGAGCGAAGACCCTCGCGCAGACGGAGGGGGGATTCAAGGATGAAATTTGAATCGGTATTGCGTGCTTGCGCGCGAACGGTTAGGGTCCCGGCTCACCCATCACTTTTATGCGTAAAAAAATCATCGCCGCGAACTGGAAAATGAACATGACTGTAGCCGAGACCGCGAGTTTCCTCGAAGACTTTCGGCTCGATGTGGAGGAGGTGAACGGGGTCGAGATCGTGATCGCTCCGCCATTCACCGCGCTAGCGAAGCTGTCCGAGCTGCTGGGGGGGTCGCAAAAAATCCGGCTCGGCGCGCAGAACATGTATTTCGAGGCGTCCGGCGCTTTCACCGGCGAGATCAGCCCGGCGATGCTGCGGGAACTGTTTGTCCGGTATGTGATCCTCGGGCACAGCGAGCGGCGGCAGTTGTTCGGGGAGACCGACGCGCTGATCAACAAGAAAGTTCACGCGGCGCTGGCCTCGGAGTTGAAGCCGATCCTCTGCGTGGGCGAGACGTTGGCCGAGCGCGATGCGGGCAAGGAAAAAACCGTGCTCGAGACCCAGTTGAAAGGCAGCCTGGCGGGCGTCACCGCGGAGCAAATGCTCGATGTGGTCGTCGCTTACGAGCCGGTCTGGGCGATTGGGACCGGACGCAACGCGACTCCCGAGCAGGCCCAGGACGCCCACGCGCATGTCCGGAAAGTGCTCGCCTCGCTCACCGACGCCGACACGGCCGGAAAAGTCCGCATCCAATACGGCGGCAGCGTGAAACCGGCCAACGCGGCGGTCCTCATGGGCCAGCCGGATATTGACGGCGCACTCGTGGGCGGCGCGAGCCTCGAGGCCCGCAGCTTCTCCGAGATCGTCAAGGCGGCGGTCCCGGCACAAGAGTGATTCCGTTTTTCAGGACACCCTGAAAAATCCGGTGGCGGTCTTCTCGGTCGCGGCTGCGATATTTTCAAATGTCGAGCCGCGGACTTCGGCGACTTTTTCCGCGACGAGCCTGGTGTGGGCGGGTTCGGCGCGTTTGCCCCGGTGCGGGATCGGGGCGAGATACGGGCAATCGGTTTCCACCATGAAGGTATCCTCGGGGACCATCGCGGCGACCTCGCGGACGACCGGGGCATTTTTGAATGTCACGATGCCAGTGAACGAGACGAGATGGCCCATGGCGAGGATTTCACGCGCCTGGTCCGGCATGTTGCCGAAGCAGTGGAAGACCCCGCGCAGGCGGCCGGTGTAGGGTTTCAAAATTTCCAGAGTGTCGTCCCATGCGTCCCGCTGGTGGATCACGACATTGAGCCCGAGCTCGCAGGCGAGATCGAGCTGGGCGGAGAAGGCCTCCGCCTGTGCGGACCGGTAGGATCCGTCAACGATCATGGCCTCGGTGTCCTCCGCCGTCTCGGACTGGAGAGCGGACAGCGCCGGGGACGAGGAGAGCTGCTCGGAGGGAAGGCGGTGGTAGTCGAGGCCGGTCTCCCCGATCGCGGCCACTTTCGGGTGTGTCGCGAGCCTCCGAAGGGCATCGAGCCAGTCGCCGCTTTCCTCCTCCACATTCGTGGGATGGAGTCCGACGACAGCGTAAACCGAGGAATATTTTTCCGCGAGGGCGACCGCCCTGCGGCTGCTCTCGATGCCGGTTCCGATGGTGATGATCCGGTGGACTCCGGCCTGCGCGGCCCGCGCGAGGACGGCGTCGAGGTCGTCGGCGAAATCCGGGTAGTCGAGGTGTGCGTGGGTGTCTGTGAGCATGTCAGTTCAGGAGTTGATACCATGTGCTCCGGCGGTGCGGTTCGTAGCCGGCTTCCCGGATGAGGTGTTCGATGTCCGACGCCGCGAGGCGGAACGAGGTCCCCGCGCTCGAGACGACATTTTCCTCCATCATCACGCTCCCGAAATCGTTGGCCCCGAACTGGAGCGCGATCTGCCCGATCTCCGGGCCCTGGGTGACCCAGGAACTCTGGACGTTTTCAAAGTTGTCCAAGAAGATCCGGGCGATCGCTTGGGTGCGGAGGTATTCCGCGCTGGTGACGGTTTCCGCGCGGAGCTTGGTGTGCTCGGGCTGGAACGTCCAGCAGATGAAAGCGGTGAACCCGCCGGTTTCATCCTGGAGGTCGCGGAGGCGGCCGAGGTGCTCGATCCGGTCGTCGAGGGATTCGACGTGGCCGAACATCATCGTCGCGCTGGATCTGAGGCCGAGTTCGTGGGCCTGGCGCATGACCTCGAGCCAGGCGTCCGAGTTGCACTTCAGCGGGGCGATCCGGTCGCGCACGGCATCCACAAGGATCTCGCCTCCCCCGCCCGGAATCGACCCGAGCCCGGCCTCGATGAACTTCGCGATGACCTCGCGCACCGGCATTCCGAAGACATCGGAGAAGTGGTTGAACTCCGGAGGGCTGAACCCGTGGATGTTGATCCCCGGGTATTTCGCCCGGATGTGGGAGAGCATGTTCAGGTAAAAATCGATGCCGAGCTTCGGGTGGTGCCCGCCCTGGAGGAGGACTTGGACGCCGCCCTCGGACGCCAGCTCGTCGAGCTTTTCGTCGATCTGATCGAGCGTCAGCACGTAGTGGTCGCCGTCTTTTTCGGTCCGGTAGAACGCGCAGAACTTGCAATAGACATTACAGACGTTCGTGTAGTTGACATTGCGGTCCACGATGTAGGTCACGACGTCGTTCCCCTTGCCGTCGTAGGCGTCGGCCTTGGCGGCCCTGCGGCGGGCATCCGCCAGCGATCCCAGCGTTTCCAGAGGCAACTTGTGCAGTTCGCGGGCGTCGTCGTCGGAGATCCTCCCGCCATCCAGAATTTTATCCGCCAACTCGTCTTCCGCGCAGATTACAGACATGGACGGGAACATATCGTTCGCAACGGCAATATTCAACCGCGCGTTCGCGCTGCCGGAATTTGCAAAAATTCCACTGGCGAAATTGCGGGATCAGAACGAAATTTTACGGAATACCCTTTTCCCTTTCCGCAATGAAATATTTTCTCTCTGGATTGGTCGCTCTCATTTTCCCTGTGATGGGCGTGCGCGGACAACTGCCGATCGAGAGCGGCAACCCCGCGATTTACACCGGAGTCTACGAGAACGGGGCCTTCCAATCGCTCACGTTTGTCAATTCCGTTGTCGGGTGGGATACGTTTTTCAATGCCGGATTTTATGGCTCGGGGCGGGTGATCGCCAACGTCGAGGCCGGACTCGTCTGGGACGGGCAGGAGGCATTCCTGCGCCCCGCGGGTTTTCCGGCGACCGTGAGCAAGACGCTGGTCGGGACGGGCGCATTGAATGAATTGGACTTCCACGCGACCATGGTCGGCCAAGTGCTTGCGGGAACGGGATACGTGCCCGGAAGCAACCCGGCGAACTTTTACTATTCCGGGCTCGGGATGGCACCCCTGGCTCAGATCTGGTCGGGAGCGATCGCGACATCCTATTCCGCAACCCAGACCGGCTCATTCGATACGACCACGGATTCGACGGTCTCGGTCTATCGGGCGTTCTTTCAGGGAATTGGCGGGGTGAAGCCAGATGTGATCAACAGCAGTTGGGGCGGGTCCGATCCGGCTGCGGCATCTCCCGAGATGCTGGCCATCGACGGGCTTGCGCGGCAGAACCCCACGGTCGCATTTGTGGCGGCCGCCGGGAACGAGGGAAGCGGGACCGTCTCCGCGCCGGGCTCGACGTTCAACGGCATTACCGTCGGCTCTCTGGGCGGAAGTTCCTTTCTCGACCCCTCCTCCTTCAGCTCGCGCGGCCCTGCCGATTTCTACAATCCCGTGACCGGTCAAACGCTGACCGGGGTGCGCGCGGCGGTCGATATCGCCGCACCCGGAGAAAACCTTGTCCTTGCGGCGTATCTTGGCCGGACCGGATCGCTGGGGGCCTCGACGGATCCTGCGATCCAGGCAATGTTGCAAACCACCCCGCCCACCGACCAGTATTTTCTCAATCAGAGCGGGACGAGTTTCGCGGCGCCCATTGTCGCGGGAGGGATCACGTTGCTGAAGGATGCCGCCGCAAATGATATCTTCTACAACCTAAGGGGCGTCGCCTCCGCGAACGACACGCGCGTGCTCAAATCGGTTCTGATGGCCGGAGCCACGGCGACCACCGGTTGGAACAACGGGCAGGCCGTGAACGGGCAGGGCGTGATTGTCACGACACAGGCGCTCGACTACGCGACAGGAGCCGGGGCGCTCAACCTGGACAATGCGGTCGCCATTTATCTGCTTTCCGGAACGCGCGATGTTCCGGGATCCGGGGGCGGCGCGATTTCCGCTTCAGGATGGGATTTTGGCACCGTAGGACGATCGCAATCGAACGACTACTCGTTCAGCAACCCATTTGATACCCCCGTCGAGCTGACCATCTCCTTGAACTGGTTTGCGGGAAGGACGTTCAACGACGGATCGGGGATCGGCGAGGATCTGAGCTTCGCGGACCTGAATCTTCAAGTCTGGCGGGTTTCCGACGGCAAGCTCGCGACTCTCGTTGCCGAGTCCGCTTCTGTTTACAACAACAGCGAATTTCTCCGCATCGACCTGCCTGCCGGAACCTACGCCCTCCGCATCACATTCAACGGAGTCGTTTACGAGAAGGTTCCCGGCAGCACTTCCGGAGAGGCATACGGATTGGCGTGGCGTTCGGAAACAGTTGGAACAGTTGGAACAGTTCCCGAACCTGCCACCGTCTTCCTCCTGCTGTTCGCTGGCGGGCTGGTTGCCGGGAAGATCAGAAAAAAGCGCCCCTGAATTTCCTGCGCCGTGGCAAATGTCGGCGAAGAGGGCGAATTTTTCCGAAAATTTCCCTTGCCACCCCGGCGGGCATCCGTAGTCTTTCCCTCCCGCTCAATGTCGGGATTTCAACACACACATTAACTGTTCTTTATATTTATGGCCTCACCATCAGCCCAAAAAATCCGGATCCGGCTCAAGGGATTCGACTACCGCATCCTCGATGCGTCCGCGCACGAGATCGTGGAAACCGCGAAGCGCACGGGGTCCAAAGTGACCGGGCCGATCCCGCTCCCGACGCGCATCGAAAAATTTACCGTCAACCGCTCCCCGCACGTCGACAAAAAGTCGATGGAGCAATTCGAAATCCGCACCCACAAACGGCTTCTCGACATCGTGGATCCAACGGCCAAGACCGTTGACGAACTCCGCAAGCTCAACCTCCCGGCCGGGGTTGACATCACCATCAAAATCTGACCGCCATGAGCATTGGACTACTCGGAAAAAAACTCGGCATGACCCGCGTCTATGACGACAAGGGCCGCTGCACTCCCGCCACCGTCATCGAGGCGGGGGGCAACCGCATCCTTCAAACCAAGAACGCCGACAAGGACGGCTACTCCGCCGTCCAGGTGGGTTTTGACGACCAGAAACCCCAGCGCGTCACCAAGGCGCAGACCGGGCACTTCGGAAAAACCTCCTCGACGCCTAAGCGTTTTATCCGCGAGTTCCGTCTCGCCACGGGGGAAACCGCCCCGGAATCCGCGGACGTCGCGGTCACGGTCTTCGAGACCGGTCAATTCGTGGACGTCATCGGCCAGTCGAAAGGCAAAGGTTTCCAGGGAACGATCAAAAAGCACAATTTCCACGGCCAGCCGATGACCCACGGTTCGACGATGCACCGCCGGAACGGCTCCATCGGCAACCGCTCGACTCCCGGCCGCGTCTGGAAAAACATGGGCATGCCAGGACACATGGGCGACGAGCGTGTCACGCTTCAAAACCTCCGCGTCCTCCAGGTGCGCGGCGAAGAGGGCGTCATCGTCGTGAGCGGAGCGATCCCCGGAGCCAAAGGTTCCTACGTCATCGTCCGGCCTTCCAAGAAAAAGAAGCCCGGCGCGAAAAAGTAGCCGGCCCCGCAGGGGAAGAAAATTCCAGCCGTTCCGGTTCCGCGCCGGGGCGGCTTTTTTCTTTCCGGCAGGAATTTCAAGTGGCGGCGGCTTTCGGGAGGCGGAAGACGAGCGTGAAAGCCGCCGCGCAGGCGATTCCGATGTCCCGGAGGACAGCCATTTGCATGGCGGCGGCGGAGGGGGTTTCGTCGCCGCCGAAGCATCCGCAACTGACGATGATGCCATTCGAGAGCGCCCAGGTGAGGACGCCGATAAATAGGAGGGCGAGGAGCAGGATCATCGCCGACCCCAGGCGGTGGATCCTCGGCGCGAGAACCAGGAGGCCGGCGGCGATCTCCGTCCACGCGAGAAGCACGGCAAATGTCGGGGTCCAGGATTCGGGCAGGATGCTGAACGGGACGAGGGCGAGCGCGAATTCCTCGCTGGCGCTGGCCTTGATCGTTCCCGCGTAGAGAAAAACCCCCCCGAGAAGGACGCGGGTCATCACGGCGGACCAGAGCAGGATTTTATTGGAGCGGTTGTTCATAAGGGGGTGCGCGGGTTTCGCGATGCCAGCACCGTTCAGCCCGATAACCTCGTTTGCGAAACATGTTCCATCTTCCGCTGCAGGGAAAGCCGTTTTCGCTTTTCAGGTTGAATCCGCCCTGGAAGCGGAGGAAATTGCCGGGTGCCTGCAAAGCCTTTGCTGATCTACGACGGCGAGTGCCGGTTTTGTTGCCGGTGGATCGGGGCGTGGAAGGCGATCACCGGGGACCGGGTGGCCTACGAATGCTCGCAGACCGCGGGGCCGCGGTTCCCTCAAATCTCCCCGGAAGAATTTGCGCGCTCCGTGCAGTGGGTCGGGGTGGACGGCTCCGTGTGCTCCGGCGCGGAGGCGGTGCTCTTGGCGCTTGCCACGGCAACATGGTATGGCCGCGTGGCGCTGAGGCTTTATCGCAGGGTGCCGGTCTTCGCGCACGCGGCGGAGGCAGCCTATGCCAGATTCGCGAGGCACCGGGGATTTTTTCGGTGCTGACCCGAGTGTTTTGGGGAACCGACTGCCGTTCTGCAAGTGCTGATCACCATCGCAAAATGAAGAGCGGGGAAGGGTCCGCCTACTCGAGTTCGAAATTAATGTTCACGGTGTAGGCGCCTCCGGATATCAGCGCGGAGGGCGGGGGGTCGATTTGCGGGACGCGCTTGGCGGCGCGGAGAACCGACTCGTCCATGAGCGGGTTGCCGCTCGACTTGACGATCTCGGCGCTCGAAATTTTCCCGTCTTTTTCGATCCGGATCTTGACCGTGCAGACAAACGATTTCGACTGGTCGAAGATCGAAGTCGGCTGGTCCCACTGGCTGTAGAAGCGGTCGTGGATGAGCTCGTGATACCAGGCGAACTGGGTGGCCTCGCCGCCGGAGCCGGATTTCGAGGAGTTGCCGGAACCTTTCTCGGCATTGCCCGTGCCATGCGAGTCGGAGCCGGTCTTTGATGGGGAAGCACCGGGAGATCCGCCGGGCGAAGCAGAGCCTTTGGGGGAACTGCCCGGCGAGGCTTTCGGCGAGCTTTTCGGGGAAGCGGACGCACCCGGCGAAGACTTGGGCGATGCCGATGGTTTTGCGGATGGTTTCGGGCTCGGCTTCGGCGTCTCTTTGGGACTGGGTTTTGGCGACGGTTTTGGCGTGGGCTTGGGGGTCGGCTTCGGCGTGGGTTTGGGGGTCGGCTTCGGCGTCTGCGACGGGGTTGGCTTCGGCGTCGGCGTCGAAACAGGGATCTCCGATTCGGCGGGCGTGGCTTCAGGCGTTGCCATCGGTGTCGCTTCGGGAGTCGGTTCCGGCGTGGCCATCGGCGTGGGCTCGGGGGTTGCTTCCGGGGTCGGTTCCGGCGTGGGCTGGGGCGTGGATTGCGGCGCGGGGGCGGCCTCCGGTTCGCCGCCCTGGCTTTCCGGTGCCGAGAAGGCTCCGGGGTTCATCCACACGACTTCCCCCGAGGGTTTTTTGATCTCCCGCCTGGCAAAATAAAAGAACGCGGCCAAGGCCAGCACATGGACCATGGCGACGAGGATCAGATTCCGCCGGAACCTTGGATCTGCCATGTCAGGGGTTGGTTGGAGCCGTTTCTTCCGGGTGGGTCATGACCCCGACCTTCGCGATGCCGGTGCGCCGCAGGATGTCCATCACCGAAACAAATTTTTGGACGGCCAGGTCGCGGTCGGGGCGGACCATGACGGAAGTTAAAGGATTCTCGGCGTGAAGCGTGGCGAGGCGGGACTCCAGGTCCGCGGCGGTGAGGACTTCGTTGTTCAGCTTCATGACATCGTTTTTGTCGATGGAAATCGTGAAGACCTCGGACGGGTTGGCGCTGGTCTTCGCGGTGGAGCTCGACGGCACGACCAGATCGATGCTGTTTTCGATAAGCGGGGTCGTGATCATGAAAATAATCAGCAGCACGAACGCCAGATCGAGAAGCGGGGTCACGTTCAACTCCGTCAGCGTCGGAAGGCTCTGCCGTGAAGAATACCTTCGCATGGTCAGGACAGTGATGAGCGGCGCGCCTCGCGCGTGCCGTGCTCGACATACCGGTGCTCGATCTCGGACGAAAGCTCGGCGGCAAAATTGTCGGCTTGCACGATTATCGAGCGCACGCTCGTGACCAGGAAATTGTATCCGAACATCGCGGGGATCGCGACGAGCAGGCCGGTGACCGTCGTGATGAGAGCGCCGGAGACGCCGGGAGCCATGGCGGCGAGGTTGGCCGTGCCCGCGGCGGCGATGCCCGAGAACGCGTCCATGACGCCCCAGACCGTCCCCAGGAGGCCGAGGAACGGGCCACCGCTGACCGCCGTCGAGAGGATGATCATCTGGGACTCGAGTTTGAGGGCCGATTCGCCGACGGCGCGTTCCATCGCCGCCTGCACCGCGCGCATCTGGGCGGGGCTGATTTTTTCCGAGGATTCGAGGCGGGCGCGGAATGTTTCGTCCACCTCGGTGGATCCGAGCATTTGAAAGCAGAGCTCGGCGGTGCCCGCCGCATAGATGGCGTAGAGCGGAGAACCTTCGAAATGGACACCCTGTTCGTAGATGCGCAGCGGGGTCCGGTCCCGGTGGAAAAGCGCCGAGAACCGCGCGCTCTGCCTCCTGGCAAAATGCAGGTAGCGCATTTTTGTCACCATCACGGACCAGCTAAAAATCGAGGCGAGGAAGAGGGTGAGAAGAACGAGCTTCCCCTCGATCGTGCTCTCCAGAAATGCGTAAACGAGCCCAGTGGCGATCATGCCCGTTCAGTCGGTTCCCGTCCGGTTCCGGTATTCATTCGTCGCATGTTACCCGACACCGGAAAAATGCAAAACTTTTTGCCACGGCGGGTAATCGGGGTTAATGAGGGCACCCATGCACCGCACGATCCTTTGCCTTTTCCTGGCCGCCGCACTCCCCCTTCACGCCCAGCAGGGCCCGCCCCGCGACAACCCCTACGATGTGATCGGCAAGATCTTCCAGCCGCTCTGGGGCGTCCTGCTTGCCGACACCAAAAGCCCGAACCGCGCCGCCACCATGACGATCGAGATGACGGAGGTTTCGGGCCGTCTCCCGGCGAACATGAAAGGCGCCACGCTCAAGGGCTTGGTCCAATTTCCTGACAAGGTGAGGCTCGAAGCCCCGGTCCTCGGCGAACAGTTCACGATCTGCAGAAACGGCGACGAAGTCTGGGCCACCCCAGGCAGCAAGGTCGAATTCCTGATGAAGCAGTTCAAGGTGAAGCCGAAAAAAAACCAGCAGAAGCTCGCGACCCCGATCTTCCTTCCAGTCTCCGCCCAGCAGGCGGTCTTTTTGCCCGCGCTGTTCTCCATCGCGCGAGCCAATGTCGCCGAGATGGATTCCCTGAACGGCGAAGACTGCCGGGTTCTCACGGCAGGCCTGATGCCCGAGCTGGCGAAGTCCACGAAGGCGGAGGATTTCCAGGGGCAGATTTGGGTGGCGGCCGGTTACCTGCCGCGCCGCGTGAAGGTGACCCGGAAAGATTTCACGGCGGTCGTGGACATCCGCGACCTCACCTACTCGCCCTCGCTGCTGGCATCGGCCTGGCAGCCGCCGGCCGGAACGACGGACATTTACCGCACCACGCCCGAAATGCTCGAAGGCCTGCTCTACATTGTCATGAACTCCCTGAAAGCCTCCGAGGCCGATGCCCCATGGCTCCACGCGAAATAGCGCCCCCCCATGAAAATCTCGCTCCTCCTCATCGCGCTTCTCGCGCTCGCCCTGCCCCTGCGTGCCGATGACGAAAAAAAGCACCCTATCGACCAGGCGATGGAGGCCGCGATCGACCGGGATTCCTCGACAGCGGGCATGGTCCAGGCGGTTTCGAAAGCCAACAAAGACTGGGACAAAGAGATGAACGCCCTCTACCAGAACCTGAAAAAGACGATGAAGCCGGAGGAATGGGCCGCCCTCGTCGCCGCCCAGAAAGCCTGGATCGTCTACCGCGATGCCCAGACAAAATCGATCGTCGAAACCTACGGCCACATGGAGGGCACGATGTATATCCCGATGTCAGCCTCAGCGGTCATGGAGCTCACCAAAGACCGCGCCCTCTTCTTGAAATCCCTCCAAGAGCTGATCTCGGAGAGATAGAAATTACTGGAGGGACGACCGCCGTGTCGTCCCTTGAATCAGTCGGACCGGACAGCGCCGGTCCCTCCAGAAACCTGAATGCGAATTTCGCAACCGCCCCTCACCGGCACATCGGGACAAAAGAACCGATGAGGTTCGTTTGCCCAGTTTGGTTTGGACGGAGGACGGCACCGTCACCGCCTTTTCTGAAAACCACGAAGCCTTTGTTGCCAAAAGGCTTTGCAGACGGGTTCAATGGTTCTCCGCCTGCCGGGGTGTTGGTGAAATTCGCGGAGGTGAGCAGGACGGCGTTGGTTGGGGAAGCATCGGTGACGGCATAGAGGCGCACGGCAGTTTGGTTCATTTGCGGTATCTTGCCCTGAGGAACAATACATCCGGCCGCCGAGAGCATCTTGCAAAGATCATTGGTCGTCAGATAACCGCCTTTGAGAATCTGCGCCGACCAGTTTGAAAAACTCCCGCCCGTATCGCCCGGCCAGCCAAGGTTCGTATTGCCGGCGGTAACGCCGTCCACCGCCATCTGCTGAGTCACCAGATGGAGCTGCTTCATGTTGCTCAATGATGCGGTCAGCGTGGATTTTGAGGGGCCAGCTGTCACTGCAGGAATGGACAGCGACCACAAGACCAAGACGATCACCACGCAAACGAGGACCTCCACCCAAGTGATGCCAGCCTGATTCCGGTGGTTCATGCTGGTTGGATCGTCTGCTTCCGGGATGGGCGGGTCAACCGGAAAGCAGAGCATCGCCATCCATTTCTGTTGAACGAAGCACCCATCGCGCGAGGTTCTTTTGCTGGGGAGCACACGCGACTCGCGTGTGGAGGTCGGCGACCCGCCGACCGGATCGACCACCAGATCAAGTGACTGGCGGGTCGCGTGCGCTCCCCGGAAGGTAGCGATTCGCACGCGTATTTTGATGCGTTTGCCCTCGATCGGAAAGCGGATGTCCTGTCGGTCGGATCCGCTCTACGCCCCGTCCTTCTGGCCAGAAATCTTTTTCAGCAGCCCGCGATACCATCCGGGCTGGGCGGGAGGGTCTTCGCGGATGGACCGGGTCTCCCTGCGCGCGGCCCATGACCAGAGGTCGTCGCCGGTTTCCGGGGGTTTTCTTTTGCGCGTGGACGATTTCATGTGCGGCTTTGGTTGGTGCGGATCAGGGCGCGGAAGACCCCTTGGATCACGAGTTCTTGGGCGGGGATGAGGTCCGGATATTTCGGGTTTTCCGCGCGGAGGAACGGGCGGTTTCTTTGGACGAGATAGCGCTTGAGCGTCGTCTCCCCGTCGATGAGCGCGGCGACGATGTCCCGGTGCCGGGCTTCGGCGAGTTCGAGGATGACGATGTCGCGGTCGAGGATGCCGGCGTCGATCATGGAATCCCCGCGCACTTCGAGGGCGAACGTGCGCGAGTTTTTGGGGAGGCGGAGGGTGTCGGCATCGACGGCGATGCAGCGGTCCGGCTGCTCGACCGCCTCGACAGGCAGTCCCGCCGGGATCGCTCCGAGCAGGGGGATGCTCAGCCAACGGGGGGTATGCGGGTCGTTGAGGATCATCGAGCGGGCCCGCCCGCCTGCGCGGTTCAAAAACCCCTTTTTTTCGAGCGCCATGATGTGGCGGGTCGCGGCGAACGGGCTCGAAAACCCGAACCGCTGCTGGATCTCGCGCACGGTGGGCATCGCGAACCCCTCGGTCCTGCGCTCGCGGATATAGTCGAGAACCGCCGATTGCTTGTCAGTGAGTTGCATAGTGTCCAAACGAACACTTTTTGCGGCCTCGCGTCAACCGGATTTTCGGATTACTTGCGGGCGCCGTAGGCGTTGTTGCGGTCCACGACGAAAAGATCCACCCCGCGGTGCTGGAGGACAAACGTGTTGTTGTCGCCGAATTTCGCCCATGGCCCGGGCGGCACATCCCGCGCTTCCACGAATTTCCAGTCCGTCACATCTTTGCTGCCCAGGCCCAGATAGTCGCGCACGGCGGGCGAAACGTCGAGGCCGGCACCGAGGTTGAGGTTCGGGAGAGGCCGCTGATTGCCGAAGACATACTCCCAGTGGTCGGTCCGGAACGGCCCGCAATCCTCCCACTGCGCGTAGGCGATGCGGTTGTGGAAACGGATAGCCACCCATCTTCCCTTGCAAACCGATTTTCCCGGGCGCTCGAAGGCCTGCTTGAACCACGGGATCCATTTACGGGACTCCGGCTTCGTCGTGCCGTGCGTCACATCGTTGTAGGGCAGCGCGACGTAGAACGGGTTTTGCCGCGGGATGAATCCCTTCGGGACAAAATTTCTCCGCGCCTCGGGTTCGGGATTGTCGTAGCCGCCGTAATTCGCCGCCCACCTGGCATCCCATGAGCTCTTGTAATTCGGGACGGGGTTGCGTGGGGTCGGCCGTTCTCCCACCCAGAAAATTGTCGTCACGATGTTCGTTTTCCAAGGGAAGCGGTTGAATCCAGACCGGAAATTCGTGGGGGCAACAACCTGGGGCTCAACCTTCAGAATGGCATTTTCCCTCAACGACATCGCGTATTTTTGAAAATCCGGGCTGCTCTCGCCCCGGACGCCGGGGGAAAGCAAGGCAAACGCTGCCAGAATTGAGGCTGTCAATCGTCGTTTCGTCATTCGCGGGAAGGAAAAAAGCAGTATCGCCCCAAAAGCACCCCCCGGCAAATGAAAAAACCCGTGGGGTGCCGTCACCTTCTGATCCGCCAGCGCCCGTCGCCGACACTCAGGACCTCGATGCGGACCGGGCAGAGCCCGGCCTTGCGGAAGCCGAGTTTCTTGGCGACTCCGGTGGTGACATCCAAATTTCTGCCTTCGACGAACGGCCCCCGGTCGTTCACGCGGACAACAACCGAGCGGCCGTTCCGGAGGTTGGTGACCCGCACCCTGCACGGCAGCGGCAGGGTTTTGTGGGCGGCGGAAGCCGACCAGGAATATTGCTTTTCCCCGATAGCGGTCTTTCCGGGGAAGATGACGAGGAAGCTCTCGTCGTAGTGGGAAGCGAGCCCTTCCTCGACATAACCGACCGCCTCGCGCGGGGTCATCGGCGTGTAGGTGACGCCGCGGACGGTGTAGGGCTTGAACTTGTAGCCCTCGTGGGTGTGCCCGCACGCGGCGAGGAGAAGGCAGCACAAACACAGGGGGATTTTCATGAATTTACTCCATCTCCATGACCTTGATCCGAGAACCATCAATCTTGTATGTGGCGCTGATATGGTCGCTTTCTCCGCGACCTCCCTCAGACTCGTTGACGGTGACGATAGGCATAATCTCCTTGCCAGCACCCCAGCCAGTAATCTCCGCGTTGATCCCCGCATACTTTCCGAACGCATAAAAGCGCCGGTAGTCGGAAATATTCCACTGCTTTTGGAGTCGCTCGATGAGAAACAAAACGCCAACTTCAGATGGAGCGGCTTCGGTTGGCGGCAACGCAGAAACAAACACGAGAGCCCGAGAATCGTCCGAATAAAGCAACTTGCTCGATTTGATGGCAAGCGGCAGGACGGGCCTTCCAGTCTTAGGATCTTCCGGTTGTCCCACTTCACGAGCCGCGAACAGAACTGCCATGTCATTTTTGCTCGCTGCAGGCTGAAATGCACCAGCCGCTGAGACAAACGAATCGACTGAAGGAAAATCAGTCCACCACGAAAACTCCTCAGCGTTTGCACGCGAGCTGAGGCAAGCGAATGCGACGATGACAAACATCGATCTCATCAGTTTTGCGCCAACGCATGGTCTCCTTGGGGGTGGGAAGCGCATCTGGACATCGAAGAAAAAGCGGCGGATCATGGGTGCAAGAATTTGGCGAATTCCTTGCGCTCGGCAGCGGTGAGCGGGCGGGCTCCGTGTTTTTTCAGGATGCGGTCACACGCGGAAACCGTGAAGGGCTTCCCGGCTGAGCGCGGGACTTCTACGAACGGCAAACAAGCATCAGTTTTCCCAGTAGAAACGGATGTATTCCTGCGCGTGGGCTTCAATGTCGCGGATGGCATACGCAA
>Ga0316229_1000131_pt1 | contig 109326 bp, 104 predicted proteins | sample TBH18023metaG_FD_206011 | JGI IMG/M metagenome (GOLD analysis project Ga0316229, IMG submission 206011) | Freshwater microbial communities from Trout Bog Lake, Wisconsin, USA - TBH18023 | ecosystem: Environmental > Aquatic > Freshwater > Lake > Hypolimnion/Profundal zone | place: USA... | reverse complement strand
TTCCAGCCGCGTCTCGTGATCCGCCGGTTGGGAATCAGGCAGACAACAGCCGAAAGGGACAGCAGGAATGCCCAGACGAATGTGAGATAGTCCATATTTTCACCTCACGGTGTGGACACCCGCTTCATTCGCCGGGGGATTTCAAATGCGGAAATTCATTCTCGATCGCTTCCATGGACAGGCGGGCGACGACCAGGGCTCCCGGCAGGTATTTGGATGCCGCGCCCACCGGATCGGGTTCCTTTTTTTCCCAGGAAAAAAGCAGGACCTCGAGCAAAAAGAGGCCGAATTGGGAGCTGGTTCCACGGAGGGAGTGCAACTCTTGGACGAGTCCCTCCCGGCCGAGATTCTTCCCGTCGAGCGACTCCAGCCTCGGCAGCAGTTCGTCCCGGAAATCCGACCAGATCGACCGGGACATCTCATCGCTGGCCTCGTCCCGGACGGCGGCGACGAGATCGTGGACCGGAGACCCGGGCGAGGTGAAAACGAGAGGAAGTTGCTGGAATAAGGAGTCTGGCGAACTCATCGGCTTGTGGGCGAATCTAGCGGAACAAACCGGATTTGCAAACCAAAGACCCCGGATCGCAGAGAGATGAATTCAAGATTGAACCATCGCAGGGGGATCAGTCGTCGGATATCGAGAAAATCTTCTGCCACCGGCCGGCCAGCACGGCATCGGAAAAATACGTTTCAAAATAATCGCGGCACCGTTTTCGCAGCGCGTCCGACGGCGGCGGCGCGGCGGCGTGGGCGGTGAACGCCCCCGAAAATTCCGTCGGCCCGACGAGGCGGATCACCTCCGGATCCGCCGGCCCCAACTCGCCCATCTCGAACGACCGCATCCCCCCGCTCCGCGTCGCCAGGATCGGAACGCCAAACTGCAATGCTTCGAGGATCACATTCGGGATCCCCTCGCGGTCGTCGAGGCTCGGCACGCAGAGCCGGTCAACCCCAGAAAAAAACCGGCCGAGGAACGCCGTCCGTTCCGGCGCGGAGAAGGAGCCCCGAAAAAAAAACCGGTCCGGACGGCGATTCTGACGTTCTCGCAGGCCGACCTCCTGCGGGCCGCGGCCGGCGGTGTGCAGCTCGCACGGAACCGGGCTTTTTTCGATGAGATCGGCGAGGAAGCCGGCTCCCTTCTCGTCGGTCAGGCGGCCGAGAAACCCGAACCGGACCGGGCCCGGCGCACGCTCCCGGCCGGCGGTGACACCTGGCGAAAGCTCCGACGGCTGGAGTGCCCAAGACGGTTTGGCGACATGTCCGGACGATTCGGAATAGTGGAGCGACGTTGCCGGCGAGATGAAGACCAGCTTGGTGAAAATCCGACCGTTGATCCGGAGTTGGCGGAGGACCGGGAGGCTCAACTCGTGCGTGATGTGGTAGTAAACCGACTGCCGGGCCCGGATGAGCAGGGCCAGAACCGGCGAGAGATGGCGCATGCCGACCACCAGAAAGATGTCCGCATTCCGGCATCCGCCGGGGATTCCGCGCCAGCCCCACGGGTTGCCCAAGGAAAACCGGATCGTCCGCACGCCGTTCCGGGTGAGTTCATCGCGCGCGGCCTCCGAAAACCCGTGCCCCGGGAGGTCTTTGATCAGGACGCAGATCTGCCCGAACATCGGCCGCAGCAGCTCGCACAGCTTGATCGTCGTCGTCGTGTGGCCACCGACTTCCGGGAGGCTCGTGAATATCACCAGCCGGCGCGCCTTCATGGGGATCCGGTTTTCTTGAGGGCCACGAGGTAGAATCTCTCGCAGATCCATTCGAGGCTGGCATCGAACGCGCAGACATGGTCGCTGTCCTCGGGTGTCCGGGCGGGCCGGATCGCATAGAGTTCATAGGCATCTGCGGGCAGGTGGGAGATCACCTTATCCACGCTGCCGCCGAAGTCCTCGAGGCCGCATCCCGCATGGACTTCGATATAGAGATCAGGCGCATGGGCAAGCGTCTCAGATGCTCCCTCCAGCACTTCGCACTCGTAGCCTTCCACATCGATGTAAAGGACATGGGGCTGCCCGTATCGCCCGCACAACTCGTCCACGGTGACCGCGGGGACCTTCGCGCGTCCCCTGCCGACGGCCTGCCCGTCCCAGTCCCGGGAAAACGAAATCCAGCCCGGGCGGGAAGCGGCGGCGGCGTGCTCGACCACGACATTCGGGGCCTCGTTCAGACGGCAGTTCTCGCGGGCGAGCGCGGCGTTGTGCGGGTTTGCCTCCACCGCGACAACGAGCCCGTCCGGGCCGACGTGGTGCGCCAACTGCAAAGCGACAACCCCCTGGTGCGCGCCCAGGTCGAAAACCCGGGCGCCGGATTGGAGGCCGCTTTTTTTCAAAAGTTCGATTTCCGTCAGCAGGCCGCCGCCCCGCCCATACCAGGCCAGGGCCATCGGGTCGCTGATCTGAAGATTCAATTCCACATCCCCGAAGCGCTGCTTCGTGACAAACGGTTTGAACATTCGTTTCGCCAGCCGGATTCTCACGAGCCGCAGGTCCTGCCACAGCCTTGGCGGAATGAGCGGGCGAACCGCGTTCTTGAGGGCCGTCCATGCACCGCGGGAATCGCTCATGGATGCAGTGCCCTCGCGGGATTGCCGGCCCAGACCTCGTTGGCCGGGACGGATTTGGTGATGACCGAGCCCGCGCCGATGACCGCCCCGTCACCGATGTGGACGCCTTTCAATACGATGCACCGCGCCCCCATCCACACGTTTTTTCCCAGGCGGATCGGCCGGATTTCATTGGGCTGGCCATTGATGGGCCCACCGGTCTGCATGCCGTGGTCGTGATCGACAAAAAAGCATCCTGCGGCGAGCAGGGAGTCGTCGCCGATCTCGATCCGGCCCTGGATGTTGAACTCGACCCCGTTCCCGATAAACACGCGGTCTCCCACAATGATCGACGGACCCGGCGTCCAATAATGATCGTAGTTGAAAAAGATTCCGGGCTGCAGGCGGCAATCGGCCCCGATCCGGACTTGGTGCGGCCACAGCGCGCGGCAGGCCGGGAGCCGTGTCCGCGGCCCGATGGAAGCTCCGCGAAGCCGCCACAGGGTTATGCGGAGCAGCGACGCAGGCGGGGGGATCGTGATCTCGGCGCGCCGCCACAACCTTTGAAAAAGTTCAGGCACTCGCATGGCCGCCGGCCCTCCTCCCGTCGCGAATGGCTTTCCATGTGATCGCGAGCCGCTCGTTTCGGTGCGGGTCCCGCCGGAGCAAAAGCCGGAGGTATTGGACCCCTCCGGGCGCGGAATAAGATCCGACCACGACCGCATGGAGAAAGTGGCGGAGATTTTTGGCGTGGCTCATGCGATTCGAGACCACGAAATGTTCGTTCCAAACCATGTCATAGAGGCCTTCCGGAGAGAACACCCCGCGATGTCCCTGGTCAATATCATAGCGTGGCGCGATGTGGTGGATGACGCGGATTTCCGGATCGTAGGCAACGTCGAATCCCGCGGCCGCCACGTCCAGGCACAGCGCGATCTCCCAGTGAACCTGCGCCCCCGCTCCGCGCAGGCCCTGTTCGAAACCGATCCGGCGCAGCAAATCGCCGCGAGCGGCGGCATTGCAGCCCTTGAGCGTGTCCACGCGGCGGAAGCTGCCTCCGCCGCGGTGGTGGTTCCCGAGGAATCTCCCGGACCACGTGAAAATCCCGACGCGCCTGGTAGTCGGTTCGGCGGCGCGCATCTCGGGATGGTCGCGGAGCATGTCGCGACCGCCGACCATGCCCAGATGCTCATCATCCGAAAACCGTGCGGCGATCTTCGCGATCCAATCCGGAAGCGGCTCGGCATCGTCGTCGAGCAGGCAGACAATGTCGCCCCGGGTCCGCTCCAGCGCGGCCTGCATCGAGGCCACCACCCCCGGCACTTCGACATGCGCCATTTCCACATCGGGAATTTCCGCCGCCCGTTCGCGGAGCATCGCCTCCGTTTCTTCATCGCCGCGCCGGAGCCCGAGCACGATCTGCTCCGGAAGCCGCTGCTGCGCGGCCAGTGCGCGGAGCGCTGTCAACAAATACGACGGACGACGGAACGTGGGGATGATCACGGAGATCGTCATGGGTCTCAGAGCCCGAATCGGGGTGGCGCTTTTCCCGCAGCAACCATCCGCTGCCAAAACGCGCTGCGGGGAGATTTTTTCACCGTCAAAACCCAACGCGGAAGTCGGACGAGAAAGATAAGATACTCGGCAAAGAAAAGGAGCGTGGCGGGAAGGCGATCGTGTCCGGTCTTCGGATTCCGGAATCGCGACACGATGACCGCGGCCACGTGGCGCGGGAGCGACCGTAGGATCTGCACGGAAGAAGCCCCGAGATCGTGGGTGCTCACGACGCGGGATTCCCAGCGGGCGGCGAGTTTCGTCGCGGACGGGACCCTGCGCATCGGGTGCCCGACCAGCGCGCCCGGAACAAACCGGATCTCCACGCCGGAAAGCTGGAGCCGCGAAAACATTTCCATGTCCTCGAAAGAAACCCGGAACCGCTCGTCGAACCCGCCGGATTCCTCGAACAAATCCCGCGGGGCGGCAAAGTTGCACGACGGCGGAAGGGGCTCGCTTCCCGAATACCCGGGCGACTCCCACAGCAGCGAATCGCGCGGCCCCTCGCCGGGGACGGTCCTGCCGACGAGCACGACCGGCGAGCCGGCGGCAACACCCGCGATCGCGGTCTGGTAGGCGGACAAAAATCCCGGGGCAGGCAGGCAATCGTCATCGAGAAAAACCACCCAGCCTCCGCGCGCGCTTCGCACGCCCGCATTCCGGTTGGCTCCCGGACCCCGCCGCGGGCCGCGCATCCATCGTGCGGAAGGAAATTCCCGCCCGAGCATCTCGCGGGTGTCCATCGCGCCGCTGTCGTCGGAGATCAGCAATTCGAATAAGCCGCCGACAGGAATTTGCGGCACGAGCAAGCGGAGGCAGGCCGCCAACGCCTCCGGGCGGTTGCAGGTGGGAATGAGGATGGTGACAGCCATTTCGTTTCAGCCGGCCGGCGGACGGCCCGACGCCTCGTTCTGCCGGATCCACCGCGCACCCAGCGCGATTGCCGGCGTCTCCACGAAGCGGAATGTCGTCCACGCCACCGGGATGGTCAGGAGGGCTGTCGCCGGGAATAGCAGAACGAAAGCGACGAGCGGATGATTGAAGATCCCGGGGACAACAGCTCGGAGAAGTGCGACGACGCCCGCGAGCACGACAAAGTGCAGGATATACGCGCTGTAGCTGATCCGCCCGACAAGCCGCGTGAAAAAATTGACGAAGAGCGGGAGCGGGTTGGCGTTCAAACCCAGGATGAGGAGCAAATACCCGAAGGCGTAAAAGACCTGCTCGGAAAGCAGCCCGTGGGATCCGATTTCGATCGCGCTGAACAGCATGACCCCCGAGGCCGCGAGAAACACCAGTCCGATCCGGGGAGTCCAGAAACCGCCGGAGCTCTTGACAATCCGATACGCCAGAATGCCGCAGGCAAAGACCGGGAGCTGGGTGGGAAACCACCGGCCGTGATAAAAATCCACCCACACCGCGGGAACTCCGCCGAAGAGCGGTGTCTTCGCGACCAGCACATGGAGCCCGATGTTGGCGGCTTTCGAAAAGAGCAGCGCGGCCAGCAAAAACCAGAGCGCCCGCCGCCAGTCGCGGATTTTGAAAAACAGCCACGGCGCGATCAGGTAAAACGCCCCCTCGACCGCGATCGTCCATCCGCCGGGGACCACGCTGTTGATCGTGGCCGGATGCCAGCCGTGCTGGAGGATGGCGGTCAGCGCATAATGCCAGGCGTTCACATCGATGGGCGGAACACAGTGCTCCCTGCCCGGAAGCCATGCATAGAGGATCGAACCCACCCAGAACATCGGCAGTATCCTCATGAACCGCCGGGTGAAAAAATTCCGCAGGATATGCGTTTCCTTCGCCTGCGCCCGGTCGAGGGTGAGGAAAATGGTGAATGCGCTGACAAGGAAAAACAGGAGCACTCCGGTGGAGCCGGCAAATGCCAGCCAGCATCCCTGGAAGGCTCCGCCGGCCTGGCCGACACAGTGCGCGGCGATGACACCCAGAATCGCGAACCCCCTCAGAGAGTCGAGGTATTCCAACCGAGGAGATGTTGACGGCAATGGGTTCATGGTCTCCGCAGCAGCGGTCAGGATGCGGCCCAGGCCTTTCGGTGTGTGTTCATGGTGATATCCCAGGTCAGCCGTTCGAGTTGGAACCGCATGCCGGCCGCCCCGAGTGTATATCGGAGTTTCCGGTCGCCCAGCAAGCGGATGATGGCCGCGGCAATGCTTTCCGGCGTCTGCTCCGACCAAAGGCCGGTGACCTCGTCGCGCACCAGCTCGCGCGAGGCGGAGGCCGGACCGCAGATGACCGGCTTGCCGTAGCTCCACGCCTCGACATAGACGATGCCGAAGGATTCGTGCGCCGACGGAAGCGCGAAGACATCGCACGCGGCCAGAGCATCGGCCTTGGTCACTTCGTCCGGCACCCCGAGATCGCGGATGGAATCCCCGGCAACCGGCGAAGCCTCCTCGCTTCCGGGGCCGGCAAGCAGCAGGACGGCATCCGGGACGTTCGCGGCCACCACCTTCCACGCTTCCAGCAGCGCGGGATAGCCTTTGTCGGAACTCCGCCGTCCCACGAAGAGCACCGCCGGTCTCGCTCCGATGCCGAGCTGCCCGCGCAGGCGCGTCCCATCGCCGGTCGGGAGACACATCGGGGGCAGTCCGCATAGCACAAGTCTTCCGGGATCGAGCCCGCGTTCGACAAGCAGCCGTCGCTCGGCCTCCGACTGGCAGAAAACCGCATCCGCCTGGCGATAGAGCCGCAGGTCGATCGTGTCATCGCCCCACAGGCCCGGATGCACGGCGGGCCAGATCGTGAAGCGGGCGCGGTTTCTCCGCGCATAGTCCGCCATCGCAAACCCCGTGAAATCCCAGCCCGTCCCGACAAAATGGACAACGCGCGGGCGACGCGGCAGAAGGTGCCCGGCCCCACGGCGGTAGGCGGCGCGGATCCAGAACTCGAGCAGGGAATGAAAAACCGGCCGGGAGGCAAGGCTGCTCCAAATCCGCGTGGGCTCGTGGACCACCGCGTCGAGGAGCGTGACGTTCTCCATGGTGCCGCCTGAGAGCGCGCAGAGCGCGGACCTGCCGCCGGTGCGGCTTTCGAATTCCGAGGCGAGCCGGGTTTGGTAGCCAGCAAGTCCGCCCGGACCGACCGGCGACCGACGGGCCGCGATCAACAAATCCACCGTTTGCTTTGAAGTCCGGGCCGGATCGGTCATGAGCAGGCGCGGGTTGCGAGAATTTTCCCCACGACAGCAGCGTGGTTCACGAGTGGCCGCCAGTGCGAGGCGATCGCTTCGGGGTTCCGGAGTTTGTTGTCCCAAGACTCGATCTCGCGGAAGGCCGCCTGCGAAAGCGCGGCGGATGTGTGTTTCCCGGCGATGCAGCCGAATTTCCCCTGCCCGACCATGTCGATGAATCCTGGGAGCGGCGTACCCACAACCGTTCTGCCGCGGCAGAGCGCCTCGAGCCCGCTGATGGGATGCCCTTCCCATCGCGACGAGGACATGATGAACCGGCACCTGTCGATCAGCGCCGGGATCTTTTGGTTCGGCAGGAAGCCGACGACCCCGACCCGCGGAGAACCGGAGATCGCCCGGAACGCCTCGCCCGCGCCCGCGCCCGCCGCCAGAATTTTGACCTCGGGATTTCCGGTCAGGATCTTTTGCAGTGTCGCGAGCATAAGCGGGGCGTTTTTCTGATCATCGGTCCAGCGCCCGATACAAAGGATGCAGGGTCCGGGGTCGGGAGTTGTCGGCGTGTCGAGAAAACAGTCTGCAACAGGATGGGGGACGATGGAGATCCTCGATGTCAGGTCCTCCCTCCGGTAGCGGCGCAGGAACCGCGCGAGGTTGTCCCGCGCCAGCGCGGTCTCGATGACAACCGCATCCGATTCCTCGATCGATTGGATCGTGCGGCGGTCGAATTCCCGGTGGTGGAACAGCCAGCAATTCGCAAAATGCCGGATCCGCTTCAGCGCATCGATCGGGCCGCCGGCCGGGTGGACGAGCCGGAGAAATGCGGCCCCTGGAAAAACCCGGAATCCGAGCTGCCCGTCGGAGTCGGCGCGCGAGACGACGAACACTCCGGCTTTCCTCAGCGAGCGATGGATGTCGGGGGCGTTGATGTTGGTGAAGCAAACGGCGAGATCGACATGGAGTCGGCGCCAGAAATCCGCCGAGGCTTCGTCCGTCGGCGAGGCGATCTTGACCGGGATTTCGCACGACTCCTCATCGACCCCGCGGCAGACGAGAAGCACCTCGTGCCCGGCCGCCACGATCGCGCGGCCGAACTCCTCCATGTTCAGCGAGAACCTTCTCCATCGGCCCGGCAATACGATGGCGACTCGCATCGGGTCAGATGCCGTGGGCCAGGCCCGGCCTGCCCGTGACCTGAAACGAAGCGAGCGTCTGGGCCCGGTTTTTCGCGCTGTCCAACGAGTAGCCCCGCTTGGCGACATCGCCGTCCACCTCGAACCGGCAGGCATCGGGCCAGTGATCGATGATCCCCCCGAGGTGAAGAAACGCCTCGACCCGGTAGCGGTTGGGGAACAGCCATGGCGAGCCGATCGCTATTTCCAGGGTTTGATCGCCCGGCGGGAGAATCCCCTTTTCCAGGTAGGCGGTATCCACGGAAAAAATTTCGGTGTCCCACTCGTCGCGAAAATGCAGCGCGAGATGGAACGGGCCTTCGTCGCGGATTTGCCGGATCTGGATCCGCAGCCGGAGCGGCTCGCGGGCGCTCACCGGCTTTTGAGCGATTTCCACATGGACGATCCGGTGAGATCCCGACCCGCGCCGGTGGCCGGCATCGAAGACCGGCTTGTTGTCCGTGGAAAAATCCTCCCGGTAACGCGCCAGCACGCCCGAGATTTCCCCCCGGGATTCCACACGTCCGGCCTTCAGGTAAATCCCCCGCGAACACAGCAGCCCGACGGCCGGCAGGTTGTGGCTCACAAAAAGAACCGTCCGTCCGCCCGTGGAAATCTCCTCCATTTTTCCAAGGCACTTCTTCTGGAATTCGGAATCCCCGACGGCAAGGACCTCGTCCACAATCAGGATCTCCGGCTCCAAATGCGCCGCGACCGCGAACGCCAGCCGCACATACATCCCGCTGGAATAGCGCTTGACCGGAGTGTCCAAAAAATTTTCCACCCCGGCAAACGCCACGATCTCGTCAAATTTCTGGCGGACCTCCGCCTGCCGCATGCCGAGCACCGCCCCGTTGAGGAAGACGTTCTCGCGGCCGCTCAGCTCCGGATGAAACCCGGTGCCGACCTCGAGGAGGCTGGCCACGCGGCCTTTCAATCCGATCCGGCCCACGGTCGGGTCGGTGATCCGGCTGAGCACTTTGAGCAGGGTGCTTTTGCCCGCGCCGTTTCTTCCGATGATCCCCACCACCTCGCCCCTCCGGACATCGAACGTCACATCCTGCAGCGCCCAGAACTCCTTGTCCTCCGGCCTCGGGCGCGGGGCCTTCTCACCGGAAGCAACCCCCTTCGCCCAGCGGAACGGTGCCGCAATGGCGTCTTCGATCGCGTGCCGCAACCCGCCGGCGCTGCCCGCGCGCTGGCCGAGGATATACTTTTTCGAAAGCCCTTCGACCCGGATGACCACGTCGCCGTCCATCAGATCACATCCGCGAAGGACCGCTCGGTTTTGCGGAAATACGCAATGCCCCCGGCGAGGAGGAGAAACGAAACGGCGAACGAAAGCAGCATCGGCGGCTCGAGCAGCCGGAATTCCCCGCCGAGAATGCTCCACCGGAATCCCTCGATCACAAAGACGAGCGGGTTCAGGCAATAGACGTAGAACAGCCAGGCCATGTCCGCCCCGAGCTTGTCGCGGATCACTTCGCTGCTGTAGCCGACCGGGCTCACGAACATTCCGAACTGCGTGATGAAGGGGATCAGGAAACGGAAATCCCGGTATTGAACGGTCAGCGCGGTCAGCATCAGCCCCGCCCCCAGGGCAGAAATCGTCGCCATGAGCATGAACAGCGGAAGCGCCGCCAGGTTCCAGGCCGGCGGAAACCGGAACCAGAACATCATGGCCGCAAGGATCACCAGCGAAACCAGGAAGTCCACGAGGGAAACCAGCACGGATCCCGCCGGCACGATGATCCGCGGAAAATACACCTTCGAAATCATGTCGCGGTTCGTGACCACGCTCTGGCCCGAAGACGTGAGCGCATTGGAAAAAAACTGCCAGGGCAGTAGCGCGGCAAAGACCATGATCGCGTAGGGGGCGTTTCCCATGGACGGCAGCCCCGCCACCCTGCCGAAGATCACCGTCATGATCAGCATGCTCAAGAACGGCTGCAGGAGCGCCCACGAGGCACCCGCCACGGTCTGCTTGTATCGGACCGTGACATCCCGCCAGGCGAGGATGAAGAACAGCTCGCGGTATCGCCACAGGTCGAGCCAGTAGTGTTTCTCCACGTGACCGGCCTCGATCCACAGATCGAAATCCTCGTCCTCAACCGGTTGAGTGAAAGTTGGCGGTGAATGCATGCGTGACAGGTGGCGGCTGAGGGGTAATCCCATGAGACACCAGCGCCGGATTCCCACTCGGTTACCAGATTTTTCCCGCAACCGCAACCTCCGGCTTCTACTGCTCCGGGCTCATCAGGGCCGCCGCCCGGCATTGCAGGCGGAAAAGGGGGGAGCCCGTATCGAAGGCCGCCAGGTTTTCCGGCCGGCTTTTGTCGAAGTCGGCGAGGAACATGTTTTCGACATCCGCGGCGAACGCCCGGCCCTGGACCGCGGCCGAGAGTTCGAAATTCAGCATGAACGACCGGTAGTCGAGGTTGATCGAGCCCACGATCGCAAAGTCGTCGTCGGCCAGCAGCACCTTCTGGTGCATGAACCCCGGCTGGTATCTCCAGACTTTCACCCCGGCGGTTTGGAGCTTGGGGTAATAGGTGAACGAGGACAGCCACGGGAGCAGGTGGTCGGCCATTTGCGGGAGGATGATCCGCACGTCCACACCGCGCAGCGCGGCGTGGCAGATCGCGTAGAGCAGCGGGCTCGCCGGGACAAAATACGGGCTGGCCAGCCACAGCCTGCGCTTGGCGTCCTGGATGACCGAAAGATAAACCGCCGAGCAGGCATTCCAGTCTTCCGCGGGCCCGGAGGCCACGGGGAAGACGACCGCCTCCCCCACGGAAGTCGAGCGGAGCCGGTAATCCGGCACCGACTTCGTGGCGTAGTTCCAGTCCTCGAGAAATGTCATCTGGAACCCGGCCACCGACGGGCCCTCGACGCGAAGGTGCGTGTCCCGCCAAGGGCCGAATTTTTTGCTGCGGCCCATGTATTCGTCCCCGGCATTCAGGCCGCCGACGAAAGCTGTCGAGCCATCCACGACCAGCAGCTTGCGGTGGTTCCGGAAGTTGATCTGGAAGTGCCGGCCGAACTGGCGGTTCGTGACAAACGGCTGGATCTTCACCCCTCCCTGAGCGAGTTTTTCGCACCACGATGGCGGGAGTTTTTTCGAGCCCACCTGGTCGAACATCACCAGGCATTCCACCCCGCGCGCGGCGGCGGCCAGGAGCCTCCTCGAAAGCTCGCGCCCGAGGAGGTCGTCATGGATGATGAAGAACTGGACCCAGACCGCCTCCCTCGCAGAGTCGATGGCTTCGAAAATGGCGTCGAACGTCTGCTGACCGTCGATCAGCAGGCGGACCCGGTTCCCGTTCGTCGGAGGAAGCAGGCTGATGTTCCGGGCAACTTTCGATCCGTCCGCGCACAACCCGCGAACCTCCGCACGGTAGCCGTCCAGGTGCCGGACCGTCGCTCTCAACGCCTCGTCGAGCGCCGCGGATTTTCCGGTCCCGGCGCGGGTGTAACCCGAAAACCGCGACTCGCCGAAAACCAGAAAAAGCGGGATCGCGATGAACGGCATGATCACCAGCGAGATCGCCCACCCGATCGCGGACTGCGGCGTCCGCGCCATGAGCACCGCCCGGAGAGCGAGGAGGATGCCCGCGATTTCCACAACCGCCGTCAGCACCCCATAAAAATATCTCAGGTCAGCCATGGGAAACCGGGCGATCATGCCCGACACAACGATCCCGATCAAAGCAGAAAATCCGGGCTGCGGCGAGAATTCGCGTCCGGCTCCGGGTGGTGCCAAGGCGCGAAGCATTGGACAAATCCGGCGTCCTGTGGTTGCGTGGATCCATGAAATTCACCTGCTTCGGGCACTCGTGTTTTCTCGTCGAGAGCGGCGGGCAGAAGCTGCTGTTCGATCCGTTCATCACTCCGAACCCGCTGGCGAAAGACGTGGAGATTTTAAAAATCCGAGCGGACCTGATTCTGTTGTCGCACGGCCATGCCGACCACCTGGCCGACGCGGTGGCGCTCGCGAACCAGACCGGCGCGCCGGTGGTCTGCAACTGGGAGGTTTCCGAGTGGCTCGGCCGCCAGGGCCTCACGAACCTTGCCCCGATGAACCACGGCGGCTCGAAACGCTTCGGCTTCTGCCGCGTGAAGATGACCAGCGCAATCCACTCGAGCACGATGCCGGATGGCTCGCCGGGCGGAAACCCCGGCGGCTATGTCGTCGAGCTGGCAGAAGGCGCGTTCTACTACTCCGGGGACACGGCGCTCACGATGGACATGAAGCTCATCCCGGAGGAATTCGCGATCCGGTTCGCGGTCCTGCCGATCGGCGACAATTTCACGATGGGCGCGTCCGACGCGGTCCGCGCGGCCGGATTCGTCCGGACCGGCACCGTCGTGGGCGTCCACTACAACACGTTTCCGCCGATCGAGATCAACAGGGAGGAAGCGCTGAAAACCTTCTCCGACGCGGGCCTCTCGCTGCGGCTGCCGGCGATCGGGGAAACGATCGAGGTGTGATGCCGCTCAGGCCTTCGCGGGGAGCCCGGCCGAGAGCCCCATCATCAGCATCGCCGATCCGCTGAACAGCGATTGGATGCCGTAGAGGATCCCGAGGATCCCGGCGGAATCGAGAGGCCACTTCGCGTAGATCATGCCTCCGAGCAGAAGCGCCACGAGGCCATTGAGCAGAAGCCAGACCCAGGCGGGATTCGCTCGCATCCGGAACGAGGTCGCGACGCACACGATGCCCTCCGTGAGGAAGATGGCCGCCACGATTAGCGTGAGCGCGGCCACCCCGGCGACCGGGAAGAGCAGGAGCGCCGATCCCGCCGCGATCCGGATGATCGCGGAAAGCGAGGAGAAAAACCGGTGCTGCCGGCTTTCCCCGAACACCGCATGGAAGAGCGAGATCACTCCGCTGACCAGGCACAAGGCACCGATGAACAGGGCGAGAAAGGCCGAAAAAAGACCGGGGTTCGCGATGGCGAAAACGCCGACCAGCAGCGAAAGCACGCCGCCGAAAACAAATGATCCCCGGCTGCGGGAATTTCCGTCTTGCGATTGTGTCACGGGGTCAATCCTCCAGGGTGAAGCCGACTTTGATCGTCACCTGCCAATGGGCGACCTTGTTGTTTTCGATTTGCCCGCGCGTCTCGACCACCTCGAACCAACGAAGGTTCCGGAGCGACTGGGCGGCTTTCGCCACCGCGTTTTGGACCGCTTCTTCAATGCTGTTCGGGGAAGAACCGACAAGCTCGATTTTTTTGTAGATGTGGTTGCTCATCGCGTGAACCATAACAAAATGTCGGGCGGGTCGGAAGGGAAATCGCGGGCGGTTTGAGATGTTGCAAAATTCCGCTTGTTTTCCCCTCATCTTCACGCGGATGGTATCGCAAGATGAGTTCCACCCAGAACGCACAAGGATACGCGATGCCCGCGGAATGGGAGCCGCATGAAGCCACGTGGCTTTCCTGGCCCCAGCCCGGCTGCAACAGCTTTCCCGGCTCCTACGACCGCGTCGTTCCGACCATCGTCCAGATGGCCGCGGCACTCGCGGAATCGGAAACGGTGCGGATCAACGTCACGGGTTCCGCGCAGGAAAAAACCGTCCGGAACCTCTTGGGCGGGGTTCCCGCGGAGCGCGTGGAATATTTTCACATCCCGACCAACGAGCCGTGGTGCCGGGACCACGGCCCGGTTTTTGTGCGCCGGAAAACCTCCCCCCGCCTCGCGGTCCTCGACTTCGAATTCAACGCCTGGGGATGGAAGCTCTCCCCGTTTGAGGACGACGACGAAGTCCCGAAGAAGGTCGCCAAGGAGCTCGGGCTGCCGGTGCTCGACCACAGCGGGTTCGTCCTCGAGGGCGGGTCCATCGACGTCAACGGCGCCGGCACCGTGCTCACCACCGAGAGCTGCCTGCTGAACCCCAACCGCAACCCGAAGCTCAACCGCCACCAGATCGAAAAAAAACTTCATGAGACGATCGGTGCCCGCCACGTCCTTTGGCTCGGCGACGGGATCGAGGGGGATGACACCGACGGGCACATCGACGACCTCACACGGTTTGTCTCCAAAGCCGTGGTGGTGACCGTGACGGAGGAGGACGAGAACGATCCCAACTTCGAACCGCTCCGCCGGAATCTCGACCGCCTGCACGAGATGCGTTTGCCGGATGGCGAACCGCTTCACGTGCTCACCCTGCCCATGCCCCGGCGGATCGTGCGCGAGGGGATCCGGCTTCCCGCAAGCTATGCCAATTTTTACATCGCGAACGAAATCGTCCTGCTCCCGTTTTACGGCGAAAGCAACGATGCCTGGGCGGAATCCGTTCTGCGCGAGGCCTTCCCGAAACGCAAAATCGTAGGCATCGACTGCCGGGAATTAATCTGGGGCCTCGGCGCCTTCCATTGCCTGACACAGCAGCAACCGGCGGTCTGATCCCCATGAAATTCCGACGCAACGTCGCGCTCATTCTCACCCGGCCGGGAGGGGAAATCCTTGTCTGCGAGCGCAGCGATTTCAAAGACTCTTGGCAGTTCCCCCAGGGAGGTGCCCGGGATGACGAGTCGGACCTCGAAGCCTTGCAGAGGGAAGCGCGCGAGGAAATCGCCCTGCCGCCGGAGTCCTACCGCGTCGTCCTCCACCACGGCCCCTACCGATACATCTTCCGCTCCGGTTTCCGCAAAGAGGGCTGCCAAGGACAGGAGCAAACCTATTTTTTGGCGGAATGGCTCGGCAGCCCGGAAATCGCCGTGGACAACAAGGAATTCCGGCGGGCTCAGTGGATCAAACCGGACGCCTTCAAGATCAAATGGGTCCCTCCGGTCAAACGCGACGTTTACCGGCAGGTTTTCCGGGATTTTTTCCGGATCGAACTCGCCTGAATTTCGCAGGATGTGAGGATTTTTGTTGACTCCGCGCAAAAAAGTTGGGATTCCCCCGCCGCTGCCTATGCTTACATTTTCTGCCTTCACCGTGCTCTCGGCCGCGCTCCTCGGATGTGTCTGGTGGGTGAGCCGCGATGATCAGGGGGTCTCCTGATCGCGCCTTTGCAACCTGCGCCGCGCATTCCTGCCACTATGTTCACCTGGCTCTGCTTTGAATGGAAGACGGGCGACCTTCCGAAAAGCGAGGTTTCTTTCGAGCCTTTCACCATCCGTCTGGCGGAGAAGTCCGAGCAGGAAGGGATCTCGAAGGCCATCCGGAGCGCGTTCTCGATGGATTCGGTCTGGGGCGATGTCAGCCGGGCCCTGGCCGAGAAAATTTCGCTCAATCTCGAAGCGGCCTTTTCGCTGCCGGAACCATCCTGCATGGTCCTCGCGCATGGCTCCCGCGTCATCGGGGCCTCGGTGCTGGACGGCGATCCCGATGCCGAAAGCCACCTTTCCAGCGGGCCCTGCATCCTGCACGAATACCGGAACCGCGGGCTGGCAACCGGCCTTCTGGCGGCCTCCCTGCGCTTTCTCCAGAAAAAGGAAATCTCCGTGGCGAGGGGGTTGACCCGCTCGAATTCGATCACCGCCCGTTTCGTCTATCCGAAGTTCGGCGGCGTTTCGCATCCGGCGGAAGGCGATCCCCTGAAGCCGAAGACCGACTGATCCCGCATTTTCCGCTTTTCTTGGCGGGGCAACTTTGCGAGGCTCGCATCTTGGGATGCAGGGGATTTTTCAGCAATACGATGCGGGGCCTTTTTTTGACGAGATGTTCGACAAGGCCGGGAAAATCCGTCCGCATTACGAGCAGCTTTTCCAACGGTTCGGGGAGCTGGAGCCCGCGGAGTTCGACCGCAAGCGCGTTCTGGCCGAAAAGTCCTACCTCAACCAGGGGATCACGTTCACGGTTTACAGCGGCGACGAAGGCACCGAGCGGATCATGCCGTTCGACCTCATCCCGCGGATCATTCCCGGGCACGAGTGGGCGTTCATCGAAAAGGGGCTCGTCCAGCGGCTCCAGGCGCTGAACCTCTTCCTCCGCGACATCTACCACGAGCAGAAGATTGTCAAGGACGGCGTCATCCCCGGGGAAATCATCCGCAGCGCCAAGCACTTCCGGCCCGAGCTGGTGGGGTTCGACGTCCCGCACAACATCTACATCCACGTCTGCGGGACCGACCTGATCCGGGACGCGGAGGGCCGGTATCTGGTTCTTGAGGACAACGGGCGGTGCCCGTCGGGGGTTTCGTATTTGCTGGAGAACCGGCAGGCGATGAAGCGGGTTTTCCCTCGGCTCTTCAACCGCTATGCGGTGCGCCCGGTCGGCAGGTATCCGCAGGAACTGCTGGCTTCCCTGCGCCATGTCGCCCCGCACGGGAACCCCGATCCCACGGTCGTCGTGCTGACCCCCGGGGTTTTTAACTCGGCCTATTTCGAGCATTCGTTCCTCGCCCGGGCGATGGGGATCGAGATCGTCGTCGGGCACGACCTCGTCGTCGAAAACTCCCGCGTTTTCATGAAGACGACGAAGGGGCTCCAGCGGGTGGATGTGATATACCGCCGGATCGACGACGATTTCCTGGACCCCACCGTCTTCCGGAAAGACTCCCTTCTCGGGGTGCCCGGCATCGTCGAAGCCTACCGCGCCGGGAACGTGACCCTCGCCAACGCGCTTGGCACCGGGGTCGCCGACGACAAGGCCGTTTACTACTACGTGCCGGCGATGATCAAATACTACCTCGGCGAGGAGCCGGGGCTCCCGAATGTCCAGACGTATCTCTCGGCCGTGGAAGCCGACCGGAAATTCATCCTCGACCACCTGCCGGAGCTCGTCGTCAAGGCGGCAAACGAAAGCGGCGGCTACGGCATGATGATCGGCCCGCACGCCTCGAAGGAAGAGATCGCGAAGTTCCGCGACGCGATCGTCGCCGACCCGCGCGGGTATGTCGCCCAGCCGGTCGTCCAGCTCTCGCGCTCGCCGTGCTTCGTGGACGGAAAAATCGAGGGCCGGCACATCGACCTGCGGCCGTATATTCTCTCCGGAGAAAAGACGGCGATCATCCCGGGAGGACTCACGCGCGTCGCGATGCGGAAGGGTTCCCTCGTGGTCAATTCCTCGCAGGGCGGGGGAAGCAAGGACACGTGGGTTCTGGATGACGGGGAGGGCGTATGCTGAGCCGCGTGGCCGACGCGTGTTTCTGGCTCAGCCGCTACATGGAGCGGGCGGAGGCGAACGCCCGCATCCTCGACGTGAACATCCAGCTTCTGCTCGACTTCGAGGACCAGAATGGCGGAACCGTCCAGCAACACTGGCAGCCGATCCTGGCGACGCTCGAGGAGCAGGAGCTTTTCAACGAAATTCACGAGGGGATCTCGGGGGACGCGGTCATGGCCTTCGTGACGTTCGAAAAGAAAAACCCGCACTCGATCATCTCCAGCGTGACGTTCGCCCGCGAGAACGCGCGCATGGTCCGCGAACAGATCTCCAGCGAGATGTGGGAGCAGCTCAACCGGCTCTACCTCTACCTCCTCGGCCCCGCCGCGCACACCGCGTTCACCGACAGCCCGATCGATTTCTACCGCTCCCTGGTGGACAGCCTCCACTCGTTCCAAGGGATCACCGACGCCACGATGACCCACGGAGAAGGATGGCAGTTCCTCCAGGTCGGAAAATTTCTCGAGCGGGCGGACTCCACATCGCGGGTGCTGGACATCAAATACCACATCCTGCTCCCCTTCGGCGAACAGGTCGGCGGCAACGTCGATATCACCCAGTGGATGGCCGTCCTCCGCTCCTGCAGCGCGATGGAGGCGTTCCTGAAAATCTCGCACGGCCAGGTGACGAGCTGGGGGGTCGCCAAGTTCCTGATCCTCCACGACACGTTTCCCCGGTCGCTCCGGTTTTGCGTGGACAGCCTGGACCTCGCCCTGCACCAGATCTCGGGATGCGGGCGCGCCCACTTCTCGAACGAGGCCGAGCGCCTCTGCGGCATGCTCCGCTCGAACCTCGACTACACCAACATCGAAACGGTTTTCTCCACCGGCCTCCACCAATACCTCGACCAAACCCAGTTGCGCCTCATCGAGATCTGCGACGCCCTCGTGAAAACCTACTGCCGCTGGCTCGACGAGGAGTAAACGGAGCGCCGCTCGCCCGGGTCCTGCTTTTTCAAAAGATCCCGGATTTTCTGCGCGATTTTCATAAGCTGGGCAGTGCCGCCACGCATTCGATTTCGACATCGAACCCGAGGAGTTGGGCTCCGACGGTCGCGCGGGCCGGAGGCGAGCCAGCGAAATACCCCGCGTAAACATCGTTCATTTCTTGGAAGGTCTCGGGGGTCAGGTTCGAAAGATAAACCCGGCAGCTCACGACGTCGGAAAGCGAAGCCCCGGAGGCCCCGAGAACTTTTTTGATGTTTTCCAAAACCAGCACGGTCTGCCCGGCAATCGATCCGCGCTCGATCTTTCCCGTCGCCGGGCTGAACGGGGTCATCCCCGACACAAAAACAAACCGCCCTTCGGCCACGACGCCGAGAGAATAAGGCCCGATGGCCCGCGGCCCGTCGGGAACGCTTGTGACAAGGGTTTTCATCCGGGCCCATCCAACGCGAGCGAGCCCCTCGACTCAAGCAGAAGATTTCCCAAAGGAAGGGCAAGGCTCCGTCCTGGGAGGGCGAAGCTCCGTCTGAGCCGTAATAGATATGGGTTCGGACGGAGCCTCACCCTCCCGACGCGGAGGTTCGCCTTCCCGATTTCCGGGCCGGTTTCCGGGGGGGATTTTCCTCCGCCTGCAGCGCCTTCACCTCGCGGGGTGTGAGGTGGCGGTAGCTTCCCGCGGGCATTTTCTCGTCGTGGATGCTGCCGATCCGGGTTCGTTTGAGGCGCTCGACCTCGTAGCCCATGTCGTAGAACATGAGGCGGATCTGGCGTTTGAGCCCTTGGCGGAGCGCGACCCGGACGCGGCCCGGGCCGAGAATGCGGATGCGCTCGAAGCGGCCGCGGCCGCCCTCGATGAAGATCCCGCGGATCATTTTTGCCGAGTGGGCGGGGTCGAAAGGCTTGTCGAGAGTCACCTCGTATTCCTTCTCAACGCCGTGAGAGGGATGCGTGAGTTTTTGTGCGAAGTCCCCGTCGTTGGTGAGCAGGAGAAGGCCTTCGCTTTCCTTGTCGAGCCGCCCGACATGGAAGAGCGTGGAAAACTCCGGGGGGAGGAGATCGTAAACCGTCTTCCGCCCGCGCTCGTCGGACTTGGTCACCACGAACCCGCGCGGCTTGTGGAAGAGCACGTAAACCGGCCGGGCGACCCTGATGATGCGGCCATGAACGCGGACATCGTCTCCGTCGGCGACGAGCGTCGCCAACTTCTCGACGCGGCTGCCATTGATCGCGACAGCGCCGGAGGCGATGAGCTCTTCGCAGGACCGTCTGGACCCGAGGCCCGCAGCGGCAAGAAAGCGGTTCAGCCGCATGGGCGCAGGAGAGGGATCAATCCTCCGGTTTCGTCTTGGGCAGGCCGATGACGCGCTGGCCGTCTTTGAATTGGCCGCGCTTCTTCAAGAGATCGACGCGCTCGAATCTTTTCAAAACACTGCGTTTGGCCTGGATGGCGCCTTTGCCTTTCAAACTGGGATGCTGGCTCATAAAATGGATGGACGTGGAGACTGGACCCGGCGTCGGGGAATTGCAACCGCTTTCTGGCATAAATCGCGCGCCCGGGCCGTGCGGTTTTTTCTAAAGCAAGAGGGTGGCCGGTGTTTCCAGGCTCTTTTTGAGCGCGGCCAGAAACGCCGCGCCCGCCGCGCCATCGACGACGCGGTGGTCTCCGCTGAGGCCGAGCGACATCCGCTGCCCGGCCACGACTTGATCCTGCGCGTTCACAACGGGTTTTTTCACGATGGCTCCGACCGCGAGAATTGCGGCCTGCGGGGGGTTGATGATCGCGTAGAAATTTTCGATGCCGAAGGCGCCGAGGTTCGAGACCGTGACCGTGCCGCCCTGGTATTCCTCGGGTTTGAGTTTTTTCGCGCGGGCGCGGGTGGCCAGGTCCTTCACCGCGCCGCTGATCTCGCGCAGGCTGAGCTTCTGGGCGTCTCGGATCACCGGGGTGATCAGGCCGTCCTCGACCGCGATCGCGACCGAGAGGTTGACCGTGGCGTATTCGACGACCGAGTCCCCCGCGAAGGCCGAGTTGATTTTTTTGTGCAAGGCCGCGGCACGCGCGGTGGCGAACAGGACGAAATCGTTGACGGTGACTTTCGGCGAGCCGGACGCCTCCGCCGCGGCATTGATGTCCTTGCGCAGCGCGACAAGCGGCGCGGCGTCGATCTCGATCGAGAGGTAGAAATGGGGGATCCGGGTCTTGCTGGCCAAGAGCCGCTCCGCGATCGTGCGGCGCATCCCCGAGAGAGGAACCCGCTTGTCGGCGTCCGACGATGGAACGTCGATTGGGAGCGAGGGCGAGGGTGCTGATGGCCGCACGGGAGCGGCGCCTTTTTCCGGGACGTCCGCTGCCAGGATGCGTCCTCCGGGGCCGGTCCCGGGAACTCCGGCCAGATCGACCCCGCGCTCCAACGCGATTTTTTTTGCGAGAGGGGAGGCTTTGACGCGGGGGCCGCCGGCGTTTGCGAGCGCCCGGGGTTTCGGAGTCAAAGGGGCCGGGGACTTCGGGGCCGGTTTCGGAGCCGGGCCGGATACCGGTTTTTCGGTGGGCTTCGCGGCGGCGGGTTTGGCCGGAGAAGATCCGCCATCGAGGACGGCGAGCCGTTCTCCGACTTTGACCACGCCTCCCTCGGGAACGACGATTTCCACGAGCGTGCCCTCGTCAAACGCCTCCATTTCCATCGTGGCCTTGTCGGTTTCCACCTCGGCGAGGATGTCTCCGATCTCGATCTTGTCGCCGGCTTTTTTCAGCCATTTGACGAGCGTGCCCTCGTTCATGGTGTCGCTCAACTTCGGCATCGTGATGTCTGGCATAGGAATTTTGAATGGTGGTGGTTGCTCAGCAAATATCCAGCGCTTTTATCACCACACGCTCGGGCGTGGGCAACTGGCCCGGCTCGAGCGCGGGCGAGTAGATGGCCGGGGCGTCGAGGGCGCAGACCCGCTGCACCGGGGCGTCCAGCTCGTCGAACGCTTTCTCCCCGATCGTCGCCGCGATCTGGGCGGAAACCCCGCAAAAGGGCTTGTTCTCGTCCACCAGCACCACCCGGTGGGTTTTGCGGACCGAGTTCAGGACGGCTTCCTCGTCGAGCGGACGGATCGAGCGCAGGTCGAGAACCTCGGCGCGGATGCCGTGCTCGGCCTCGAGGATTTCAGCGGCCTTGAGCGCGGTGATGACCGCCCGCCCGTGGGCGATGAGGGAAACGTCCGAGCCCTCGCGCTTGATGTCCGCCACCCCGAGCGGGATGAGATATTCCTCATCGGGAACCTCCCATGTCTCGCCATAGAGGAGCGTGTTTTCCATGAAGCAGACGGGGTCGTTGTCCCGGATGGCCGACTTCATGAGGCCTTTCGCGTCGTAGGCGGTGGCCGGGCACACGACTTTGAGGCCGGGCGTGTTGGCGATGAAATTTTCCGGCGTGTGCGAGTGCGTCGCGCCGACATTCGTGCCGCCGTTCGCCGGTCCGCGGATGACGATCGGGCAGTTGATGAGGCCGCCGCTCATGTAGCGGACCTGCCCGGCGTTGTTGATGATCTGGTCCCACGCCACGTAGGCGAAGCTCCAGAACATGAGTTCCATGACCGGGCGGATGCCGAGCATCGAGGCGCCGATTCCCATGCCGATGAACCCCGCCTCGCTGATCGGCGCGTCCACCACGCGCTTGTCGCCGAAGCGCTCCCAGAGCCCCTCGGTGACTTTATAGGCCCCGTTGTATCGGGCGACTTCCTCGCCGATGATGACGACGTTCTCGTCGCGGAGGATTTCCTCGGCGAGAGCCTGGTTCAGGGCCGTGCGGTAGGTGATGAGTGGCATCTAGAAAATTTGAAATGCGAAATTTGAAATGCGAAATGGAAGAATTTCCGCGCGGAGTGCGGCTTGCGGCCGCCGCGCGGCCTGTTTCATCCTTCCGCTTTCCGCTTTCATCTTTTTCTTCTAGTCTCCGAAGAAATGGTGGCCGCTCTGGCCGGCTTCGGTTTGGTGATCGACCTCCCAATACACATCCTCAAAAATGCTTCCGGGCGCGGGGTCGTCGCTCTCGAGGGCGAACCGGGCGGCCTCGGCGACCTCCTGCTTGACGGCGGTGTCGAGCTCGTCGGCTGCTTCCTCGGTGAGGGCTTTTTCCCCGACGAGGCGGCTGCGCCAGAGGCGGATAGGGTCGTGGTGGGTCTTGTAGCGCTCGATCTCATCCGAGCTGCGATATTTTTTCGCATTCGCGTCGGCGACCGAGTGCCCGTAGTAGCGGTAGGTGTCCACCTCGAGGACAAACGGCAGCGATTCCTCCTGCGCCCGCCGGATGGCATTCCAGGTTTTTGCGCGGACTTCGTAGAGGTCTTCGCCGTCCGCGACATCCCAGGCGATCCCGTATCCTTCCGCGCGTCCAGCCAGGCAGTTCTTCACCGCCGACGACCGCTCCAGGCTGGTCCCCATCGAGTATTGGTTGTTTTCGATGACGTAGATCACCGGGAGCTTCCACAGCGCGGCCAGGTTGAGCGATTCGTGGTAGGAACCCTGGTTGACGGCCCCGTCGCCCAGAAAGCAGAGGCAGCAACCTTTCAGGCCTTTGTATTTCAAGCCGTAGGCAAGGCCGAGGCCCAGAGGAGTCTGGCCGGCCACGATCCCGTGACCGCCCCAGTAGTTTTTTTCTGGAGCGAAGAAGTGCATCGAGCCACCCTTGCCATGCGAGCAGCCGGTGGCCTTGCCGAGAAGCTCCGCCATGCAGGAATTCATGTCCATCCCCACCGCCAGCGCGTGGCCGTGGTCCCGGTAGGCGGTAATCACGTGGTCGTTTTTCCCCAGGAGCGAGACGGTGCCCACCGCGACCGCTTCCTGCCCGATGTAAAGGTGGAGGAACCCCCCCATTTTGCCCTGGTTGTAATACTTCAGGGCCGTCTGCTCGAACCGGCGGATGCGCAGCATCTCCGCGAGAAAGCGGATTTTTTCATCCGCCCCGAGGGCCGCGTTGATTTCCGCCCCCGCATAATCTACAGGCGCTGGTTCATCTTTGGGTTCGCTCATGAAAACTTGGTTCGATTCGTCCTCTCCAGATCGGCCCGTGACGCAGCCGGACGGCAAACGGAAAAGATTCCTTCAGTTCCGCGCCGGTTGCAATGAGGAAATTCGTGTTTCCCCCGTCCGGCGGGAGGCAATAACGCCGCGCTTGCATGAGGGCGGGACATCTCATTTACTGCACAACCCATGTTGCCCGAACCAGGACATTCACGAAAGCAGCCCTTCCGGCACGTCCATTTTCTGGGCATCTGCGGGACGGCGATGGGTTCGGTCGCGGCCGCGATGCATGACCGGGGATTCCAAGTCACGGGGCAGGACGACAAGGTCTATCCGCCGATGTCCGTCTTCCTGGCCTCGAAAGGGGTGACGATCATCCCGGGGTTTCGCCCCGAAGACATCCCTGCGGCCGATGTCATCGTGGTCGGCAATGCCATGTCGCGCGGAAACCTCGCCGTCGAAGCGGTGCTCAACCGCAAACTTTTCTACCTCTCGCTCCCGGAGATCCTCAAACAGTTCTTCCTGCGCGGTCGGCACAACCTCGTCGTGACCGGCACGCACGGCAAGACGACGACCACGTCGCTGCTCGCCTGGATATTTGAATCCGCCGGCCTGTCGCCGGGGTATCTCATCGGCGGGATTCCGGCCAACCTCGGCCAGGGGGCGTGCCTGCGGGAATCGAAGCATTTCATCATCGAGGGAGACGAATACGACACGGCGTTTTTCGACAAGCGCTCGAAGTTCGTCCACTACCTGCCCGAGCTGGTGGTCGTGAACAATATCGAGTTCGACCACGCCGACATCTTCCGCGATCTCGACGAAATCAAGACCAGCTTCCGCCGCATGCTGAACATCGTTCCTTCCGAGGGCCTGGTGCTTTTGAACGGCGACGACCCGAACTGCCTCGACGTGGCGAGGACGTGCCCGGCCCCGATTGTCGAGGTCGGGTTCTCGGCGAACGCCGGCAACCAGATCCGCAATGCCGCGCACGGCAAAGGCGGGTCGTCGTTCGAGCTGTTCGGCGAGAGGTTCGGGATCCCGATGTCCGGGGATTTCAACATCCGCAACGCGGCGATGGCGGTCTCCGCGGCGCATTATTACGGGATATCCCCGGCGGAAATCCGCAAGGCGCTCGCCTCGTTTCTCGGGATCAAGCGCCGCCAGGAAGTGCGCGGGACCGTGCGCGGCATCACGGTCATCGACGATTTCGGCCACCATCCGACCGCGATCCGCGAGACGCTTGCCGGGCTCCGCGCCAAGTATGGCAAAGCGCGGATCTGGGCGATCTTCGAGCCGCGCTCGAACACGACCCGGCGGGCGGTTTTTCAGGACCAGCTCCCGCCCGCATTCGAGGAGGCCCACGGGGTGTTCATCGCGGGCGTCGCGCGGCTCGACCAGCTCCCGGTGAACGAGCGCCTGAATCCCGAAAAGGTGGTGGCCGACATCGCCGCCACCGGAAAACCGGCATTCTACGAGCCGACGGCGGATGACATCGTGGCCCGCCTCCGCCCGCTCGCCGCGAGCGGCGATATCGTCGCCGTTTTTTCCAACGGCGGCTTCGACGGCATCCACCAAAAACTCCTCGACCGGCTGTAACAGTTTGACCGCCGCGGCGGGAATCGTGTAGGCATGTCGGACATGGCCACGATCTTTGTCAACCGCAGCAGCCAGAGTCTCGGGCAGTTCACCGAGCAGGAAATTGCCAACGGGCTGCAGAGCGGACAATTTTTCCCGGCGGACCTTGGCTGGAAGGAAGGGATGGAAACCTGGCAGCCGCTTTCCAGCTTCACAGAGTTGCCTCCTCCCGGCGTCGTGATCCCTGCGGTCCATACCGCGCCGCCTGCCGCCGAAAGCGCACCCGCCGACATCCAGTTGCCCGGGAAAATCCAGTTCGGCGAGTGCCTGAACAAGGCGTGGGAATGCTTCCGGGTGAACTGGGGGCTTTGCGTGGTGGCGACCCTGATCCTGTTCGCGATCTCGGGCGTCCTCCAAATCCAGATGCGGATCTCGGGGAGCCTGTTCGGGCGCTTCACGGGCCACGGCTCCCACGCGCAGGTCGGGCTGATGGTCGGGATGGGCATCGTGTTCCTCTTCTTCTACCTGCTGGCGACGGGCGTTTCCTCGATTCTTTCGGCGGGGTTTATGTATTTTTTTATCGAGACCATGAGGACGGGAAAGGCGAAGCTGGAAAACGTTTTTGCCGGGTTTCGCGGCTCGGCCTGGGTCCAGATCCTGCTGGCCATGCTGGTCTGGCTGGTGGCGGTTTTCGTGGTCGTCGGCGTGATCCTGACGCCGGGGATTTTTCTGGCCGTCGCGATGAAATCCAAGCTGGCGGTCATCGTGTCCGCCGTGCTGCTGCTGATCCCGCTCGTCTATTTCTCGGTCGGGATCGCCTTCGTGTTCCCGCTGATCGTGGACAAAAAAATCGGTTTCTGGGAGGCGATCGTGACCAGCTTGAAAACCGTCCACCGCCAGTGGTTCCGGGCATTCGGGCTGCTGATCTTGGTCGGTCTGGTCGCCATGGTCGGCGTGTTCGTGTGTTGCGTGGGGATGCTCGCCAGCGCGCCGCTGGCGTATCTGATCTGGGGCCAGGGATACAGGCAGCTCTTCGGCGACGGAGATCTCAAACCTCAAGCCTGAGCATCGGCGCTTCCTCATCCGCCCGCGCGCACCGGACCTGGACCGCTTGACGGCCACCGGCCTCGAGCCGCGAACCCACGGCCATCACCGCCAGCTCGGGGGAGTTGCAATCCCGGCTCAAATGCCCGAGCAGCACGTGGCGGAGCGCATCGGTGGCCACCTCGGCCACGATTTCCGCTGCGGCGGAGTTGGAAAGGTGGCCGTGGCGGGAGAGGATCCTCTGTTTCACCGACCAAGGACGCCTGGTGTCGTTCTGCAGGAGAGCCTCGTCGTGGTTGGTCTCGATCAGGAGGGCATCCACCCCGCGGACCGATTCCACGACCTGGCGGGTGGCGTAGCCGAGATCGGTGAGCACCGCGAACCCGGTCCCGTCGGAACGCAGGACAAAACCGACCGGGTCGGCGGCATCGTGCGGAACCGAAAAAGGCAGCACCTCGATGCTCCCCAGGGCGAACCCCGACCCGCTCGAAAACAAATTCCAGCGCGCCCCGATCCCCGACCGTTTGAGGTGGTCGGCGGTGAGCGGGTTGGCGAACACCGGAACGCCGAATTTTTCCACAAACACTTTCAGTCCCTTCGTGTGGTCGCCGTGCTCGTGGGTGAGCAGGATGCCGGAAAGCGACCCGGGAGCGACCCCGCACGCCTCCAGGCACGTGCCGAGCCGTCGCGCGCTCAGGCCCGCGTCCACCAGCACGCAACAGTCCCCGGAACGCACCAACAACGCGTTCCCCGAACTCCCGCTGGCCAGCACAGTCACCTCGAGCATGTCGCCGATTAGATCAGCGCGCATCCATTGGCACCAGCGGTAAAACGGGCGATAGGCCCCCCAATTCGCGGATTTTGGATAGGCGAGAAATACCGGCGGCTTCCGCCGCTATTTCTCCTCAAACCGGTTGACCCCCTCCCAGCCGGGCTCTGCGGGGGAACAGGCTTCCTGCTCGATTCTGGCCTGGAGCAGTTGCGAGGGCTTGTCCGCGGAGAGGAAAGGCTGCTTCAAGAGCCGGGTGGCTTCCTGAAATTCGCGGCGCAGAAACACCTCGAAGGCGGCGGCGTAACTTTCCGCGACGCGCAGGGCTTCATCAGACGCCTCCGCCCGGAGACCCACAAGCTCGTAGATGTCAAGAGGCGCGGCGCGTCCGGCGACGGCGACCCGGTCGAGCCGCCGCCAGAGGAATTCCGCGTCCCCGGCGGCCTGCTGAAAAGTGGAGCTCGCGATGATCTGCGTGCCGTAGGCTTTGTTGAGGCCCTCGATCCGGCTGGCGAGGTTCACGCAGTCGCCGATCGCGGTGTAGGTGAAACGATTCGGCGTCCCGACATTTCCGATCAGGCATTCCCCGCAGTGCAGGCCGATGCGGACGGCGAACCGGCTCCCCCTCGCCTGCATCAAGGCGATCCCCCGCAGCGCCGCCCGGCAGGCGGCGGCAGCGGGATCGGCAATCCGCGCCGGCGCGTTGAACACGGCCATCATCCCGTCGCCTAAAAACTTGTCGATGACCCCGTCGTTCGCATCGATCGCGTTTCCGAAGTCCTCGAAATAGCGGGTCAGAATCTCGACCGCCTCTTCCGGCTCGGTGTTTTCGGAGTAGGCGGTGAAGCCGGCAAGATCGCAGAACATGATCGTGACCTCGCGCCTCTCGCCGCCCAGGGCCGCAACCCCACCGCTCTGCACGAGGTCCCGGACAAGGTCCACCGGCACGTAGTGGGAGAACGACTGGAGCCCCGACCGCATGACCTCGATCGAGTCCGAAAGCGCGCGGATTTCGCGGACGCTGGAGCGCGGCATCGGGTGCGGGCCGAGGTCGAAGCGGCCGATCCGGGCAACCGCTGCGGCCAGGCCCTTGAGAGGGGTCGCGATTCGCCCGGCAATAAAAACCCCCACCGCGAGCGAAGCCCCCAAGGCCACGAGGGCTGTCAGAACCCCCATGGCAATGGTTTTTTCGAGGGTGCCAAACGCCTGCTTGCGGCTGAAAGCGATGGCGCTCACGCAGTCGAGATCTCCGGGGACCTTCACGCGGCGGACCCCGGCGATGAACGTGTCTCCCGGAACCGGTAAATCTTTAACCAGGCGGCCGCCTTTCGGGCGGATCGTTTCCCAATTTTCGGGATCCTCGAGCTCTTTGCGGATCATCTCGATGATCGGGTCGTAGTTCGGAGATGCTGGTGACGCCAGGATGCGGCCGTCCATGGAAAAAACACGCGCTTCGCCATGGTATTCTTTCTCCAAACGCCTGAGATAATCGGTGATATCCTTGAGCAGGAAATCCACGCCGACCACCCCGAGCAACGTTCCATCCGCAGAGCGCACCGCTTTGCAAACCGTCAGGCCACGGCCCTGGTCGCCGGCATAATCGTAGGGTGGCGTCCAAACGATCCCGGCGTGATCTTTTGCGAGCTGAAACCAGATTCTTTCCCGCGCATCGAATAGCTCCGGTTCGGAACCGGACTGGAATGGGGCCAGATGGCCTCCGGCGTCCTGCTTCCACTCCTGCCCGGGACTGCCGGGCGTGGAGACGTCCAGAACGATCTGCCCGTGGTCGATCAGCGCCCCGGAAAGCCTTCCGTCCGCATACCCGAAATAGATCCACTTGATCCCTTCCTCGAACTCCAGCGCGTCGGCGAAAACGCGGGCGAGCTCCACTTGGTCGGATACCGGCAGCGCGCCTGTGCGGATCCCTTTTTCAAACGTTTGCAGGAGGCGCTCCGACGGTTTGAAGAGGCTTTCCACGTGGACGGTCACCGCGTCGAGCGTGGATTCGATCTGGCTTTTGAGGAGCGTGCGGATGACCGCTGCAATCCCCCTCGCCCCGAACAACGTGGTGCTCAGGCTCGACGCGAGGATGAGCCCGAGAATGACGGCCAGCAGGAGGGTGCGGAACGACACTGTCCGGGCCTTGGCGGGCGCTCGTGTTCCGGGATCGCTGGAAAAACTCTCGCTCGGAAAATTCATCGCGGCCTCACTTCCCTTGCCATCATTGGCGGCGCGTTTCCGTGCCTTGGGCGACGTGCATGCCGACCAGCCTTGCGATCTGGACCATGAGAAGCACCTGGCCGATCACCGCGACGAGGACGGAGGCGCTGCGCGCGACGGCGCTCGCGGGCAGCACGTCGCCGTAGCCGACGGTCGTCAGGGTCACGAAACTGAAATACAGCAGCCAGCCCGGATCCTCGATGAACGAAGCCTGCTGGGCAACGGGATCGCTCGTCCAGTTGCTGACCCGGAAACTCCCGGGGGCAAAATACTCGATCAGCACGAACACCAGTCCGGCCAGGACGCCGACCAGCAGATACACCGAGACCGCGCCGCAGAGGATGTCGCCCGTGATGATCTTGGCCTTGAAAACCGCGCGGACCACGATGCCGAGCACATAGCCGAGAAACAGGATCTGGACGATGAGCTGGACCGGCACGAACACGTGGTGGGTCACCACGGCGCCGAGCATGAGGACCACGATGACAGCCGCCCCGGCGAACATGTGCTGCGCGTGGTTTCGCGCCCGTTTCCAGAGGGTGAGCATCGAGGCCCCGATGACGAGAAGGCTCAGGGGCGCCAGGGCCACCATGCCATGAAAACCGGGGATGAATTTTTCCAGCACCGAAATGCTCGGGGAAAAAGTCAGCATGAGAAGCAAGGTCAGCAGCAGCACGCCGAACGGGTGCCGGCTCACGGTGTTCCAAAATCCCTGTTTCGTCATCCCGCGAATCTGCCATTGATCCACGCGGGTTGGCCAGCACGTTTGTCCAATCCCGTGTTGTCAATCCCGCCGATGGGAAATAGAGATTCCATTCGCCATGCCGAACATTTCATCGCCCGCAGCCGGCCCCGCCGGACTCGAAGGATTTTACGCGAACGACGGAATCCTCTCGCCGGAGGACAGGGAACTTGCCGGAAGCCTGATCGCAGAACACCAGCTCCACCTCTATTCGGGCTGGGACAATCCGGGAGTCCGCGACGACGAAAAGCGCGAGTTTCTGAAATGCCTGCTGTCCGCGCACCGGTCGTATCCGGGCGGCCTGCCGGGCTACATCAAAAATGCCCGCGTGCTCCTGGCCGAGGCGGCGGCCGCAAACAATCCTTACGAGGGCTGCACGCCGGAGCAACCGGACATCGTGGATCTCTCCGGATTCGGCGACGAGTATTTCCAGGCCGAGGCCGCCGGGCTGGACGCGTTTGCGAAAACGGCTGTCGTCCTCGTTGCCGGCGGGCTCGGAGAGCGCCTCGGCTACAACGGCATCAAGCTCGATATCCCGGTCGAAGTCACCGAGGGCACCACCTACCTCGCCCACTTCGCCGGAGTCATCCGAGCGGCCTCCCGGAAACTCGGCTCCCGGATCCCGCTGGTGGTCATGACGAGCAAGGACACCGACGAGGGGACGCTCGCCACACTCGCCGCGAACAATAATTTCGGCCTCGAAGACGGGCAGATCACGGTTCTGCGCCAGGAGCTTGTCCCCGCACTCGCGGACATCGCCGGCCACCTCGCCCTCGAAAAAACCTACGGGCTGCTCATGAAGCCCCACGGGCACGGTGACATCCACATGCTCCTCCACACGAGCGGCACCGCGAAGAAACTCGCGAAGGTCGGCATCCGTTACCTGCTTTTCATTCAGGACACCAACGGGCAGGCTTTCAATGCGGCGCTGGCGGCGGTCGGGGTCTCGGAGCAGCGGGGTTACGATTTCAATTCCATCGCGGTGAACCGCGTGCCCGGCGAGGCCGTGGGCGGGATCACCACGCTCGTCAAACCCGGCTCTCCCGGGCTCACGATCAACGTCGAATACAACCAGCTCGACCCGCTGCTGCGGGCGACCGTGAGCCCGGAGGGAGATGTGCCGAACGAGATGGGGTTCTCGCGTTTCCCGGGAAACATCAACCTGCTGGTCATCCGGCTAGAGCCATATCTGCGCGTGCTGGAATCCTCGCGCGGGATCATCGCCGAGTTCGTGAACCCGAAGTTCGACGACGCCTCCCGCACCCGTTTCAAAAAGCCGGCCCGGCTCGAGACGATGATGCAGGATCTTCCCAAGCTGTTCGCGTCGGGAGAAAAAGTCGGCGTGACGATCTTCGACCGCGCCTGGTGTTTCAGCGCGTGCAAAAACAACCTCGCCGAGGCCGCGCGGAAGGCCGCGCAGAACGGCCCGCCGGAGAGCGCGTCCAGCGCCGAGAACGATTTCTATCTCGCCGGCCGCATGAAGCTTCGGTCGGCGGGAATGGCGGTGGCCGACGCGCCGGCGGTCTGCATCCGCGGGATCCCGTTCACTCCCGGGCCGCGCGTGATTCTCAGGCCGTCGTTCGCGCTGACACTCGATGAAGTCAGGGAGCGGGTGACAGGAGGCGCGATCTCCGGAGCGAGCACGCTAATCCTCGACGGCGACATCCGGCTGGAAAATGTCACCGTCCCGGATGGTGCCGCGCTCGTCGTCTCCGCCGTTCCCGGTGCCGCCGTGACCGTCAAAAACCTGAACGTTTCCCCGGGGCCGACGTATCTCCTCGAAGAACTCGGCCCCCGGGAAATTGCCTCCGATGAAGTCCCCGAATACCTGCGGATCCGAGGATACCGGATCGTCAACCAAGGGGTTCACCAATTTTCCGTCGCGGAGGAAGGCCGCTGGAAAATCGACGCCTCGGGAGTGATGAAAATCAGTTAGGCCCGCGCACGGAATTCCCGGAGGCACAATTCCGCGGCGACATCCAGGACCGCCTTCAAGCGTGGGGGCGAGCGTGGGGTCAGTCCCGCGTATTATCGCCTTTTTTGTCGAGCGTGGGGTCAGTCCCGCGTATTATCGCCTTTTTTGTCGGATTTCCACAGCGCTTTCCAGAGCGTCTGGGGAACTCCGGCGTTCAGTTCCCTCGCGATCCAAGCCACCGTCATCGTGGTCTTCCGCCGGAGCTCCCCTGCGAGGCGAACTTTCGCGGGATCTCCTTTCTTGAGCTTCAGGAATGACTGCAAACCGATCCCTCGCCTTTTCAGAAAATCCCGGATGACCCCGCGCGCCTTCTCCTCCATGGTTTCCTCCAGCGCGTCGCTCAAATGGCTCGCCGGGTTGCCTCCGTCGGCATAGCCCATCCCGGCAAGTCGTTCCACAAAATCCTCCGCCCCAAATTTCCATCCCCGCCGAATGCCCGCCCAGAGTTCCTCCTCCGCGTGCCCTTCTTGCCCGCAACGCGCCGCCATGACCTTGCAAAACTCCCGCCGCCCCCTGCTGCTATCCTGGCGAATTCCATGCTCTCCGAGCAGCCTGTCCACCCGCAGCCATCCGGCCCTCTTGCGAGGCGGTTTCAGGTATTCCGGAAAACTGCTCCAAGCATAGTCCGCGAGAGCCGTCCCTTCCCGCAGCATCCCCGCCCTCAGCGGGTTGAGATGCACGTAATCGCACACCACCCGCAGATAAAAATCATCCGACCCGTCCACCAGCAGCGATTTGTAGCGGCCGGAAAAAAGGTGGCCGCGCAGACGGTGCCGCGCGTTGAACCGCTGCGTGTAGGTGCCCAATAACCATTTCATCCCGCTCACCAGCGTCGGCTTCGCGGTTTCCACCACAAGGTGAAAATGGTTCCCCATCAAACAATACGCATGCACCTCCCAATCCGCCCGCTCGCACGTCTCGCCAAGCGCCCGCAAAAACTTCAGCCGGTCCTCGTCGCCCTCGAAAATCGGCTCCTTCCGGTCCCCTCGGCTCATCACATGATAAATCGCCCCCGCGTATTCCACCCGCAGTTGTCTCGCCATGCCGCGAGTATCCACAATTCCTAAAATGCGTCAATACGCGGGACTGACCCCCTTTTTGACCCCCTTTTCGGCGAGACCAGAAACCCGCCAGGGTGTGCTTCAAGGGCTCAGGTTTTCCGATCCCTTCGTAATGGCTTCGCACTGTGTCCTTGATCAGCTCGTTGATTCGTCTGATCATTTTTTTGTCCGTTTGCACCCAGTGCTGGTAATCCTCCCAAGCTTGGGGAGAGAAAACAAGATTCACGCTTCCACCAGGTCCTTGATGCCTTTTCTGACATTTTTTCCGGCGTTCAGACTCTCGATGGAAGCAAGCAGGCGCTTAGCGTTGGCTGGTGACCGGAGCAAATAGGCCGTTTCTTGGAGCGATTCGTAGTCATCAAGAGAGAGCATGACCACCGCCTGATCGCGATTGCGCGTAATGATGACAGGATCATGATCAACGCAAACTCGATCCATTGTGGAGGCGAGATTCTCTCTCGCTGCAGTGTATGTAATCGCAGTCATATGGACAGCATCATGGACATATTCAAGGCTCGTGTCAAGGACGATGCTTTTCAACGTCCGCCGTCACCGGCACCATACCGCTGGCGCGACGGATGCCGAGAGCGGAGCGACCAAGCATCCGGCGTGACGGCGGGCAGGTGTTCGGTGACGGCTTTGTTGGGAAATTACTTTTTGAACAAGTCACCGTGGGTCCCACTCCTTTCAAGATAGAGTGAATCTTCATCCTTCCGGTAGATGAGCAACCAGTCTGGCTCAACGTGACAATCTCTCGACCCTCGACGCGAGCCAGTCAATGCATGGTCGCGATGTCTTGCATCAAGCATCTCTCCGTTCGCAATCTGCCTGACAACTTCTTTCAGCTTTTGAATATCCTTGCCCCTCTTTTTAATTTTTTTGAGGTCTTTCCTGAACTGGCTGGTCTCAAAAATGGTTTTCACTTATCCCAGCTTTCAAAAAGCTCATCGACGCTGTTGAACGATGTCAGATTGATTCCCTTTTCGGAATCCTCAAGAGCCTTCCGGGTGGTGGCATTTGGAATAGCGACTTCGAACGGAAGCCCTCGTTTTAAAGTGATCTGCGTGTAAAAAATACGGATCGCCTCGGTAGGACTCAATCCCAGGCGATGGAGAATACTTTCTGCCTGTTCTTTGATTTCTGGCTGAATTCTGCTGTGGACTGCGGCGGTTTTCATGCCCGAAATGTGTTGCAAACGCCACACGGCGTCAAGTTTTTCTTTCTCAACAGTATTATTGAACAACACGCTGTATTTTAGCTGCAAATGCAGCGTGTTGTATAATTCCTACAAATGCGGCACGAAAAGGCACACTGGGGCGATGGTGTTGCATGAAAGGGTTTTGCATTCCGGCAACACCTGTGCAAGAAAATATTGGATGTTGGAAAAACGATTACCCGATGTCGAGCGGGCTGGGTCCGCCTGCGCCGGGGCGTTTCATGACGTGGAGGTAAATCATAATGGTGGAGACATCGGTATGGCCGAGCAGGTCTTGGACGGTCCAGAGCCGATGCCGCTTTCGAGGAGGTGGGTTGCGACACCCGCGCGGTAGCGCGTTCGTAACATAAAGGGAAAGACTTGAGTGTAGCCGGGAAGGCAACCGGAGCGAAGATGTCAATTTCCCTCGTTTCTGGGGTGTATCAGGCGTAGGTCACGACCGATGTGACGGCGATATCGCCGAGGGCCTTGCGGCCACCGAGGGCGGCGAGCTCGATGAGGAACGCGGCGACGACGACATGGGCGCCGGACTGGTTGATCAGCTTGATCGCGGCTCCCGCGGTGCCGCCGGTGGCGAGCAAGTCGTCGATCAGCGCGACCTTCTCGCCCTTTTCGAACGCGTCGGTGTGGATCTGTACCTCCGAGCTGCCGTATTCGAGATCGTAGGATTGCGTGATCGTGTGGAACGGGAGCTTGCCCTTCTTGCGGACCGGCACGAAGCCGAGGCCCAGCTCGTAGGCCACGGTCGCCCCGAAGAGAAACCCCCGCGCGTCGATCCCCGCGATCTTTTCCGCTTTCGCCGCGCGGCAGACATTCGCGAACTCGCCGATCGCGGCTCGGAAAAGCCGGGCGTCCGCCAAAACCGGCGCGATGTCGCGGAAAAGGATGCCCGGTTTCGGGAAGTCGGGGATGTCGCGGATGGCGGCTCTGAGTTGTGATGATGTGTCCATTTGGTGTGCGGGTGAATTCAGTCTCCGAAGGAAATGTCCACCGCGCGGGCGGTTTCGACCATCTGGCAGTCGGGGCTGACGCGGCGGAGCTTGTGAACGGCGTGGGAAATCGGGACGTCCATCGTGACGTAGTTCTGGTAGCTGACCATCGAGCCAAACTTCTCTTCGAGGACGAGCTGGACCGCTTTGACCCCGAACCCGGTTCCGAGGATCCGGTCGAGCGTTGTCGGGGCCCCTCCGCGCTGGAGGTGGCCGAGGACGCAGGTGCGGACTTCCTTGCCGGTCCTCTCGCTGATCTCGCGGCCGACGATCTCGGCGATCCCGCCGAGCCGGTGTTCGCCGCTCGCGGTGAGGTGGCGTTTCTGGCGGCCGTCCTTTGGCGAGGCGCCCTCGGCCACGACGATCATCGTGCTCTTCGCGCCCTCGCGGTCGCGGCGCATGACTTCGGCGGCAACCTTTTCAAACCCGAAAGGGATTTCCGGGATGAGGATGACATCCGCGCCGCCGGCGAGCCCTCCGTGCAGCGCGATCCACCCCGCATGTCGCCCCATCACTTCCAGGACCATCACCCGCTTGTGGCTGGTGGCGGTGGTGTGAAGGCGGTCGAGCGCATCGGCCACGCAGGCGACCGCGGAGTCGAAGCCGAATGTCCTGGCGGTTGCCTCGAGGTCGTTGTCGATGGTTTTCGGAACGCCGACAACGGGAAACCCTTCCTCATGCAGTTGCAGGGCGGTGGCCAGCGACCCGTCGCCGCCGATGACGATGAGCGCATGGAGGCCCAGGGCGTCGAACGTCTGCCGGGCCTTGAGAATGATGTCCGCGGGAATGGAGGCATGGCCGCCGGGGCCCGCTCTCGCCACAAAATGGCCTTTGTTCACCGTGCCGAGGATCGTTCCCCCAAGGTGCATGATGCCGGCTGTCGCGCTCCGGTCGAGGGCCATGAAGTCGCCGGGCGGAAGGAGCCCCTCGAACCCGTCCTTGAACCCGACGAGTTCCCACCCGAGCTTGTCCGCCGCGCGGCTCGCCCCGCGCAGGACCGCGTTCAGCCCCGGGCAGTCGCCGCCGCTCGTCAGTATCCCGATGCGTTTTTTCCCCATGAACGAGTTCAGAGCGACTGGCCTTTCGGGGTTTTTCTCCCTTTCGATGCCCAGTCATCGTAGAGGCTCCAGCCCTGCCGGATCATCGCGAGCCCCTCGCCGAACCGGTCCGGCGAACGCAGGGTCACGACGATAATTCGGCGGGGGGTGACGAAGACGGTTTCTCCCTCGTGGCGGGATTCCGGCGCGCGGTGCGCGGAGAGGATCAGGCAGTCGCCGGCGCGGCGGGTGCGGCCGGTTTTGACCCCGTCGATGCCGTCGCGGCCCAGGGCCTCGTTCGTGTTCTGAATATCGAGCGGCATGTCCGCGCCGGCGCGGATCACGTGGATCTGCCGCGAGGCCTGCGCCACGTAGAACGGGAATCCCGGCACATCATAGGCGTAACGGGTCAGGCGGGCCATGTCTTCCGCCGTCGAAAACGGGGATGTCTTTTTCTCGTCCCCGTCGAACCCCGAGGCGTTCAGGAACAGCGTCCTGCGCATGCCCAGCGAGCGGGCGAGGGCGTTCATGTGGGAGACAAAATTTCCGGCGGGGTCGAGGCCGGAGGCGTTCGGGAGCCGGGCTCCGACGAATTCCGCGAGGCTCGTGGCGGCGACATTGTCGGAAGCGAGCAGGGCGCAATAGAGGAGGTCGCGCAGGCTCAGGGAATCGCCGGCCTGGAGCCCGACGGGGTTCGCGCCGCCGGCATTGAGCGCGGCCTGCGAGATTTGGACCGGCGCGGAGAGGTCGGCCTGCTTCAGCTTGGCCCAGTCCAAGACCACGGCCGCCGTGGCGATCTTGGTGAGGCTCGCGACCGGCAGCTTTTCATCGCGGGCCTTGGACCCGAGAATGAAGCCGGTTTGCGCGTCCACGATGATGTAGCTCTCCGCCGCGACGGCGGAGCAAATGGCCGCCGGTGCGAGCAGAAGAAGAAGTGCGAGCCTGTTCAAAAATCCCATCATAATTTTTTTCCGAAGCGACACGGACATTAGTCGCAGGCAATCCAAGATCAACTCCTTTTCCGCGGGCCCGGAGGCGTGGTTTCCCCGGTTGCGATCAATGCTGGAACCAGGAGACATCTTTCTCCGCGGCGGCCCCGGCCAGGGCTGCCGGGTCCAAGAGTTTGGCGCGGGGGACGGGCTGGACATGGCCGTCGCAAAACAGGATGTGCGCGGCCTTCGTCCTCGGAAAGACCACGTTTTCGGGGCCGGCATCGGAGGAATAACCCTCGGTCGGAGCCAAAAAAACCACGTTGCCGGGGAAAGGGATTTCGTTGATCAGGAAACTGCGGGTCCCATCGTCGGGCTGCAGGTTCCGGTTCATGCCGTAGTTGAAATAATAGGCCTCGGGATCCCGGATCTTCACAGGTTTGGTGCCGGGGCGGATCCACAGCGAGGGAACGCCGGGCCGGGGGCGTTCTCCGGGGGGCAGCTCCGCGAGCGGTTTTTCCGAGAGATAAAGCGGCAGGACATTGAACCAGGCTTTTGCCTGCGCGGGAGCCTCCGGCATTTTTCCAACCTCCGGAAGCTCGTTGTTGTTTTCGGTCAGGTAAAGATTGAGAGCGATCCCCCACTGGTGGAGGTTGCGCACCGTGGCAATCCGGGCACCGGCCTCCTTTTGTCGGCCGAGAATCGCGATGAGCGCGAAGCCCAGGGCGGCCAGAACGGCGGCACAAACGCAAACCCGGATCAGCCGCAGGGAAGGGGATCCGTTCATGGCGGGCCGAGAACGCTCCATCCCGGAGGCAGCCCGGAGGTGACGGCACCGGGGTTCGCCTTCAGATAGTCCAGAAAGAAATCAAACTCGGAAGCCTGTGGCAGTCCGGCGATCTCCACTCCCTCCATGTGCGGTTGCCTGGCAATCAACTGGCCGAGGAACCGCGATGTGGTCAGCAGGACGGGCCCCTCGTCGCCGGCGCGTTTTGCGACGCGGAGGATTTTGATGTCGCCGAGCGACCGGAGCTGCGCGGGCGAGAGATTCATCTGCACGAGGCCCGTCTCCCACGGGAGGCTGTTGAAAACCCCGCTCGCGCGGAGGGTTCCGGCCCGCCAATCGGAACGGATCGATTCCGCGGAGCAGACCACGGCTCCTGTTCCTGGCACGGTGGCCAGCGCGGCCATGTAGATTTCCAGGATGCGGCCCGCGCCCACGGGGCCGGGAAGCTCGCAGACCGGGAAATCCGCCGCCCGGATCGCGCCGGAAAATGTTTCGGCGGCGGCGGCGGCTTTTTCGTCCGCGGGCGTGTTGTTGGCGGTCATCGGCACGAGTTCGTGGCGCAGGACCTTCCATCCCCGGCCATCGCGGGCGAGATCCATGCGGGCGATGGTGAAGCCGCCGTTGTTCCGAAGGATGTTCAGCGAAACCGGCGGCTTCCAATCCACAAAGCCGTTCGCCTGCCACGCCTCGCGCTCCGTGTTTCCGTAAATCCGGTGGGCGAGAACCGCGTCCACCCCCCATTGCCTGAGCCTCGCGAGGAGCGCTTCCGGCGGCGTGTCGGCCGGTTCGAATTTCATCCAGCCGAACACGGTGAGCGACCGCTCCGGTTTCGGCCCGAGGGATTTGAGGACTTCGGCGTAGTCGCGGACGGGACGCACTCCCTCCTTGAACGGCCCGAAGCCGGTCGGAAAACGACCGGGCTGGCTCGCCGGGTCCGTGTCGCCATAGAAATTCGAAAGGAGAAAAAGCGTCGTGTCCCGTTTGTCCATCCGCGCCCCCGCCGGCGGCATGGGAGGGGATCCGGCGGGGCTTTCAAACGGGCTGAGCACCCTGCATTGAAGGCCTTGGATTGCCGCCGCCGGCACCGAGGCGTCCAGGTTGCTGAGCATGACCGCGTCGTATCCGGCGGCGTTGAAGAAAGCGGTCATGTTTTGGCTGCCGGTCACATGGGCGGCGAACGAACCGCCCAGGCTGTCGCCGAGATCGACGACAAAAACCTCGGCGCCCGCCGCTTTGGCTTCTTCCCGCACTTTCCGGATATACCCCGCCAGATACGGGGAATATTGGAGGGGCGAAATGTCCTGCAAGCCGGACGGGTAAACATTCCCCCGGATCCGCCCGCTGTGCAAAAGGATGACATCCGGCTTCGGCGTGGCGGGCTTCGAGCAGGATGCCAGGCCAAGAACGGCCAAGACGACGGACGTTGTGATTCTCGCGAATTCCATATGCTTCCCTGTGCGAGCGGGCATGCTAGCCGCGTCCCCGCCGGACGGGAAATGCAAAAGCCGGTTTTCGTCCCCGCCGGAGCACGATTTTCGAATGAGCAGGGTTGACACGATTCCGCGGCTTGCTAGTTTCTCACTCCCGCCAAATCTCTTATTCCTATGGCACACACCGAAATCATTCTCACCGCCAACATCCCGTCGCTCGGCGCGGAAGCCGATATTGTCAAAGTCCGCCGCGGATACGCCCGGAATTTTCTCCTTCCGCAGGGCAAGGGCCTCGAGGTGACGAAAAGCTCGCTGCGCCAGATCAACCACCTGAAAGCCAAGCGCGCCGAGCGCGAGGGGCGCGAGGTGAATGCCGCCGAGGAACTCGCTACCAAGATCAACAAACTCAAAATTTCCTTCGTCCTGGAAACCGGCGAGACCGGGAAGGCTTTCGGTTCGGTCACGGCCAAGGACATCCACGACCGCATCGCCGCGGAGCTGAACCTCGAGGAGTTGCCGAAGCACGCCGTCGTCCTCGACAAGGCGATCAAGGAAACCGGCGACCACGAGGTGAGCGTGAAGCTTCATCCCGATGTCACGGCCACTTTGCACATCAAGGTCACGGCCCCTGCCGTTGCGCCCAAGCGCGAGGAAACCGAGGACGAGTCCGATAAAAAACCCCGCCGCCGGGTGACTTCAAAACCCTGATCTGAATGCCCGCCGGATCTCCTGGTCGTCCTGAGGAGAATCCCGTTTCCACAAACGGGACTCCGGGCGGAAAAGGCCGGGGGAAAAAGGGCGATTATTCACAAAAACCGGCGAGTTATTTGCCGGATGTTCACCGCGCGCTTCCCCAGAGCATCGACGCGGAGAAAGGCCTGCTGGGCTCGATCCTGCTGTCGGGCAACGTGCTCGACGACACGATCACCCAGATCGACGCCCCCCATTTCCACCTTCCCGCCCACCAGAAGATTTTTGAAATCCTGGTCGAGATGCGGAATACCGGGCGCCCGATCGACCTCATCTCGGTCACGCAGCTTTTGGAGGACAGGAAGCTTCTCGACGAGGTCGGCGGCGCCTCGGTTGTCACCGACCTCCTGACGTTTGTCCCGACGGCCGCGAACGCCGACTACTACCGGGAAATCATCCGGGAAAAACATCTTCTGCGGAAAGTCATCCGGGTCTGCACCGAATATGCCGCGAGGTCCTACGAGGAGCAGGGGGACGTGAAGCTGCTGGTTGACGAGGTCGAGCAAAAGATTCTCGAAATCGGCGAGGAGCGGGTTGTCACCGCGATTCCGACGATGAAGAAAATGGTGAGCGAGGCGATCGAAAGCATCGAGATGCTCATCAAAAACAAAGGGGGGATCACGGGATTGTCCACGGGATTCCATGTCCTGGACAACATGACGAGCGGCCTGCGCAAGAGCGAGATGTTCGTCATCGCCGCGCGCCCGTCGATGGGGAAAACCGCGCTGGCGATGAACATCGCCGAGCACGTGGCGCTCGACGCCGGGAAAGCGGTCGCGGTGTTCAGCCTGGAAATGAGTTCCCAGCAGCTTGTCCAGCGCCTGCTCTGCTCGCGCGCCCGCGTCGATTCCAAGAAGCTGCGCGACGGGTTCGTCGGCAAGCAGGAGCTCACCAGCATCAGCTCGGCGGCCAGCATGCTCTCGAAAGCGAGGATGTTCGTGGACGACACCCCCGGGCTCAGCATTCTCGAACTCCGCGCCAAGGCCCGCCGCCTGTGGAACCGCGAGGGGATCGAACTCGTCGTGATCGACTACCTCCAGCTCCTGCGCTCGAACACCCGGCGCGCCCAGGACAACCGCCAGATCGAAATCGCCGAAATCTCCTCCGGCGTCAAAGCCCTCGCCAAAGAACTCGACATCCCGGTGATCGTTCTCGCCCAGCTCAACCGGAATCCCGAGTCGCGCACGGGCGACAACAAGGGCCGCCCGCGCCTCAGCGACCTGCGCGAATCCGGCAGCATCGAGCAGGACGCCGACGTCGTGGGCCTGCTCGTCCGCGAGAAATATTACGCCGAGGACGAGGAAGCCCGGAAAGAAGCCGAAGGCAAGGCGACCCTCATCATCGCCAAGCAGCGAAACGGCCCGACCGGCGATGTGCCGCTGACGTTCCTCGAAGATTACACCCGCTTCGAGGACCGCGCCGAGGAGCGCCGCGAGGAATAAGGCGCACGAGCGCCTGGGAAAAATGGGTCAGTGTGCATATTCTTGCATTTTTCTGTAACTCATCCGCTGCTTGCCGGGGTGGGCGTTGGATGGTAGGAGGATGGCTCGTTTGGACACCGCCGCCCACATCCGTCCGTCTGCAGGCCCAAGTTTTCAGGTCGGTCGCGCGCTGGAACCTGTCGGCGCGCTGTTCGGGGATCCGGCGTTCCGCTACGGGTTGAAGTTCGGGGTGGCCGGGGTCCTCGCGGTTTTCATTTCCCTGTGGGCGCGACTGGACAAGCCCGGGTGGGCGCTCTTCACGGTTTTTGTTTTGATGACCGCCCAGTATGTCGGGGCGATTGCCGAGAAATCCATCTTCCGCCTGATCGGGACCGTGGTCGGCGGGGTGGCCGGGTATCTGATCACGGGGGCGTTCGAGCAGGACCCGGTGGTTTTTCTGGCGCTGCTCGGCCTGATCGTGGGTGGCTGCACGACGCTATTCGGGCAGAGCCGGTATCCCTACGCCTTCCTGCTCTGCGGGATGACGGCGCTGGTGGTCGCGAGCAACGGGATGGGCAACCCGGACCAATCCTGGACATTCATGCTCTGGCGGATCGAGGAGGTTGTGGTCGGGATCGCCGTTACCCTGGTCGTGCAGAGCGTCGTCTGGCCGCGGTATGCCCGGCTGGAATTTTTCGCCCATCTGCGGGCCTCGTTCGGCGACCTGAGGGAATGCCTGCTGAACTCGCCGGGGGTTTCCGGGCGGGTGGAGGGAACGACCGGGGCGCGCCGGGCGAGGGATTTTCCGGGAAGGATTTCCGGGCTGCGGGCGCTGCTGGAGTTCGGTTCGCGGGAGAGCCTGTATTTCCGGCGGCGGCTGGAGACGTATTTCGGGCTCACCGTTTGTCTCGGAAGAACCGCCTGCGCGATCGCGACATTGCGCGAGGTGATTCCGCCGGACTCTCTCTACCGCCGGAATGCGGGAGTGGCATTCGACGCCCTCCACGCCGCGCTGGCAGCGGCTCTGGATGACTTGAGCGGCAACGCGTCGTCCCGCGGTTCGCGGGCGGCGGCGCGGGCCGCGATGTCGCATGCGTTCGAGCAACTCGAAGGCAGATTCTACGAAATGAGAGCCCGGAATGTGATCGCGGACATCCCCGTGGACCAGGCGCTGGTCGTGGGCCTGCATCTCTCCGGGCTGGATGACATCCGCGCGCAGATCGAGAAAGCTCAGGAGCTGCTGGACTCGATGCCCGAGGATCCGATGCAGCGGGAATTCACGCCGATCCCGATGGTCTCTCCCTGGCCGCCGCCGTTCTGGATCAGGGCCGGGGTCAAGGCCGGGCTGGCGGTCATCGCCGCTTTCCTCATCGACAACTGGCTGAGCCCGCCCGGCGGTCCGATGTTCGTTTTGGGGACCTGGGTCTTCACCGCGCTGAACGCGGCGAGCCCGGGCGGGCAGGGGGACCGGCGGGCGTTCCACCTCATTCCGCTGAACGTGGCCTCTCTGGCGGTTTTGAGTCTCGCGCTGATCGCCGCGAGGCCGGTGCTTTCGAGCTATGCCGCGATGAACACGATGCTCTTCGTCTGGCTTTTTGTTTGGGGATTCCTGTCGTTCAAGACCCGCGGCATGACGATCCCGATGCAGCTCGGCATGCTCGTTCTTGTCGGCATCCTCGGGCTCAACGGGCAGCAGCCGATCAGCTTCCAGGCGATCGTGGGGTTTTTCTTCGGGCTCGTCCTCGCGCTGGTGCTTTCGGCGCTGTTTCAGCGCCTGCTCTGGCCGTCGCTTCCCCAGTGGGAAATCCGCGACCGGTTCGTGGAGGCGGCCGGGATCTGCCGCAGGATGCTTGCGCGGGAAAAGCTTCCGCTCTGGGTGAGAACCCGGCTCGCCCTGATCCCCGGCGAGGTGGATGCGCGACTGGACCACCTCGAGCCGCCGATCTGCCCGCAGGGCGAACCCGACAAACTCAGGGCGCTGATGCTTTCCATCGCGGGCCTCGGCGGCACGCTCGCGATCACGCTCGACCGCCTTCCTCCCGACGTCCCGCCGGATGCCGCCGAAGCCGGCAGAAAAAAGATCCAACACATGGAAGCCCTCTTCGAGACGCGGCTCGCCGCCATCCAGGCCGCGTTCCAAAACGCGGAGCCGCTGCAGGCGGACGAGACCGAGATCCGCGCGGCGGTCGATGCTTGGCAGGCGTGGGCCCTCGAAACGCGGAAGTCGCTGCTTCAGCTCAACCGCCACCCGCTCTCGCTCGCGCGCATCACCGGATTCGCGGAACGCTACCATTTGATGGGCGAGGACATCCTCTCGCTCGGCCGCGAGTTCGCCCAACTGCGCCTCCCCCTCTACATGGGCGACTACTCGCTGTAGGGGGCGGGCTCGAGGTCAGGCATCAACCCCGACCCGGAATTCGGCGAATGGAATGCGCCGGATACCGACGTCCCAAAGATCCCGGATGTTCGCGTCGGCAACCTCCCCGCACGAGGCGGAAGTGGCATCCGTGATCATGGTCACCGGGTAGCCGTATGAGAGTCCGTCGAACGCGGTCGCAAGAATGCAGTTTGGATTGATCAGGCTTCCAGCGCTTTCGAGATCCGCTCGCAGACGGTTTTCAGGGTTTTGACCCGCGCATACCATTTGAAGTTGGCGGGGATCACCGTCCAAGGGGCCTGCTCGGTGTTCGTCTTCTCAAACATATCTTCAGCCGCTTCGGTGTGCTCGTTCCAATGCCGGCGGTTCCGCCAGTCCTCGTCGCTGATCTTCCAGTGCTTGTAGGGATCCGCTTCCCGGCGCTTGAAGCGCCCGAGCTGCTCCTCCTTGGTGATGTGGAGGAAGACCTTGATGAGGATCGCCCCGCCGTCGCCGAGCGACCGCTCGAACTCGTTGATCTCGCGGTAGGCCCGCTTCCATTCCTCCTCGGAACAAAACCCCTCGACCCGCTCGACAAGGACCCGCCCATACCAGGAACGGTCGAAGATGACCATCTCCCCGCACGCGGGCAGCTTGTTCCAGAACCTCCACATGTAATGGTGCGCGTATTCCTCGAGCGTCGGCTTCACGATCGAATAGACCCTCACCAGCCGCGGGTCCAGCCGCTCGCCCACCCGCTTGATCGCGCCCCCCTTTCCGGCCGCGTCCGGCCCTTCCATCACCAGGATCGCCGAATTTTTCCTCTCGCGCAGTTGGAGCTGCATGTTCAGGAGCTGGAGCTGGTATTGCTTGAGCTGCTTTTTGTAATCCTCCTGTTCGAGGGATTTGGACTGGTCAAGCCCGTCGAGTGAGATGCGTTCTTTGGCCATGCAGCGGAGAAGTTTGTATCCGCTCATAGCGGGATTTGAGAAACAGGGAAAGCGCGGAAATCCGGTTTCTTGCGCCCGCCCGCCCGCGCCCCCTGTTTTTGTTTTTGACAGGAACCTTCCGTGCGCTAGTCTGACACTCCTGCCAGAAGCAGGGGGAAGAACGCTGCCCGTTTTCGCAGAGGCGACAACGGCAAGCGCTCTTCACCCTTTTTCCGGCTCAAAAACAAACGCCTCTCGATGTCCCAAACACGCGGCTCCGGCCGCCAGATGCCCATGTAGCTCAGTTGGTAGAGCACGTCCTTGGTAAGGACGAGGTCACCGGTTCAAACCCGGTCATGGGCTCCACGAACATCGGTCGCAAAAACAAACAACCCGAAAAAACTCAACATGGCTAAAGAACAGTTCAAGAGAAACAAACCGCACGTCAACATCGGCACAATCGGCCATGTTGACCACGGCAAGACCACCCTCACCGCGGCGATCACGACCGTCCTCGCTAAAACCGGCGGGGCGACCGCGAAGAAATACGATGAGATCGACGCCGCTCCCGAAGAGAAAGAGCGCGGCATCACCATCAACACCGCACACGTCGAATACGAGACCGCGAAGCGCCACTACGCGCACGTCGATTGTCCCGGACACGCCGACTACATCAAAAACATGATTACCGGCGCGGCCCAGATGGACGGGGCGATCCTCGTCGTGAGCTCGGCCGACGGCCCGATGCCGCAGACGCGCGAGCACATCCTGCTCGCCCGCCAGGTCGGCGTGCCATCGATCGTCGTGTTCATGAACAAGGCGGACATGGTGGACGACAAGGACCTCCTTGACCTCGTCGAGATGGAAGTCCGCGAACTCCTCAGCAAATACGAGTTCCCTGGCGACACGATCCCGATCGTCAAAGGCAGCGCGCTCAAGGCCCTCGAAGGCGATCCCGCCGGCGAAAAGGCCATCGCGGACCTCATGGCCGCGATCGACGAATACATCCCGCAGCCGGAGCGCCCGAAGGATCTCCCGTTCCTCATGCCGGTGGAGGACGTGTTCAACATCGAAGGTCGCGGCACCGTCGCCACCGGGCGTGTCGAGCGCGGCATCCTCAAGAAGATGGAGGAAGTCGAGATCGTGGGCATCAAGCCGACGACGAAGACGACCGTCACCGACATCGAGATGTTCCGCAAGCTCCTCGACAGCGCCGAAGCCGGCGACAACGTGGGAGTTCTCCTGCGCGGCATCAAGAAAGACGACGTCGAGCGCGGCCAGGTCATCGCCAAGCCCGGCTCGATCACGCCTCACAAGAAATTCAAGGCCGAGGTTTATGTCCTCAGCAAGGACGAGGGCGGCCGCCACACGCCGTTCTTCACGAACTACCGCCCGCAGTTCTATTTCCGCACGACCGACGTGACCGGAAACGTGAAGCTGCCGGAAGGCGTGGAGATGGTCATGCCCGGCGACAACGTCTCGATCGAGGTCGAGCTCATCACCCCGATCGCCATGGAAAAAACCATCCGTTTCGCGATCCGCGAGGGTGGCCGGACCGTGGGGGCCGGACGCGTCTCCGAAATCCTTGACTGATCGGATATAAACCAGGATTCCAAAGGTCAGTAGCTCAATTGGTAGAGCACCGGTCTCCAAAACCGGGTGTTGGGGGTTCAAGTCCCTCCTGACCTGTGGCTTTCACTGCTCACAACGATGTTTTCCAAATCCCGCAAATTCATCGCCGAGGTCCGCGTGGAGCTCGCCAAGGCCCAGTGGCCGTGGGACCCCAACGAAAAAGGGTTCCGGCGCTACAAGGAGCTCACCGACTCGACGGTCGTTGTCCTCGTTGCCATGTTCATTCTCGGCGGATACATCGCCCTCTTTGATTTCGCACTCATCCACGTGGTCAGCTTTTTGACCCGCCCGTAAAAAATTCCCATGTCATTAGCCCCGAAAGACCAGTGGTTTGTCGTGCATGTCCTCTCCGGCCAGGAGGGGAAGGTGCAGGAAAACATCAACCGCCGCATCCAGACCGAAGAGATGGGGGACCTTGTCTATGAGGTCCTCATCCCGACCGAGCGCGTCCAGGAAATCAAGCGCGGCAAGAAGACCGAAACCACCCGCAAGTTCTTTCCCGGCTACCTCATCGTCAACATGCACCTTCTGGACGACGACAACCAGCTCGTCGAGAAGACCTGGTATTTCATCAAGGACACCACCGGCGTCCTCGGCTTCGCCGGCACCAAGGACCGCCCGATCCCCATGCGCAAAAAGGAGGTCGAGAACCTTCTTTCCCAAGTCCGCGAGCGCGAGGACACGGTCAAACCGAAAATCAGTTTCGAAGTCGGCGACAAGGTCAAAGTCGCGGACGGCCCGTTCCAGAACCAGAACGGCCTCGTGGAAGAGATCGACCCCGAGCGCGGAAAGCTCCGCGTCTCCGTCAGCATCTTCGGCCGTGACACGCCGGTCGATCTCGAATACTGGCAGGTCGAAAAAGCCTGATTTTATCCGGGTGCGGCGGAGGATTTGTTGGCAACCGCACCGCCGTTGTTGTAAAAGGAGAACCATGAGAATCCTCCTTGTAACCTTCGCGATCGCGGCGGTCTTGGCTGCACCGATTTCCCATGCCCAGACGAACAAAGAGACGAATATCAAACCTGGGCCGGATGGGCTGATCCGGCTCGAGGCCAAGCCGGAGCTGGTGGATCTGATCCCGACCCTGGCGGTCAGCAGCCTGAAGCAGGCCGTCGAATTTTACGCCAACAAGCTCGGCTTCGAGCTGCGCCTGCAAAGCGGAAACTACGTGGCCGTCGGCCGCGACAACGTGCAGATCGGGTTCGTCTTCGACAAGAACACGATCAAGGGATACAAGCCGTCGTTCTACATCCAGATGGTCCGCATCGACGACTATTACAAACAGGTCAAAGCCTCGGGCGTGAAGATCACCACCGAACTCAAAACCTCCTCCTCGAACATGAGGGAATTCTCCTTGGCGGACCCGGACGGATACACCCTGATCTTCGGGGAGTATGTCGGAAAGTAGAGCCGGGCGGGCTCCGGCGGATGCCCGAAAGGATTTTCGCGTTCCGCACTTGCCCGCTCCGCTCCGCGTGTCAGATTCCCCTATTGTGACTTTGCGTTTCGTCCTGCTTTTCCTGATCGCGTTCGTGCTCCGCGGCGCCGCGGCCGATGAGGAAATCAAATCCTTCGAAGGCTGCCGGTTCGTCCCCGTCGAGTGGGCGGATGGCGACAGCTTCAGCGTCCGGTTCCCGGATGGCAGCGAGAAGACGGTCCGGATTTATGGGGCCGACTGCATCGAGTGGCATGTGAATGGCGAGAGCGTTGCGCGGCGGCTGAGGGCGCAGCGGAGATACTTCGGCATCGCGGACGGAGTGCCGGAGGAGTCCATCGCGCAGGCCCGGGAATTCGGGAAGGTAGCGGCCCTGCGCACGCGCGAATTGCTGGCGAAGCCTTTCACCGTCCACACGTCTTTTGCCGACGGGCGCGGGGATGCCAGGTTCCAGCGGATCTACGGGTTTGTGACCACGTCGGAGGGAGAGGACCTCGCATCGGCGCTGGTGCGCGAGGGGCTCGCGCGGGCGTTCGGGGTTGTCCGGCGGCTGCCCGACGGCACCCCGGCCCAAGAATACCGCAAGCGCCTCGAGGATCTCGAGCTCACCGCAGCTTCCGCCCGTCGCGGGGTCTGGGCGAAAACCGACTGGAGCCGGCTCGCTGAAGACCGCCGGATCGAGCGCAGCGACGAGCAGGAAATTACCGAGACCCTGACAAAGAGGGTGCCCGCAGGCGGCGTTGATCCCAACACGGCTTCGCGGGACGAGCTCATGTCGCTTCCGGGCGTCGGAGAGGTGCTTGCGAACCGGATCATCGAGGGGCGGTCCGGGGGCCCATACAAATCGGCAGACGACCTCCTCCGCGTCAAGGGCATCAGCCGGAAACTCGCGGCCATCACCCCCCACCTCCACTTTCCCAAACCGCGTGGCGGCGATTCCCCCAAATCCCGATGATCGAACGCCTCGAACGATCCCTGTCCCGGTTTGCGATCACCGGCCTCATCCGCTACGTCGTCGCGCTCAACGCGCTCGTTTTCATCCTCGTCACCCTCGAGCCGAACTACGCGCACGCCCTCGAACTGAACCGCGCGGCCATCCTGCACGGCGAGGTGTGGCGGCTGGCGAGCTGGATTTTTCTTCCCACCACCCTGGATTATTTTTGGATCATCTTCTACCTGATGTTCACCTGGTGGCTCGGCGATCTGCTCGAGGGAACATGGGGGGCATTCCGGCTGAATGCCTACTATTTTCTCGGCATGGTCCTCTGCATCGGATCGGCGCTGATCTTCGGGGCTTCGGGAGGGAATCTCTTTTTGAATCTCTCGCTCTTTCTCGCCGTGGCGACGCTCGCCCCAAATCTCGAGATCCTGCTGTTCCTCATCATTCCGATGAAGATCAAATGGGTGGCGCTCTTCAGCCTCGTTTTTCCGGTTTTCGTCCTGCTGTTCGACCCGCTCCCGGCGAAAATGGCCGTGGTCATGTGCCTGGGGAATTACCTGATCTTCTTCGCCCCGGCGTATTTCAAGGGCACGCGGGCGTCCCACAAGACCCGCGAACGCCGCCAGCGCTTCGAGGCGTCGAAGCTCCCGGCGGATGCCGCGCTCCACTCCTGCGCCGTATGCCGTGCCACCGAGCGCTCCCACCCGGACGCCGAGTTCCGCGTGGCCTCGGATGGCAACGAATACTGCACCGAGCACCTGCCGGTCCGGCGGACGTGATGCGCTTTACCTTCCGGGTTTTCCATTGTAGGATGAAAACCAAGTGAAACCGATCATCAATCTGGAGGATCCGGTCGGGAAGACCGTGGGACGGCGCGTGCCTCCAACGGATTCCTTGAAATACGGTTTGGGACTGCAGAGATCGTTGAGGCAGTTTTTTGGCGGCTATCCGGTTCGCCGGGGCGTTTATCGATTTCACTCCCATGAGGAGGCCGACGAATGGATGATGAATTTATTGGTCCGCAAGAAGGGGATTTAGTCCCGCGCCCGCCGGTCGAGGAAGATCTCACGGCGCTTTGCCGCGAACTCAACAGGCTCGGGGCAAACTACCTTGTGGTGGGAGGGTTTGCCATCATGCAGGCCGGCTATCCGCGCACCACGGGCGATGTGGATCTGGTGGTCGCTGCCGACCTCGAAAACGAGGCCCGGGTATTTCAGGCGCTCGAGACCCTGTCGGACAAGGCCGTGAAGGAACTCGATCCCGGCGATGTCTCGAAGTATCTGGTCGTCCGCGTGGCCGATGAAATCCTTGTGGACCTGATGGCGAGCGCGTCGGGCATCGACTACGCCGAGGCCAGCAAAAGCGTCGTCGTTCACGAGATCGGGGGCGTCCCGATTCCTTTCGCCTCGCCCGAGCTGCTCTGGCGGATGAAGTGCCACACGCGCCGGGAAAAAGACGCCCCGGATCTGCTGTTCCTGCGGAAATGGTTCGAGGCGCGTGGCAGGATCCCGCCGGAATAGAATCCGGCTGTTGGGGGTTATGGCGGAAGAATGCCAGCCTGCATTCGCCGCTTGAGGCGGAGGCGTGCAGGCGGTATAGCCATTCGAGCGAATGAGCTTGTTTCCCAAAGAATGGTCGTTTCTGGCCGAGGCATGGAAGTTTGCCCTCGTGCTCACCGGAAGAGAGGCGGCCGCGACCGCTCTTGTTTCCGGGGCGCTCGACGCGGTTTCCAAACGCGCGGACCTGCACGAGGCCGAAAGGACAAGGCGCGTGCTCTTTTCGATGCTCTGCCGCGAGGGAGCCAAAGCCGCGGTGGTCGCCGCCCCGGAGACAGCGTCCGAACAGGCGGTCTTTTTTCTGCACCAGCTGCCCGAACCCTCGCGCCAGGCGATCACGCTTCTCTCGCTCGGCGCCTTTTCCGGCGAACGACTGGCCAGCCTGCTCGGGAAATCCGAACCGGAACTCGCGCGCTGCCTCGATGACGCGCGTTCCCGCCTGCAGGCGCAATGGGTGCCAAGCTCATGAGCCCGAAATCCGCCCGCCAGTTTCTGGCCATCCATCCGCCCGTGCCTCCGGATTCGCGCGAGGTGGCCAAGGCCCGCGAAATGCTGGCAAAATCGCCGGACCTTCTTGCGGAATACGAGGCGCAGGTCGCCTTGGACAAGGCCGTCAGCTCCGCCTTGACGGGACTGGACATGCCTCCGGAGGTCATCGGGGATCTCGGCGCTCGGGCGGAAGCGATCTCCGCCGCCCGGAGCAGGCGCCGCTTCAATCCGCGCGACCCTGCCATGCTCGCGGTCACCATCGGTTTTCTTCTGCTGGTCGCCGTGCTGGCGTGGCACTTCTTCGGGCGCGCCGGGATCTTCCCCGAAGAAGCTCTGCCGATCGCCACCGAGGGCTCCAAACTTCGCGCCGAGCAGTTTGAAGTCGTCGAGGACAAGGCCGGCACCCTCGAGGATTGGTTTGTCCTCAAAGGGTTCGACCGGTTCCATGTCCCCGCAAAATTCGCGGGCTTCGACGTGGTGGGGGCCCGGATTTTCAAAATCGAAAACCGTCCGGTCGCCGTGCTGGCCGTCCCGGAAAACCACATGTTTTTCCTGGTTTTTGATCCGGTGCCGCTCGGGATCGAGATCCGTCCGGAGGGATCTTGGCGGCTCGCGGAATTCGATTACAAATTCGCCGCCGCCATCCGCGAGGAAAAAGGCATGTGTTTCATGGTGGTCATCAAGGGGGCCAAGAAGGATCTCGCCCGGCTCATCGAAAAACCCTGATTTGCAGCGCCACAATCTTTGAGTCCGCAGTTGTCACGGGCGGCGAACCTTGTTACCAAATTCCGAACTGTATGGCACTGGCTGTCCAACGACCGAAACTCACGCTCTCCGAGAAGCTTTACCTTCCCGCGATTGCCGCCGGGCTTTTCATCACGTTCAGGCATTTCGTCAACCGTCTGACCGGCCGCACGAAAGTCACCATGCAATACCCCGAGGAGAAGTGGGACGACAGCCTGCCGGAGTGGTATCGCGGGGCGCCCACGCTGGTGGCCGACGAATGGGGGCGCGAGCGCTGCGTCGCCTGCCAGCTCTGCGAGTTCATCTGTCCGCCGCGCGCGATCACGATCAAGCCGGAGGAGATTCCCGCCGCCGAGCGCTGGGGCAAGGTCGAGAAGCGGCCGAAGGAATTCGACATCGACATGATCCGCTGCATCTACTGCGGGCTCTGCGAGGAGGTCTGCCCGGAGCAGGCGATTTTCCTCCGCAAGGACTACTCGATCACCGGTTACAGCCGGGCGGAAATGAATCACTGCAAGGCGAAACTCCTCGAGCTCGGCGGGGTCATGCCGGGACTGGTCAACAAGTGGAACGAAAAAAAGTAGCCGACCCAAGCCGCTCCTGTTAAAAAACCGCCGATTCCACCATGCCGCTCGCCCTCTTCTGGATCTTCGCCGCGATAACACTCCTTTTCGGTCTGGGGGTGGTGTTTTTCCGGAGCCCGGTGTCGAGCGCGATGAGCCTGGTGATGTCGTTTGTCGGGCTGGCCGCGCTCTTTGTGACGCTCGACGCGTTTTTCATCGCGGTGGTGCAGGTGCTTGTTTACGCGGGTGCCGTGATGGTGCTTTTCCTGTTTATCATCATGCTTCTGGACCTGCGCACCGAGGCCCGCCGCCCGGTCAAGATCGCCGCATGGGCGGGCGGGGGAATCGTGGTCGCGGGATTCCTGTTTGCGCTCAACCGCGTGGTCTTCGGCCTGCCCGCGCTCTGGGTGCCCAAACCGGCCCTCCCTGCGGTCGACGACGTGGCGCAGGTCGGGCTCTCGCTCTTCAGAAATTTCAACCTCCCGTTCCAGGTCATCGGCGTCCTCCTCCTCGTCGCCACGATCGGCGTCGTCGTCCTCAGCCGGAGGGAGCTCAAATGAAAGCGGAAAGCGGAAAGCGGAAAGTGGAAAGAAAAAATCCCTGCGCTCCGCGCGTTGCTTTCCTTTCCACTTTCCGCTTTCCGCTTTCCGCTTTTTCTTAAGATGCCGACCCTCGCCCATTACCTTCTTGTCAGCGGCGGCCTGTTCACCATCGGGCTGGTCGGGGTTCTGCTGCGCCGGAACCTCCTGATTATTTTCATGGGGCTGGAGCTGATGCTCAACGCGGCGAACCTCTCGCTGGTCGCGTTTTCGCGGTTCCACCCCGGCCACGACGGTCTCCCCGGCTACAACGCGCAGGTCTTGGTGTTTTTCATTATCACGGTCGCAGCCGCGGAGGTCGCGGTGGGTCTGGCGATCATCGTGGCCCTGTTCCGCGCCAAGCAAACAACCCACGTCGAGGATCTCGACACCCTGAGGTTTTGATGAGCACGCTCACCGCGCCCTGGATCATTCTTTTCACCCCGCTGGCCGCTGCGGCGGTGATCCTTTTTGTCGGACGGTTTTCCAAGCCGCTCAGCGCGGGGCTGGCGATCGGGTCGGCCGCGGTCGGGTGCGTGCTGAGCTGGTGGTTGTTTTTCCAGCCCGACCCGGCGGTCTCGCTGCAGTTCCCGTGGATCGAAATCGGCGACGCCCTGCGGATTCCGATCGGGGTGACCGTTGACCATCTCAGCAAGGTGATGCTCGTCGTGGTGACGACGATCGCGACCCTCGTCTTCACCTACTCGATCGGCTACATGAAGACCGAGGAGGGCTACTGGCGGTATTTCGCGGGGCTGGCCCTGTTCCTCTTTTCGATGCTCGGCATCGTGCTCGCCGACAATTTCATGATGATGTTCATCTTCTGGGAGCTGGTCGGGCTCAGCTCCTACATCCTCATCGGGCACTATTTCAAAAAGGACTCCGCCGCGGACGCCGCCAAGCAGGCGTTTATTGTCAACCGCGTCGGCGACTTCGGGTTCTTGCTCGGCATCCTTTTCCTGTGGGCCGCGACCGGCACGCTGATGTTCGGCGAACTCACGACCGGCGGGATCGCCGTCTTCGCGGCAAACCCGTTTTATCTCACCGTGGCCTGCGTGCTGGTCTTTTGCGGGACTGTCGGCAAGTCCGCCCAGATGCCGCTGCACGTCTGGCTGCCGAACTCGATGGAAGGCCCGACGCCGGTCTCCTCGCTCCTCCACGCCGCCACGATGGTCGCGGCCGGCGTCTATATGCTAGCCCGGATTTTCCCGATCCTCGAAGCCGCCCCCGGCGCGCTCGACGTGATCGCCTGGGTCGGCGGGATCACCTGCTTCGGGGCGGCGCTCATGGCCACGCAGCAGGACGACATCAAGCGGATCCTCGCCTATTCCACGATTTCGCAGCTCGGCTACATGGTCCTCGGGATCGCCTCCGCGAACACCTCCGACGTGGCGATTTTCCATCTCTTCACCCACGCGTGCTTCAAGTGCCTGCTGTTCCTCTGCGCCGGGTCGGTGATCGTCGGCATGCACCACGAGCAGAATATCTGGAAAATGGGGGCGCTGAAAAACAAGATGCCGTTCACGTTTCTGGCGATGTTCGCCGGTGGTCTGGCGCTGTCCGGGTGCCCGCCGTTCAGCGGCTACTACAGCAAAGATCTCATCATCGCTTGGGCGGTGGTCAAATATCCCTTCCTCGGATGGCTTTCCGTCGCCACCGCCGGGCTCACGGCCTTTTACATGGTCCGCCTCCTCGTGGTCGTGTTCCTTGGCAAACCGCGGGATGATCACGCCAAGCACGCGCATGAATCTCCGCTGGTCATGCTGATCCCTCTGGCCTGCCTGGCTCTGCCTTCGTTCATTGCAGGCTGGCCGTTCATCGAAAAAATCTTCTTTCATGTCGAGGATCCGCCGGGTGTGCCGCCCCTCCTCCACCCGGTCCTTCTGCTTCTCTTTGCGGTTGGTGTTGTCTCCGCGTATCTGCTCTACCGCCGGGCCGACAAAGACCCGATTTTCATCCCGTTCTTCGCGAACCGGCTCTACATCGACGACCTCTACGACTGGATGGTCAAAAACATCCAGGATGCCGGGGCGGCGGTGCTTTCGTGGGCCGACCGGTGGGTTGTTGATCTCCTCATCGTCCAGGTCCCGAGCAAGCTCGCGTGGGCCGGTGGGTTTGTGCTGCGGTTCCTCCAGATCGGAAACATCCAGGCATATGCGTTTTTCTTCGGGGCCGGCGTGATCGGGCTGCTTTACATTTTGATTTTCAAATGAGCGCGATCATCCAAGTCCTCATTTCGGTTCTGACCCCGCTCAGCACGTTCAGCCCGCTCATTTTTTTGATTCTCGTCCCGCTGGTGGCGGCCGCCTTCATTCTGGTCGGCTCGAATGCCCGGGGCACCGCGCTCATCGCGTCCGCCACCAACCTGGTTTTCGTGCTCGCGCTCTTCGCCGCATACAAGCCGGGGGAGGCTCCTCCCTACCAATACCAGTTCGTTTCCACGGTGCCGGTGATTCCCTCGATGGGGATCGCGTTCACTCTGGGGGCCGACGGCTTGAGCCTGATCATGCTTCTGCTGGCCGCGCTCGTGACCGTTGCAGCCGTGGCGGTGGCCCGGGTGCCGGATAAGAACGCCCACTGGTTCTACGCCTCGCTTCTGTTCATCTCCGCGGGCGGCATCGGGGCCTTTGCCTCGATCGATCTCTTTTTCTTCTACATGTTCCACGAGCTGGCCCTCATCCCGACGTTTCTTCTGATCGGGATCTGGGGATCCGGCGACCGGCAGTCTGCGGCATGGAAAGCCACGATCTACCTCGCGCTCGGCAGCTTTGTTCTCCTCTTGGGGTTGATCGGTCTCTATCTCATCCAGCCCGAGGGCATGCGGACATTCGATCTCCGGGCGATCATCGGCATGGCCGAAGCCGGATTGCTGCCCGACGGCAACTGGGTCTATCTGCTTCTGCTCATCGGATTCGGGATCCTCGTCTCGCTCTTCCCGTTCCACACTTGGGCGCCCCAGGCTTACGCCAGCGCGCCCGCCCCGGCGGCCATGCTCCATGCGGGCGTCCTGAAAAAGTTTGGCCTCTACGGCCTGATCCGCATCGCGGCCCCGGTGCTTCCCGACGCCGTCTCGGCTTTTTCCAACCTCCTGCTCGTGCTCTTGGTCGGCAACATCCTCTACGTCGGTTATGTGACGATCTCGCAGCGAAAACTCGACTGGATGCTCGGCTATTCGAGCGTCATGCACATGGGCTACATCTTCCTCGGATTTGCCGCGCTCAACGTCCTCAGCATCACCGGCGCCTCCCTGATGCTCTTCGCCCACGGCCTTTCGATCGCGGCTCTGTTCGCCCTCAGCGGCGAACTGCGCGAGCGCGCCGGCACGCTCGACTTCGCCGAACTCGGCGGGCTCGCGAAGCCGATGCCCGCGTTCGGCCTGCTCTTCGGGTTCGCCGCCTTCGCCGCCATCGGGCTTCCCGGGTTTGTCGGATTTGCCGGCGAGCTGCTCGTCTTTTTCGGATCCTTCGTCGGCGGGGAGCCGCTCATGGGCGCAGTGAACGGGAAGGAGATTTTCCAGCTCAACAATTTCCAGATCGCGACCATCTGCGCGGTCTGGGGGGTCGTCATCTCCGCGGTTTACATGCTCCGCGCCTACCGCCGCATTTTCTTCGGTCCGCTGAATGACCGGTGGGCCGGCCTCCCCGAAATCTCAGGCCTCGCCCGGGTCGCCATCGTCACCCTGATCGTGGTGATGCTGGCTACCGGCTTCCTCCCGTGGCTCCTCATCAAATTCATCGAGTCCTCTTCGATATGGTCATGATCCCCGGCTTGCCAGTTGAATTCTGCGTGCTCTTTCTGGGGGTCGTTTTGCTTCTCGCGGATTCGTTTTTCCCCAGCATGGACAAACGCAATCTCGCCTACATCGCGATCGTCTGGCTCGCCGCGTTCTTTTTGGCAGACATCTTCCTTCAGCCGACGCCGTTTTGTGCGGTTCCATTTGGTTTCTATACCACCGACGCCCTCGGGCTTTTCTTCAAGCAATTCGCGCTCGTCGCCACCATCCTGACCCTGATCCTCGCGGTCGAGTATGCGCCGGTCGTCGAGCGGTTTATCCCGGGTTCGAAACCGGGAGCGGGGCTGGGGGAATTTTTCATCCTTCCTGTGTTCACCTGCGCCGGCCTGATGTGGATGGCGTCCGCGGCGGACTTCGTGATGATCTTCTGCTCGCTCGAACTCGTGACGATCTCGTTCTACATCCTCGTCGCCTACATGCGGAAAAGCCCGGCCAGCCTCGAGGCGGGGACCAAGTATCTGATCTTGGGCGCGCTCTCGACGGGGTTCCTTGTTTACGGGATCACGTGGATTTACGGGATCACCGGGCAGACCGGCTTGCACGGGATTTCGTGGGCTCTCAAAGGGGTCCCGGCAATTTCGCAGGCTAGCCAGACCGCGCTGCTTTTCGGCATCGGGTTGGTTTTGGTGGCGATCGGGTTCAAAGTGGCTGCGGCTCCGTTCCAGTTCTGGGTCCCGGATGTTTACCAGGGCGCGCCGACCCCGGTGACCGCCTTTCTTTCCGTCGGCTCGAAGGCGGCCGGGTTCGTGGTTCTCATGCGGGTGATCGAGCCTTTCCTTGCCGTTCCTACGATCGAGGCCAGGCTGATCGCCGCATTGCAAGTCCTCGCGGGCTTGACGCTGATCTACGGGAACCTGGCCGCGATGCCGCAAACGAATCTCAAGCGCCTCCTCGGTTACTCGAGCATCGCGCACGCAGGCTACCTGCTTGTTGGCGTGGCGAGCGTCGGCTCTCCGACCGCCGGCCGTGCGATCGTTTTCTACCTGGCCGGTTATCTCCTGATGACGTTCCTCGCGTTCCTCGTCCTGATTCCGGTCGCGAAGGCCGCAGGCGGGGACGATATCACGGATTTCAACGGCCTCGGCCGGCGCTCTCCGGGGCTGGCTCTGGCCATGTTGATCTCGATGCTTTCGCTCGCGGGCCTGCCGTTCACGGCCGGGTTCCTCGGGAAGTTTTTCATCTTCGAAGCGGCGATGCGCGAGCAGCACTATGCGCTGGTCGCCATCGGCGTGGTGTCCGTCGCCTGCGGGTTCTACTACTACCTCAAGGTCGTCCGCGCGATGTATTGGCAGCCGGTCCCGGCGGATGCGGCCCCGGTCGTCGCCGCGCCGCTCACGCGCTTTGCCGCGGCGTTTCTGGCCGCGCTGATCCTCATCATCGGGATCTTCCCGAAACCGATTCTCCAAATCCTGCCCTGACCGATGCCCGTCCTAGACAAACCGCTCAGCGAACTCCAGGGATACCGCGGAATCAACCCGAAGCCCGCCGATTTCGACCAATACTGGTCGCGGGCGCTTGCGGAGCTCGATGCCACCGACCCGGCCCCGGAGCTGGTCCCCGCCGATGCGCTGGGAGCCAAGGGAGTCGAGACGTTCGACCTTTTCTTCACGGGCGTTGGCGGAGCGCGGATCTACGCGAAATACCTTCGGCCCGCCCAGCCGGCGAAACCCGGCCCGGGCCTCCTCCTCTTCCACGGCTATTCCGGGCAAAGCGGCGACTGGCAGGACAAGCTTCCATTCGTCGGGCAGGGCATGGCCGTGGCCGGGCTCGACTGCCGCGGCCAGGGCGGACGCAGCCAGGATCCCGGCGGGGTCCGGGGTAACACCCTCAACGGCCACATCATCCGCGGGCTCGACGAGTCGCCGGACAAGCTCCTCTTCCGCCAGATCTTTTTGGACACCGTCCAGCTCGCGCGCGTCCTGTCCGGATTTTCTGAGGTCACGGAGCTGAACTGCATGGGCGGCTCGCAGGGCGGAGCGCTCGCGATCGCCTGCGCCGCGCTCGAACCCCGCATCAAACGCTGCGTCTCGATGTTCCCGTTCCTTTCCGACTACAAACGCGTCTGGGAGATGGACCTCGCGAAAGATGCTTATGCGGAGCTGAGAAACTACCTGCGGCTGTTCGACCCGCTCCACGAGCGCGAGGAGGAGATCTTCCACACGCTCGGCTACATCGACGTCCACCACCTCGCGCCCCGCATCAAGGCCCGCGTGCTCATGGCCCTGACGCTGATGGACAACATCTGCCCGCCATCTACCCAGTTTGCAGTCTTCAACAACATCGTCACCGAAAAGCGATCCGCCATCTATCCCGACTACGGACACGAGGGGCTGCCCGGATTCAACGACCGGGCGTTCCGGTTCCTGACCGCTCCGTAGCGGAAGAATCACCCGCGAAACACACGCTTCATGAGTTCTGAATCCGCCGAGACCAAGCCGCCGAGCGCCAATGAATCGATGAAGGGCGGGTCGCATTTTCTGCGCGGAGAGATTGCGCGGGACCTGGCCGACACCACGACTGGCGGCATTTCGGAGCAGAGCAACCAGCTCGCCAAATTCCATGGCCTGTATATCCAGGACGACCGGGATTTGCGCAACGCCCTGAAGAAGGAGGGCAAGGAAAAAGCCTTCGGCTTCATGGTCCGTGTGCGGCTTCCAGGCGGCCGTGCGACGGCGAGGCAATGGCTGGCGCTCGACCGGCTGGCCGACGAAATGGCGTCACCCTCGCTGCGGCTGACGACCCGGCAGACATTCCAATTTCACGGGGTTCTGAAGGGCGATGTGAAGCGGCTCGTCAAAGGCATGCACGAGGTTCTGCTGGATTCGATCGCGGCCTGCGGCGACGTGAACCGCAACGTGATGGCTCCGCCGAATCCCGAGCGCACTCCGTTGCTCCAGCAGGTTTACGACGACGCGGTGGCGTGGAGCCAGTTCGCGCTGCCGAAGAGCCGGGCGTATCACGAAATTTTTCTCGACGAGGAACTCGTGGCCGGCGGGGAACCGGAGAGCGAGCCGATGTATGGGGCGACCTACCTGCCCCGGAAATTCAAGGTCGGGCTCGCGCTGCCGCCCTCGAACGACGTGGATGTTTTTTCCCAAGATCTCGGATTCATCGCGATCGAGGAGGATGGACGGTTGTCCGGCTACAACGTGACCGCTGGCGGAGGAATGGGGATGAGCCACGGCAACGCCGAGACGTTCCCGCGTCTCGCCGACGTGCTGGGCTTTATTTCCACCGACAAAGTCAACGCCATCGCGAAGGCGGCCCTCGAGGCGCAGCGGGACTACGGCGACCGCACAAACCGCAAACACGCCCGTCTCAAATACACGATCGAAGACCGCGGTGTCGCCTGGTTCAAGGCCGAAGTCGAAAAACGCTCCGGAGTCGCTTTCGGGCCGTCGCGCCCGTTCCGGTTCACCACGATTTCCGATCCCAACGGCTGGCACGAATGCGCCGACGGGACAAGGTTTTACGGCCTGCACATTCTCAGCGGACGGATCAAGGACGTCCCCGGATCTCCGCTGAAAACCGCCCTGCGCGAGATTGCCGGCGTGCATGCCGGCGACTTTCGCCTGACCCCTTCGCAAAACCTCAGCATCTCCGGCGTAACACCCGCGCAGAAGCCAGCGATTGAGGCCATCTTGGCAAAGCACGGGATCGCGGATGGAATCCGCCGTTCGGGCCTGCGCCTCAACGCGCTTTCCTGCGTCGCCCTGCCGACCTGCGGGCTCGCGCTCGCCGAGAGCGAACGCGCCCTGCCGGAGATTCTCGAAAAACTGGAACCGGTTTTGGAAGAAGCCGGGCTGCGGGATGACGCGATCAGCATCCGGGTGACCGGCTGCCCGAACGGGTGCTCCCGCCCCTACCTGGGCGAGATCGCCCTGGTCGGCAAAGCGCCGAACAAATACTCGCTCTATCTCGGTGCCCGCCACAATGGTACACGGCTCAACCGCCTGGCCTCGTCGAGCCTCACCATCGACGAGGCGGTGAATTTTCTTAAGCCAATCATCAAGCGCTACGCCCTCGAACGCGGGGACGACGAGGGCTTCGGCGATTTCTGCGACCGCGTGATCCTGCCGAAAAATGCCACCTTTCACAGCGTTGGAACCGCCGCTTGACCCACTTATGAGCCCCGACGAAATCGCACATTGGAACTCGGAACTCCGCGGCAAGCCTCCGCTCGAAATCACCCGCTGGGCGGTCGCGCGGTCGGTCGGTCGCGCCATCGTCTCGACGAACTTCCGTCCCTACGAGGCCGTTGTCCTGCACCTCGCGACCCGAGCGCAGCCGGGCATCCCCGTCCTCTGGGTGGACCACGGCTACAACCGCCCGGCGACCTACCGCCACGCCGAACATCTGCGGGAGCTGCTGGGCCTCGACATCCGCGCCTACCTGCCGCGCCTCACCGCGGCCCACCGGGATTCGGTAGACGGACCGATCCCCGACACCGGCGACGAGGAGGGGCTGAAAAAGTTCAGCGCCCGGATGAAGCTCGAACCGTTCCAGAGGGGGATGAAAGAACTGGCTCCGACCATCTGGATCACGGCTCTGCGCCGGGTCCAAAACCCGAACCGCGCCGGCCTCGACATCGTTTCCGCCGATACCAATTTCGGAAGCCTGAAGGTCAGCCCGGTTTTTTATCTTGAGGATGAGGAAATGGAGGCCTACCTCGCCGGGCATCACCTGCCCAACGAATGGGATTATTTCGATCCCGCCAAGGCGGACGAGAAGCGCGAGTGCGGCCTGCACGCGGCCTGGGGAGGCCATGCAGTCAGGGATTGAAGCGGCCCCGGCACCTTCTTGGGAAGACACTTTCATGAGCAGCTATTTCCTCGACCACATTCAATATCTCGAAACGGAAGCCATCCATGTGATGCGCGAGGTGGCGGCCGAGTTCGAGCGGCCGGCCCTGCTTTTCTCCGGCGGGAAGGATTCGATCTGCCTGCTCAGGCTGGCGGAGAAGGCGTTCAGGCCGTCGGAGATTCCGGTGCCGCTGCTCAACATCGACACCGGCCACCACTTCCCGGAGCTGAACGAATTCCGGGACCGCCGCGCGAAGGAGCTGCGCGCGAAACTGATCGTGCGCACGGTCGAGGAGGCGATTGCCAAGGGGATCGCCGTGCAGGCGCCGGGGCAAATCAGCCGGAACCACCTCCAGATCCCGACCCTGCTCGCCGCGATCGAGGAGTTCCGGTTCGACTGCTGCATCGGCGGAGCGCGCCGGGACGAGGAAAAAGCCCGCGCCAAGGAACGGTTCTTCAGCTTCCGCGACGGCTTCGGCCAGTGGGATCCAAAAAACCAGCGGCCGGAAATTTGGAACCTCTACAACGCCCGCATCAACCCCGGCGAAAATATGCGCGTCTTCCCGCTGAGCAACTGGACGGAAATGGACGTGTGGGAATACATCCGGAACGAGCGCCTCGAAGTCCCGAAAATCTATTTCAGCCACCCCCGCCGCTGCGTGCGGCGGCACGGCCAGTGGCTGCCGGTCAACGACCTCGTCCCGACAAAGCCGGGCGAGCAGGTCGAGGAACTCGTCGTCCGCGTGCGGACGATCGGCGACATCATCAGCACCGGCTGCGTCGAATCCCCCGCCGATTGCGTGGATGACATCATCGCGGAAACCGCCGTCGCCCGGGTCACCGAGCGCGGGTCTCGCGCGGACGACAAAGCGTCCGAGGCCGCCATGGAGGACCGGAAAAAAGCCGGCTATTTCTAATGTCGATTCCACTTCACCATCCGGTCGATCTTCTCCGTTTCAACACTTGCGGGTCCGTGGATGACGGCAAGTCCACGCTCATCGGCCGACTGCTTTACGATTCCAAGTCCCTGATGGACGACCAGGTCGAGGCGCTCGAGCGCTCGGCCGACCTGACCGGAGGCGGCCAGATCAACCTCGCGAACCTGACCGACGGCCTCCGCGCCGAGCGCGAACAGGGGATCACGATCGATGTGGCCTACCGGTATTTCGCCACGCCCCGGAGGAAATTCATCATCGCCGACACCCCCGGCCATGTCCAATACACGCGGAACATGGTGACCGGGGCGTCCTCGGCCAACCTCTCCGTCATCCTCGTGGACGCGCGCCTCGGCATCATCGAGCAGAGCCGCCGCCATTCCTGCATCGCCTCGCTGCTGCGCATCCCCCACCTCGTCGTCGCCGTCAACAAGATGGATCTCGCCAATTACAGCGAGGAGCGGTTCATCGAAATCCGCGACCAGTTCGAGGCCTTCCTGCCGCGACTCGACGTGAAGGATGTGAAATTCATCCCGGTCAGCGCGCTCGATGGCGACAACGTCGTGGACCCGTCGAAAAATATGCCTTGGTATCCGGGCCCGACCCTCCTCGGCCATCTGGAGGACGTCCACATCGGCAGCGATTGGAACCTCAGCGCCTTCCGCCTGCCTGTCCAGTGGGTCAACCGCCCGAACAATCCTTCCGATCCGCTCCTGCACGATTTCCGCGGGCTGAGCGGGCAGATCGCCGGCGGGATCGTCCGCGTCGGCCAGCCGGTGATGGTCCTGCCCAGCGGGTTCTCCAGCACCGTGAGGGAGATTCTGACCTCGGAGGGCAGCGTCGCGGAAGCGTTCGCCCCCCAGTCTGTCACGCTGGTGCTCGAGCACGACATCGACGTGAGCCGCGGCGACATGATCGTGGACCCGGAAACCCTGCCGGGATCCGGCACCGATCTCCATGCCAAAATTTGCTGGCTGCATCCGCGGCCGCTCCAGCGCGGGAAAAAATATTTCCTCAAACACACCACGCAGACCGTCCAGGCAGCGGTGACTGCAATCGTGCACCGCATCAACATCTCGACGCTCGAGCCGGAAAGCGAAGCGCAGGAACTTGGGATGAACGACATCGGGGAAGTCCGCCTGAAAACATCGGCGCCGCTGGTTTTCGACGGCTACGCAACCAACCGCCTCACCGGATCGTTTATCCTCATCGAACAGGGCACGAATGCCACCGTCGGTGCCGGAATGCTCCACCCGCCGACCGAACTCGCCAAACCGGAATACAAAGACTTCGCCATCTGAATCCGATGCAGGAGACCTTCCATCCCACGTCCGTCGAAAACATCGGCGGCGAGCTGGCGATCGCGTGGAGCGATGGCCTCGAGTCGTATCTTCCGCTCGAGACCTTGAGAAGAAAGTGCCCGTGCGCCGCCTGCGCGGGTGAGCCGGATGTCATCGGCCATGTCGTCAAGCCGCAGCAGAACCTCGGCGCGGGAAGCTTCGATCTCCTGGGCTGGCAAACCGTCGGCGGCTACGCCATCCAGCCCCGCTGGGGCGACGGTCATGACTCCGGCCTGTATTCCTACGCCCTGCTCCGGTCGCTCGGCGGAGCCGCCTGATGCGCCGGCACCAAGAACGGTGTCCAAGAACGGTTGACCTGACACGCCGCGCCTGTAACATCCCCTGCCCCGACAAAAACACCGAAAGAAACATCAATACTGTGAGCGACAAAGCACCTTGGATCACATTTCGCCCGGAGCTGCGCGTGCTGGACTGCACGATCCGCGACGGCGGACTCATGAACAACTCCCGGTTTTCCGACGAGGAGGTCCAGGCGGTTTACCGGGCCTGCATCGAGGCCGGGATCGACTACATGGAGATCGGGTATAAAAACTCGCACGAGGCGTTCCCGAAATCCGAATTCGGCCCGTGGCGCCACTGCGACGAGGAGGATCTGCGCCGCGTCGTCGGCGACCACACATTCGAAAAAACCGGCCTGCGGCTCGCCGTGATGGCGGATGCCGGCGGCAAGTGCGACTGGCAGACCGGGATCCTGCCGGCCGACCAGAGCGTGCTCGATATGATCCGTGTGGCCTGCTACGCGAACCAGATTTCCGAGGCGGTCGAAATGGTCCATCACTGCCACGAACTCGGCTACGAGACGACCCTCAACATCATGGCTATCTCGACGGTCCACGATGTCGAGATCGACCAGGTGCTCGATATCGCGCGCGAGACCCCGGCAGGGACCGTCGTTGTCGTGGACAGCAACGGGGCCCTCTACCGCGAGCAAATCGACCACCTCGTCAACAAATATCGCAAGGCTCTCGACGGGACGGGAAAAGACGTCGGCATCCACGCCCACAACAACCTCCAGCTCGCGTTCGCCAATACCATCGAGGCCATCATCCTCGGCTGCAACCGCGTCGATGCCACCATGATGGGGCTCGGCCGCGGCGCCGGAAACTGCCCGATGGAAATCCTCCTCAGCTTCCTCAGAAACCCGAAGTTCAAGCTCCGCCCGGTCTTGGATTTGATCCAAAAAACGATCATGCCCATGAAAGAACGCTTCGACTGGGGCCCGAACATCCCGTATATGATCACCGGCGCTCTCAACGCCCACCCACGCAGCGCCATGGCATTTTGCGAAAGCGAAAGAGGCGGCGACATCGTCGCCTACTACGACAAGATGCTCAACGAGGGCTGAAACCCGCTATTTTTTTCTGGCGGTGGCGCACCGCTCGAGGGCGGCGCGCAGGGTGTCGGTGCGGATCGGTTTGCTGAGGTAGTCGTTCATCCCCGCGATGCGGCAGCGCATGGGATCTTCGGGCATGGCATCGGCCGTCAGGGCGGTGATCCATGTGGTGTCCCCTCGCCTGCGGAGCGCGGCGGTGGCCTCGTATCCGTCCATCTCGGGCATCTGAATATCCATCAGGACGATGTCGTAGGATTCCGACTCGAGGCGCTCCAGACACTGTCGCCCATTCTCCGCAACCCCGGGAGTGTAGCCAAGCCGTTTGAGAATCTGGAGCACCACCTTGCGGTTGATCGCGTTGTCCTCGGCCACGAGAATTTTCAAAGGAAACTTCGCGGCCAAGGTATCGTCAAGAAGCCCGGCCGGTTGCGGTTCGGGAGCAGCGGGCATTTGTGAAAACAGGCTTCCCAGCACTTGGAACAGTGCCGCCATCCGGATCGGCTTGGTGAGCGATCCCTGCAAAGCCACACCGGGAAGCTCTCCGCTGCGTGAGAGGGACGGAATCGTCAACCCGACAACCTTCGGCCGGCTTTCCCCGCTTGATTTCGAGAGGAGGAGAGCGATTTCATCCAGCATGGCAGACGGGAGCCCCTCAGCGACCAGCAGGACATCCGGGGGGCGGCCGGTCTCCCAGCACGCTTTCAAGGAGGGAATGTCTCCAGCCGTTGAAACTTTGATTTCGAAGGCGCCCAGCCAATCCCGCATCATCGTCCGGAAGGAGTCGTTGTCGTCCACGAGCAGGATCGATTTGCCCCGGGCCGGGCCGGGATCCACACGCGGATTCCTTTCCCGAAGATCGGCGAGCGGGACCAGCACGATGAACTCGGCGCCCTTCTGGTCTTCGCTGTGCACCGTGATGGCTCCCCCCATCAAGGTCGCCAGCCGCCCGCAGATCGCCAAACCCAGGCCGGTGCCGCCAAACCTTCTCGTCGTCGAGGAATCGGCCTGGCTGAACGGGAGAAAAATCCCCTGCTGCTTGTTCTCGGGAATTCCGATCCCGGTGTCCTTCACCGAGAGCATGAGCGCATCTCCTCCGGGGAGCCAGGGTTTCCGGCTCAGCGTGACCACCACCTCGCCGCGCGTCGTGAATTTCAGGGCGTTGCCGACCAGGTTGACAAGAATCTGGCGGAAGCGGACTTCATCGCCGCGGATCCAGTCAAGGTCCCGGTTCTCGAACCGCGCCAGCAGCTCGATTTTCTTTTCCGCCGCCGTGAGGCCGTAGAGATCCAGGACCTCCTCCACGCAGTTTCTCAACGAGAACGGCCTTTCTTCGAGCACCAGTTTGTCCGACTCCATCTTCGAGAAGTCCAGGATGTCGCTGATGAGGTGGAGGAGCGAATCGCCGCACTTGCGGATCGTGTCCAGATACTCGCGCTGTTCCGGGTTGAGGGGGGTTTCGAGAAGCAGGTTCGCGCAGCCGATGACGCCGTTCATCGGGGTGCGGATCTCGTGGCTCATGACGGCGAGGAAATCCGTCTTCGTCTGCCCGGCGGTCTCGGCGGCATCGCGGGCGGCGATCAGGTCGGCCTCGGCGGCTTTCCGTTCGGAAATATCGAGCAGCACGCCGTCAACAAACGTCAGCTTGCCGCGGTCGTCACGGGTCAGAACCGCGCGATCCAGCACCCAGACCGGATGGCCGTCTTTGTGCAGGCAACGGTATTCGCGGACCAGCGAGGTGTCGCGGCCGTCCCAGGCCTTCGCCCAGCTATCCAGCACGGCGGCGTCTTTGGGATGGATCCGGTTTTTCCACGAATCCGGCCCGTCGGGCATATCGCGGGGCGGGTGTCCCAGAATCGCCTCGCACTCACCGCGCCATTCCAGGTGCTTCGTGCGCGCATCATAGTGGTAAACGATCTGGCCGAGGGCGCTGACCAAACGCCGGTTTTGCTCCTCGACAGCCAGTTTTTCGGAATGGACGAGCAGCCCGGCGGCTTCTTGTTTGCCCAGCCGCCTCCTGAAACGGAAAACCATGATCCCCACGAGAAGCGACGCGATGAAAACAAACGCGCAGGCAAACGTAATGGCCCGCTCGATATGGCCGAGGCGATGGACGTAGTCCGCCAGAAAAGCGATGCCGGACATCGCCGTGATGAAAACGACGAGCCCCACGAAAACCGCCTCGACATGCGGACGGATTCCAGAAGGAGGTTTCTTGCTGGCGAAGTGGGAGGTGGGCAAAGCAGGGGAAAGCTAGCCCACCACCGGCGGTTTCACAACCCCCCGTTCGAAGCCCAGGATCCGCATGTCAGGGGGGAGGGCTACTTTTCGGAATGAATTTTTTCATGCTCATGGATTAGGAAGCCCGCGTGTTTTGCCAAGATGCCGGCAAGTTCGCGGAGGTCATGCTATTTGGGTTCGGGCGGAGCCTCTCCCGGCAACCGGGACGGTCGCCTCACGCCCCGATTACCGGAAAACTTCCCCGAGCATTTTTGTGGCGGGGGCCGGCACGAAGGGGCTCACGTCGCCGCCGAGTCGCGCCACTTCCTTGACGATACGCGAGCTCAGGTAGGTGTAGTCTTCCTTGGGTGTGAGGAAGACGGTCTCCAGGCGGGATTCGAGCTTCCGGTTCATGAGCGCCATCTGGAATTCAAATTCAAAGTCAGAGACCGCACGGAGACCGCGGATTACCGTAAAAACCCCCCGGTCGCGCGCGAAGTCCACCAGCAGGCCTTTCAGTGGAACCACCTCGATGGCCGGGTTGTCGGCGGTGCTCTCCTTCAACATTTCGATCCGGTCCGCGACCGAAAACAGCGGGTGCTTCCCTTCGCCCGTGGCCACGGCCACGATGACCGAATCGAAGAGGTGGGCCGCCCGCGAGATGACATCTAGGTGGCCGAATGTCACGGGATCGAAACTTCCGGGGTAGATGGCGCCGCGCGGGGTCATTCCCACTCGATGGTTGCGGGCGGTTTGCTGGAGACGTCATAGACGAAGCGGTTGACGCCTTTGACCTCGTTGATGACACGGGCGGAGATGCGGCCGAGAAGCTCGTGCGGCAGGCGCACCCAGTCGGCGGTCATACCGTCATGGCTTTGGACCACCCTCAGCGCGATCGTGTAATCGTAGGTCCGCTCGTCGCCCATCACCCCCACGGAACGCACCGGAAGCAGCACCGCGAACGACTGCCAGACTTTGTAATACCAGCCGGATTTTTTCATCTCCCCGATCACGATGGCATCGGCGTCGCGGACGATCCGGAGACGCTCGTCGGTGATGTCCCCGAGGATCCGGACGGCGAGGCCCGGACCGGGGAACGGCTGGCGCTGGACGATTTCTTTCGAGAGCCCGAGCTCGGCCCCGACCCGGCGGACCTCGTCTTTGAAAAGCTGCCGGAGCGGCTCGACCAGCTCGAACTTCATCCGTTCTGGAAGCCCTCCGACATTGTGGTGGCTCTTGATGAGCGCCGCCGGGTTCCCGGAAATCGAAACGCTCTCGATCACGTCCGGATAAAGCGTTCCCTGCGCGAGAAAACGATACCGGCCGGGAGCGGTTTTTTTGAGATCGCGCGCGGCGGCTTCGAAGACTTTGATGAACTCGTTGCCGATGATCTTGCGCTTGCGCTCGGGATCGGTCACCCCCTTCAGCTTGCCGAGAAATTGTTTCGTCGCGTCGATCGTCCGCATCCGGATCCGGAATTCCCCGGCAAACAGTTTTTCCACGGCGGCGTCCTCGTCTTTGCGGAGCAGTCCGTTGTTGACGAAGATGCAGGTGAGCTGGTCGCCGATCGCCTTGTGGATCAGCGCTGCGGCGACCGAGGAATCGACTCCGCCGCTCAGCCCGAGGATCACCTTCCCGTCGCCGACCTGCTCGCGGATCTCGCGGCAAGTCCGGTCGATGAAGGATTCCATCGTCCACGAGGCCTTCGCGCCGCAGATCCTGTGGACAAAATTGGCGAGGATCTCGTGCCCGCGGGGCGTGTGCACGACCTCGGGGTGGAATTGCAGCCCGTAGATGTTGCGCTTCGTGTCGCCGATCACCGCGTGCCGGGAATTCTCCGTGCGGCCGAGCGCGCGGAAACCCGCGGGCAGCTTCGTGATCTTGTCCCCGTGGCTGTTCCAGACATCCAGTTCGGCGGGAAGCTTGTGGAAGAGCGCGCATCGCGGGTCGCCCTTCAATTTCCCCGGGCCGTATTCGCGGCGGTCGGAGCCCTCGACTTTCCCTCCCAGACCGTGCGCGATCAACTGCATCCCGTAGCAGATCCCGAGCACCGGGATGCCCAGCGAATAAATTTTCGCGTCCACCTGCGGGGCCTTCTTCGCATAGACGCTCGCGGGGCCGCCCGAGAGGATGATGCCGGACGGGTTCAGGGCGCGGATTGCGGCGGCCTTGGTGTGAAACGGGACGATCTCCGAATAGACATGGCACTCGCGGACCCGGCGGGCGATGACCTGGGTGTATTGGGATCCGAAATCGAGGATCAGGATTTTATCTCCCGGTGGATGATGGTCGCTCATGAAAATTGTGGGCCCCGCGGATCGGCGGCTGCGGGGGTGGTTGGAAATCAGCGGTATTCCGGCCCGTAGGAATCGCGGGTCGGATCGTTGGGCACAATTTGCCCCTTCCCTCGAATGCCATCTTGGAACTGCTGCCCGACCCCGGATGCGCTCGAATCGGCAACCGAACAGGCATTCAAAGTGAAAATCAAAACCGCGCTGAAGAACAAGAAGACGCCTTTCATCCGGCAGAGAATAATGATTTGTTCGAGTATGGCAAACATGATTCCACGGGAGACCCTGCTGGGATTTTACCGGCAGGGTGTCTTCCCGATGGCCGGGCCGGACGGGTTGCGCCTGTTCTCGCCGGACCCGCGGGGCATCATCCCGATCAAGGACTTTCATGTCCCTCATGGCACGCGGCGGGCCTGGAAGGAAAAGGGATGGGAACTCCGCGTGGACTCCTGCTTTCCGGAGGTCATGCTGGCGTGCGCGGAACGCGAGGAGACATGGATCGACGAAACGATTTTCCGGAGCTACGTCGCCCTGCACAATGCCGGCCATGCCCATTCGGTCGAGATCTGGCGCCACGGCCTGCTGGCCGGCGGATTATACGGTGTCCGGATCGGCGCGGCCTTTTTCGGGGAATCGATGTTCCACCACGTCACGGACGCCTCGAAGCTCGCGCTGTGCTGCCTGGTCGCGTTGCTGAAACGCGGCGGCTTCCAGCTCCTGGACATCCAGTGGGTCACCCCTCACCTCGAGCGCTTTGGCGCCGTCGAAATTCCTCGCGCCGTTTACCTGCGGATGCTCGCTTCCGCGATCGGCCGCACGGCGGATTTCCAAGATGCATCGTTGCCCCGCCCCACCCTGGACCTCCTTCTCGAGCCCAAGAAGCACCCGGCGTGATCCCTATTTCATCTCCAGTTTCTGGAGCGGATCCGGAGGAATGGCGACGAGTCCGGAAAACGGGAAGTCGAGGTTGACGATGGTATAGAGCGTCAGGCAGATGACCCCGGTCAGAAGCATCGTCATGATGGCCTGGGCGAGAAAGTTCCGGGGCGCGAAAAGAAAGGAGAATCCGACGGTGGCAACCGCTCCCGCGATCAGGACGCACCAGAGGAACGGGATGAGCCCGGATGACGCGTCGTCAAGGCGCGAGGATCGGAGTTCCTTCAGGCGATTGAGATTGCCGACGGATACCTGGAAGAATGCCCCCTCCGCGAGGTTGTCCACCTTGTGATTCGTATACGCGTCGGTGAGTTGCTCGAGGAGTTGCTCGGTCCGGGGATCGGCCTCTCCCCGCTCGAGGCTCTTCCACTCCCGGTCCACCAGCATTTCACGATAATCCCGCATGATCCGGCGGACGTCATCGCGAAACCCCGGAGGAAACGCCTGGGCATTGGAGTAGAGATCCCCGAGACACCGGGCTTCTTGAACAAGGTTGGATCCGGTCGTGGAATAATACTGCCATGTGGTGGCGACAATAAACGCGAGGAAGATGCCGTACACCGTTCCCAAAGTGCCGAATATCGCGCCGGTCACATCGTGGTGCTGGCTCAGCAATTGATTGGCAATCAGCTTTCTCGTCAGGAAAAGTCCGATCAACGCGAGAATCACCGGGCAGATGATGCAGACCGCTCCGAGCAGGAACGGCGGTTCCAGCGCGAGAGTCTGCTCCAAGGATAATGCGGCGAGTAATTTCATTTCAGGGATTCAATAGCTATCAGAAAAATGAATAGCACAGTCAGCCCTCCGCCGTCACTCCCATCGGCACACCGGATTCGTTGGCGGGCGGAACCGGCTCATGGACCGCTTTGACCCGCCGGATCAGCCAGAGGCTCAGCAGGCTGACCGACACGGCCAGCCAGCCGAGCCAGTTGACGTGCAGAAGCGCGTCGGGGGTCCGGAGCACAACCCGCCCGGCCATGATTGCCGCCAAGCCGGTGCAAAAATCGCGGGTGCAGGCGGCCAGGCTCATGAAGCCCCCCCGACGCGATGACGGGACCGCGGAGGTCAGAACCGCCTGCGCCGGCACATACCGGCCGCTCGCAAAAACAAAAAACACGCCGGTCAACGCCAGCGTCGCCGGGATCGGGAGCGGCCCCGCATGCGTGAGAACAAGCACCACCACAACCGCCACGCAAACCAATGCCGTGAAGACCCGGACACGCCCGAGCCGGTCGGAAAGCTTTCCGATATACGGCGCGGTGACGATGGTGAGCAGCCCGCCCAGCACATAGACCAGCGCGAGGCAGCTTTCCGGCAGCATGAGGTTGAAGACGAGATGCGGCGAGAGAAACGGGATGATCGTGAAGTGCCCGAACACCAGCGACACCATCAGCAGGAGCGCCCGCCAGGCATTCCCGTCCGAGAGCAGGGAAAGAAAATTCCTCCACGAGGCCGGCGGGCCATTCACCAGGTGCCCGCGCACGTGCGGCAGGAACATCAGCAATAGGCCCTCGACCACGACAGCGATCCCCACGAGGAGGAAAAACGGAGTTTGCCAGCGGGACTGCTGCGCGAGAAACAATCCGAACGGCACCCCGAACGCCGCCGCGGCGGAGAACGAAGTCATGATGATCCCCATCGCCGCCCCGCGTCGCTGCGCTGGTACAAGGTCTCCCACGATCGCGAGGATGGTGGCGTTGGAAACCCCTCCGAACGCGCCGCAAACCGCCCGCGCCGCGAGCAGCCCGCCCACTGTTTCCGCGGTCGCGCAGCAATAGGTTCCCACGATGAACCCCACGTAGGCGACCACCAGAACCCGGCGCCGGTCAAAGCGGTCGATGAACGGCGCGACGAGCAGCCCGATGATCCCCGCCGTCATCGTGTAGGCGGCGATCAGCGTGCTGAATTGCGCCGCCGAAATCGAAAGCTGCCGCATCAGCATCGGCCCCAGCGGCATCATGATCATGAAATCCATGATGTGCGTGAACTGCACCGCCGCCAGCAGGATCAGCAGCGACCGCTCGGAAAGATGAATTTTGGAAAATGCCACAGGTCGGGACGGCGGTCAGTAGATCCGGGAGGAAATGAACCCCGGAGCAAGCTCCGAGACATCTGGAGGGACCGGCGCTGTCCGGTCCGTTGCTATCCACGGACGACACGGCGGTCGTCCCTCCAGCAATATGGCCGAAGAAGGTCTCGGGGCGTCTGAACTACAGGGAATCAACCGGGGGATGCGCCTCATCACCGCTCCCCCGCTTCGCGCGAGATCACCCGCAGCTTGTTCTTCGACGCATCCCAGCCGAGCACGGCCTTGTGGTCGGAAAACGAGTCTTCCCCACTTTTCGTGCAGTAGGACACCTCGAATCGCAGCTCGTCGCCTTTCCATCCCTCGACATGCACATAGAATCCGCCTGCCAAATGCATGTCGTCCTCCCGGCATCCGAGAGCTTTGAAGATCTCGTCCTCCTCAATCTTCTGCAGGCAGGACGGATGTCGCCAGATCCAGACCGCATCTTCCCTGCGGTTCAGAATCATCAAAATTGCGGCTGTGTCCTTTTTGTCATGCCACCGCACGGAGTCGGCGGTTTCTCCGTTGCCCCACGGGGAGCTATCACGGTCCGGTGCCCAGCCCAGCAGCTCCTCGGTTTCGTTTTTCGTGTCGATCAGACACGGGAGTCCGTGCCGCTCGTAGATCACCCAGCGCCCGTCGGCACTCCGCGGCAACATTTTGCCGCCGTAGTTGCGGGTGAGCAGGCCGATGCCTCGCTGCACCATATTTCTCTCGTCTTCAAACTCGCTGGCCTCGTTGCGCTTGAGCGCCGCAACGAAGGCGGGCACTCGCTCTTTGGGAATCTGCCACCAGCGGCTGCCCACCGCGCGGGCGGCGAGACGGCGGATCGAATTTCCCTCGTCGGCCAACAGCGGGAGCACGGCCTCCGGAATGCGCGGATCGAGCGACGTCTGTAGCGCGCGCAGCGCTTCGACGCGCACTTCCGCATCGGGATTTTTCAACCCGGCGAGATCCGCAGACGCATCCGACGGCTCCGCGCAACGGGCTGACGGGGCGGAGAGCAAAAGAATGCAGCAGGCGCAGAGCAGGAGCGTTCGCATGGCGGAAAGCTATTCGACAGCCCGATCCCGCACAAGCCGGCGATGGGAGGCTCCGTCCGAGCCGTGATAGATAAATGGGCTCACACGGTTCGCCCATCGTTGGCGTGACGCGCGGGGCAGGGCTTCCATTGCCGATTTTTCTCTTTACAGGCCCATGTATTAGCATAGCTTATACTTCTATGCAGACACAAAACGGTGCGGCCAGAAGGAGCATGGATGGAAACGAAGCCGCGGCAAACGTCGCCTACCGGCTCAGCGAAACGATCGCGCTCTATCCGATCACGCCTTCGACCCCGATGGGCGAACTCTCCGATGAATGGGCGGCCAAGGGACAGGCCAACCTGTGGGGCCATGTCCCGAAAATCGTGGAAATGCAGTCCGAGGCGGGCGCGGCCGGAACCATCCACGGCATGTTGCAGGGCGGATCGCTCGCCACGACGTTCACCGCCTCGCAGGGGCTCCTGCTCATGATCCCGATCATGTATAAGCTGGCCGGGCAGTTGATCCCGTTCTGCATGCACGTGACCGCCCGCTCGCTGGCCACTCACGCCCTCTCGATTTTCGGCGACCACTCGGATGTCATGGCCGTGCGGCAAACCGGGTTTGCGCTGCTCGCCTCCGCCAGCGTGCAGGAAGCCCACGATTTTGCCTGCATCGCCCACGCGGCCACCCTCCCTTCGCGCATCCCGTTCCTGCATTTCTTCGACGGCTTCCGCACCTCGCATGAGATCAACGACCTGGAACTGCTCTCCGACGACACGCTCCGTGCCATGATCGACGAGAACGCGATCCAGGCCCACGCCAAACGCGCGATGACGCCGGATCACCCGAGCATCCGCGGAACCGCCCAGAACCCGGACTCCTTTTTCCAGGCCCGCGAGGCGGCGAACCCGTTTTACGCGGCCTTGCCAGGGATCGTGCAGGAGGCGATGTTCCGATTTGCCTCGCTGACCGGCCGCACGTATCACCTGTTCGACTACTCCGGCGATCCGGAGGCTGACCGCGTGGTGGTGGTGATGGGATCCGGTGCCGAAACGCTCCTGGAAACCTCCCGGCACCTCAACAGCACCGGCCAGCGGACGGGAGTTCTTCAGGTCCGCCTGTACCGCCCGTTCGACGCCTGGGCGTTTCTGAATGCCCTGCCGGCCACGGTGAAGCAGATCACCGTTCTGGACCGGACCAAAGAACCGGGCGCCCCGGGCGAGCCGCTCTTCCTCGATGTGTCCTCGACGCTGCGCGCCAAAGGCCACTCGCGCTGGAAAGAACTTCCCAAAGTCAACGCGGGCCGTTTCGGTCTCGCCTCGAAGGAGTTCACGCCGGCCATGGCGGTGGCGATCTACGCCGACATGCAGGCGGAGAAGCCCCGCGAGGAGTTCACGATCGGAATCGAAGACGATGTCAGCGGGCTCTCGCTCCGCTACGACCCGACGTTCAACCTGCCGGGACAGACGTTCAGCCAGGCGGTCTTTTTCGGGCTCGGATCCGACGGCACGGTCGGCGCAAACAAAAACACGATCAAGATCATCGCCAAGAAGCTCGGCCTCCATGCGCAGGCATATTTTGTTTACGATTCCAAGAAAGCCGGCGCGGTCACGGTCTCGCATCTGCGGTTCGGAAAAGAGCCGATCCACGCGCCGTATTTGATCACCACAGCGGATTTTGTCGGGTGCCACCAATACCACCTGCTCGAGCAGCAGCCGGTCCTCGAAACCGCTCGGGATGGGGCGATCTTCCTTCTGAACACGCCGCACGGCGCGGACACCGCTTGGGATCACCTCTCGCACGAGACCCAGGAGCTCCTCATCTCGAAGAAGCTGAAATTTTACGTGATCGACGCCTACCGCATCGCCAAGGAGACCGGCATGGGCGCCCGCATCAACACGATCATGCAGGTGGCCTACTTCGCGCTGAGCGACATTCTGCCGCTCGACCAAGCGATCACCGAAATCAAAAACGCGATCGAGAAAAGCTACGCCCGCAAGGGGGCCGAGCTCGTGCAGCGGAACTGGAACGCCGTGGACAAATCCGTGGCGGGCGTCCACGAGGTCGTTGTCCCCGCGGTCGCCACCGCAACGCGCCCGAGGCCGTTCCCGATCCCGGTCGAGGCCCCGGAATTCGTTCGGACCGTCTCCGGAACTCTCCTGGCCGGACGCGGCGACGAGCTGCCGGTGAGCGCGTTCCCGCCCGACGGTGTCTGGCCGACCGGCACTAGCAAATGGGAAAAACGCAACCTCGCCCTGGAGCTCCCGGTCTGGGATTCCGCGCTCTGTATCCAGTGCAACAAATGCGTGATCGTCTGCCCGCACGCCGCCATCCGCGCGAAATACTATCCCGAATCCGAGCTGGCCAACGCGCCGGCCACGTTCCAGTCGGTGGCCTTTCGTTCGCCGGAAATCAGCGGGCAGCGATACACGATCCAGGTCGCGCCCGAGGACTGCACCGGATGCCGTCTCTGCATCAATGTCTGCCCCGCCAAGGACAAGACGAACGCGAAGCACAAGGCCCTCGATGCCGCACCGCAGGAGCCGCTCCGGGATCAGGAACGGATCAATTTCGCGTTCTTCGAATCGCTCCCCGCGCCTGACCGCACGCGCCTGAAAACCGACATCGTGAAGGACAGCCAGTTCTTCACGCCGCTCTTCGAGTATTCCGGCGCCTGTGTGGGCTGCGGCGAAACCCCCTACGTCAAGCTCCTCACCCAGCTTTTCGGCGACCGGGCCATCATCGCCAACGCGACCGGCTGCTCCTCGATCTACGGGGGCAACCTCCCGACAACCCCCTACACCGTGAACCCCGATGGCCGCGGCCCCGCATGGGCGAACTCGCTCTTCGAGGACAACGCGGAATTCGGCCTCGGCCTCCGCGTTTCCGTGTCGGACAGGGAAGCCCAAGCCAAGGAAATCCTCCTCGCCTCGAAAGATGCGCTCGGCGCGGAATTCGTCGCCACGATTCTCGATGCCGACCAATCCACGGAAGCGGGGATCGCCGAACAAAGACGGCGGGTCGTTGAGCTCCGGACCAAAATCCCGCGGGTTCCCGAAAACCTCCGCGCCCGGCTCGACGGCCTCGCCGATTACCTCGTCAAGAAGTCCGTCTGGATCATGGGCGGCGACGGCTGGGCCTACGACATCGGGTTCGGCGGGCTGGACCACGTCCTGTCGCTGGGCGAAAACGTCAACATCCTCGTCCTCGACACGGAGGTCTATTCCAACACCGGCGGGCAGGCGTCGAAGTCGACCCCGATGGGTGCCGTGGCCAAGTTCGCCTCCTCTGGGAAATCGCATTCGAAAAAGGATCTCGGCCTTGTCGCCATGAGCTACGGCGATGTTTATGTCGCGCGCGTGGCGCTCGGAGGAAAAGATTCCCAGACGGTCAAAGCCTTTGCGGAAGCCGAGTCGTTCCCGGGCACCTCGCTCATCATCGCCTACAGCCATTGCATCGCGCACGGATACAACCTGGCGAACGGGCTCGAGCAGCAGAAGCTCGCGGTCGATACCGGCTACTGGCCGCTTTACCGCCACGATCCGCGCCGCCGGGACACCGGCCTCACGCCGCTCGTCCTCGATTCGCCCGCGCCGAAGCTTCCGCTCTCGCGGTTCACGGAAAACGAAATCCGCTACCGCTTCCTCGAGGCCACGAACAAGGAGCGCGCGTCGGCCCTCGCCCACGTCGCGCAGGAGCAGCTCACCGCGCGCTACGACCTGTATCGCCGCATGGCCACCAGCGGAACAACTCCGGAGAAAAACACATGAACCTGAAAACCAAATACCTCGGCCTCGAGCTCAATTCCCCGTTTGTCGTCGGCGCCTCGCCGCTCGGCGACGACATCGACATGGCCAGGCGGCTGGAAGACAGCGGGGCCGCCGCGATTGTCATGCACTCGCTCTTCGAGGAACAGCTCACGGGCGAATCCTCGGCGATGGCCGAATTCACGGAATCGGTTGAATCGTCGAACGCCGAGGCCCTGAGTTACTTCCCGGAATCCGCGGAGTATTCGCTCGGCCCCGAGGACTACCTCAACCACATCGCACTCCTGAAGAACCGCCTGTCGATCCCCGTCGTCGCCTCGCTGAACGGACGGACCCCGGGCGGATGGGTCGCCCATGCGAAGCTCATGGAGGAGGCGGGTGCCGACGCCCTCGAACTCAATATCTACGAGGTGCCGACCGACCCGAACGAGAGCGGTGCCGAAATCGAGAAGCGCGTGCTCGAGGTCGTCTCGGGCGTCCGCGAAAAACTGACGATCCCGCTCGCGGTGAAACTCGCGCCGTTCTATTCCTCGCTCCCCCACTTGGCCAAAGATATCCATGCCGCCGGGGCGAACGGGCTCGTCCTCTTCAACCGGTTCTACCAGCCGGACCTCGACATCGAGGATCTCAACGTGGAACCGAAAATTTTCCTTTCGACCTCGTCGGAGCTCCTGCTGCGGCTCCGCTGGATGGCCGTCCTGCACGGAAAAACCCCGCTCTCGCTGTCCCTGAGCGGCGGAGTCCACCGCGTGCATGACGCCATCAAGGGCATCATGGCCGGGGCCGACACGCTCCAGATCGTCTCGCTCCTTCTGCGGCAGGGACCGCAGGCCCTGGCCTCGCTGGCCAAGGATTTCGAAGCCTGGATGGAGGAGCACGACTACAACGACATCTCCGAAATGCGCGGGTGCCTGAGCCACCGCAACTCTCCCGACCCCGCCGCCTTCGAACGCGCGAACTACCTCCGCGTCCTGCAGCTCTGGAAAGTCTGACTCCCCTCTTTAAGATATACAGACCATTGCGCCTGAAGAAAGACGGATGTCTATGGGAGTTGCTATTCAGAACATTCTTCTTGCGGCGGCCGCAATGACCTTAATCGATGCTGTTGCATTCTCAGCCGAGGAACCCGCTCTCATCGTGGGTGAGAGGGAAGTCATCGCAACCAAGGAACAGAGAGACGCCCTAGGACTGAAGTGGTTCATTGATGGCAACGGCGGAGCGCTGACAAGTGGCGACGAGGTGCGACTGTATGGTGCCAACGGGCGCGACCCGGTCCGAGTCACCGGCACCCGGGGAAATCCGTTTCAAAGGGTAGATCGCGTTTCCATCGCTACAGACAACAAGGATTTCCAGTACCTTGCGGGAGGCCCACTCTTTCGTGATCCAAAGTCGAATCGTATCTTCCTCTTCTACCATGCGGAATTCCATCGGGGCACATACAAGAACTTCTACAGCATACTGGGTCTCTCTATCCAGACTGATGAACAAGGCCTGGAGTTCAAAGACTTGGGACCCGTTTTCACAGCCAACGTTCCCAACGAGCTGGCGGAAAGTATCGTAGAGGTCTGCGGATCGGCATACATAATCAAGGACGGGTATTTCTACGTCTATGCCCGTGATGCCATGACGGATGGAAATCCGCGACAAAGCAACCTTTCCGTAGCAAGAGCGAAGATCACAGAGGTCATCCAAGCCGGTATTGATGGGAAGGGTGCGAAATGGACAAAGTACTACAAAGGCGCATTCTCGGAGCCTGCGTTAGGCGGGAAATCCAGCCCCCTGGAAAGAGGCAATCCCGGCACGCGCTGGATGGACATCAGCTATAACGCTGCTCTTGACAAGTTTGTCATGGTCGTTGCCGCCAATACTTCTCCTTGGAACGTGGACTTGTTCATAACCTGCTCTGAGGACGGCATCCATTGGGCCGATCGCAGGAAACTCGCAACCGAGAATGGCGAAGCTTTTTATCCGTCAATCATAGGGTTTCTTGATGATCCCCGCCGAACCGGGAAAGAGTTCTATGTGTACTATACCTTTTCGCCAAAAGGCGGATGGGAACGTTGGAACGATGCGGCCATAGTCCGCCGCAAAATCACCTTCGCAGATGAACGGCACAACCAGTCAAATGCAGGGGACGGCAGGGATATTCCCCATGCCAAATGACCCCGCCGCGATACGCCGGGAATCATGTGAGCTGCTCCCGAGCCCGATAATACCGGCACGCGGAGAGGAGCGCCTCGTCGAGCGTGATGGCTGGGCTCCATCCGCTCAGTCGCCGGAACGCGGAGGAATCGACGGCCCAACGGTCAGGCCAGATTTCGCGGGCCCTGTCGCGGGTCAGGCTCGGCGTTGCCGCGCGCAGGGACGGGACCGCATCGACAACCGCGGCCAGCAAACGCACGAGCGGCAGCGGCACCGGGAGCGTGATTCCTTTCCCCCCGGCCGCCCGCGCCGCCGAGGAGAGGAGGTCGAAATCCGAAACCGGCCGGTCGGATCCGATGTAGAAGGGCCCGCGTTCGTTGAGCCCGAACGCCGCGTGGATCGCCGCGACCACATCCTCGACGGCCAGAAAACTGAACTCTTTGCGTTTCAGCCCCGGCTTGGTCCGCACCGGGCCGCGGGCCATTTTGAAGAGCGGCAGGGTGGCCGTGTCGCGGGCGCCGAGGATCATCGGCGGGCGCAGGATCGTGATCGGGCGCTCCGGAAATTCCCGCGCGATCGCCCGCTCGAGTTCCAGTTTGGACTCCCCATACCATGTGACCGGCGAGTCGGGGTCCTGCTCGGATCGTGCCGTCCGGCCTTTCGGTGTGGGGCCCCCGGCGGACTGGGACGAGAGGACAACGGTCTGGCAATCCGGCGGGAGGGCTCGCAGAACGCGCAGGGTCCAATCCACGTTCGTCGAAAAATATTCTGCGCGGCTGCGCGCGAAAAGCACGCCGGCCCCGAGCACCGCATGGGACGGGCGGAGAGGGTTCCATTCCGCGGGTGCCGCCGGGAGCGGGGTGACCGCCTCGCGCGGGATTCCATCCTCGACCATGCAGCGGAATAGTTTCTCCCGGTTGCGGACCGGGGCCACGACCGGCACGCGTTCGCGGGCGGCGCGGACCAGGAGGTTGCGCCCGACAAATCCGGTGGCTCCGGTGACAAGCAGCTCATTCATTGGGGAAGGCGTAAACCGCCGGCGATCAGGGCACGAGTCAAAAATTCCTACCAGCCGCAGCAAGGACAAGCCGAGGCATGGCCGGTTCTGATGCGTTTGCTCTGCTCCGCGCTTGCATTCCGGGCCAGCCTGTGATAACAGCAGATCATGGTTGATTTTGCAGGCCATTTTGTTTTGGGTGCGCGACTCGGGTTCCTCCCGGGCGGGCTTCTTGCGCCCACCTCTCTCTAACCCTGCGGCAAGGCTGACCCGGCGAAGGCGGCTCCCGCCGCCAAGACCGTTTTCCTTCGCCACCCAAAATCACCACTATGTCAGACCAAATCATCATTTTCGACACGACGCTGCGCGACGGGGAACAGTGCCCGGGCGCCAGCATGAACCTGCGGGAAAAAATGGAGGTCGCCCGCCAGCTCGCCCGCGTGAACGTGGACGTGATCGAGGCCGGGTTCCCGGTCATCAGCGACGGTGATTTTGAAGCCGTCCAGACGATCGCCACCGAGATCAAAGGCCCGGTGATCTGCGGGCTCGCGCGATGCGTGCCCAAGGACATCGAGGCCGCCGCCGCCGCCGTCAAGCCCGCCGGCGAACGCGGCCGCGTCCACGTCTTCCTGGCCACGTCGGCGATCCACCGCGAATTCAAGCTGAAGAAGGCGATGGATGAAATCATCCGCCTGGCGCGCGAGGGGGTGACGCTGGCGAAATCCCATGCCCGCGACGTCGAGTTCTCGCCGGAGGACGGCTCGCGCACCGAACCGGAATTTCTCGCCCGCGTGGTCGGGGCCGCGATCGAGTCCGGGGCAACGACGATCAACATCCCCGACACGGTCGGCTTTGCCGTGCCCGAGCAATACGCCGCGCTGATATCCTACCTGCGCTCGAATGTGAAGAACATCGACGACGCGGTCCTGAGCGTGCACTGCCACGACGACCTGGGGCTGGCGGTCGCGAATTCCCTGGCGGCGGTCAAGGCCGGAGCCCGCCAGGTCGAGGGGACGTTCAACGGCATCGGCGAGCGCGCGGGAAACTGCGCCCTCGAGGAAGTCGTCATGGCGATCAAGACGCGCCCGGATTTTTTCGGAAACCTCCACACCAAGATCCAGACGCGGGAAATTTTGAAGACGTCCCGGATCGTGAGCCGGATGAGCGGGCTGCATGTCGCGCGCAGCAAGGCGATCGTCGGCGAGAACGCCTTCGCGCACAGCTCGGGCATCCATCAGGACGGGATCCTGAAAAAGCGCGAGACCTACGAGATCATGGACCCGGAGGAAGTCGGCTGGGGCGGCACCGAGCTGCCGCTGACGAAGCACAGCGGGCGACACGCCATGCTGGCCCGCCTCGACCACCTGGGCTTCAAGCTCACCGAGCAAGAAACCGGCGCGGTCTTCGAGCGGTTCAAGGAAATCGGCGACAAAAAGAAATTTGTTTACGACGACGACCTGGCGGCGCTGGTCGAGGATTCGATGTCGGTCGCCAAGGAGACGTTCACGCTGGACTACATCCACGTCACGAGCGGATCGACCACGATCCCGACCGCGACCGTGCGCCTGAAAACCGCCGGGGGAACCCTGCAGGACTCGAGCCCCGGCAACGGGGCCGTGGACGCGGCCATGCAGACCATCGACCGGATCGTCAACCGCAAGGGCCACCTCGCGGAATACCGCGTCGAGGCGGTCACCCAGGGGCGCGACTCGCTGGGCGAGGTGACGCTCAAAGTCGATTTCGGCGACGGCGAGATCATCACCGGAAAAGGTGCCAGCACCGACGTGATCGAGGCCAGCGCCCGCGCCTACGTGAATGCCGTGAACCGCAAAGAACTGGCCGCCCAGCGCAGCGGGAATCTCGCGAATCCCGCTCTCTGACCGCATGCCGGCGGCATCCAGATCCCGGACGCTCGTGCGGATCGAATGGCTTGAAGGCCGCGCCAATCTGGCGTTTACTGCGCCATCGTGTCCTCATCCATCCTGATCGTCGATGACGAGAAGAACACCCGCGACGGGCTCCGCAACGCCTTGGATTCGGGCTTCGACGTGTATGTGGCGGCGGATGCGAACGGGGCCGTCAAGACGATGGAGACGATGCCGATCGATGTCCTGCTCACGGATTTGAGGCTGGGGGGAGATGACGGCATGACGCTGATCGGACGGGCGCTCGAATTACCCAAGCCGCCGATTTGCATCATGATGACCGCCTACGGTTCGGTGGACTCCGCCGTCGAGGCGATGAAAAAAGGCGCCTACGACTTTGTCACCAAGCCGGTGAACATCGACCGGCTGGAAATGCTGGTCCGGCGGGCCTTGAAAGACCGCGCCACCCGGCAGGAAAACAAGGTGCTACGCGGGCGGGTGGAGAAACAGTTGACGATCGAAGGCATGATCGGACGCTCCCCGGCCATGATCGAGGTCTTCGACACCATCAAGCAGGTCGCCCCTTCGAAAGCCACGGTGCTCATCCAGGGCGAGAGCGGCACGGGCAAGGAGCTCGCCGCTCACGCGATCCACCACCTCAGCCCGCGCGCCAAGGAAAAATTTCTGGCCGTCCACTGTGCCGCGCTCGCTCCAGAGCTTTTGGCCAGCGAGTTGTTCGGCCATGAAAAAGGTGCCTTCACCGGGGCGTTCGAACGGAGGATCGGACGGTTCGAGCAGGCGAAGGGCGGGACGCTTTTCCTGGATGAAATCGGCGAAATCGACGCGGGCACGCAGGTAAAAATCCTCCGCGTTCTTGGGGAGCGGAGTTTCGAGCGCGTGGGGGGAGGCCAGACCCTGCAGACCGACGTGCGCCTCATCGCCGCCACCAACCGGGATCTCGCCCGGCTCGTGGGCGAGGGGAAATTCCGCGAGGATCTCTATTTCCGCCTGCACGTTGTCCCGCTGACCATGCCGCCCCTGCGGGACCGCAAGGTGGACATCCCGCTCCTCGTCGCCGCGTTCCTGCAGGAGTCCGCGGCCGAGAACGGCAAAGCCTTCCGCGAACTGGCCCCCGAAGCGATGGCGGCGGTCCTCGACTACGACTGGCCGGGAAATGTCCGCGAGCTGCGCACGGCCATCGAGCACGGGGTGGTGATGTCCTCGGCCTCCCAAATCGCTCTCCGCGACCTGCCCGCCTCCGTGCGCAGCCGCAGGGACGCCCCCCACTCCGTTTCGCCCGGCGGATTAAATTTGCAGGAAACCGAAACGGCACTTATCCTGCGCGCTTTGGATGACTGCCGGGGCAATCGTACGGATGCGGCGCGGATTCTGGGGATCAGTCGCCGCACGTTGCACCGCCGTCTGAAAGAACTGGACATCTCAAAACGCAGCAACCTCTCTTAATCTATGGCAGTATCAAGCGAAGTCGGCGTGCAAGCCGCCGTGCACTCCCTCGAGCAGGGCAGGCTGGCTCCCGTTGTCCGCGGCGGCATGTTTGCCTTCCTGATCATCGCCCTCACCCTCCTTTACCTGTTTGTGCAGTTCCGCGGGTTCTCGACCGTCACCGCCATGGACCAGGCCCAGATCGCCCGCAATATCGCCTCCGGCAAGGGCCTCAGCACCAAATTCATCCGGCCGCTCGCGATCTGGCAACTGGAAAAAGCGGGGAAGGAAATCCCCGCGGACCAGTTCCCGGATTTTTACCAGGCCCCGCTGAACCCGATCGTGAACGCGCTGCCGATGCTGCTGGTGAAGTCGGCATGGACGATGACCCCGACGGACCTGGTTTATGCCGGGGACAAGATCATCGCCACGTTTTCGATCCTCTTTTTTCTTCTGTCCGTGGGGGTCTGGTATTTCGTGGGGGCCCGCCTTTTTGACAGCAAGCTCTCGCTGATCGGCTGCGCGATCATCCTGTTGACCGACATGATGTGGCAGTTCTCGCTCTCGGGACTTCCGCAGATGCTGATGCTGTTCCTTTTTTCCGGGGTGGCCTGGCTGACGGTGAACGCGATGCAGAAGCACGACCGTCTGGTGACGGTGTTGGTTTCCCTCTTCGGGGCCGGCCTGCTGTTCGGGTTCATGATTCTCGCCCACGCGCTCGCCGCCTGGATTTTTTTGGGATGGCTGGTGTTTGCGGTCGTGTATTTTTCGCCCCGCGGGATCGCCGCGATGGCGGCGCTGGCGGCGGTGCTCATGGTGACGCTGCCGTGGACGGTCCGGAACTATTCGGTTTGCGGGAATCCTTTCGGCCTGTCGATTTATGCGGCCATCACGAGCGATAACCCGGAGGATGGTTACCTGCGGTCTTTGGATGACGCCCCTCCGATCAGTGGGGCCGTGCTCATGGCAAAGATCAAATCTGGAGTCGCGGAGCAGATCAGATCGTTGTTCGGCTATTTGGGGATGAACCTGGTCGCCGGGGCGTTCTTTTTGGCCCTGCTGCACCCGTTCCGTTCGCCGGCGGTCTCGCTGTTCCGGTGGTGCGTTCTCCTCATGTGGATCGGGGCGGTCATCGGGATGGGGGCGTTCGGGGTGGGCGGCGTCATCTCCTCGAACCAGCTCCATGTGCTTCTCCTGCCGCTGTTCATTTTCTACGGCCTGGCCTTTATCATGGTCCTCTGGAGCCGGTGGGAACTCAGTTATCCGCTGATCAGGGTTATTTTCCTGAGCTTCGTGGTTCTCCTCTGCGCGTCGCCGATGCTGGCTGCGCTGCTATCGAACAAGGGAGCGGTCATCCAGTGGCCTCCTTACGTGCCTCCGTTCATCGGCATCCTCGGGGAATGGTTTGGGGAGAAGGAAATCATCGCCTCCGACATGCCTTGGGCGGTCGCATGGTATGCCAATCGCAAATCGGTTTTGCTGCCCGAGTCGGTTCGCGCCTTCAACCGGCTGAACGACTACCGGGTTCTCGGAGAGCCGGTCTCGGGGCTCTATCTCACGCCCCTCACGGGAAATCTCCGGCTTTTCTCGGATATTTACAAAGGGTCCTACAAAGAATGGGCGCTGCTCATCACCCGTCCGCCCAAGGTGGACGGGTTCGCGCTGCCTTTTTACACGGCTCTGCCGATCGAGGGGGAGTGCATCATTTTTGCCGACCGGGACCGCTGGAGCAAGCCGGCCAAATAATCCCGGAACGCGTTTCTCCAATGCCGTTTCCGCTCATCCCCTGTGAAAAGCGCGTTTTTTCCTCTCGGGGCTTGACAATTTCTGAAACCGGGAGATCCTACGCGTTCGCGCAAAATCCATTTGCCGTTGGTCCTGTTGGCGGCCGTCATCGACGGGCCGCCGAACGCGAACAGGGAAACCCGGCAGAAAACGAAAGAAACAAAAAAATGCCAGTCCGTCTTGGTCGGTTTGAAATGCCGAAAACGCTCGTCAAGGACGAGTCCACCGCCACCGATATTTACACCCGGTTTGTCGCCGAGCCGTTCGAGGCGGGCTACGGCCACACCTTGGGCAACTCCCTGCGCCGCGTGCTCCTCAACTCGCTGGAGGGAGCGGCGATCACCTCCGTGAAAATCGAAGGGGCCCCGCACGAATTCACCAGCCTCCCCGGAGTCGTGGAAGACGTGGTGGACATCATTCTCAACCTCAAAAAAATCAAGTTCAAGGCCCACGATCACGAGGTCCGGAACCTCAAGCTCGCCGTCCACAAGGAAGGCCCGGTCACCGCGGGCGACATCGAGGGCACCCAGCAGTGCGAGATCCTCAACCCGGAACATCTCATCTGCACGCTGGACAAAAAAACCAAGTTCGAGGCGGAATTCGAGATCAAGGTCGGCCGCGGGTTCGCCACCGGCGACGAGAACAAGCGCGCCGACCAGCCGATCGGGGTGATCGCCATCGACTCGATCTTTTCGCCGGTGACGCGCGTGAAATATGCCGTCGAGGCCACCCGCGTCGGCCAGCGCACCGACTACGACAAGCTGATCTTCGAGATCTGGACCGACGGCCGCATCACCCCCGACGACGCGCTCCTCCAGTCCTCGGCCATCCTCCGCCACCACCTCGATGTCTTCGTCGGGTTCAACGACGAGCAGGTCGAGTTCGACGAGACTCCGCAGGAAGTCAGCCAGGAGAACACGCGCATGAAGAAGCTCCTGAACATGAGCGTGAACGAAATCGAGCTCTCGGTCCGCGCGGCCAACTGCCTCAACAACGCGAACATCACCAGCGTCGGGCAGCTCGCGATGAAGACCGAGGCCGAGATGCTCAAATACCGGAACTTCGGCAAGAAGTCGCTCAACGAAATCAAGGACAAGCTCCAGCAGCTCGGCCTGGGACTCGGAATGAAATTCGAGCCCGGCATGGTGGAACTGCCGCCCGAACCCCCCGCCAAATAAGGAACCGCCATGCGCCACCGCAAAAAAACCGTCAAGCTCGGCCGCACCAGCGCCCACCGCGATGCGCTCCTCGCGAACCAGGTGTGCAGCCTGATCGAACACCAACGCATCAAGACCACCCTCGCCAAAGCCAAGGCCGTCCGCCCGCTCGCCGAAAAAATGGTCACCCTCGGAAAACGGGGCGACCTCCATGCCCGGCGCCTTGCCGCCGGCGAACTCGGCCAGAAGGACGCCGTGAAAAAGCTCTTCGCCGAGATCGCGCCCCGAGCCGTCGGCCGCCAGGGTGGCTACACCCGGATCATCAAGCTCGGGCCGCGCCAGAGCGACTCGGCTCCCATGGCCTACATCGAGTGGGTGGATAATATCGTCGTCGAACCCGCACCCGAACCCGAGGCAAAAAAACCCGCCAAAAAGCAGCCGAAAAAACCCGCGGCGGAAAAAGCGGGAAAACCCGCCACCCCGGAAAAAAAGGACAAATAACCAATTCCGGCCGCCCTCCGGAAACGGATGGCGGCCCAATACTCCAGCCAACTCCAGTTGGCCGGTGACCGGATGATTTCTCCCGAGAAATCCCCTGACGAACCGGGCGGGAACCTCAAAATTCCCGCCTGTTTCGTTTCCGCTTTTCTCATATTCTGGCTTGCAACCGGTCGCAAGATGTGGATAAAGGCAAAGCTGCAGGTATTAAGTAATCCAAGCCCGCGGCTCCTGAGGATGGTTGGCTTCAGGGCTTCGGGGCGTTTTGTTTGGAATGATCAATGATCTTGGGCTAAAGTTTTCGCGGATGCGGGCCCGGCCACGGGAGGAAGACGAGACAATGAATTTTGAAAAAGGATTTTCGATGAGCGATCCCCTGCGGAGCGAGAGGTTCCGCCGTGCCGGCCAAGCGCCTCGTTTCGCGTCCCGGGAGTCCGCCCGGAGCCAGCAGGGCGACTATCCGCCGATCCTGCCCTCCACGTCGGCCAGGGCGGCGTTCACGGAACGTCCGGTGAGCCGGCGGATCGTTATTGCCGCGACCCCGAAGGGCGGCGTCGGAAAATCGTTTTTCTTGATCAATCTGGCGGACTGGCTTGCGGAAAAGAACCTCCGCGCGCTGGCGTTTGACACCGACTGGTCGAGCGGGACGCTCTCGCGGTTCCAGCCGGAGACGCGGTTCCTGACGGCGGCCGACGGGGAGGGGTTTCAGGAAATTCTGACCGCGATGGAGGAGGCGGACCTGATCCTGGTGGACGGGTCGCCGGCGTCGATTCCCGAACTCGTGGACTGGATCGGCAACAACGGTCTGGCCGGCGACAAATCCCTCGGTGAAGTGGGCGTGACATTTGTGTGCTTGGTCGAGGAGGACAAGGACACGGTCTTCCAGGCCGGCGAACTTTGCCGGAGGCTGGGCGCGAGCGTGGACTGGCTGATCGTCCGGAGCCTCAAGACCAGCCCCGCCACGGAAATTTACGACAACAGCAAGACCCGCCAGGAGCTGCTGCGGCTCGGTGCCGGCGAGATCACGATCGCCCGCCTGCCGTGGAATCTTCTCAGCATCATGCAGCGCACGAGCAAGTCGCTCTCCGGTTTGCTGCAGGACAAATCCCTCTCGTTGCTCGAACGCCACCGCCTGCGGTCCTACCAGGAGCGCCTGTTCGAACAGTTCGCCGCCATGGAATCCGTGCTCCTCCCGCGGGCGAACCCGCATGCCGGAGCCGGAGCGCACGCCGGAGCCGGAAAGGGCTCGGCCCGACCGCGCATCGCACCCGAGGAAGTATGACCTCGTTCACCACCCATCCGTCGGCCATGGCTTCCCAGACGCAGGCATTGCAGAACAAGAGGCTGATCCTGACCGCCATCGACAAGGGCGGGGTCGGGAAGTCGTTTTTTTGCGTGCGGCTGATCGAATGGCTGCGCGAGGTCCACAGGTCGTTCATCGCGTTCGATCCGGACTACAACAACAGCACGCTCACCAGGTTTTATCCCGAGGCGCAGTTCCTGAACATCGGCCACAGCGAGAACCTCGACCTCATCGTCGAAGCGCTCGATTCCACGGACGTGGTCCTGGTGGACGGCGTCGGTGCCCAGCAGAGGATCTTCATGGATTGGATGGAGGAAACGGACCTGCTGAAAGTGAAGGCCAGCCTCGGGCTGTCCGTGACGCTGGTCCTGATCATCGAGGAGGACAAGGACACGGTCTTCCAGGCGGGCGAGGTCGCGCGGCGAGTCGGCAACCAGGCCGAGTGGCTGGTCGTGAAAAATTACAAGCAGAGCCAGTCGCTGAGGATTTACCAGAACAGCCGGGCCAGGGAGGACCTGCTGCGCATCGGCGCGAAAGAAATCGACCTGCAGAAACTTTCCGAGCACCTGACGACGATCCTGCAGCTCAACTCCTGGACGATCCCCCAGGCGCTCGCCTCCAACACGCTGAACCTTCTCGACCGCCAGCGTCTTGTGGAATACAGTCGCGAGCTGAACAACCAACTGTTCGACGTCCAATCCATCCTTCTTCCATGAACGACAATCCCGAGATCCGCGCCAGAGTCCTCGAGTGGCAGCGCCGCCACAACATCCAAGACAACGATCCCGCGCTGGCGCTGATCGACCTTCTGGACATTTATTACCGCCAGCCGGTGGTGGTCCAGGCACCCGCCGCGGACGGGCGCCCGGCCCAGCCGCTCATCAGCCCCGAGGCTCTTTCCGAGGCCGTCCGCTCGACCCTCCAGCCATCGATCGACCGGCTGGTCTCGCAGGTGCAGGAGATTCCCAGGGGAGTCGGGCAGGCAGCACCGCCCAACACCGAGGCCCTCGCCAATTCGGTCCGGCAGGCGGTCCAGCCCGAACTGGAAAAGGTGCTGGCCAAACTCCGGGAAGCCCCGGTCGCGACAGCCCCGCCGATCAGCGCGGATGTCCTCTCCGACGCGATCCGGATCTCCCTGCTCCCCTCGCTCGACCGGATCACGATCCAGTTTCAGGAACTGCAGAAGAAGCTCGAGGTCACCGACGTCGAGGAGACGCTGAAAAAGATCGAGGCCTACCACGAGAACATCGACTACTGCACGAAGAAGCTCGATGTCGTGAAAAAGGAATCCGAGGCGCTGATCGTGAAGCTGGAAAAAGCCAGCGCGGAGATCAAGCCGATCACGCGCGGGGCCGTGCTCATGCTGATACTTGTGGCCGGTGTCATTGGCTTTGTGCTGGCGGTCATTATTTATCGTTTTTGAAGAAGAATTTCCAGAGCCTTCCGGACCGCTCCGCCAAGGGAGCGGGGTTCTGCTCCCCGCCATGAATCTCCCTCCGCCCCTCCGACGCTTTCTGGACGAGGCCCGCCTGCGCGGCTGGTTCACGGTGGGGCTCTCCGTGCTTTTCCTTTTGGTGATGATGTCCATCGCCTCGAGCATCACCACGAGAACCCAGATCTCGGTCGCCTTTGTGGCGATGGCCGCGTTCCTCACGCTGCGCTATTTCAACGAGCAGGAAACCGTCCGCGTGGTGTTCCTGATTCTGGCGGCGTTCCTCTCGGTGGACTACTTTTACTGGCGGACGTTCACGACGCTGACCTACCACGATCCCGTCAGCTTCGTCTTCGCGATGCTGCTCTATTTCGCGGAGCTCTACGGGTTCATCGTCTATCTCCTGAGCATTTTTGTGAATGTGGATCCGCTGGAACGGAAGCCGCTTCCGCTGCCCAAGGACGAGGAGCTCCTGCCCACGGTGGACGTCCTGATCCCCAGCTACAACGAGGAGCCGGACCTTCTCGAGGTCACCGTGCTTTCCGCGCTCGAGATGGAGTATCCCAAGAGCAAGCTCAAGGTGTATCTCCTGGACGATGGAGGCACCGACCAGCGCTGCCAGTCCGAGGATCCCGAATTCGCTTCCGCGGCAAAGCACCGGCGGCTGGAGCTGCAGTCGCTCTGCAACCGCTGGGGCGCCCACTACATCACCCGCGAGAAGAACCTCGGCTCCAAGGCCGGAAACATCAACAACGGCCTGCAGTTCAGCGACGGCGAACTGGTGGTGATCTTCGACGCCGACCATGCGCCGACGAGCGACTTCCTGCAGAACACGGTCGGCTGGTTCCGGCACGACCCCAAGCTCTTCCTCGTCCAGACCCCGCACTTCTTCGTCAACCCCGACCCGATCGAAAAAAACCTTCAGACATTTTCCACGATGCCGGGGGAGAATGAAATGTTCTACAAAGTCATCCAGAAGGGCCTGGACTACTGGAATTCCGCCTTCTTCTGCGGGTCGGCGGCGGTCCTCCGCCGGAAATGCCTCATGGAAACCGGAGGCATCGCGGGGGATACGATCACCGAGGATGCGGAGACCGCGCTGGCGCTGCACGCGCGCGGCTACAGCAGCGCCTACATCGGCATCCCCATGATCTCCGGGCTTTCCCCGGAGACGCTCACCAGCTTCATCGGGCAGCGGATCCGTTGGGCGCAGGGGATGGTGCAGATCTTCCTGCTGAAAAACCCGCTCCTGATCCCCGGCCTGAGCCTGCCGCAGCGGCTCTGCTATTTCAGCAGTTGTTTTTTCTGGTTCTTCGCCTACGCGCGGGTCGTGTTCATGCTCGCGCCGCTGTGCTTCCTGATTTTCGGGCTGAAGATTTACGACGCCAACTTCGTGGATTTCGCGGCCTTTGCGGCGCCTCACCTGATCGCGGTGTTCATGGTTTCCGATTTCTTGTTCGGGAAAGTTCGCTGGTCGTTTGTGTCCGAGCTCTACGAGCTGATCCAGTCGGTTTACACGCTGCCGGCCATCCTGAAGGTCTTCCTCAACCCCCGCGCCCCCACATTCAAAGTGACGGCCAAGGGCGAGACGCTCGGGGAGGATTATATCAGCCCGCTGGCGCGGCCGTTTTACTTCTTCCTGATCTTCAATTCCGTCGCCCTGGTCTTCGGTGCGGCGCGGCTTGTTGTTTCCCCGGCCGAGAGCTTTCCGACCGCCATCACGATGCTCTGGGCGACATTCAACGTATTTATCCTGCTGGCGGCGATGGGGACGCTGTTCGAGCGCCGGCAGAGGCGGGCTACGCCGCGGATGCCGGTCGCGATGGCCGCCCGCGTCAAGCTGGGGAAAAAGTTTTATACGGCGGAGATCCGCGACCTCTCGATCAACGGGTGCGGGCTGGGTCTGGACCCGGCCTACGAATCCCTGTTTGTGGAGGGTTCGGAACTCGAACTGACGATTCCGGGGGATCCGAAATTTTTCGACACCCCGATCCACATCGTGATCCGGAACGCGAGGCGCGAGCCGGGGTCGCTATTTGTCGGCGGGCAGTTCGAGCACACCTCGCTCGAGGAGATGAAGCTCAAGGTCCTCCTGGTCAACGGCAACAGCCAGCGCTGGGTGGATTTCCAGACCACGCGCGAACGCCGGATCGGGGTGGTGCGCAGCGCGGTCTTCCTGCTGACGATCGGCGTTCGGTATTCCCTGCAACATTTCGGCCACGTCATGCTTGTCGCGCACAGCAAGCGCATCGGAAAATCCTTTAAAACCTCGACACAATCCGTTTGAAACACACCATGCACATGACAACACATCCCACTCGAAAGCTTCGGCTCCGGGCCAGGCAGATTTACTTGGTATTGCTGCTGGCCGGTCTGGTCCCGGCGTCCGCGCAGCAGGCGCGCGTGCCCGTGATCCCGGTCGCGTCGCCTTCCGTCCCGACCGGGGCGGCAGTGCCGTTGACCCCGGTCTCGCTGGCCACCGCCATCACGCCGGGGAGCGCCCAGGCGGAGCCTGTGAAGGACAGGATCCAATCGTTCCGTCTTCCCCTGCGGAGACTGATCCCGCTGGACTCGCCGATCCTGCTCCGCAACGCGAGCAGCATCTACACGGTTTTCGTGCCGCAGAGCGCGCGCTTCCAGGCCAAGAGCTACGGGCTGCGGCTCAAGTTCACCAACTCGATCGCCCTGCTGAGCGAGCGGTCGGTGTTGCGCGTGGTGATGAACGACGTGATCGTCGCCCAGTTTTACCTCGACCGTGCGAAGCCGATGAACGACGTGGACATCGAGGTCCCGCTGAACCTTGTGCAGACCGGGTTCAACCGCCTCCAGTTCATCGTGGCGCAGCACTACACCTACAAGTGCGAAGACCCCTCGGCCCCGGAACTTTACACGGAGATCAACCCGGACCAGTCGTATCTCACCACCACGGGAGAATGGAAACCGGTCACCGAACGGCTCTCGTTCCTCCGCTGGTGGATCGACGAAAAGCTCTGGGTTCCCTACCAGTTCAACATCTGCATGCCCTCCTCGGGATCGATGACCGACGAGCATCTTTCCCTCGGGGCGATCGTGACCCAGGGCGTCGCCCTTGCGGTCAACAACCAGCCGTTCCGGGTTTCCACGGCCACGGCCCTGCGTCCCGGCATGGACAACATCGTCGTCGGCAGCATGAACGAGCTGGCCCCCTTTCTCACGGCCACCGAGGTGGGGACGATCAACGGGAGTTTTCTGGCTATCAAGACTCTTCCCGGCGATGCGGCCCACTGCATGATCATCGTCAGCGGGCGGAGCGCGCAGGAGGTGAAACAAACCGCGCTGGCCCTCGGCATGGTCAATTTCCCGTTGCCCGACTCCAAATACGCCATCGTGGACCAGATGACGATGCCGGAGAATGCTTACGTGCGCAACGCCCCGCTCCGGCTTCCGGGGCTCTACAGCTTCCGCCAGCTCGGCTTCAAAACCACCACGCTCAAAGGCTGGAACACAGGAACCTACTCGCTGAAGCTCTACATGCCGGGCGACGTTTCGCACGAGGACCAGAGCAACGCCGAACTGCGGCTGCATTTCGTCTATGGGGCGGCGTTCCGGAGGGATTCCGCTTTCAATATTTTTATCAACAACCAGTTCCAGACCACCATCCGGCTGAAGGATATCGAGGGGTCGATGCACTCCGACCACCGGCTCTACCTGCCGATGCAGGCATTTCAACCGGGGCTCAACGAGCTCGTGCTCGCGCCAAAGATGGTCCCGCTGGTCTCGAACCAGTGCGAGATCCTGCAGGATGAAAACCTCCAGTTCACGCTCTACGATGATTCCGACTTCGTGTTTCCGAAGGCTTTGAGAAAAGCGCGGCTCCCGAACCTCGGGCTTTTTTCGCAAACCGCCTACCCCTACTCCGCTCCGCCTGACGGGATCGAAACCGCGGTCTTCGTCGGCGGCCGCGCTCCCGAAACCGCCTGCGCCGCATGGACGCTCATGGGCAAGATGGCCCAGATCTCCGGAGCCCTCCTCTCGAATACCGAGATCTCCTCGAAGCTCCCGCGCAGCAGAAAGAGCCTCCTCGTGGTCGGACCGCGCGATGAAATCCCCCAGGAAATCCTGGCCAAGGCCCCCGTGTCGCCTCTCCAGGTCGGAAAAATGCGCTACATCGTGAGCACGAGCCCGAAACCGGAAAAATATGCCACCTCGCCGATCGAGGAGTTTTTGATGAAAGTCCACGGCCAGTCCGGAGAGAAGAACGAGCCTTGGCCGCCATCGACGGCGAACCTGAACATGACCGCCGATCTGATCGACGACATCGTTGCCGAGCAGTTCGAGTCGCCGTTCCACACCGGCTACCCGGTCACCGTCGTGACGGCGTGGGATGCGGACAACCTTCTGGCCGGGATGAACATGCTGCAGGAACGGGAATTCTGGGACGGGCTCGCCGGCGACTTGGCCGTCTGGAGCACGCGTCCGAACTCGCTCGCCGTGGCGAAAGTCGGGAATGACTTCATCTACAAAGCCACCAATCTGGTCACGAGGGTCTCGAGCCGTTTCGACCAGCAGCCATGGTTCTTCGCGGTGATCGTCATCGTTCTGATCGTCCTGCTCGCCCTGGGTGTCCGTGCGGCGCTGCGCAAGCGTGAGCATCCGGAGTAATGGAGAAAAAAGGAAGAAACCGGATCGCGGGATTCGCCCTGGCGACCCTGGCTCTTCTCGGCCTTTATTTGTGGGTGGTGGTCTCCGATCCCTGGCGTCTGCCGCCCCGCGACTGGGCCCTTTTCAAGAAGAAATTCATCTCGCCGGCGGGGCGGGTGATTGACGACGGGAACGGGGATATCACGCACAGCGAGGGCCAGGGATACGGCATGCTGATTGCCGAGGCCTACGGAGACAGGCCCACATTCGACAGGGTCTGGAAGTGGACGAAGAAAAACCTCCAGACCCGCAAAGGCGACAAATTGTTGTCTTGGATTTGGAAGCCGTCACAGGAAGGCGGCGGAAGCGTCGCGGATGCCAACAATGCCAGCGATGCGGAGATCCTTGTCGCCTGGGCGCTCATCCGGGCTTCGAAGCGCTGGGGAGTTTACGCCTACCAGCAGGCGGCAGCGGAAATTCTGGTGGACTTGCGCCGGATGACCGTCAAGGACACCCCCCAAGGGCTGGTCCTCCTGCCGGGATCCGATGGCTTCCTCAAGGACAACGGAATGGTTCTCAACCCGTCCTACTTTATTTTCCCCGCCTTTGGAACCTTTGCCAATTCGTTTCCGGGCAGCGGATGGGATGCCGTCTCGAAAACCGGGCTCAAAATGGCGGACGAAGCGCGCTTCGGCCGGTGGGCGTTGACGCCGGACTGGGTGCTGCTGTCCGGAGAGGCCTTCAGCATGCCGTCTTCATCCCCCCCGGACTTCGGATACAATGCGATACGTGTCCCGTTGCATCTGGCGTGGGAGAACCCGAAATCCCCGCTTTTGAAACCCTACGCAAATTTCTGGAAACAATTCCTGGATTTGGCCAAGATCCCCGCCACCGTGAATTTGGAGACAAATGCTTTTGGCGCGGACCCGGCACTTCCGGGCATGCAAGCAATTGCACGTTTTATCCTAGCCTGCGAATCTGGAACCCGCTTTACTGTGCGCGATATTCCTCCAGTCATGCCCGATGAACCATATTATTCCGCGAGCCTCAAGCTGCTGACGAAGCTGGCTGTGCGGGAATCCTTGGGAGGAAAACGGTGAATCTCAAAGGAGGCTGCTCCATTTTTGTCGCGGGCCTCTGCGGCCTTCTTCCCTTGAGGTCCCAAGACGTGATGTCCTCGGAGCAACCGGAGTCGATCGCCCTGCCCTCGGACGTGGAATCGAAGCCGTCGCCCACGCCGTCCCTGTTCACCCCGGTGGTCCCCGGAATGTCCAGGCCGTCTGGCGCCGCGACCCCGCGGTCGCCGGTTTTTCTTCCGCCGGACATCCCGCCTCCCGCCATCCAGGCCACGCCGACGACAACCGATGTGATTCCCTCGGACGCCACGCTGCTGGCTCAGCCGACACCGACCCCATTTCAGCCGGCAACGCAGGTCCCCAATAAAAAGACCCCGCCGCGGCCCGTGACCGTCGTGACCTCGGAACCGCAGCAACCGGCCGTCAGCCAGGCGCAGATCAGCACATGGGTCGCCCAGGCGACCGAGAAGCAGGATCCGAATCTGGCGCTGAAAGCCGGATGGGCGTATTTCAACCGCGGGGAATTTTCCTCCGCCGGAATGTGGTTCAACCAGGCGCTCGAATGGAACCCGGGCCTGGGCGAGGCCGCCTACGGGCTGGCTTTTTCGAAATTCCGCGAGGGCGACCTCAGCAGCGCGGAGGCGATCGTCAATTTCCGCGGGGACAGCTACCCGAAAATGCGCGTGCTCAAAGGCGACATCGCGTCCCGCCGGGCCGTGGAAGCCTACGAGGCGAAAAACTACGCGCGCAGCCGCGACCTCATGCTGGCGGCGGCGCAGGCCCGCCCGCTCAGCCGCAACGAGCAGACGGTCCTCGCATGGGATTATTATTACACCAAGGATTACGCGAAAGCCTCGGAGCTCTTCGAAAAACTTTATCGCTCGTCGCCGAGCGAAAACACCGCCCAGGGTCTCTATGCCTCGCTCGCGAAATCGGGAAATTACGAAAAGGTAGACACGATCGGGGAGACCGTCAAAGGCCCGCTCAAAAAAATGTATGGCACCTCGGAAGCCAAACGGTATTTCAAAGCCGACCTCTTCGTGGCGGCGGCGGGTGCCGGCGGCGACAAGGTTTATCGCGTGCTCGAAAACTACACGTGCCCCAGCGTCGCGGGCGGCTTCATCTTCTCGAGCAAGTCGGGCACCTCCGGCGAGGGCAAGCTGGACATGGGCGCCGTCCCGGTCATCTCCGGCCGCATCTACCCGTCGAACAAGACGATGCTGACCGCACAGATTTCCCGCATCACCCTGAACTCCGGCACCCTCGACAACGGCGCCCTCGTGGGCCAGTATCCCAAGACATATCAGCCTTACATCAAATCCCCCGTCACCTCCTATAGCAACCTCTACGACTTCTCGGTCCACTTCGAATACCAGGACTGGGTGACGTGGTATGCCACGTTCGGGATCACGCCGTCGGGCGGGCCGCTCAACGCGAAGCCGGTGGGAAATCTCGGGATGATCTACCGCGACGAAAAGGGCTACGTCCAGGCAGAACTCTATGCCAAGGCGGTCAAGGAGAGCATCCTCTCCTACGTCGGCATGACCGATCCTTACACCGGAAAAAACTGGGGCGCGGTCACCGAGGACGGTGGCCGGGTTTCGGTCTTCCGTTCGATCGCGCCGAAGTGGACGATTTATCTGAATGGAAGTTACGGGACGCTCGACGGGACCAACGTCAAGAACAACACCCACATCTCGGGCACCGCCGCGCTCGCGTATGAGTTCACCGCGAAAAACTTCGAATACATCACCCTCGGCGTCGCGGCTTCCTACGAAAGCTACGACAACAACCAAAACCATTTCACCTACGGGAACGGCGGTTACTTCAGCCCCGAATCCCTTGGACAGGTCCTCCTCCAGGGCCAGTTCCTGACTTCCGAGGGCCGGAAATGGATCGCCGCCGGAACGCTCGGGCTCGGCGTCCAGAACAACACCCAGGCAGCCAGCCCGTATTTCCCGCTCAAGCCGGATGGCCGGACCTATCCGTCCGAGACCTCCAGCACGGTCATCGGGCTGATCGCCGCGCAGGGAGCCTACATGCTCTCGCCGCAATGGCTGGTTGGCGGACAGCTCGGCTATGCGGTCACGGCGGATTACAACGAGGGCTCGATCGGGCTCTTTGTGCGCTACTTCTTCGAGCCCCGGAACGGCCTCCTGCGCACCGACCTCGGCCTCGACCGGCCTTGAGGACTTCTACAAACGCGGCACCTTTCCGGCTTCCGGGAATTCGTCAGGGTGACCAAGGATAGGAATTCCCGCCACTCCCTCATAACGGGCACTACCTGTTTCCACTGTAATCGGCCACCCGGTCATACCAGACGGTCAGCGACCGCGAGTCGGAATCGGTGCCGGCTGTTCCTGCGGGTTTTGAGTAATCAAATGTTGCAAATTGCGCGACGTGTCCGTCCACGAACAGAATATTCGACTTGCCGCCGTGCATCTTCGACATGGTCCCGGTAAACGCGGGATTCTGGGTATAATCATCTTTGTCGGCGTCCGTGGAAGAGAATGCGTTGCTTGCAATGTCCCCGGCCAGGATGTGCTTGCTTGGGTATTGGATGCGTGCCAGACGGAGCCCGGCAAAGCCGTTCGTTTGCGGTGGCTCATGCGAATAATCATAGTATGCGGCGTGGCTTCCGTTGAAATAGCCGTAGCTTTTGCTGCTCGGGTAAAGCTTGCTGGTGGTCGGGCACTGAAAAATCCTCGTGTCCTGTCCGCCCTTTGTCGGGAGATAATTCTCGATCTGCTGGGTCCAGCCATACTGGCCTGTTGTTGGATCGGTTTGGTTGTATGGGATGACACCGCCGGACACGGGAAAGACCCCGCTGTTATCTCCCGCAAAAATCGTCAGCGCGGCCCCGATCTGCCTGAGATTGCTGCTGCATTTCACGCCGTTGGCTTTGTCCTGGATTTTTTGGAAGGCGGGAAAGAGAAGCAAGGCCAAAATCGAGATGATCGCCATAACGACAAGAAGCTCGATCAGGGTGAAACCCATTTTTGCCATGCTATCACAGCCTAGCCACCGCTTGGGATGACGGTCAATCCCGAACTCCAGAATCGCGGCGGAGGAAATGATTCCCGTGCGCGTTTTCGATTCGCAACTGCGCGCGGCCGGTTCATACTCGCAGGATGGATAAGGAATTCCCCAAAGGCCATCTGGAGTCGCTCTGGGCACCGTGGCGGGTCGAGTATTTCCAAGCCGAACACCGCGCCGGCCGGGACTTCCTCACCGAGGCCGCGCAGACGGATGACGATGCCGCTCATCTCGTCGTCACGAGAAGGAAATCCACCTTCCTCATCATGAACAAATATCCCTACTCCGCCGGGCATTTGATGGCTGTCCCCTACCGGAAAATCCACCGGATGGAGGACCTCGCCGAGGGGGAAATCCTCGAGCTGTGGGAGCTGGCTGTCCACGCGCAAAAACTGCTGGAGCAGGCGGTGAAAGCGCAGGGCTTCAACATCGGCTGGAACCTGGGGAAAGCTTCCGGCGCGGGCGTGCAGGACCATCTCCACATCCACATCGTCCCCCGCTGGGTCGGCGACTCGAATTTCATCGCCGTGATCGGCGGCACCCGGGTCATCCCGGAGGGCCTCCGGCCGCTCTACGATCGCCTGCTGAAAATCCAAAGCGCACTCCCATGACATTCTCGTCACGCGGGCGGGCGCTGGCGGGCGGAAGCGGCATCGGGCGACTGATGGACGATCTCGGCCACGCGCTGGCCGCCTCGGGCTCTTCGCCCCACATGCTCGGCGGCGGCAACCCGGCCCATATCCCGGCCATGGAGGAAGTCTGGCTCCGCCGCATGCGGGAGATCACCGGCGACCCGGCAACGCTGCGCCGCACGCTTGCAATCTACGATCCGCCACGCGGAAACCCGGACTGCATCCGGTGGCTCGCGGATCTCCTCCGAACCGAATACGGCTGGCCCGTCGGACCGGAAAATATTGCCGTCACCCCCGGCGGGCAGACCGCGTTCTTCTTTCTTTTCAATCTGTTCGGCGGAAAACGCGACGACGGTTCGCCGGGGAAAATCCTTTTCCCGCTCATGCCAGAATACATCGGCTACGCGAACCAGGCGCTCGAACCCGACGTGTTCGAGTCCCGCCGGCCGCTGGTCGAAAGGACCGGCGCTCACGCGTTCAAATACCACATCGATTTCGAAAACCTCGACCCGGGGCCGGAGACCGGCGGGATCTGCGTTTCGCGGCCCACGAATCCGAGCGGAAACCTGATCTCGGATCACGAGCTCGGCCGCCTCGCCGCGTTGGCCTCATCGAAGAGCATCCCCCTCATCATCGACAACGCCTACGGCTGGCCGTTCCCCGGCATCGTCTTCGGCGAGGCGGCACCGCTTTGGACGGACAGCACCGTCCACGTCATGAGCCTCTCGAAATTCGGCCTTCCCGGCACGCGGACCGCGTTCGTGATCGGTCCACCGGAAATCGCCTCGGCGGTTTCCTCGATGATGGCCGTCACCGGGCTCGCGACCGGAAACTTCGGCCAGGCGATCGCCGGGCCGCTCCTCATGAGCCGGCAGGCTGCCTGCCTGAGCCGGGAGGTGATCCGTCCGTTCTACCTGCAAAAACGCGATGCCGCGCTCGCGGCTGTCGAGGAGTTCTTCCCGCGCGACGTGCCCTACGCGCTCCACCAGTGCGAGGGGGCCATGTTCCTCTGGGTCTGGATCGAAAATTCCCGCCGGTCCTCCCGCGCCCTCTACGAAAGCCTCAAAAACCGCGGCGTCCTCGTCGTCCCAGGCGATTGCTTTTTCTTCGGGCTGCCCGAGGACGGCTGGCAGCACCGCCACGAATGCCTCAGGGTTTCCTTCGCCATGCCGGACGCCGAAGTCCGCGCCGGCCTCCGGATCATCGCGGATGAAATCGCCCGCTTGGATATGTGAACTGGTGGGCCTTTCGTGTCCAGAGAGATGGTATGAGTTCCTTCTCTGAACCCACGCGCCGCGCTACCAGCCGCGGTTTTCGATGGCGTCGAGGTGGGCGGTGATCGGGTCGGTCCGCTTCGGGGCTTCGGGCGGGTTGGTGACCTCCAGGAAGTTTTCGCTCAGGGTGTCGAGCTGGGTGGCCTCGAACCAGTTCAAATAGTCGTCCACCTTGCCGGTGCGCTGGAGGAGCAGGTCCAGGATTTTCCCGGTTTCCACGATCTGCTTGCCCACGTTTTTTTTCGGTTTCGAGGCGAGGGCGGTCGTGATCTTGCGGTATTCCGCGATCACGGGTTTGAGCAAGGGGTGGGCGCGGAATTCCAGGGACATGAACTCCGCGGATTTCTGCCGCATCAAATACGGCCCGCCCTCGCTTCTGGCCAGCGGAGGGAAAGCCGCTGCCCCGGCCGCCGTTCCCAGCGCCGGCTTCTTCGGGTCGACCGGGGCGGAAACGTCCAGCAGTTCCTTCAACGCCCGCACGGTTTCGCCGATGGAATACGGTTCGATGCCTTTCGAGGCGGAGTTCCGCGCGATCGAGAGGGTCCAGAGTTTTCCGAGGCGGGACGGGTTGTTTTCCAGCGACGGGTAGGCGGCGAGGAGGGTCTTCAGGTCGGCGTCGTTGTCAGCCAGCGAATCGAGAAACGCCGCCAGCCCTTTCGGGCCCTCGGGGAGCTGCTGCAGGGTCTTGAGCAGAGCGAGGGCCTGCGTCCGGTAAAGCGTCAGCGACGTCGCCTCCATCAGCTCGGGCTTCGCTTTGAGAAACTCCTCGAGCCTGGGAGGATGGTCGCTCTTGAGCAATGTGGCATAGACGCCTTCGGGGGTCCCATTTTCCTTGATCCGCTTGTCCTCGACGAGGCCTTCCAGCAGCCACACCGGCGGGGAATGGAATGGCTTCCCGGTCTTCGGCGGGTGGTTTCTGTAAATCCAGCCGAGGCCGAGCGCGCGGTAAATCTCCATTTCCAGGGCCATGCTGCGGAAGACGGACGCATCGTAAATGTCGGTCTGCACCTTCATTTCCCCCCCGTCTCCTTCAAACATCCTGGTGAGCGCGTTCGCGTTGCCGCGCGGCTTCGCGCTCCCGATCAGGTCCTGGATGATGATCGTGTGGTTCACCGCCCCGTCTCCGCCGGTTTTTTGCAGCCACTGGGACCGGGCCTCGTCGGCCCGCTGCGCGAGGGTGGTGCGCCGCGTGGCGTCCTTCGAGTAAATCACAAACTGCCCGGAGGCGCTCGTCGTCTTTCCGGCGAGCGTGTTCTCGCCGGCACCCCAGGCCTCCGGGAGCAACGCCAGAAAGCAGAGGCCGGTCAGGGATTTTTTCCAGTGCCCGGCCATTGAAAGGTGGCGGTGTCGGGAGTGATGGCCACGGATTTTGCCTTCTTGAGGAGTTCCAGCGGTTGGAAAAGACCGGCGATGGTCGGCTCGAACAGCCGGAGAAACGCCGGCATCAGCGCGGGATGGACCGGCATGCGCCCGATGGATCCCCCGACGGTCCTGACCCTCAATCCGGACCCGGTGCTCTCCGGTTCGAGAGCCAGCACGAAGTAGAGGTGGGCCCCGACAAATTTCTGGTCGATGCAGAGAGCGAAGTTCCCTTTGCTGAGCTTGACGAAAGCCCTTTGAAACCGCGCGCTCAGATCCGACACCCCGGCGGCGGCCGGTTTCATTTCAACCGTGGACTCGAGAAACTGGTTGATCGCCTTGCTGTTGACGGTCCAGCTGATCGGCTTGGGGGACTCGCCCAACTCCTTGAGGGTAGAAAAGGTTTCATGGGCGGCCGATGTGTCCACCCCGACAACCTCCGGGATATTGTCCGGCTCGCGGACCATCTGGATCACGCAGGCCAGCGTGGCCGAAATCACCGCCAGCCAGAAAAGACTGGAAACCAGAAAACCGGTCACCCCGCGCTCGGCCGGCACCGGCCGGGAAGACTGCCTGGATCTCCTGTTCGGTCTTTTATACGGGACTCCGGGCAGCGGGGGGGCGGCAAGGCCGGCACCGGTTCCGGCGGCCTGCTTGCCCGCCGTGGCGGCCGGAGATGCCGGAGCCGACGCGCCCGCCTCGGGCAGGCGCACCCCGCAGTTGCCGCAGAAAATGCGCGTGTCGTCGTTGTCCGTCCCGCAATGTTGGCAGGCGCGCATGCGTCAGTTCGCCTTGGAAGGTTTCGCTTCCTTTTTCGGCTTGGTCTCCGGTTTGGTCTCCGTCTTCGTCTCCGGTTTTATTTCGGGTTTGGCAGAGTCTCCGGATTCTTTTTTCGCGGCCTGCTTGTAGCCCTCGCTGCGGTAGTCGGTGATGTAGAACCCGCTGCCTTTGAAAATCAGCCCCGCGCCGGTTCCCAGGAGCCGGCGGACTTTGCCTTTCCCCCACTTCTTCATTTTGCACCGGGCCTGCGGGCAGGTTTTCAGAGCGTCATCTTTCATGGACTGAAATAACTCGAACGTCTTCCGGCACTTTTCGCACTCGTATTCGTATGTTGGCATGCTGAGGGAGCAGGTTCTAGCAGGTCTCCTCCCGGTTCGCAAGTGGCGGGTCGAAAGCTGCGCAAGCCCAGAAGCGCGTGACCGCGCCAGAGGGGAGGAGCCGTGGGTGGGCGCGGGTTGCGATCCTGCACGGGCTGAGCCCGGGGGCATGAAAATCCGGACTCGCCCAAATCGCCAGGGAATGGTAAGAGGCTGCCACCATGTTGGAACTTGTGCAAAAAGGCGGCCCCCTCGTGTGGCTGATCCTCCTCTGTAGTATCACGGCCTTGGGGGTGTTTTCCGAGCGCCTCCTCTCGCTCCACCGCTCCTCGATCAATACCGGGGATTTCTTCAGGGGACTCGCGAACCTGCTTCGCCGCGGCAATTATGCCGAGGCCCTGCAGGAATGCGCGGGCTCGCCAGGGCCGGTGCCGCGCGTCCTTCACGCCGTGATCCTGAAGCACGGGTCGCCGCGCGCGGAACTCCGCGAGATCGCCCAGGAGGCCGGGCAACTCGAGATCCCCCGCCTCGAGCGCAACCTGGCCCTTCTGGGAACCATCGCGTATGCCACCCCGCTCATCGGGCTGCTCGGAACCATCCTCGGGCTCCTCAACGCCTTCCAGCAAATCTCCGCCCACGGAGGGTATGCCACGGCCTCGGAGATCGCGGGGGGCGTCTACGAAAGCCTCCTCACCTCGGCGGCGGCTCTCACCGTGGCCATTCCCGCCTTTGTCGCGCACAGCTACCTTTCCGCGCGGGTGAATGCCGCCCTTCACGACATCGAGCGCGCCGCGATTGAAACGATCGAAATCCTCTGCGGGCCAAAAGACCCGCCCCCCGCGGCGTGAAGCTGGTTCGCACAGCGGGGCCCCATCCGGCCCTCATCTTCGTGGCGCCCGCGCTCGACGTGGTGCTCATCCTGCTTTTCTTTTTGGTTCTGAGCACTTCGTTTCTCTTGCAGCCAGGCGTGGCGGTGTCCGTTCCCGACTCCCCGTTTCTGCTTGCCCCGCAGCGTGACCCCCAGGTGGTGAGCGTCACCGCGGCGCCCACGTCCGCGGTGTATTTCGAAAACCGGCAGGTCTCGTTTGAAACTCTGCGGAGCAGGCTGGAGGCCCAGCGCGGGCGCAAGCGGACCATCGTCATCAAGGCCGACCGTCTCGCGCCTTTCGACCTGATCGCGCACGTGATGACCGTCGCTTTGGAGCTCGGGTATCCGACGGTTGTCGCCACCTCGGAAAGCCCGCGATGAAAGACTCCCTGATTTTCGAGTGGCCGGGGCGGCACCACCTCCATCTCCTGCTGCCCGCGGCCATCGTGCTCGCCGCCATTCTTCACGCCGGCCTATTCTTTGCGTTCTCCATCATTTACCCGCGCCCCCAGAATGCCGGCCCCGATCCGGCACAGATCTGCTTTGTCCCCCCCGGCACCGCGGACGCGGCGCGCCTCGAGGGGTTGCTGCGGTCCTCCGACCCCGCGGTTTTCGCGCCCGGACGCGGGCTTGACCTTCCCGAGCCTTTTCCTCCGGTCGCCTACGTTCCCCGTTATGCTTCCGACAAGCCGACGCTGGATCCGCTGCCGCGCCTGAAAAAACCCGACCTTCCACGCCGGGCGTTTTCCGGCCCGGTCCTTGTCGTGCAGGAGAATCCGAAATCCTCCGCGGCTTCGCCGGCGCCCGCCCCGACCCGGTTGGTCGCGACCGGCGCGCTGGCCGCGCGAATCCCCGCTCTGCCGGAAGGAACGGTTTTCCCCGTCCCCCGGGGATTTGATCCGGAGCCGGCGGTTTTCCTTGTTGATCTGCAAGAAGGCGGGCGGGCAGCCCATGTTTTCCTCCAGCACAGCTCCGGGAATCTGCTGTTGGATCTCAAGGCCTCAAGCCTCCTCCGGAAACTGGCATTTGTCCCGGATCCCGCAGGCGATTCGTGGGGGTTCGTGACTTTCCAATGGGGAACCGACGTGCATCCCATCGAGCCGCAATGATCCCCATCGAACTGCCGTGGCTCGTTTTTGTCTGCCTCCTGGTTTTTCTCGCCGGGATATTTTTTGTCTGGATCGGCTATGAAATCGCGCGCCGCCAGAGGGCGAACCGCGCGCTCCGGAACCGCCTGCGCTGCAGGGTCTGCAGCATGGAATTCGCCGATGACTCCCGCGATTCCCTCGCGGTCTGCCCGCGGTGCGGAAGCTTGAACGAACGCATCAAACCGGCATTCTTTTAGCAATTGATCCATCCCCCGGAAAAAATTTCATTGCCAAGCCCCCGGACATCCCGCCTAGTAGGCCGATTTCGCAATCGAAACAACGCCAACAAAACAACCATGAGCGAACGAAGAGTAGTCCTGACCGGCATCGGGGTCATCACGCCAATCGGCAACGACCTCCCGACATTCTGGCAATCCCTGCAAGAGGGGCGCAGCGGCATCAGCCGGTACAGCGCCTTTGATGCGACCGATTTCGACTGCAAAATCGCCGGCGAGGTCCGCGGCTTCGAGCCCGCAAAATATTTCAAGAACCCGAAATCCGCAAAGCGCACCGACCGCTTCACGCAGTTTGCCATGGCGGGCGCCAAGATGGCTCTGGAAGACTCCGGCATCGATCTGGATGCGGTGGACCACAACCGCTTCGGCGTGATCATCGGGAGCGGCATCGGCGGGCTGCGCACCATGGAGGAGGAATGCAAGCGTCTTCTGGAACGCGGCCCCTCGCGCGTCTCCCCGTTCACGATCGCGATGATGATTTCGAACATGGCCAGCGGGATCGTGTCGATGGAATACGACCTGCGCGGCCCGAACATGTGTATCGTGACGGCGTGCGCCACCGCCAACAACTCGCTCGGCGAGGCGTGGCGCATTATCAAATTCGGCGATGCGGACATCTTTCTCGCAGGCGGATGCGAGGCCACGATCACCCCTCTCGGGATCGGCGGCTTTACAGCCATGAAAGCGGTGAGCCTGAGAAATGACGATCCGGAAAAGGCCTGCCGCCCGTTCGACCGCGACCGCGACGGCTTTATCATGAGCGAGGGAGCCGGCATCATGGTCCTCGAGGAATACGAGCACGCGAAACGCCGCGGGGCCACGATTTACTGCGAGATCGCCGGCTATGGCTGCACGGCGGACGCCTACCACATGACAGCCCCCATGCCGGAGGGCGACGGGGCGGCGCGCGCGATTAAAGTCGCCATGGGGCATGGAGGAGTCAACCCGGAGGAGATCGACTACATCAACGCCCACGCCACCTCCACCGGCCTCGGCGATATTTGCGAAACCAAGGCGATCAAAACGGCTTTGGGAGACCACGCGAAAAAAGTGATGGTGAGCGCGACGAAGTCGATGACCGGGCACCTGCTCGGCGCGGCTGGCGGCGTCGAGCTCGCGGCCTGTGCCCTCGCGATCAAACACGGCATCGTCCCGCCCACGATCAACCTCGACAACCCGGACCCCGAGTGCGACCTCGACTGCGTGCCCAACGTGGCGCGCGAGGCAAAGCTGAAGACCGTGATCAGCAATTCGTTCGGTTTCGGCGGGCACAATGCCACGCTCTTGATCAAGGCCGTCGCGTAGGACAGCCTCAGGCTGGCAGCGTGGTCAGCAGGATCTGCGCGGCCCCGTTCTGCGGCGTCAATTCCAAGCCCGTTCCGGATGCCGGCGCGACCAGGAACTGGCCTTTCCCGAACGCGGTTCCGCCGCACACGACGGTGCCCTCGGTGACGGCGACCAGCGCGAAGCGACCGGGCGGGCGGACATCGCGCGGAGCGGCCAGCGAAATTTTTTTCACTTCGAAAAACGGGCAACTGGCGACGGCGGTTTCCCGTGGGCCGCAGACCGGCGGCTCGAAATCGTCGAAGTCGATCGAGGCCAGGGATTCCGCGATGTGGAGGGCGCGTGGCTTGCCGTCCAGCCCCACCCGGTTCCAGTCGAAGACGCGGTATGTGGTGTCGCTGTTCTGCTGGACTTCCACGATGACATTTCCCTCGCCGATCGCGTGCAGGCGCCCGCTGGGAATAAAGATGCTTTCCCCGGTCGCGACCGGGATTTCGTGCAGCGCGCGCTCGACCTCGCCGGTGCGCAGCACGCTTTCAAACTCCTCGCGCGTCACCCCTTTTTTCAATCCCGCATAGATCCGCGCCCCCGGGAGGGCGTCGAGAAAATACCAGACCTCCGTCTTGGGTTCCCCGCCCAGAGCGGCGGCCAGGTGCAGCGGGGGATGAACTTGCACCGAGAGCCGCTCGCGCGCGTCCAGAAGCTTGATCAGCAGGGGAAACCGCTCGGAAGGATGCTCGGCGTAAGCCTCGCCGAACAGCTCCGCGCGATGGCCGCTCCACAGCTCGTGGAGCGTCTTCCCGCGGAACGGGCCGGAATGCACGATGCTCTGCGCGTCTTCCCGGTCCACGATTTCCCACAGCTCGCCGATAAGCAGCCCGTTGGGAATCGCCTTCCCCAGCAGCGAGTCGAACCGCCGCCCCCCCCACACCCGCTCCATCGGAATCGGCTCGAAAACAATTGGCTCGCTCATGGCCAAACAGCTTTTTCCGTTCCCGCCCCGCCCGCAATACCAAAAACCGCGCTGGACGCCGGAAAAACCGGGAGGTTCGCGAACGCCCGGGCGGGCGAGGCAGCGGCAGATCGAGCCCGAAGGGGAGAGCTCGGGACCTCCCGAATCGGGGAGGCCCCCTCTGCAAAAATCCTCAAGAAAGGTCTTTACGGTCCCGCCGCCGCCGCAAACATTGGCGGTTCCCATGAGCGACAAACAACAGAGTGCGATCTCCCCGCGGCGGGAGGAGGATTTTCCGGAGTGGTATCAGCAGGTCATCCGCGCGGCGGATCTGGCCGAGAATTCCGAGGTGCGCGGGTGCATGGTCATCAAGCCGTGGGGGTATGCGCTCTGGGAGCGGATGCAGGCGGTCTTGGACCGGATGTTCAAGGAGACCGGGCACAGGAACGCGTATTTCCCGCTCTTCATCCCGCTCAGTTATCTGGAGAAGGAAGCGGCGCATGTCGAGGGATTCGCCAAGGAATGCGCGGTCGTCACACACCACCGGCTCGAGATGAAAGACGGGAAGCTCGTGCCGGCCGGAGAACTGGCCGAACCGCTCGTCGTGCGCCCGACCTCGGAAACGATCATCGGCGCCGCCTACGCTCGCTGGGTGAAATCCTGGCGCGACCTGCCGATCCTGCTCAACCAGTGGGCGAACGTCGTCCGCTGGGAAATGCGCCCGCGCCTGTTTTTGCGGACCGCGGAATTCCTCTGGCAGGAAGGCCACACCGCCCACGAGACGCAGGCGGAGGCGGAAATCGAGACGATGAAAATGCTGCGGGTTTACGAAGCTTTCGCCCGCGACTTCCTCGCGCTGCCCGTGCTCACCGGCGAGAAAAGCGAGGGGGAACGTTTCCCCGGCGCCCTGCGCACGTATTGCATCGAGGCCATGGTCCAGGACCGGAAAGCGATCCAGGCCGGGACATCGCATTTCCTCGGGCAGAATTTCTCGAAGGCATCCGGGATCCAGTTCCAGGGCCGCGACGGGGCCGTCCAGCACGCGTGGACGACAAGCTGGGGAGTGAGCACGCGCCTGATCGGCACATTGATCATGGCGCATTCGGACGACGACGGGCTCGTCATGCCTCCGCGCATCGCCCACACGCATGCGGTCATCATCCCGATCACGCCCAAGGAGGATTCCAAAGCCGCCGTGCTGGAAGCGGCGGAGAACCTCGCGAAAGCGCTTCGTTCCGCCACATTTCATGGAGAGCCGGTGTCCGTCGAAGTGGATACGCGCGACCTCGGCGGCGGCGTCAAAAGCTGGGAGTATATCAAAAAAGGTGTGCCGGTCCGCATCGAGATCGGCCCCCGCGACCTCGCGCAGGGAACTGCGGCTGTCTCGCGCCGGGACCGCCCGCACAAGGAAAAAGAATTCGTCCCGACGGGCGACATCCCGCCGCGCCTTCCCGCGATCCTGGACGAAATCCAATCCGCGCTTCTCGAACGCGCGACCGCATTCCGCGAGGCCAACTTCCGCACGCTGGATTCGAAAGATGAGTTCTACGCGTTCTTCACGCCAGCGAATGCGGCCAAGCCGGAAATCCACGGGGGCTTCGCCCTCGCCCACTGGAACGGCAGCCCGGCCGTCGAAGAGCAGATCAAGAACGACCTCAAGGTCACGATCCGCTGCATTCCGTTCGAAGATTCTCCAGAAGCCGGCATCTGCCCGTTCACCGGGGAACCCAGCAAGCAGCGCGTCGTCTGGGCAAAGTCGTACTAAGGAATGTGGAATTGGGAGCGCACGCATCCTGCGTGCTCATACCATCTCTTGGAAATAAGTGGACTCCTTCGCGGCAAGGGAGAATAGGCGTCCCGCCTGTTTGGGCACTGGCTTCGCAAGCGAGGGCGGGCGTCTTTCACAGGCGGGACGCCTGTGCTCCCTTCT
>Ga0316229_1000091_pt1 | contig 129059 bp, 103 predicted proteins | sample TBH18023metaG_FD_206011 | JGI IMG/M metagenome (GOLD analysis project Ga0316229, IMG submission 206011) | Freshwater microbial communities from Trout Bog Lake, Wisconsin, USA - TBH18023 | ecosystem: Environmental > Aquatic > Freshwater > Lake > Hypolimnion/Profundal zone | place: USA... | reverse complement strand
ATGTCGTAGTCCACCCCGGCGGCGCGGAGGACCGGGCCCGACGCGCTGCCGTTGATCGCGCGCTCGGGGGTCAGCGGGGCGATCCCCTGCAGGCGGGCGAGGAGGATTTCGTTGCCGGTGAGAAGCGCCTCCATCTCGTCGAGAAACGCGGGGAATCCGACCACCAGCTTGCGCGCGGCTTCGAGCCAGCCATCCGGCAGGTCGCAGCGGCACCCGCCGAAGCGCATGTAGTTACACATCATCCGCGCGCCGGTGAGCGCCTCGAAGAGGTCGAGGATTTTTTCGCGCTCGCGGAACGCATACATGAGCGCGGTCCCCCAGGCACCCATGTCGCCGAGGACGAAGCCGAGAAAGGCGGCGTGGTTCTGCAGGCGGGTGAGTTCGGCGGTGATCACGCGGATGTATTCCGCGCGCTCGGCGACCTCGATGCCGGCGAGCTTTTCCACCGCGAGCGCATACGCCCAGTTGTTGGTGAGCGGGCAGATGTAATCGAGCCGGTCGGTGTAGGGCATGGCGGCGAGCCACGAGTTGCCCTCCGCGATTTTTTCGTGATTCCGGTGGAGATAGCCGAAAACAGGCTGGAGTTTGACGACCGTCTCGCCGTCGAGCGTGACGTTCATGCGGAAGACCCCGTGCGTCGAGGGGTGCTGGGGCCCGAGCGAGACGTCGATTGTTTGGGATGGCGCGAGGGAAGGCAGGTAGCTCATGCGGCCTCCGTTCGCGCTTTCACCTTCGCCAGGATCTTGTCGTGCGGGGTCGGTTCGTATTCGAAATCATCCGGTGCCACGTAGTCCTTGCGCATCGGATGGTCGGCAAACTCCTCCCACATCAGGAGGCGGCGCAGGTCGGGATGGCCGTCGAAGCGGACCCCGTAAAGGTCAAAAACCTCGCGCTCCTGAAAATCTGCGCCCTTCCAGACCGGTGTGAGCGAGGGGATGGATACATCTCCGCCCCGGTTGCCCGTCCGCACGCGCAATGTCAGGGGACCGGATTTTTTGGCGATCGAAAACAGATGGTAAACGACTTCCAGGAATCCGGGGATCTCGCGTTCGACGGTTTCCTTCACTTCCGACTCGACCCCCTCGACGGTTTCCTTGTGGACGACTTCCTCCTTGATCTTCCGCGGCAGCCAGTCCACGCCACTCACGTTCGAGCAAAAATCGAAGCCGAGCGAGTCGCGCAGGAATTCCGCGACCGCGCGGGCATCGTCCGCGGCAACCAGAAGCGAGTGCTGCGCGCACGGGCTCGGGTTATTGAGGAGTTCGACCCCTGCGGACGGAATGGCGGCTTTGATGGCTTCGAGAACCCCGGTCATTCCCCGTCCCTCCGTGGCGGATCGGGCTGGAAAACCCCGGGGGTCGATGCGGGTTCGAGGTCGTGGGCACCGTAGGCGGGAACCGGATAATCGGCCGCGTCGCCGGTGTCGGCATGGCGCGCCCGGTGCGGCCCGAACAGCCGCTGGCCCTGGATTTTTTCCTGCAGTTTGATGAGCCCCTCGAGGAGGGCCTCCGGTCGCGGCGGGCATCCCGGGATCGCGACATCCACCGGGATGTAGCGGTCGATCCCCTTGAGAACGTTGTAGCCTTCCTTGAACGGCCCGCCCGAGATCGCGCACGCCCCCATGGCGAGCACGTATTTCGGCTCGGGCATCTGATTGTAGAGCCGAACGACCAGCGGGGCCATCTTCTTGGTCACCGTCCCGGCGATAATCATCAGGTCGGCCTGGCGCGGGGACGGGCGGAACACCTCGGCCCCAAACCTCGCCATGTCGAACCGGGCCGCTGCCGTCGCAATCATCTCGATCGCGCAGCACGCGAGCCCGAACTGCAGCGGCCACAGGGAATTCTTCCGGCCCCAGTTGTAGAGGTCCTCGAACGAGGCCACGAAAATTCCGCGCTTTTGCAAATCCGCTTTGAGTTCTTCGTCCAGCATCGTCAGGTTATAAGTTTGCCTTATATCAAATTCTCGCCGCGACGCAAAAGCTTTCGTTTTGTGACGAGAGTCAAAGATACCCCCTGTCCGGCATCTTCCGGCGGCGAGGGCTCAGTTGGCCTGCCGGACAACAATCCGGATCCCCTCCTGTGCGACGACGGTAATTTTCCGTCCGGATTCGATGAGTCCGCCCTCGGCCACGACATCCATCCGTCGGCCTTGGATGACGGCGGTTCCGGCGGGCCGGAGCGGGGTGACGGCTTCGCCGGTCGCGCCGATCAGCTCGGGAATTTTCAAGGAGTTGCGCGAGAGCAGGGACTTGTTGAGCATCATCTTTTTCCCGAGCGGCGTGTGAGGAAAAAGCCGGAGCCACAGGAAAAATCCGACGATGCTGAGAACGGCGAGGGCCGCGAAGGCGGCGGTCCCCACGAGCGAGCCATAGGTGGAGTAGCAGAGCGCCACGGCACCGATGAGGCACAGCCCACCAAGGGTTCCGAGAACCAGGCCGGGCACAAAAACCTCTGCGGCGATCATCAAGAAGCCGACGAGGACGAGGACGATGATCGCTTCGATCATTGGTCGTCCTTGGGGCCGATGGTGCGCTCGCCCACGATTTGCTCCTGGACCGTCCCGATGAGGTGGAGTGTCGTGTCTGTCGCGCTCTTCGCGGCACGTCCCGCAGTCTTGCTGATGTGGCCGACGATTCCGCCCTCTTTGCTGACCGGGGTGGCTTCGGCGCGTGCTCTGGCGCCGGGATCGGGCTGGAGCGAGCCCACGACGGCACCGTCTTTTGCGGAAATCCGCGCTGTTCCGACCGGCGCCCCCATGCGGTCGTAAAGTTTCACGGTCCAGACCGGCGCGTTGCTTTCCGCATCCGTGCGGAGCGTGTAATCGATCCAGTCGAATCCCAACTGGCTTTTTATGGCTTCCTTCTGGACGATGCGAAAGGCCGCGTCCGCATCGGTGGCGAGCGACCCGGCGTCAAGCGGGGCAAGCCCGGCAATGTCGGCCATCCCACGGAGCGGCGTCCGCTCGGAGGTGATTTTTCCGTCGGCCACCGTGACTTCCCGCACGCCGCCGCGCGCCGCGGGGTCGCTGAAGAGAAACACCCATTCCTTCGGCTGCGGGTCTCCCCGTTCCCCGCGGATTTCAACGACCTTGGCCGTGGCGGCAAACGGCTGGGATTCCATGGCCTTCAGGCCGGAGAGAACCGGACCCGCAGGGGCCGCCCCAACCCCGGCGGCCAGCACAAGCAGGATAAAAAATACACAGCGCGGCATGGCGGCATCATCGGCCATGGGGCGTGGTTCTTCCAGTGCATTTTTTGCCCCCGGCCCAGCCCCGATACCGTTCACTGAACCCGGATCCCGAACCCCAAGCGCTGGAGGGGCTCACGCTTTTCCGGTTGTTGTGTGGGCTTCGAGCGCTTCCCTGGTGATCGCGTGGCGGGCACCGCAGCGCGGGCAGTGGATCCGGATGGATTCCTCGCCCGCGAAGAGCTCGTCCCCCTGTTTCCGGAAGACGGGCCCGAGAAAATCGAGCATGCGCGCCTGCGTGCACCCGCACGCGAACCGGTAGAGGCGCTTTTCGAGGAGGGCGAGTTCGACGTCCGCATCCAAGGTTTCGATGGCGGCGGAGTCGAGCGAAGCGAGCCATGCGAGGTCGCAGTCCGGCTGGGCGGAAACCATCACGAGGTCTTCGTCGCCGTGCCAGAAGAACCGCGCTGGCCGCTGCTCGCTTTTCGCGTAAAATTGTTCCGCGGCCTCGAGGAAGTCGTTTCCTTCGAACTCCGTGACGCTCCGGCGGGGCGGGCGGCCGTCCTCGATCACGTCGGCATAAAAAACCCCTTTCTCGATCTCGCGGATGTTTTCGGTAAAAGCATTGGCCACCACCGTGCCGGCGCTGTTGTCGCCGGCGGCGAAGATGTTCATGCGCGGGTCGCGGATGTGGACCGTCCACGCGCAGGTTTCCTTCCAAGGCCGCCCAGCACAGTGGAGGGTGAGCGCGGCGAGAGCCTCGCGCCCTTGATTGTCGCATTCGGGCGGCAGTTGGATCCCGCAATCCATCCGGTGGAGATACCAGGCCGCGAACAGCTCGGAGAACGAACCTCTCGCCACGAGGGCGTTGCGGCGCCGGGCAAAATACGTGCGGACCTCGATGTCGGCGTTCATTCCAGCCCGACCTTTCCGCGCACGAAAGATGGCTTGTCCGCGAAGAGGCGTCCGCCCATGACGAGTGCGCGCCGGGCGACGAGCTTCTTTTTTGCGAGCGCCGCGCGTTCGGCGTTCGAGCCGGCGAGGTGGGCGGCCAGGCGCTTCGTGAGGATCGCCAGGTCGTGGTGGGAGCCGAGCACGGAGGCGAGGCGGTCGGCTTTCGGGACGAACCTGTCGAGCGGGCGACCGATCGTGGCGGATTGATAGAGGAATGTTTTCACGCGTTTTCGCCACTCGTGAAAAACCAAGTCGTCCCCGGTCTCCATGCGGCAGGCGCGCATCGCGCGGCGCGAGCTGCGGTAGCTGCCCAGCCAGGCCCCGACAAGATCGCCGCCAGCGAGTTCGTCGAGCCGGCATTGATCCACCAGCGCAGCCAGCGCGGAGCAGGCTTCGCGGGCGGGCGCGGCGTCGGGCTGGCGCTCCGGATTCCGGCATTGGAGGCCGAGGTCCGAGGCCGTCGCGACGGCCTCGGCCTTGTCGAGAAGATCCAGCAGCAATTCCGCCTGGACATCATCGTCCCTCGCAGATCCGAAGTGGTCCTTGAGCCCGCGGGCCAGTTTGTCGGACTTGGCGAACGCCTGATGCTTGAGCGCGGGTTCCGCCAGCCGCAGGACCGCACGGAATTTTTTCATCCGGACCCGGATGTCGTGGACCCGGTCTTCGGTGCGTTCCGGGAGGGCGTCGATGTCCCGGGCCACACCGGCCACGAGGCGGCGCAGAATCCCCCGCACATTCCTGCCCGGGCTTTTGGCGGCGAGAAGGGTTGGGCTCACGCCTCCACTCAATAGCAGGAGGCAAAACCGGGAGTCCATTTCCGTTTTGCATTTCTTTCCCGGCATTGCCGTGCAAGGCTCATCCATGCCCGAACGCGACATCATTCACCCCGCCGACCGACTCGTGGCCGCGATGGAACGGATTTACAGCTACCGGATGACCACCACATCCGGCGGAAACCTTTCCATCCGCGATGAGGACGGGACGGTCTGGATCACGCCGGCCCGCGTGGACAAAGGCGCGCTGAGGCGCGAGGACATCGTGGCGGTGCGGGCGGACGGGACCATCTCCGGAAGCCACAAGCCCTCGTCCGAGCTGCCGTTCCATCTCGGAATATACAGGGTCCGTCCGGACCTGCGCGGCATCGTGCACGCCCACCCGGTCGCGCTCGTGGCTTTCAGCATCTGCGGGAAATCCCCCGACACGCGGCTGTTTCCGAAATCGCACGCGATCTGCGGCGAGGTCGGGTTTGCCGGCTACGCGCTGCCCGGGAGCCGGTTGCTGGGCGAGCGCATCGCGGAAGTCTTTGCCTCCGGCCCGTCGTGCGTGATGCTCGAAAACCACGGCGTGGTGGTGGGCGGGGAGGATTTTCAAGAGGCGTTCACGCGGTTTGAGACGTTGGAATTCACCGCGAAGACACTGATCAAAGCCGGGGCGCTCGGCGGGGCGAAGGTCCTCGATCCGAAGCGCATCGCCCTCGCGGAAGCGCGCCCGGTGCCCGAGAAATCCTTCCACCCCGGACCCGCCACCTGCCGCGAACGCGCCCTGCGGCGGGAGCTTTGCGATTTTGTGCGGAGGGGATACAAGCAGCGGCTCCTCATCAGCAGCGAGGGAACGTTCTCCGCGCGCCTGTGCGAAAACGAATTTTTGATGACGCCCGCCGGGGCCGACCGCGCGAGCCTCCAACCCGCCGACCTCGTGCTCGCCGGGCCGGACGGGACGGAAGCCGGAAAATCGGCCAGCCGGGCGCTGCCACTGCACGAGGCCCTGTATCGCCGGCATCCCTCCGTCGAGGCGATCGTCATGGCCACGCCGGTCAATGCCACGGCGTTCGCCGTCTCGAACGAAATCCTCGACACGCGCACGATTCCCGAGAGCTACATCTTCCTCCGCGATGTCGGGACGATCCCGTTCGAGAGCGTCTATGGCGACCCGTCCGCATTCGCCGATCAGGCCCGGCCTGATTTTCCGGTGAGCCTGCTGGAAAACGACGGGGTGATGGTGCTGGGGACTTCGCTGCTCGATGCGTTCGACCGGCTCGAGGTGCTGGAGTCCACGGCCGAGGCGGTCATCAACAGCCGCCCGCTCGGCGCGGTCCGGCCGATGGACGAAACGGTGATCGACGAGCTCGTCCGGGAATTCCTGACGAAGTAGCGGGCCGCCCGCTCAGTCTTTCCACTTCTGTTTTTTGGAGACCGCCTCGGGGTTGGTGTATTCGCCGATTTGTTTTCCGGCGGAGTCAAAGGCCTTGAACCAGACGCCCACGACCTTGTCCTGCGCGTTCGCGGAAGCTTTGTTGGCGAAATACCATCCCGGATCCAGGGAGGCTTTGGTGAGCTTGATCGGGTCCGTCTCGAATTCCACCGGCTTGTTGGTCAGGAGGCTGGGGATCGTGTGCGAGCCCGCGCTCACCTTGATGTCCGGGTCCGATTTGCTGCCCAGCTCCGCGACCTGGTAATAGATGTTGTATTTCACGGTGACGTCCGTGACCTCCTTGAACGAACTGCTGGTCACCCTCACCGTGTAGGCGATGTCCTTGGACTCGACCGTGGTGTTGTTCTTGCCGCGGGTTTTTGAGGAATCCAGTTTGGTTCGCGAGGGGAGGATCTGGATAGTCTGGATAGCATCAAACGCCAGCGAGGTCGCCGGGAGGAGAGACAGCACGATGGCCGTTGATAAAACGAAGAGGTTTTTCATCAGGGAGAAACTGTTAAGCGCGGCCCGGCCGGTTTGTCGAGCGCGATCCGGCCCGCGGGCGCTCCGCGAACAACGGTGTGAACAACGGTGCTGACAATTCCCGGCGGAAAGGCGATACCTGTCCGGTGTCCGAACCCGTCCAGCACCTGCTCTCATTGCCACCGGCGATGGCCGCCGCGTTCCACGCGATTTCCCCGGATTCTTCCCCCTCGTGGTTTGCCTCGTGCGATCCGGACGGGCTGAAGCTCGGATCGGGCGGCGGGGTGGCCCAACTGCTCGCCGACGCGTGGGGAGGGGAACGCGGGGATTTTGGTTCCTGGCTGGACGGCGCGAAGCGGCTGGCGATTTTGGCTGGTGGCCAGAGCAGGCGGCTTCCCGCTTATGCGGCCACGGGGAAGGTGCTGATGCCGGTGCCGCTGATGCGGTGGTCGCACGGACAGCGGCTCGACCAGACCCTGCTCGACATGCAGTCCGACGACTACACGCGCATCCTGCGGAATGCCCCGGAGACCTCGAGGGTGCTTGTCGCGAGCGGGGATGTTTTTCTCAAACTCCCTGATCCGCTCCCGGACATTCCCGAAGCCGATATCGTGGGGTTCGGGATGCTCGTGAGCCCGGAAACCGCCTCCGGCTTCGGCGTGTTTTTCTCTCCCCGCGAATCGCCCGGGGAGATCTCGTTTTTTCTCCAGAAGCCATCGCCCGCAAAAGTCCGCGAGCTCGCGGGCGGCCACGCCTATTTCGTGGACACCGGCCTCTGGCTGCTGAGCCGCCGCGCGGCCGGAGTCCTGATGGCCCGCTGCGGGTGGACGGGCGGGGCGTTTGAAGGCGGCCACGCGTCCGCCTACGAGCTTTACGCGGACCTCGGGCCTTCGCTCGGAACCCATCCCTCGAAGCCGGATCCGGAAATCGGCGGCCTGCGCGTGGCGGTGGTCCCGCTTGCGGGGGCCGAGTTTTACCACTTCGGGACAACCCGGCAGATGATCGAGTCGCTCTCCGCGCTACAGAACCGTGCGCCCGGCGGGGCCGGGCAGAACGATTTCTGGCGGAAGCCTCACCCGGATATGTATGTGCTGAATTCCGATTTCGCGTTCTCGAAACGCTCATCGGAAAACCGCCTGCTTTGGATCGAGAACAGCTCGCTCCCGGAGGGCTTTGCTCCCAGCCATGAAAATGCGATCACGGGGCTTCCTCCCGGAGACTGGAAATTTTCCCTGTCGCCCGGCCAGTGCGTGGATTGTGTTCCGGTGGGCGAGAGCGGGTTTGTCGTCCGCCATTACGGGTTCGACGATCCTTTTTCCGGGCCGCTCGGGAAGGCGGTTTGGATGGGGGTTCCGGCCGCGGCGTGGTTCGAACAACGCGGCATCTCGCTCGAAGGGGCCGGGCTCGACGCGGAGACGGACATCCAGGAGGCGCGCCTGTTTGCGCTTGTCAGCCACCCGGATTCGCGCTGGATCACTTGGCTCCTCGACGGATCCGGCTCACCGGATGCCCGCGAACAATGGCTCGCGGGACCCCGGTTCAGCGCGAGGGAGCTGGGCGAAAAAGTCAATCTCTCCCGGCTGTTCAAGCAGAGGAACGAGCTCGCGGCGATCGCGGCCGGCAGCTTCTGGGATCACCGCGCCGGCAACCCGTTCTTCCGGATCGACCTGGAAAATGCCGCCTCGATTTACGCCGCCGGGCCACAACCCGACCCCGTGCCCGATCCCCCGGCCGGCAACGCTCTCCACGCGATGCACGAACACGCGTTTGCCGCCGCCGTCATGCGCTCGCGCGGAAAGGATGGATCGGCCGCCGAGAAAAAGGCCTTCGCGATTCTCGCGGAGCGGATCGTCGGGCTTTGCGAAAAAGTCGAGCCCCGCAACTCGCTGATCGAAGACCAGATTCTTTGGGCGAGATCCCCGGTCCGGCTCGACCTCGCCGGCGGGTGGAGCGACACGCCGCCGTTTTGTTTGAAGCACGGCGGGGCGGTCGTGAATCTGGCGGCGGACCTCAACGGGCAGCCGCCGGTGCAGGTGTTTGTGCGCGCATGCCGGGACCGCCAGATCGTCATCCGCTCGATCGATCTCGGCGCCCAGACGGTTATCCGTTCGTTCGAGGACCTCGAAAGCGACACCGGGATCGGCGGGGAGTTTTCCCTCGCCAAAGCCGCCTTCTGCCTCGCGGGATTCCACCCGAGGTTTCACAAAAATCCCTCCGCTTCGTTGGCCGGCCTGCTCGAACATTTCGGCGGGGGCATGGAAGTTTCGCTGCTGGCGGCAACGCCCAAAGGCTCGGGCCTCGGCACCAGCAGCGTGCTCGCCGCCACCCTCCTTGCCGCCCTCGGCGCAACCGGCGGCCTTGCCTGGGACCACGAGGAACTCTGCCGCCGGACCCTCGCACTCGAGCAGATGCTCACCTCCGGCGGCGGATGGCAGGACCAGGCGGGCGGCATCTACCACGGCATCAAATTCATCGAGACCTCTCCGGGGCTCGAGCAAACCCCGCTGGTCCGATGGCTTCCCGAACAGCTCCTCGGCCCCCGCACGGCAAACCGGATGGCGCTGCTCTACTACACGGGAATCACGCGCGTGGCGAAAACCATCCTCCACGAAATCGTGCGCGGCATGCTCCTGAACAGCCATTCGCACATGGAAAAAGTCTTCGCGATCCGCGACCATGCGCTTTGCGCCTACCAGTCCATCCAGCGCGAATCGTGGCCGTCGCTTTGCGGCGTTGTCGCGCGGAGCTGGGATCTGAACCGCGCGCTCGACAAGGGGACCAACCCCCCTGAAGTCGCCGCCATCGTCTCCTCGGTGAGCGAGTGGACGGCCGGAGTCAAACTCCTCGGCGCCGGCGGCGGCGGATACATGTTGATCCTCGCCAAAGACGAGGAGGCCGGCAACCGGATCCGCCAAAAACTCGCCGCGTCTCCTCCAAACCCGCGCGCCCGGTTCGTGGATTTTTCCCTTTCCCAAACCGGCCTGCAGATTACGAGAAGCTGAGTTTTTCTTTTGGGCAATCCGCGAAAAACGTGCTATGTTCAGGCATGAAGCATTGTGATCGCCAGCGCGGTCCTGCTGTCCCCGGGACAGGCCGCGGGTTTACCTTGATCGAGTTGCTCCTCGTCATCGCCATCATCGGCATTTTGAGCACGCTGATCATCACCACGGTTTCGAATGCCTCGCAAGATGCCCGCACGGTGGTGGCGCGCCAGCAGCAGATCACTTTGCAGGACGCCCTGAACGCGTGGGTCGCCGCGAATTCCACCGGGACTAACAACCTTCAAAACGCGCGGGCAACCTACAGCGGGGCCGGCACGGCGCTGGCGCAGCTCGCCCTGCTCACGAACTACCTGCATCCGTCAACCTACAGCCACCTGACGAACTATTCGTCATCGACCCAGATCAAGAGCGACGCGATGAACAAGATCGGGGTCTATCTTCAATTCTCCTCTTGGGGGACGACGAACTATCCCATCGTGAACTGGTATGCCAACTGATTTTATCCGCCACGCACCGAAGAAAACGACGCTCATGGAATCCCTCCCAACCAACCGGCCCGCCGCAGGATCCGCGTTCTCGCTGGTCGAAGTCCTGGCGGCCATCACCATCATCGGCATCATCACATTTCTCGCCGTGCCCAACATCGTGCAGGTGAAGCATGACAGCGAAGACAACTTGGCGCGAGCCCGCGCGGAGGCGTTGAACATGGCGATTGCCGCCTATGTGCAGGCGCTCGGCACGAATGCGGCCCAAAGCAACTGGGCTGCGGCGGGCAATGACCCCGCGCAATACCTTCTCATCAGGCCATACATCGCATTTTCGGAAACCAACCTCACGCTTTACACCCCGAACGGATACACCAACGCGCTGCCGAACGCAATCAGCCCCCTCACAAGCAAGGTGATGATCACCGACCCATCCGGCAACAACGTTCCCTACTGACGTGATCGCGAGCATGGAGCACACCCGGAGCCGTCCGCGGCACGGGAGCAAACCGGTCTCCGTCGGCACAAACGGCGGCTTTTCCCTGACCGAGGTGCTGGTCGTGATCGCGTTCCTCGCGATCGTCGCCGCTATCTCCGTCCCGAATATTGCGCGCCTCGTCTCCGATTCGAATTACGAGACGGCAAAGCGGAACCTCAACTACCTGAACGGGGCCGTGGTCGGTTTCAACGAGGCCAACTGGGAGCTCGTCCTGACTCCCTCGTCCGGGAGCGACGACGAGCAGGCGATCTTCAATTCGCTCTGTTACCGCGGCGCCACGAACCCGGCGCCCGGCTCGCCCTACCTCCCCTCGACCGCAGCATTTGTGGCCACCAGCGACACGTCCACCTACCGCGCCATGTGGAACGGAAGAATGTTTGTGATTGTTGTTCCGGGCAGCAATGGCACAGGATTGGATCTGATGAAAATCATGGGCAGTTCCGTTCAAACAGCTCCGACCAACACTCCGGTCCCCCGCTCGCCATGACGCCGCAGGTCTGGCAGGAACTCTGCGCCGTTCTCCGGGAAGGGGGCATCGAAGCCGGCTCGATGCCGGAAGAGGCCGTGGACCTTCACCAGCACCTCGCGCAGATGAACGGGGTTTCCGCCGATGAAGCGCTCGAGTGGTTCGCCAAAAAATTCGGGATCCTGCCTCTCAACCCCGTCCGGCCGAACTGCTCGACGCGGGCGGAGAACGCGTTTCGCCGCCTGGCACCGCAACCGGGCGAACCCGAGGTCGAGCGCTGGATCCCGTTCGGGACCCTCGGCCCGCTCGTTCTGTGCGCGCATTACAACCCGGCCTGCACCCAGCTCTGGGAAATTCCTGTCGAGCTGGTCATTCCGGTTCTGATCCCCCAATCCAAGTATGTGATCCTGCACCGGGATTTCATGGGCCGGCTGGAGATCCAGCCGCTTGAACCCCGGCCCCCGCTGGTTTTTTCCGCCCCGCTGCCCAAGGACGGCCATCCGGCGTCGGCCTTGGCCTGGCTCCTGGAGGAATATCCGCTCGAGGGGGACGTCCGGTCCAAGCTGGAGCGAGCGAAGCCGGAGCTTGCGGGGGTCACGGTGGAAGGCCTGCACTCGGTCAAAACTCTTCCCAGCCATTACGGGCTCGCCCTTCGCTTCCTCTCGACAGGGGAGCAGTGTTTCAATGCCGAGCACGCGCCGCCGCAGAACCTTTTTCCGGAATCGCTCCTGGAAAAGCACGCCGTGTATCCCTTGCATTGCGGGCCCAAAACCGTCTTCCTCCTTTCCGCGGAGAAGGAAAATTTCGGCTTCGAGGACGAGTGGCTGTCCGGCGGAAACGACCCGCTGGTCTTCCGGACGATCCTCGCGGAGAAGGAGGCGATCATCGCGGCGATCAACCGCGACCGGAGCCGCTCGGTGGCGACCAGCGCGGCCGCCAGCGACCAGGAGCTCATGTATTCGGATGTCGCGAACATCGTCGATATCGACGTGCAGGAGATGCAGCGGACCAACCCCTCGAGCATCAACGCCACGCCCGAACAGGTCGTCCACTGGGTCCTCTACCGCGCGATCACCGGCCGCGCCAGCGATCTCCACATCGAAAAGTATTTCAACACCGCCCGCTTCCGCGCCCGGATCGACGGCGAGCTGAAGGTCATCCATTCCTGCCCCGAGGAGCAACTCGTCCGGTTTGTCAGCCTCATCAAGAACTACTCGAACATGAGCCAGCGGCGGCAGGACGCGCAGGACGGAAGGTTCTCGCTCACGCTCGGCAAGCGCCGGGTGGACTGCCGGGTCTCCGCCATCCCCTGCCGCAAGGATCTCCAGAAAATCACCATCCGCTTCCTGGACCGGCAGGACGGCGTCCGGAAACTGAGCGAGCTGAACCTTTCGCCCAAGCAGATCGGGACGCTGGCCGAGGCGATGGGACGGGACCAGGGGCTCATCCTGGTGACCGGGCCCACGGGCAGCGGAAAAACGTCCACGCTCTACGCGCTCCTCAACAGCATCAACGCCGACAACATCAACATCCAGACGATCGAGGACCCGATCGAATACGAGGTCGAGGGGCTCAACCAGACGCAGACCGACCCGATCAACGGCATCGATTTCGCCGAGGGGCTGCGGCGGCTGATGCGCGCCGACCCGGACGTCATCCTCATCGGCGAGTGCCGCGACCAGGAGACCGCGAACTCGGCCGTCAACGCCGCGCTGACCGGCCACCTGGTTTTGACCACCCTGCACGCCAACGACTCGCTGCGCGCCGTCAGCCGCCTGATTTCCATGGGCATCCCGCCCTACCTGCTGGCCGACTCGCTCGCGCTCTCGCAGGCCCAGCGGCTGGTCCGCCGCCTCTGCACCTACTGCAAGCACCCGGTGCCGATCACGGCGGAAGTCCGGACGATTTTCGCGGTCAACCGGGTGGCCATTCCGCCGGGAAACATGTTTATCTACGAGAAGCACGGGTGTCCGGAATGCCACGAGGCAGGCTACACCGGCCGCATGGCGCTCATGGAGATGTGCCCGTCGGACAACGCCCTCGCGGACATGATCGCGAGGAATGCCCCGCAGAGCGAGATGCGCAAGCTGGCCTTCAAAAAAGGGGTGTTGACCCTGTATCAGGAGGGCCTGCAGCAGGTCCTCAACGGGAACACCTCCCTCGAAGAAATCAGCTGCCTGAGCTACACCTCCGTCGATGCGGACTGGGACAAGGAAGTCGCGGATCCCGACGGCGTTCCGCCGGTCTAGCGGCCCGACGGATCAAGGAAGCGGTTCAGCAGCGCGCCGAGCCGGTAGCCCGCGAGAGCGATCCGCTTCTCGGCACAGGCCCGCGCGGCAGCGACATATTCCCGGTCCAGTGGAACCGGCGACCCTGCGGGAAGCTTGCCGTAGGCGAAATCGTAGCCGATCGCATGGCTCTCGAGCGCCCACGCGGCGGGGTCGCCGCCCTTCACGTCACCGAACGAGGCCGGCGGATATTTTTCCCGGATTTCGGACGCCTCGCGATCCACGGTCGCCCGGGCTTCGCGGTGCCCGGTGACCGGCATGAGGCGCGGGAAGAGCGGCGCGAAGTAGGACACGCCCGCCTCCCCGTCCTGGAACTCCCGCCGATACGCGCTGTCCCAGAAAAAGTGGAGGTTGCCGCCTTTCGAGAAAAGGAGGTCCGCCTCGACATCCTTCAGGTTGGCGATGTGCAGCCGGTTGCCGCCGAAGTCGTGGTGCTCGGTCGCATGGAGCGGCTGGTGGATATCCCCGGCAAGGTGCAGCAGCATCACAAGGGCCTGGTCACGGTCGATCCCCGGCTCCTCCGCCCCGCCTTTGACGATGTCTTCGCACCGCCCGAGCGCCCAGATCACGTCCGGTTTCTCGCGTGTTCCCTCAGGGATCGGCGTGCCTTCGCGCGTGAATGGCAGGTTCACGTAGTGCCACTCGTTGAATTCCTTCGTGCTTCCCCTCGCGTCGTCCATCCAGCACGCCGCCGTCACGGCATCGTAGGGAGCGTCCGGGTTGACTTTCGCGTTGAAGCGCGCGACCGCCGCATCCAGCTCCGTGCGTGCTTTGGGAGTCAGTTCCCCATAGGCGATCTCCATCGTGAGCATGTGCCCCAGCGGATCCCACGCCCGCGCGAATGGCATTATGGAAACAAAAGCCAACACCGCGATCAAATGGCGGAACATGGAGGCAATCTGCCCCATGCCCCGGGGTTTGTCGCGGGGTTTATTGAAGCCCGCAGATTATTCTCCGAGCTCCACGCAGCGCCGCCGGTAGTGGAGGTAATTGGGGAAGCTCACCTCCGCGGGCACTCCGTGGTCGCACATCGGAATGTATCCTCCCCGTTCCCGCAGGGCCGGGAAAATGCGCTCGACCATCGCGTCGATCTCGGCCGGCCCGGCCGCGAGGACCCGCTTGTCGATGCCGCCGCGCAGGCAAAGCCCGGGGTGTTGTCGCGCGATTTCCACGACATCGCACCCGCTGGCCACCTCGAACGGGCTCATCGCATCCATGCCGATTTCTTCGATGTAGAACGCGATCAGGGGGCGGCAGTCGCCGTCGGTGTCGATCTGGAGGTAAAGGTGGCGTGACTTGTCGGGCTGGCGTCCCTTCACGCGGCGGAGGAGTTCCTTGTAGTAGGGAAGAAGCATGTCGCGGATCATTGCGGGCGAGATCAGGGGGCCGTGGTTGTAGCAGTTGTCCTCCGCGAAAAAGATTTCGTCGAGCGTCACGTGTCGCTGGTGGGCGGCGATGACGGCGTCGGCGAGTTCCAGCCACCGCTGCATGGCCGCCTCGATGAGCTCGGGCTGGTCGTGAAACGCGTAGAGGAGTTCCTCGGGGCCCAGCATGGCACGCAGATACATGAAGGAGCCGGCCACGTGCTGGGTGATCATTTCTCCGCGCGCGGCGGCAGCCTGCGCGGCGGCCATGCGCGCTTCAAGCCCCTCGTAGCGTCGCGGGTCAGCGGGATCGAGCCGCCACTCGGCGTGGGCCTTCCACGTTTCGAGGTCCTTGACCGGATGAGTGATGTATTCCGGCATGAACCCCTGGCGCCGGCCTTTGAAATAGAGGACGCCCCGTCCGGCCCAGTCCCGCTCGACCTCCGTCTCGCCACGATCCTCGAGTATTTCGACCTCGAAGTGCGGGACGTAGGCCGGCTCGCACCACCCCAGTTCCCCGAGCCCGTGATTGCCCGGCTCATCGTAATGGAAAAGCTCGGCGGCCTCCGGCGAGCCCAGCTCGATGTCGGGCATCCCCTGCTGCTTCCATTCCTCCCAGCAGTAAAAGCCGAACTCGCCTTTCAAAAACGGCGCGCCGGGCGTGATGGCATAGGTGTCGCGCCGGCGGCGGGCGGCTTCGGTCCAGAGCTCGCGCGGTGGCAGCCCGGCGGCGGCGGATGACGGGATTGTTGTCATGTGTCTCGCAACACCTACTCCATTTCTTCGGACAACGGAATGGACACCGTGGGAAAAAACATGAAGATTCTGGGAAATATGGGAGAGCGCCTGAAAACCGGAACGGCCCGCTTCGACCGGAAGGGATCCGCGTTGGGGAAGATCTCGATGTCCGGCTGCCTCCGCGAGAGCGCGGGGGTTTCCTTCTCGTCCATGCGTGTTTTGGGAAGCTATGCCTTGGTCTATCTGACCGCCGGCGGGGGCCGATATCATTTGCGCGGGCAACCGACGCGCCGCTGCCGCGCAGGCGACCTGCTCGTGATATTTCCCGAGATCGCGCACGCCTACGGTCCGGAGGACGGCGGGCGCTGGAGCGAAATCTATGTTGTCTTCGAGGGGGCGGTCTTCGATCTGTGGCGGAAGCTCGGCATCCTGAGCCCGGAGCGGCCCATTTTGCGGCTGCTTCCGGTGAGCCGCCATGCGCGCAGCTTCCGGGAAATTGCCGCGATGCGCGGGGGCGACGACCCGGCCCGCCAGCTCGTCCGGATCTGCAAACTGCAAAGTTTTCTCGCGCTGGCGCTGGCGGGAAACCGGGGAAGCGGGACCGCGCCGGGCGACGGAACATGGCCGGCATGGGTGGCCGGGGCGGTGAGAAAGATGGAGGAAAACTGCGCCGCGCCGCTGGAGACCATCGCCCGCGGAGCCGGATTGTCCTACGAATCGTTCCGGAAAAAGTTCCGATCGGTCACCGGCGTTTCTCCGGCCCGTTACCGGAACCGGATGGCGATCGACCGCGCGCGGAAGCTGATTTACGAGGAGAGGCTATCCAACAAGGAACTCGCCGGGCGGCTCGGGTTTTGCGACGAGTTCCATTTCTCGCGCCGGTTCCGGGAAGCCACCGGCCGGCCGCCCGGCGAATTCCGCAGGTCCCTGCCGAAAGTCTCGTAGTCGAAAACTGGAAAGCAAAATCATGCCTGCTGTGCCCGTCCCGCTCATCTCTGGCTCGCAGGTTGTTTCGATCGGCACCGCCCATTCGGGCCGGGCCTCTTCTGCGGTTTTCCGGGATCAATTGGCGTTCAGCACCGCCCGGACCCGCTGCACGCCGTCCACGGAAAGCGCGGCCGCCACCGCGGCTGCGGCATCGGCCGGGGACACGGATTTTCCAAACGGGATGATGGCCGTGCCGTTCTGGAGTCTGGTTTTTTGAGCGGTGCCCTTCGGGATCGCGGGCCTCGCGGCAAGGAGGCCGCGCAATTTGCTCAACGCGATCGCCTCCTCAAAAAGCGAGGGGGATTCGGTCGGGGCCCAGGATTTGACGAGCAAAGTGGTGGCCGTGGCCTCCAGAACCACGCAGGTTTGCGGCAGGAGTTTTCTCACGCCCGAGGAGGGGGATTCCCGGAAATGCGGTTGTTCCAGCGCAACCGGAGGCGGCGGCGCGGGTTTCCGGTCATCCGGCGAGGCAACCGTCGGCAGTGATCTGGTCGCGCGCATCCCCGGAGCTGTTGCCGGACGGGGGACAGGATGCACCGCATCCGCCTGCTTCCTGGACGTGGCGCAGCCTGCCTGCAGAAGGAATCCGGCAAGCAGGCCCAAAAACCATGGATTTGTCTGGAGCATCAGGGTTTCTTCAAACGCAGGAATGTCGGCACATCGAGGTCCTCGCCCTCGACGATCGTCGGCTCGATTTTCTCGAATCTTCCGCGGGCGACCGGTTCGAACTGGAGGGTTTCTTGTTTGATTTTCGGGGCGGCAGGTTTGGGGGCCTGAGCGGGAGGTTGTTTGGATGGATGCGGGGCGGCGGCGCGCTGTGGCGGAACCGGCCTGGCTGGAGCGGGTTCCGGCTCGGGCCCGGGCTCAGGCTTTTCGGCGGCGGGCACTTCGGGTGCGGATGGCAGATCCTGTTCGACAGGCGCGGGTTCGGGTTTGGGCGGGCGCTCGGGTGCGGGAGCCCGGCGCGGACGGGCGACCGGGGCGGCGGCGGGGACAGCCGCTGCCCCGGCCTTGGCAAGGATGGTCACCACGACCGGCGCATTTTTTTCCGGCAGCGTGCTGACCCCCAGATGAAGCATCGAGCCCTCCGAGGCCTGGCGCGCGATCTCCTGCATGATGGCTCCCACCTCGGCAAACGAAAGCGAAGGCGGGCCGGAAAGGTGGACCAGCACGCTCGCGGCATCATCGAGGAGGCGTCCCCGGTCCAGAAGCGGGCTCTTCAAAGCCCGTTCCAGAGCCTCGTGGGCGCGGTTGTCTCCGGCGGAGGCCCCGGTTCCGAAAAGACATCCCCCGTTCCCTCCATTCAGAACGGAGAGCAGGTCCGGAAGCCCGACCCCCAGCGGACCCGGCGCGGATATCAATTGCGCGACAGCCGCCACGCATCCGCCAAGCAATTCGTCGCAGGCCGCAAATGTCTCGGCCACGCCGGATTTCGGGGCGGTCAACTCCGCCATCCGGTCGTTTTCAAAATGGATCACGGCATCGGCATGGGCGCTGATCTCCTGGAAAGCCGCCGCGGCCTGCGAGGCCCGGCGGCGCCCCTCGAACCCGAACGGCGACGTGACGATCGCGACCAGGAGAGCGCCGGATCGTTTCGCGGCTGCGGCCACCATCCCCCCGGCTCCCGAGGCGGTTCCCCCGCCGAGGCCGGCACACAGGAAAATGATGTCCGCCCCCGAGAGCGCATCCTCGATCTCCTGAAGCGATTCTTTCGCGGCATCCAGCCCGATTTCCGGATCGCCCCCGGCTCCCAGCCCGCGGGTGGTGAGCGGGCCGAGCGACACTTTCACCGGAGAGACGGAGGACGAAAGCGAGAGCTGGTCCGAGTTGATCGCCACGGTTTCCAGGCCGAAACCGCCGGTCATGGTGATCCGGTCGGCGAGGTTGACCCCCGCGTTTCCGAGCCCCACAAGCCGCACCACCGGGTTCTGCGAACGGTCGAGATATTTTGGAAACGAAATCATAAGCCTCTAAAACGGACGGATTTTTTTGAAGAACCTCCCCAAAATATTACCCAGGAAAGATTCCTCCGGCATCTCCGAGCGGACCGCCTGCGCATACTTCGCGAGGCCGATGCAGGTCGAGAACTGGGGGTTCTCGAACGCGGAGGTCGGGCCGGAGACGGCTTGGGCGCGGGTGAGGTGGACGGGCATGTCGAAGACCGACTCCGCGACCTCGCGGATCCCGCGGATTAGGCTGCAGCCCCCGGTGAGCATGACGCCAGCCCCGAGGAGGCGCTCGGGCACGTCGCCATTAAAGCGCTTGCGCAGGAGCACGAACAGCTCCTCGAGCCGCGCGTGGATGATCATGTTCAGCATTTCGCGCTCGACCTCCTTGCCCGAAAAGCCCGTGTCGTTTTTCAAAACGATCTTGTCGCCGGAAAGGGATCTGCCGAGAACCGCAGACCCTTCCTCGATCTTGAGTTTCTCGGCGCGGGTGATCGGGATGCGGAGGCCGATCGAGATGTCGTTGGTGATGTGGTCTCCGCCGACGGCCAAGACGCCGCTTTGGCGGACCGCCCCGTCGAGATAGACGATGTAGTCGGTGACCCCGCCGCCGATATCGACGACCAGGGCGCCGGATTCTTTCTGGTGCTGCCCGAGCACGACCTGCGCGGAGGCCAGCGAACTCACGACCACGTCCTCGACCTCGATGTGGCATTCCTTGACGCAGCGGATCGAGTTCTGGATCCGGTTCGTGACGCCGTGGATGATGTGGAAATCGGCCTCCAGCCTGCTTCCCAGCATGCCGACCGGATTGAGCACCCCCTCCTGGCCGTCCACGTAGTAGTGCTGGATGATCGAGTGGAGGATCGCGTTTTCCTTCGGCAGGCTGATCTCTTTCGCCTTGTATTCGACCTCCTGGATTTCCTCCTCGGTGATTTCTCCGCCCTCCTCGGGAATGGCGGCCGAGCCCCGGTTGTTGAAGCTGTGGATGTGGCTTCCGGTGACGGCCAGCCAGACGCTCTTGATCTCGACGTCGCTTTTTTCCTCCGCGTCCGAGAGCGCCTCGCGGACGCAGTTCGAGGCGTTTTCAAAATCGACGATTTCCCCCTTGCGGACCCCGCGCGAGGGGGTTTCCCCCACGCCGAGAAGCCGGACCTCGCCGTCCTCGCGGCACTCCGCCACCACGGCGCAGACCTTCGAGGTGCCGATTTCCAAGCCGACATGGATATCGTCGCGGGCCATCAGTGTTTCCTTCCTCCGCTTGTTTGCGCGGTGCGCTGGCCCGGGCCCGAGGTTTTTTCGGCGGCGGGCGAGGCCATGACAAACGTGACAGGCGTGTTCCGGCGGACCATGAGGTTGACCGAGTCGAGTTCGCGCCCGGTGTCCCGGCAGTGTTCGAGCAACTGGCGCAGGCGCAGCAGTTGTTCGGGATAGTCCTCGGTCGAGAATGTGATGCGGGCATTGCGGTCGCTGACCACCTCCACGCAATAGCCCTTGGCGATGTTCATGGTGCGGATATTCAGCAGGCACTCGGGGTGGCGGGCCGCCTCGTCGAGCAGGGCGAGCGCGCGGTGAAGGTCCTCGTTGTGGAGCGGCTCCCCGTCCCGGATGTTGTCGCTGCGGACACCGTAGATCACCGGGAGGCGATAGAAATCCGGCTGGATGATCCGCGGCTTCATCAAAAACCCTGTCTCGTCCACGAGGAGGGATTGTTCGGGATCAAATGGATCGGCGTCCTTTTCGATCGGGGCCACCCACGCCACGGGCTTGCGGGCGGTGACAGTGATCGAGATGTGGTCGGGGAGGTGCCGCTCGATGCAGACGTCGCCCACCAGAGGGACCGCCCGGAGCACCTTCTCCGCGTTGGCGAGATCCACGCGAAAAATATTCCCCCCTTCGCGGACGCCGGTTTCCGCGAGCGCCTCTTCGCGCGTCATGACGCCGTCCAGTTCGAGCGTGACCCGTTTCAGCGTGTAATCCGGGTTGGAAAAAAAGAATTTGTCGAGCGCGGTGGCGATCCCCAGCCACGCTGTCAGGCAGATGACCACGAGCAGGGCGGACACCCAGAAGAACGAGCTCGCTTTCTGCCGGCGCTGCCGGCGGGCAGTCACGGCGCGCACCTTCACATTGAGCAGATGCTGGCCGCGCCCCGCATGGCGGAGCCTCCGGTTGCCATGAACTGCGGGTGACGAGTGCCGGATCATGGGATTTTCTTGGCGAGTGACAGCCCTGCAATTTCCTCGCAAAGCGAGCAAAAGTCGAGCCCCGCCACCGCGGCGGCTTTCGGAAGAAGGCTGGTTTCCGTCATCCCGGGAATGGTGTTGATTTCCAGAACATTCATCCGGCCATCCGGGGCGAGCAGGACATCCACCCGCGAGTAAACCTCGAGCGCGAGCGACCGGCACGCCGCCAGCGCGGCGGCCTGCACCGCGGCGGTCACCTCGGGGACGAGGTTCGCCGGCACATGGTAATCCGAGGCCCCTTTCGTGTATTTGTGCTCGTAATCGTAGAAGCCCTCGTGCGGGACAATCTCCACGACCGGCAGGGCTTCATCCCCCAGGACTCCGACCGTCAGCTCGCGGCCGGTGAAAAATTCCTCGACGAGAACCCGGTCGCCATACTGGAAGCAATCGTCCAGGGCCGCGGGGATTTCGGCCGGCGAACGGATGATGTGGACGCCGACGCTCGACCCCTGGCGCGGGGCCTTGATCACGCAGGGGATTTTGCAATCCGGACTCTCCCCGCGCCTGACGATTTTCCATTCGCAGGTCGGCACCCCCGCCCGGTCGAAGCGGACTTTTGTTTCGATTTTGTCAAACGCCACCCGGCTGCCCTCGGCTCCCTCGCCGGTGTAGGCCACTCCTGTTTCATCCAGCAGGGTTTGCAGTTCGCCGTCCTCCCCGAAAGTGCCGGGGATCATGTTGAAGACGAGCCGCGTGCCCTCCGGCAGTTGGAACCCCGGACCGGTGACATCCATCTCGTGGACAAGCGCCCCGCATTTGCGGAGGGCCTCCGCCACGGCGGCCCCCGAGCGCAGGGAAACCTCGCGCTCCTTTCCGGGCCCGCCCATCATCAGGGCCACGGACATGTCCTTCAGCAATCCCTCGTAGTGTCTCTTCATGCGTCAACCCCCACAATCTGAACTTCCAATTCCAGGCTGATCCCGCGCTCCCGCTCGGCCGCCGCCTTGATTTCCTCGATCAAAGTCAGCACCTCTGCGGCAGTCGCCCCGCCGTCGTTCACGATGAAATTGCCGTGGACCTCGGAGACCCGCGCGTGCCCGACCGCGAAATTTTTGAAGCCGAGTTCCTCGATCAACCGCCCCGCCGGGACAGGGCCGGGATTCTTGAATATGCAACCGGCGCTTGCGGCGACCGGCTGGGATTCGCGCCGCTTCGCCGCCGATTCCTCGGTCAGGCGGTCGATGTCCTCGCGGTTCGCCGGGCGGCCCTTGAGCACGGCCGACAGCGCGTAGTTCTGCCTGAGCATGGGGACGCTCCGGTAGTGGATTTCCATTTCGGCGGGAGTGCGCGTGAAGATATTTCCGTCCTGGTCGCAGAACCGGAGCCGCATGACCTGGTCGAATGTCTGGGCACCCATCGCGCCCGCGTTCATGCGGAGCCCGCCGCCGAGGTTTCCGGGGATTCCCTCCATCCATTCGAAGCCGCCGAGGCCGGAAGCGCGCGCGAGGGCGCTGAGCTGTTTGAATTTCACGCCGACGCCCGCCGCGATCTCGTCGCCGTTCACCTCGCAGCGCAGGAACTCGCCGCGAGAGAGGTGGGCCACGACTCCCGGAATTCCGCCGTCGCGCACGAGCAGGTTCGATCCGCGTCCCATCACCATGAACGGGATCGCCTCATCAAAACAATACTGCACGAGATCCGCGAACCCCTCCTCGGTCTCCGGCTCCGTCCAGAACTGGGCCGGCCCGCCGACCCGCATGGTCGTGTGCTTGGAGAGCGGCTCGTGAAGCTTGATCGTGCCGGCGCCCATCACGGCAAGAAGTTTTTCGCGCGTGGCGAGATCCTGCGCGAGCCGGGCCCCGGCCTCGTGGATATTGCCGGCGCCAAGGCTGATGATCAGGTCGCCGTCCTCGATGACGACCGCCGCCGACCGGTGGATGCTCGTCACTTCCGGCACATGCTGCGCGGAGGGATGCCCGCTGGCGATGAGCGCCTCGACGATCGTGGCTCCGGAAACCCCGGGAATCGGTTTTTCGCTGGCCGGGTAAACATCCGAGACAAAGACGTGGTCCGCATCGTGAAAAGCCCTGCCGAACTCGTCCTTCAATGCGAGGGTGCGCGTGTAGCGGTGCGGCTGGAACATGGCGAGAACGCGCTTCCAGCCCCCCGTGCGGGCGGTCGCCAGCGTGGCCGCGATTTCGGTCGGATGGTGCCCGTAGTCATCCACGAGAAGGTGCGTCGTGGACTCGTAGCGGATCTCGAAGCGCCGTCTGGCACCCCGGAAACTTTCCAGCGCGGCGGCAATCCGGTCGAAGGGGATCCCGAGCTCGGTCGCCAGGGCGATGACCGCGAGGGCGTTTACCGCGTTGTGGGCGCCGGGGATGTTGAGCGCGATGTCCCCGAGCGGCGATCCGTTTTTTACCACCGAAAACCGCGAGCGGAAATTCTCGGTCTTGAGATCGAGGATCCGGTAACCGTTGTCCGGTGCCTGGCCGTAGGAAATCGCCTGCGGGTGTGACGCGCAGACGCGCCGCGCCCCGGCGTCGTCCCCGCAGAAAAAGACATTGCCGGATGTCTGCGCGATGAGCTTCGCGTAAACGGCGTCGATGGCGGCGATGTCTTTGTAGAAATCGAGATGCTCGGGCTCGATGTTCAGGACGATCGCATGGACCGGGTGGTAGTTGATCAGGGTCCCGTCGCTCTCGTCGCCCTCCGCCACAAAATACTCGCCCTCCGAGTCCCAGCGCGCGTTGGTTCCCAGAATCGGGATCTCCGCGCCGACATAGTGGGACGGCTTGAGGCCGCCCGAACGAAGCACGTGGGCCGCCATCGCGGAGGTCGTGGTCTTGCCGTGCATGCCGCAAACCACGATGCCTTTCTTGGCCGCCATGACCGCCGCCAGCGCATCGGCGCGGCGCGCCATGGGCAGGCCGAGCCGCTTCGCCTCGTCGAACGCCGGATTTCCAGCCTTGATGGCCGACGAGTAAATGACGATCTCCGCGTCCCGCACGCTCTCGGCAGTCTGTGGGGATGCGAAGGCGAGTCCTTTTTTCTGCAGGCGTTCCACCTCGACAGTCACCACCTTATCCGACCCGCCGACCTGGTGCCCGAGTGCGAGCAGGAGGGCGGCGATCCCGCTCATCCCCGATCCGGCCACCCCGATCAGATGCACGCGCTTCGATGTCGGCCCGGTCAGGGCCTCCTGGAGTTCTGAAAGCGTCATGTCGAGGACTCCTTGACAGCCCGCTCCATTTCGTCGGCCACATTCTCCGCCGCCGAGGCGGGAGGAATTCTCCTGGCGGCCACCGACATGCGCTCGCGCCGCTGGTCGTCCTCGAGGAGATTGGAAATCATCGCCGCCAGCATCTCGGATCCGGTCTCCTTTTCCGCCAGCATCTCGGCCGCGCCGGCCCGGACGTAAATCTGCGCGTTCGCGGTCTGGTGGTCGTCGGTCGCGAACGGGTATGGGATCAGGATCGAAGGCAGGGCGAACTGGGAGATTTCGCTGAGGCTCGATGCCCCGGCGCGGGAGAGCACGACATCCGCCGCCGAGTAGGCTTCCTCCATGCTGTGATGGAACGGCGACACGTAGTGGGGGATTTCGTCGCGCTGGTAATTGGCGGCGGCCAGCCGGTCGTCGCGGTCGCCGGTGAAGTGGATGATTTGGATTCCTGATCCCCGCAGCAGCGTCGCGCATTTGAACAGAAGCTGGTTGATTCCCGCGGCGCCCTGGCTGCCCCCCATCACGAGCAGGGTCTTTTTGTCCGGATCCAGGCGGAACGCCATTCTGGCGGCGGCGCGATCCATCGGATGCCCGAGGTTTTTCCTGACCGGGGTGCCCGTGACGACGCAATGCGCGCGCGGCAGAAGCTTCTCGGCCTCTTCGAACCCGAGAAAAACTTTCGTCGCGAACTTCGCGGCCAGCCGGTTGGCCCTTCCCGGAATCGCGTTCGACTCGTGGATGAACGCCGGCAGCCCGCGCATCCTCGCCGCCAGCACGGGGGCCGTCGAGGTGAACCCGCCCATCCCCAGGACGACGGACGGGCGGAACTTGCGGTAGATTTTCCGGCATTGCGAGAAGCTTTCCCAGAACCGGCGGACGAACCGGACGAACGCCGGCGAGGCGACCATGCTCGGCATCCCGATCGAAGGGAGTTTCTCCGAGCGGAACTCGGGCCTCGTCTTGAGCGCGGTCGTGTCGATTTCTTTCTCGGAAACAAAAAGCAGGACCTCGTGCCCGCGACCGTGCAGGGCCTCGGCGACCGCAAGGCCGGGGAACAGGTGTCCGCCGGTTCCGCCGCAGGCGATCACCGCCCGGAATGGAGGTACTTTCGTCATAGCCGGGGTTGGATCCGCGCGTTGAGCAGCGCGGGAGACAGCCGGGGAACCAACGGTTTCCCGAAGCGGTGAATGTTGATGAGCAACCCGATCATGAAAAGACAGACCACGAGATTTGAGCCGCCGTAGCTGATGAACGGGAGCGGCATGCCCTTGTTGGGAAGAAGGGCTGTCGTGACTCCAATGTTCACGGTGGCTTGCAGGGTGATCATCATCACCGCTCCGATTCCCAGGAGCAAGCCAAAGCGGTCCCGCGAGTTGGTCGCCACGAGCGAGCCGCACAAACAGACCACGAGAAATCCGGCGACCGTCAGCAGGGTGATCCACAGGCCGAGCTCTTCGCCGATCGTGGGAAAAATGAAATCGGTGTTGGCATACGGGAGGAAGGACATTTTCTGGCGCCCCTGTCCGAGCCCGAGTCCCTCGATCCCGCCGGAGCCGAAAGCGATGAGCCCCTGCAACTGCTGGTAAAATTCTTTCGGGTATTTTTCGGGGTGCAGGAATGCCATGAGCCTGCCCAGACGCTCCGGGATTTTCATGGCGAGGAAGAGGAGGCCCGCCACCCCGGCCACGCCCATCAGCAGGAGCCAGCGCAGCGCCGCGCCCGCGACGAACATCATCACCACGGCGGTCGCTCCGATGAGCGCCGTGTTCCCGATGTCCACCTCGAGAAGAATCGGAAGCAGGAGGAGTCCGAGAATCCCCATCGGGGCGATGAACCCCATCAGAACCCCCTTGGATTCGGCCTCGAATTTCGAGAACCACCAGGCGAGGAAAAAGAGGCTGCCGATTTTGGCGAACTCGCTCGGCTGGAGAGCGCCCACGCCGAGGTTGAGCCAGCGCGACGACCCGTTGAGCCGGAGCCCGATGTGCGGGACGAAACAGAGCAGAAGAAGAACGAAGGCACCGCCGAACCAAATCCACCAGCTCCGCTCCCAGAAATGGTAATCCATGCGGGCCGCGAAAACAGCCACCGCGAGCCCGACACCCAGCCACATCACCTGCCGTTTGGTGAAGAAATAGATGTCGCCGTGGCTGTCCTGCGCGAACGCGCTCGTGCTGAATAGCATCACCACGCCGAGGACCACGAGGCCCGCGACCGTCAGCAGTAAAAAATGGATGCCGTGTTTTTGCATGCAAATGTTCCGCCCGGGTTCCGGGAATCCACATCGCGTGGAATCCCCGCGGGCCTACGGAATGATCAGTTTCTGGCCGATTTGGAGTTTCGTCGGATCTTTGATATCGTTGGCTTTGATCAGATCGTTGTATTTGACCTTCAGTTTTTTGGCGATCGAGTAGGGGTTGTCCCCCTTGGCGACCGTGTAGGATTTGTCGGATGCGGCCGGTCCCGCATCCGCTTTCGCGGGCTCGCCATCCGTGGATTTTGTGGCGGCTGCCGTCTCCTTCGTCCTGGCGACCGGGGCCGGTTTGACTTCCGGGGTCTTGGCGGCGGATGCGGCCGGTTTGACCTCGGAGGGTTTGGTCGCCGGCTTGGTTTCGGCGGTCTTCGCGGTGGCGGTCGGCTTGACTTCGGAAGTCTTCGCGGCAGGAGACTCCGGTTTTGGCAGGACTTTGGATGCGCCGGGTTTCGCGGGGATTTTGAGCACTTGGCCGACCCGGAGAGCGGAGCCGTTGCTGCCGATGCCGTTTGCCTGCTCGATGGCCTCGACAGTGGTTTTGTTGCCCGCCGCGATGCGGGTGAGCGTGTCCCCCGCCACGACGGTATGGGTGGCTGCTGCCGCTTCCGGCAGCGTCTTGGCCGGAGTCTTGGCCGGCGCGGCCGTGAGCGTGCGCGCGGCCTCGTGCGCCGGGACCGCGGTTTTGTTCGCGGGAGCGGCTGCTGCCTCCGGCGCCGCCTGCGAGGCGGCGGGTTTGGCGCGGTCCGGAACGATGTGCCGGCCTTTCAGGGCGTTGAAGGCGAAGACGCCTCCGACGGCGAGGACGTGCAGAAGGAGGACGACGATCAGAGCGTGCGAAAACTTCATGTTCGGCTCGGATTCGCCTTCGTATTCCTCGAAATCCTTTTCGCCGGTTGCGGCCCGCGCGTGCAGGGTTTTCACCATTCTTCGCGGGACACGGCGGGGTGTTGGAGGACGTGGCATGGGTTTCATTTTCATGTGGTGTTACAGTTTGGACGTGAGTTGGCGGGTTTGTGCTTTGAAAAGATTGCCGCGTTCCCCGTAGTTGCGGAACATGTCGAACGAGGAGGTGCCCGGAGAAAAAAGCACCGCGTCGCCGGCGGACGCCAGTTGCGCGGCCCGGGCGACCGCTTCCTCCAATGTCGCGGCCTTGTGGCAGGCGATGCCCGCCCAGGACTTCGCGATGCGGTCCTTCATTTCCCCGATGAGGACGGCGGCGCGGACTCTCTCGCGGACCAGAGGGGCGATCGCATCGAACTCGAACCCCTTGTCCTTGCCTCCGGCGATCAGGATGATCGGCGAACTCTGCGAACGGATCGCCATTTCCATGGCATCCAAGTTCGTGGCCTTCGAGTCGTTGATCCAGCGGACCCCGTCCAGCTCTCGCACGAACTCGCAACGGTGCGCGGGCGCGGTGTAGCCGGCGACGGCACCGGCCATGAGATCGAACTCGACATCGAGCGCGTGGCCGATCGCGAGCGCGGCCATCAGGTTCTCCGCGTTGTGGACGCCGGGCAATTTGGTTTCCGCTTGGTCGAGGATCGGCTCTCCGCAGAAGCAGATGCGGCTTCCCTCCAAAGTGAAATCCGCGTCGCTCCTGCGGGCGCTGAACGTGATCCTGCGGGCCGCGAGCTCGGGGAGATCGGAGGCGGTGTTGACGACCGCGAGATCCGATGCGGTCTGGTTTTCGAAGATGCGGAGCTTCGCGTCGCGATACTCCTTCATGCCGGGATACCGGTCGAGGTGGTTGGGGCTGAGATTCAACCACACCGCCACCTGCGGATGGAACGTCCGGATCGTCTCGAGCTGGAACGAGCTCACCTCGAGAACCATCACGTCCAGTTCGTGGCTCGAGCGGACCGCGGCGGCGAAGGGAAGCCCGATGTTCCCGCTCGCCATCGTGCGCACCCCGCAGGCTTTCAGCATTTCGGTCGTGAGCTCGGTGGTCGTCGTCTTCCCGTTGGTGCCGGTGATGGCAACCGCCGGGCACGAGCATTCTTCGAACGCCAGCTCGAGTTCCCCGATGACAGGGATATTTTTCCGCACCACGTTTTGCACGAGGGCGACCGCCGGATCGATGCCGGGGCTGAGAACCGCCACGTCGTAAACCGAAGGGTCGCTGTCGGCCTCTTCGCCGAGAAGCACGCGGATCCCGCGGGCCTCGAGGGCGTCCGCCTTCCCGCGCAACGCCTCGCCGGTGCCGCTTTCGCAGACCGTCACCCGCGCGCCCTCCTCGCTCAAAAGCAGCGCCGCGGCCTCGCCGCTATGGCCGAGCCCCAGGACAACCGCGTTTTTTCCACTGTAGATCATTTCAACGTAGTTTGAGGGTGGCGAGCCCGAGCAGGGCGAAAAGGACGGACATGATCCAGAACCGCACGATCACGGTGTTTTCCTTCCAGCCGCTGAGCTCGAAATGGTGGTGCAGGGGCGACATCTTGATGATCCGTTTTCCCGTCAGCTTGAAACTCGCGACCTGGAGGATGACCGACATGGCCTCGATCACAAAAACCCCTCCCACGATCACGAGCAGGAGCTCCTGTTTGCAGCAGATCGCGACGGCGCCGAGCATCCCCCCGATGGCCAGCGAGCCGGTGTCACCCATGAAGACCCGCGCGGGATGGGCGTTCCACCAGAGGAAACCGAGGCAGGCGCCCAGCAGCGCCACGCAAAGGATGGTCAGCTCGGCGGAGTAAACCACGAACGGCACCTGCAGGTAGGTGGCGGCCTTGATGTTGCCGGCGAGATAGACCAGCACCGCGTAGGCGGCGGCCACGGTGGCCGTGCAGCCGGTGGCCAGCCCGTCCAGACCGTCGGTGAGGTTCACCGCGTTCGACGTGCCCACGATCACCAGCAGGTAGAAAACAAACGTCCCCCAGCCCAGGCTGAAGATCAGCGGTTCCTTCGAGAACGGGATGTTGAGCTGCTGCGCGATCCCGGCGAGTTTTGGGTTGGTCAGGAAATACACCGTGAAAATCGCCGCGAGCAGGCACTGGAGGGCAAACTTCAGGCGGCTGCTGATCCCGGCGGAGCTCTTTTTTTTCACCTTCAGCCAGTCGTCGTAGAACCCGATGGCCCCGAGGAACAGCGTGCTGAAGAGCACCAGCCAGACAAAGGGGTTTTCCGGTTTTGCCCACAAGAGCGTCGAGATGACAATCGAGCCCACGAGAAGGATCCCGCCCATCGTGGGGGTTCCTTTTTTCGCCCCGTGCAGCTCGAAGAGCTTGTGGACCTCCTCTTTGCTGCGAATCGGCTGGCCGAACTTCAGCGAGATGAGCTTCCGGATCACCCAGTTGCCAAAAACCAGGCTGATCAGGAAGGCGGTGATCCCGGCGCAGATCGCGCGGAACGTGATGTAGGAAAAGACGTTGAACGCCTTGAAAAAGTCGTTGTCAATCCCCTGCGCCTGGGCCCACTTGCTGAGGTTTGAAAGGTAATAGAGCATTACTGTTCGAAATGTTTCAGCACGGATTCCATGCGGGCGGACCGGCTTCCCTTGACGAGCACGACATCTCCCGGGCGGGCCAGGTTGTCGAGCATGAGCGAAGCCGAGGCGGTGTCATCGACCTCATGGATCCTGCCGAGGCCCGCCTCGCGCGCCGCATCGGCCATGGGAGCGGATTCCGCGCCGACCGTGATGAGGATATCCGCATTTTTTCCGGCGGCGGTTCCCGCGCGGCGATACCCTTCCAACTCGTAGTCCCCGAGTTCGCCCATGCGGCCGAGGACGGCGATCCTGCGCCCGCTGCCGGGGAGGGCGCGCAGGGTGGACAGGGCGGCGACCATGGAATCGGGGTTGGCGTTGTAGGTGTCGTCGAGAAATGAAATCCCCCGAATGACACGGTGTTGGAGGCGTCCCCCGGCAAGGCGTGTTTGAGGGAGGCCCGAGACCGCGTCCTCGGGGGAAATTCCAAGCGCGATCCCCCCGGCGACCGCGAGAAGCGCATTGCGGACCATGTGCGCGCCATTGCAGGCGATGGAAGTCGCGAAGGATCGGCCATCCACACGGACGACGAACGAGCAGCCCTCCGGGGATTCAACCAGGGAATCCGCCGTGATGACCCCCGAGGAAAGTCCGGCGCGGACAACGCGGGCCTTCGTGCGCGAGGCGATGAAATCCGACTGGTCGTCTTCCGCGGAGAGAACCACAAATCCCTCCGGCCTGACCGCCTCCGCGAGCGCGCTCTTTTCGAGGGCGATGGCCTCGCGGGTCTTCAGGTATTCGATGTGGGCGACCCCGATGTTCGTGATGATGGCGGCATCCGGTTTTGCCAGGGCGGCCAGCGGGGCGATTTCGCCGGCGTGGTTCATCCCGATCTCCCAGACCGCCGCCGTGTCCTCGGAGCTGGCGGAGAGGATCGAGAGCGGCACGCCGATGTGGTTGTTGAAATTCCCCTCGGTCTTGACGACCCGGAAACGCGGGGCCAGGACGGCGGCCGCAAATTCTTTCGTGCTGGTTTTTCCGTTGCTGCCGGTGATGCAGAGCACCGTGATTTTCAAACGGGACCGCCAGGCTGCCGCAAGCCGGGTGAGGGCGTCGAGGCCCGAAGCCGCCAGCAGAACGGGAAACTCGTCGGGCAGCCCGGAGACCGCCGAGGCATCGTCAACGAGCACGGCGGCCGCACCGCGGGCCGCAGCATCCGCCGGGAAAAGGTTGCCGTCGAAATTGTCGCCGCGAAGCGCCACATACAGGTCGCCGGGCTGGAGCGTCCGCGTGTCTTTGGAGATGCGCGAAACCTTTTTGTGACCGTCGCCGCGAAGGATTTTCGCCCCGGACATCTCCGCGATTTCTTTGAGGGAAAGCGGGTCCATGGTCTCAGGCCTCCGCCTTCTTGTTGGCCATCGCCATGCCGGCGACGGCGACATCGTCGAACGCGATCCGGCGAGCCGCGAACTCCTGGTAGGCCTCGTGGCCTTTGCCGGCGATGAGCACGATGTCGCCGGGGGCCGCGAGGTCGATCGCGTGACGGATCGCGTGCTCGCGGTCGGTGATTTTTTCGAAATTCGTCCCGCGCATCCCGGCTTCCACATCGGCGATGATCGCCTCCGGATCCTCGCGGCGCGGGTTGTCCGAGGTGATGACCGTCCAGTCGGAAAGCTCCTCCGCGGCGGCGGCCATGAGCGGGCGCTTCGCGCGGTCGCGGTCGCCGCCGCAGCCGAAGACCGTGACCAGCCGGGCCGGGTTCAATTCCTTCAGCGTGCGGAGAACATTTTTCAGGGCGTCGTCGGTGTGAGCATAATCCACGAACACCTGGAAATTGCGTTTGCCAGGAACCCGCTCGACGCGTCCAGGCACCTGCGGGGCCGACGCGAGCGCGGCGATGGCGCCGCGCAATTCCACGCCGCACGACGCCGCGGCCGCGAGGGCGGCGAGGGCGTTGTAGATGTTGAAGAGCCCGATCAGCGGCATGCGCACCAGAAAACTTTTCCGTTTGGCGTCGAGCTGGAACACGGATCCTGTCCCGTCAAACTGGATCGCGCTCGCGCGGAAATCGGCCCCCACGCCGCGCCCGAACGTGACGGTTTTGAGCTTTTTCCCGAACCTCTCCCTGAGCAGGTGGCCGTGCCGGTCGTCGGCGTTGATGATCGCGCGGCCTTTCTTGTGCGTCTGGGCGGCGAGGCTCTCGAAGAGGAGCGCCTTCGCCTCGAAATACGCCTCCATCGTGCGGTGGTAGTCGAGGTGGTCCTGCGTCAGGTTCGTGAACACCGCCGCATCAAACTCGATACTCCTCACGCGCTGCTGGACAAGGGCATGGCTGGAAACTTCCATCGCCACCGCCTTCGATCCGCCGTCGCGCATGCGGGCCAGCAACTCCTGGAGATCCACGGATTCCGGCGTCGTCCTGGGCGCGGGGATTTCCTCGGACCCCACGACGTATTTCACCGTCCCGATGAGCCCGCTGCGGAGCGAGGCGGAATCCATGAGGTGCTTCAGGAGGAACGCGGCCGTCGTCTTCCCGTTCGTCCCCGTCACGCCCGCGCATTTCAGCGACCGGTCGGGATGCCCGTAAAACGCGGCCGCGATGTCGGCCATGGCGGCCCGCGCATCCGGCACCCCGACAACCGGGCACCCGCAATCCCCGATCCGGGATTCCGTCACGACCGCCGCCGCGCCTTTGCCGGCCGCCTGTTGCGCGAACTCCGCGCCGTTTGTCTTCGCGCCGGGCAACGCAAAAAAGAGGCTGCCGGCAGCGGCCAGGCGGGAGTCGTAGGAAAGAGAAGAAATCTCCGGGTCTGCGAGAATGGCGGGAATACCGGCCGACTGGAGAAGGGGATTCAGCCTCATGGGGTCAGTTGGTCCTTTCCCTCTTTTTGTTCGCGCAGGGCGAGCGGGGCGGCCGGCTCGGCGCGGAGGCTCGGCACGAGGTCGAGGTAGCGGGCCGCGCGTTCGCCGATCCGCGAAAAAACCGGCGCGGCGACGAGGCCGCCGTAGTTCAAATTCGAAGCCACCTTGGCGTCGTCGAGCATGACGAGGCAGACGAAGCGCGGGTTTTCCTGCGGCAGGTAGCCGACAAACGAGACCACGTATTTCCCCGGCGCATAGCCGCCATTGGGGCTCACTTTTTGCGCGGTGCCCGTCTTCCCCGCGACGGTGAATCCGGCGATTTTCGCGAGTTGCGCCGTGCCTCCCTCGCCCACCACCCCGGTGAGCGCCTCGCTGACAAAACGGGCGACCTTTTGGGGGACGACCTCGCGCACAACCCGGGGCGGCTTGTTCGAGACCACGCTCCCGTCGGAGTCTTCGACCGAGCGGATGATCTGCGGGGCGACGAGCCTCCCGCCGTTGGCGATGACCGCCATCCCCATCGTCATCTGGAGCGGGGTGACGGCGATCGACTGGCCCATCGGCATGCGCGTGATCGTCAGCTTGTCCCAGCGGTGAGGGGGACGCAAAAGCCCGGGGACCTCGCCGGGAAGCTCGATCCCGGTGCGCTCGCCGAACCCGAACCGCCGCACATACTCGTAGAACTTTGTTTCGCCCATCATCAGCCCCATTTTCGCCGAGCCGATGTTCGAGGATTTCACCAGGATGTCGTGGACGCCCATCGAGCCATACCCGTGGTGGTCCCGGAGGATTTTGCCGCCGTAGGCAAACGCCCCGTTCTCGCAGTAGATCGAGGTCTTCTCGTTGACCTTGCCTTCGTTGAGGGCGCCGGAGGCCACCACGATCTTGAAAACGGAACCGGGCTCGACCACGTCGATGATGGCGCGGTTTTTCTTCTGCTCATCCTTCCCGTCGCCGGGATGGTTCGGGTCGAAGCAGGGGCGGTTGGTCATGGCGAGAATTTCGCCGGTGGTGGGGTCCGCGAGGATGCCGACCGCCATTTCCGGCTTGAGGTCTTTGAACGCGGAATCCAGCTCCTCCTCGAGGATCGCTTGCAGCCCCATGTCGATCGTCAGCCGCACGTTGAGGCCGTGGACCGCCGGCTCCTCCTGCCCGCGGTAGAGCATGATCTCGCGCCCGGTTCTGTCGTGCTCGATGTAGCGGTATCCGTCTTGTCCCTGCAGGGATTTTTCCATCGTCATCTCGACGCCCTGGATCCCGATCCCGTCGTGGTCCAGAAAGCCGAGAACGTGCCCGAGCATCTGTCCGTTCGGGTAGGTGCGGACGGTATCCGGCTCGAAATAGATGCCGCGCAGATTGGCGTCCCGCATGGCTTTGTCGAGCGCGAGAGCCTTCTCCTCGGCGATTCCGCGGCGGATGACGATGTATTTTCTCCCGCTGGTGAGTTTGGTGCGGAGCTCCTTCTCGTCCATTTCCAGGAACTGGGCCGCGAGCTTGGCCAGCGGGGCGGGATCTTTGATGTGCGAGCCATCGGCAACCACGGTGCTGACCGGCAGGTTCGAGGCGAGCAGCTCCCCGTTCCTGTCAAAGATCAGCCCCCGCCTCGCGTGGAGCACTATCCGCATCGTGTGCTTGTCCGCCGCCATCTGCGAATACTCCTGGTGCCTCGCGACCTGAAGCTCGACCAGCCGGACCGAGTAGGCGGTAAAAATCAACGCGACGGCAGCACAGGCGAGACCGGTGCGTGTGCGTGCCGTCCACCTCATTGGCGGATGCCTTCGTTGAAGGCCGTGCGGAGGACCCCATCAGCCTGGGCCTGTGCGGGAGGCGTCAGGCGGGCGATCACGTTGTCCTGGATCGGCTTCATGGAGATAAATCCCTCATTGATCCTCCGCTGAAGCGCGCGGCGCGAGGAGAGTTCGGTGACGCGGGCCAGCAGGGTCTCGTTCTGGGACCGCACGTTGGCGATCCGCCGCTCGACCTGGCGGGTTGCCTCCGCGAGCGCGAACTGCTGGTTTTTGATGTAAACAAAGAACAGCCCGCTGGCGCCGATGAAGGCGGCGACGAGCAGCCATCGGATGAGCGACGACAGTTGGACCGGGTTGACTTGCTTTCTGCGGTTGGTGTTCATGGTGTGGTCTCCTGCAGTTTTTCCACGACGCGGAGTTTGGCGCTCCGGGCGCGGGGGTTGTTGGCGATTTCCTCGATGCCCGCATCCATGGGATGGGGAGTCAGAAGCCGGAAAATGCGGTGGGGATTGCGGCGCGGCTCCGGCCATTCCGGACGGTCGATCCATTCCTGGCTGCGCTCGCGGAAGAAGTGCTTGACGATCCGGTCCTCGAGCGAGTGGAAGGTGATGACCGCCAAGCGCCCGCCCGGAGCCAGGCTGGCGGGAATGGTTTCCAGCGCCTCCTTCAACGCTCCCAGCTCGTCGTTGACCGCGATCCGGAGCGCTTGGAAAACTTTTGTCGCCGGGTGCCTGGCGCTTGTCCGGGGAGCCACCGAGGACACCGCGGCCGCGAGGTCGAACGTCGTCGCGAACGGGTGCTGCACGCGCAGGGCACCGATCCGTGCCGCAATCTGCATGGCGCGGGGTTCTTCGCCGTATTCCCGGAAAAAATTCGCCAGCTCCGCGACCGGCATGGTGTTGACCAGATCCGCCGCGCTCGGGGCGGACGAGCGGTCCATCCGCATGTCCAGCGGGCCGTCTTTCATCAGGGCAAACCCGCGCTCCGCCGTGTCGAGCTGGTGCGACGAGACCCCGATGTCCAACAGCGCTCCCGCAAGGCCCCGCCTTTCGCCCAGGTCGTCCAGCACGCTTTCCGCATACCGGAAATTCGTCTCGACGAGCCGGAGCCGGGAGCCGAACCGCGCCAGCCGCAGCCGCGCCTCTGCCACGGCATCAGGATCCTGGTCGAGCCCGATGACCTCCGCCCCGCATTCCAAAAGCCGCTCGCTGTGTCCGCCGCCGCCGACGGTTCCGTCCAAAAACAACATGCCGGGCTCGGGGCGCAGCAGGGCCGCCACCTCGTCCACCATCACCGGCACATGGTAGGGGCTGTCCTCGTCAGTTCTTTCCAAGGGTGTTTCCAGCAGGTCTTCGCAGTCCAAGAAGTTCATAGGCATTCCGGGGTCGGATTTTGATGGTGGCGTGGCCGTTTGATTTTCCGTCGCCGGTTTTTCCGGCATGGAAACCGAAGAAAAACGACCGGCCGCTTTTTGCCATCAGGTTGGTCTCCTCATCGTGTTGGCGCTTTCATGTCACAGGCCGCTCTCGTCGGCTGCGGACTGGAGGGCCGACCGGTCGGCGGGTTCGTTCGCCTGGTAGTTTTGCACCGACCAGATTTCCATCCGGCCGGGCGAACCGATAAAAACCACATCCCCGCCAAGCTGCGCCCACTCGCAGTGGGATTCGGGCAGCAAAATCCGGCCCTGCTTGTCGGTGGCCACCGCCCGCGCCGACGCGTAAAACGCCCGGATCGCCCGCCGCTTTTCCTGCATGGACAGTCGGGATTCCTGAAACTTCTGCTCCCACTTCCCCAGTTCGTCCTCCCGCATGATAATGAGAAAACGCTCCGTCGGGTGGGGGACCACATGGAACTCGTCGCCCTCGCCGGATACCCACCCCGACGGGATCGCCACACGCTTCTTCGCGTCCAGAGAACGCTGAAACGTGCCCGAATAAGTCGTCGCTTTTGTGGATTCCTGACCCATGCTCTAGTAGGTTTTCAGTGGCCTGATGCGCCACCGTGCCCCACCTTTCACCATTTTTCCCCACCCCGGTCAACAGAAATCTCTCGGGTTTTCTGCATTCATGTCGCCTGTGTTAAGGGCAGGCGGTTGGCACAATTGCCTCGCTGCGCTCGCCGGTAGCTGCCTCCACACCATCCAGCCAACCCGAAGAAGAGGGCCTCAGTTTTTTTCTCTGCCCTCCCGAATCCGTCCTAGCCGGCTAAAGCGCGGCCAGGACTTTGCGCATCGAGTCCACGCACGCTTTCAAAGCGGCGTCGGGTTTTTCGACATCCGCCTCGTATTCGATGACCGCCATGCCGTCGAAGCCATCGTCAAGAAGGGCTTTGGAGAACGCTGGGAGGTCGAGGGTTCCGGTCCCGACAATCACATCTTTCCACTGGCCGTTCGGCTCGAAGACAAAGTCCTTGAAATGGATTCCGGCGATGCGTTTTCCGAATTTTGAGACCCAGGCGACCGGGTTTCCGGCATGCGGGCCGATTTGCATCGCCCATGCGGTATCGATGCAGACGCCGATCTCGGGTCCGCCGAGCCCGGTGAGATGGTCGAGCACGTCCAGCGAGCCGCCGAACATGTAGCCGCCGTGGCAATGGATGCCGACCCGGATCCCGAACTCGCGGGACCAGGCGCGGACTTTCGGGATGGCGTGGAGGTAGGTCCCGATCTGGAAATGCGCGGAGATGTGTTTGGCTCCGGCTGCGGCCGCGGATTCAAACCATTTTTTCTCGCTGTCGGCGCCGGAGAATGTCTGGACGCCGATGGACACGATCTTCACGTCGGCATCGGCGTAGATGCGGACGACATCGCCGAATTTCTCCGGCGCGTTGAAGTCCGCGTGGACGCCACAGAGCTCGATTTTGTCGAGGCCGATGCCGCGGACTTTTGCTGCGACGGTGGGGTTGTCTTTGAAGTGGCGGAAGCACCAGCTCTGGACGCCGAGGTTTTTTTCGATGTGGTTCATAATGTGGATCAGGAATCTGCGAGGATCGAAGCTAGGCGTTTGACCGCCGGGTAGGCAAGCATTTCCCCCCACGTGCATTTGACCGGCTCCAGCCTGGCCGAGGGCAGGATCGCGAGCCATGCGGCGGCGGAGTCCGGCGGGAAATCCGAAGGGATGATGATCCGGGCCTTGAGGTCGCATGGGACGAACCGGTAGCGTCGCCAGGCGGCCTCGTGGGTTTGAGCGGGTTCTCCGATCGGCGTGAAAGGCTCCACGCGGTCGTCCGGATTCCATCGCTTGAAAACGTTTTTCATCGAGTGCAGCCAGCCGGATGGTCTTTCCGTCTGAGGCGGCGGGGCACCGATGAGGATGAGACCGGGGACACGGCGCCTTGCGGCCGCCAACTGGCGGGCCATTTCGAGGGCGGCAATCCCGCCGTAGCCGAACCCGCACAGATCAAACGACAGCGAGGGATCATCCTCCGCGAGCGCGTCGATCCATGCCGCCGCCGCGCTCTCGATGGTCGTGTGGCAGGCTTCCGGATCGCAGGCGCCACGGGCGGTGAGCCCGAGGATGCGGCGGCCGTTTCCCATGGCGGAAACAAAATCGCGGTAAGTGTCGGTGACTCCCGAGGCGGCGGGCACGAGCACCAGCGGCGTCGGGGTCCCGTCATTTTGAAGGACGCTGACCGGGGTCCACGGGACGGCCGCGCGCGGCTTTTCCATCGGGGCTGCGACGGGAGGATCGGCCTTGTGTGCGGCGGGCGGTTCCGGTCTGGGGAGCGCGGGCTCATCGATCCAGCCGCCGCGGGTCAGCGGCCATTCGGGAACGGAAAGCGTGCCTGCAACAGATCCGGACGAGAGGGTCCAGGTTTGTTCGCCGATCTGGCAGTCGATGACGTCCGGGAGCGACCTGAGCAGGATGGATGCCGGTGAAAAGTCGGGAAGCCCGCCGGCCCGGCCTTCGAGTTGGATGAGGCCCTTCCCATTACGCCACGCGCGCAATCCGGTATCGATGCCCCTCCGGCCCCGGGGAATGGAGCATTTTTTCCAGCCCGGGAATTTCATCCACAGCGAGCCCGAAAATCCCGGCGGCACATCCTGTCCGTCCCCGTCGCAGACCGATGTTTCCACGTCGGGGGTGGGTTTTCCGACCATGAGCAGCGAGTCCTCCGCCGTGGCATCGCCGGCAATTCCCAGACCGCAAAGTCCCGCCGGGCTGAAGAACGTGACGGTTCTTACGGCATCTCCCGTGCAGCGGTTCCAGATATCGAGCGCCTGTTTTGAAGCCGTGCCGCATTCGACGGCGACGACCATCGGCGGATTGGCGGCCTGACCATCGCCCCGCGACCAGCGCGCGGCCTGGTTGTTCCATTCCGGTGCCGTGAGGCGGATGTGGGTGGCGTTGCCCGAGACCGGATCGAGCACGTCGTCGTCCGCGACCCGGACCGTTCCACCGGCCAAGATCGGCAGAAGCCACTCGTCAAAAAACGCGCCCCCGCCGGCGGCGGAGTGCGCCAGGAAAGAGTCGGAGGGCTTGAAGTCGAGGACGCGAGCACCCTCGATTGCCGCTGCCACGAGCAATTCGTGGGTGATGGCGCGGATCTGGGGCGGCGCACCGTCGGCGTGCCCCGGCAGGATGGCTGCCGGGGAGTCGGGGGCGATATCCGGGTTCGGCTGCTCGCCCGTCTCCAAATTGTCCCACTCCTGATCGAGGACAATCCGTCTTCGCGCGGAGGTGTCGAGGAGCGGGGCGCTGGCTGCGTCGCAAATGACGACGCCCGCATCGTGGGACGAGAGCATGGCCTCGATCCATTCCGGCGGGGCGGCCGGATCGAGGGCCAGGCAGGAATTCCCGGCCTTCCACGAGCCGATGAGCGCGATGGCAATCCAGGATGAGGGAGAGAGAAACAGGGCGACGTGCCAGCCCCCGGCGAGCGACGCGTGCGCGAAATGGGCGGCGAGGCGGTCGGACAAGGTGTCGAGCTCGCCGTAGGTCAGCTCGTAGTCGCCATCGCGGACCGCGACATTTTTCGGAAATTTTTCCACCGAGTTCCTGAATGCGGCGAGGGCGTGCGGCGGACGCTCCAAGCCCTCGGGTCCGCGCGACCATTCCTTCAGGGTTCGCGTCTCTTGGGGGAGGAGAAGCGGGATCTGGGCGACCGGCTTGCCCTCGAGGGAATCGAGCGATTGCATCAATCCGGCGAGGCGGTCGAGAAGGTCGCGGCCGAGCGACTCGCTGCCGAGCGGGCCGTGGATTTGCAGGGAGAGCTGCGCGCCGCCGCGGACTTCGAGAAGCAGAAACTCCGGGCGGGCCCGCTGGACCCGCGCGTCAAAATTAATCCACCGGGGAAGGGCGGTCTGGATGAGGTCGCGGACTTCGGGGCCGCGCCATGCGAATGCCGTCTGCAGGCTGTCGATTGCCAGGGTTGTCGGGGCCGCGGCCAAGGCGGAAGCCGGCGAGATCCAGGCGTTGGCCGTGATGGCCTCGAATCCCTGTTGCGCGTCACGGAGCCAGTCCTTCGAGTCCCAGCAGTGGACGACGGGGAGCCAGTTCTCAAAATAGCCGGCCTCGCCGGGGCTGCGGCGCGCGTCGAAATGGCCGAGCGTCACGTTCCCGGTTGCTCCCAGACGGCGCAGGAGCAGAGCCCACAGGCTTTGGAGAACCGCGCGCGGGTCGAGGGACTTCGATTTGCAGGAGTCGAGAAACGCGCGGGATTCGTCCCGGCCGACGGCCAGCGTCGCAGTGATGGAGCTCGGGGCCGGCGGCCTGGGATGGGCGACCAGCGGGGCCTCCGCGGCCTTCAGGATTTCCGTCCACGCCGCGGCGGTTGCGGGCGGAGCCGGAGTTTCCGCCGGCGTGGCGGGCGGCCGTTCGAGCGCCAGCAGCCAGTCGAGGAGGACACGGGCAATCGAAGACTCATCGAGGAGAAACGAGGGAACGGCCAGCAGGAAATGCGACGATCCGCCCGGCAGATGGATCTCGGTGATTCTGGACGATGAGCTCTGATCGAACGGCTCGCCGATGTCGGATTTTTGCAGCTCGGCCCATTTGTCCGGAATCTCCTCCGGCTTCAGCGTCTGCCAGTCGATTTCCCGCCAGGCGGTTTTTGTCGCCGGCGCATCTTCGAGCGTGACATCTCCGACGGTGGAGCGGGAGAATTTGGAGCGGAGGACGGGATGGGCCGCGCTAACCAGTTCCCACGCGGCGCACAGAGCCCCGGAGTCCGTGCGCTCGCCGAAGCTGATCGAGACCTGGGTGTGGTGTTTCTCAGCGGTGTTGCTTTCGCGGAGGAACGCCGCCGCTTGCATGGGATTGGCCGCACGTTCGTTCATGACTAGAAACCAAAGTCGGTGACGGCTCCTAGGGAGGCCGTCGAGACATGGGCGGCGTATTTCGCGAGAACGCCGCGGCGGTAGCGGGGCTTCGGTTTTTTCCAACCCGCCAGGCGCGAGGCGATTTCCTTGGCCGGGATATCGAGGGAAAGCTTGCGGGTGGTGGCGTCGATGATGATCGTATCCCCCTCGCGGATGACGGCGAGAGGGCCACCCTCAAATGCCTCCGGGGTGATGTGGCCCACGACAAACCCATGGGTGCCGCCGGAGAAGCGCCCGTCGGTGATGAGGGCGACATCTTTGCCGAGGCCGCGGCCCATCACGGCGCTCGTCGGCGAGAGCATCTCGCGCATCCCCGGGCCGCCGCGCGGCCCTTCGTAGCGGATCACGATCACGTCGCCTTTCCGGATTTTCCCGTCGAGAATCGCGGCCAGCGCTTTTTCTTCGGACTCGAACACGCGGGCCTTGCCGCTGAACCGCTCGCCTTCTTTTCCGGAAATTTTTGCGACCGCGCCGTCGGGGGCGAGGTTGCCGCGCAGGATGACGAGGTGGCTTTCCTTTTTGATCGGGTTCGTGAGCGGGGCGATGATCTTCTGGTTTTTCGGGTAGGGTTTGAAGGCGGCGAGATTCTGCTTGAGGGTTTTTCCTGTGACGGTGAGGCATCCGCCGTGGAGGAGCCCGGCCCCCAGGAGATCTTTCATCAGGGGGACGATGCCGCCGATTTCCACCAGTTCCGACATGAGGAAACGGCCGCTAGGTTTCAGGTCCGCCAGCACTGGCACCCGCTTTCCGACGCGGGTAAAATCGTCGATCGTGAGCTTCACTCCCGCCGAGTGCGCGATGGCGAGCAAGTGGAGGACCGAGTTGGTCGAACCGCCGAGCGCGACCGTCACGGTGATCGCGTTTTCGAACGCCTCCTTCGAAAAGATGTCCGACGGGCGGATGCCTTTTTTCAGGAGGTTGATGACCGCGGCGCCGGCGTCGCGGCAGTCCTTGGTTTTGTGTGACGAGATGGCGGCCTGCGCGGAGCTGTTCGGGAGGCTGAACCCCAAGGCCTCGATGGCGGAGGCCATGGTGTTCGCGGTATACATTCCGCCGCACGAGCCCGGGCCGGGGATCGCGCAGGATTCGACATCGTGGAGCTCCTTGCTGGAAATTTTGTCCGCCGCCCGCTGGCCGACGGCTTCGAACACCGAGACCACGTCGAGATTTTTTCCGGCGAGGCACCCGGGGAGGATCGTGCCCCCGTAAACAAAAACGGCCGCCCGGTTCATGCGCGCGATGGCGATGATGCAGCCCGGCATGTTTTTGTCGCAGCCCCCGATCGCGACGAAGCCGTCGAACCCCTGGCATCCGACGACGGTCTCGATCGAGTCGGCGATCACCTCGCGCGAGACGAGCGAATACTTCATGCCCTCGGTCCCCATCGAGATCCCGTCCGAGATCGTGATCGTGTTGAAGATCGTGGCCTTGCCGCCCGCCGAATCGATGCCCAGGGCGGATTCGCGGGCGAGCTGGTCGATGTGCATGTTGCAGGGAGTGACCATGCTCCACGTCGAGGCCACCCCGATCTGCGGCTTCGCGAAATCGCTTTCCTTGTAGCCGACCGGATAAAGCATCGCCCGGCTCGGCGCCCGGCTCAGGCCGTCAAGAACGATCGAAGAATGCGGGCGCAGGCGGGCGGAGGAATTGGAATTCATAAGCCCCACACTCTAGCAGAGCCAGCCCGGTATCCATCAAGGAAAACCCGCGCGGCAGTGCTTCGTAGACAGGGATGACTCGAATGTTTGGCCTAGGGAGGGCAACTGTAGCGAAGCGAAATAAAACCCGCGCGACAGTGCTTCGTTCTTCTTCGCCAAGGCCAGAAGATGGGCGTCGGTGGTCCGCGAGGCGGAAGCGCACCATGCAGGGAAGCCGGCTGACGGAAGATCGCCCGGCAGGAACGAATGACACAGGCTGGAAAGCCTTTGCCACTCTCTTCCGCTGATGGGACCAGCCCGCCTATTCCCGGCCGATGCTGGTGTAGGTGAAGCCGAATTCGCGGACGGTTTTCGGGTCGAGGAGGTTGCGGCCGTCGAAGATGAGCGGGGTGTGCATGGTGGCTTTCAGCTCCTTCAGATCGACCGCCGCGAAGGATTTCCATTCGGTGGCGATGATCAGCGCCTCGGCTCCCTTCGCAGCCTCGAGCGGGGAGGAGGCCTGGCGGGCGCCTTCGACGAGTTTGAACTCCTTCGCTTTTTCCATGCCTTTGGGATCGTAGAAGGTGACCTCGGCACCCTCGGCGACCAGGTCATGCACGACCTCGACAGCGACCGACGAGCGGACGTCGTCGGTGTCGGGTTTGAACGTGAGCCCCCAGACGGCGATTTTCTTGTCCTTGAGCACCCAGAGCGCCTCGCGGATCTTCGCGATAAAGCGGTCGCGCTGGGTCCGGTTGATCCGCTGCACTTCTTTGAGCAGCGTGAACGGCACGCCGAGATTCTCGCTGATGGCGATGAAGGCGGCGATGTCCTTGGGAAAACACGAGCCGCCGTAGCCGATCCCGGCGTTGAGGAAATTGCGGCCGATCCGGCGGTCCATGCCGATCCCGTCGGCGACTTTCTCGACGTTCGCGCCGCTGGCCTCGCAGATCTGGGCGACGGCGTTGATGTAGGAAATTTTGAGGGCGAGGAACGAATTGGCGGCGTGCTTGATCAGCTCCGCGGAGTTGATGTCGGTCACCAGCACGGGGGCCAGGAACGGCTCGTAGATTTTCTGCATGAGGGCGATCGCGCGCTCGCTGTTGCCGCCGATGACGATCCGGTCCGGCTTCATGAGGTCGGGGACCGCGCACCCCTCGCGCAGAAACTCGGGGTTGCTGACCACGTCGAACTCGGCCCCGGTCTTGTTGTAGCGCCGGATCGTGTCCGCGACCTTCTCGCCGGTCTTCACGGGCACGGTGCTCTTGTCAACGACCACGCGGTATTCTCCGGGTTTGAGGACGCCGGCGATTTCGCGCGCCACTTTCTCGATGTAGGACAGGTCCACGCTGCCGTCGGCCTGAGGCGGGGTGGGGACGGCGATGAAGACGACCTCCGAGTTGTCCACGCCCTCCGCGGTGCTGGTCGTGAACCGCAGCCGCTTCGCGGAGACGTTTTGGTGGATCAGCTCTTCGAGGCCCGGCTCGTAGATGGGAACTTTGCCGGCAAGCAAAGCGTCGATCTTGCGCTGGTCGTTGTCCACGCAGATGACGTGGTGGCCGACTTCCGCGAAGCAGGCGCCCGACACGAGACCGACATAACCGGAACCGATGATGCAGATTTTCATAGTGGATATTTGGGCTGTTGAAAACAAAAGGCCGCGACCGCCGCGCTACGGGGCAAGTGGATTCGTCGACTGGCTGAACGCCAGCGGCAGGGTGACGCGCGGGGCGTCTTTGAGCGTCATGACCAGAAGGACTCCTAGTTGGGGGGAACCGCCCTGGTTGTTGCGCGCATCAACTCCGATGGATGCGATCCAGCTCGAGAGGTCCCGGTGGACCATATACCTCTGATACTGGAGCACCTGAGAAACAAGCTCATACTGCTCAGAAACGCTGAAGGCCCAGTGGTCGTTCATCCTCCAATAGGTGGAGAAGTTGACCTGGTTGTTGTTTGAGAAGTAAGGGTTCCCGTTGATGTATTGATCGCTGATGCTGAAGGACCAGTCCCGCGTTGGCATGAAATTGACCGCGGTGGTCACTTGCGTGTATCCCTGGTTGGTGATGGGGAGTTGGGAGGTGACCGAGAGCCCGGCCCACGGCACCGGGCGGAAGGCGAAGACATTGTAAAGGTTCGAGACCGGCCCCGATGAATACGGGTTCTGCAGGTTGACATCCATGAAGGTGTCCAGCGAAAACCATTGGAACGTTTTGTCGTCGCGGCGGGTTTGCAGCCGCTGGCGGAGACCGAGCCGGACGATGTTCCAGGTGTCGATCGAATCCACCGCCGTGAACTGCGGGAAGTTGAGCGGGAGGAGCTGGGTGGACTCGACGACGCGGTCGAACTGGTAGATGTTGCTCGGGCTCGGCCCCATGTTGTAAACGCCGGAATAATTGATGTAAGGCTGGACGACGTGGCGCAGGCCGTCCAGGCCCAGCCAGCGGCTCTGGACCTTTTCAAATGTGTTCGAGACTTTTGTGGAGACTTCGAGGCCGTAGTTTGCCACCACGCGGAAAACCGCGCCCTTGTTCTGGAGCACCGGGGAGGGGTTGTTCATCGGGGTGCTGTTGTAGGATTCGTTGACGACCGTGGGCAAGCCGGTCACCGGGTCGATGGACGTGCTTCCGCCGGTCGGGGTCAGGAACGAGCCGCTCTGGCTGTAGTAGGTTCCGCGGACGCCCACCTTCGGGATCACGGAAAGCCACCCGAAATAGGTTTTCGGAAGCGACCACTGGTGGAAGGTGTCGAAGCGGACGGCCCCGTAATCGGGATACTGGGTTTCGCCCGAGGACGGGTTGTTGGAAAAGGTCCTGCGGAGATTGGCGACGCCGGTTTCCCCGTCGTAGTTCACGGGGAGGCCGAAAAACTGGAGCTGCTTGAAATCGGCGACGAATTCCGGGAGGCGTTCGGTGACGTCCTGGAAGTTGTTCATCTGCCAGCGCGCGATGAGGTTGATGGTGTAGAACTCGTCCCATTTGGTGAGCGAGAGGACGTTGTCCGGCTGGGGGTTGATCCGGTATTCGTTGGGGTAGAAATCCTGGAGGAAATCCACGTCGCTGAGCAGGTTGATGTCCGCCGTGGCGTAGATGTCGTCGGTCAAAAACAGCCGCTGCTGGAACGAGACGCGGTAGCGCTGGGTCGTCTTTGTCTCGGCGGGTTCGCCCGGCGCGTTGACCGTGGTGACATCCTTGGTCTCGAAGACATAATCGGTGCGCAGGGCGCCGTAGCTGCGTTCCTTCGCCCCGTATTTCATCGTCATGTCAAAGCCGAGCGAAGGCCCGAATTTTGACCTCCAGTCCGCCCGCACCGTGGCATCCACGCCCTTCATGAGGTTGATGCCGTAGGCCGTGAGCAGGTAAGCCCCCCACCGGCTGTCGTAACCGGGGAGGAACGCGAAACCGGGATTCTTGATGTCCGCCCAGAGGAAGGGAAACCAGAAGATGGGGGTCTGGCCGATGTAAGCCGTGGCATTGGAAAACACGACACGGCTTTCGGTGTAAACCCGGACCGAGTGGGCTTTGATATGGAAGTCGGGCTTCGAGTTGTCGTCCATCGTGAAGGTGGCGTCCCTCACGCGGAATTCCGTCTTGGACATCGCCCGGAAGTTGAAAGCGCGGAAGAGCATCGGGAAGTGTGACCCCGCAAATTCGAGCCCGCGCATCTGCTTGCTCTCGAGATTGAAAAGCGCCCGCTGTCCGGTGAGCACCTCCTTGGGAGTGTAGAGGCGGATGTTTCCCACCAGGAGCACGTCGCGCGTTTCCGGGTTATACTCCGCGTAGTCGCAGTAGATGCTGTATTCCTTGTAATGGATCTGGACGTTGTCCTCGGCGATCGCGACGCCCTCCTCGAATCGCGTGTTCCCGTCGGCCGTGATCTCGACCGGCACGTCGCCGAAGTTCCCCAAATTGGGGATGCCGCCGATCTGGGCGCGCAGCCCGGCAAGGGAAACGGCGAAAATGGAAAAAATGGCGGCGGCTTTCCTCATCAAGGGTGTCCAACCTAGTGGTCCGGGGCGGTCGTTCAAGGAGAAAATGCCCGCCGGTCATTTGCGAACCGCGTTCAAGACCGGTGCCGGTGCCGACAGATCGGTTGAACCTTCGCGTGCGCGAAGTGGTAAAAACTCCCCAGCCGGATGGACTTGCCCCAAATTTCGTAGCGCAGGCTTCGCAGGAGATCTCCGGTGGAAGGCAAGGAGAGAGGGCCGGTAATTTCCCGCCATTTTGGGAGCTGGACGCCCGGAGGCAGATCGCCTCGGTGGCGCATTCGCGGGGCGGCAACCCAAAGCAGGGAGGAGGCGGCCACGATCATGGCGGGGAAGAGGCTTCAGCTCAGCGCGTAGGCACCGGGCTTAGTCGGTTTTTCCTTGGATTTCGCCTCGGACCTCGCTTTGATTCCGCCGTTGGTATTCATTGAAGTCGACAGGCTGGCGCGCTTCGCGCCTCCTGGCGGCTACATGTCATCTTATACGTTTCACCCGACACCCCTTATGAAATCCCTACAATGCGCTTTTTTGCCATCTTCTCGCGGTTGGAACCGACCCGTCGCTGTCCTTTTGTTGGGACTGTGCCTTTTCTCCTTCATCGCACGAGCGGTGGACGTCGTCGAGAAGCCCGATAGCGTTAGCATCGAAAACAAGCTCGTGCGCGTGGAACTGAATCTCAAAACGGGCTCCTACAACATCGTGGATGCGCGCGATGGCACGGTGGCGATCGCCAATGCCCACTCTGAAGTGGACGGCTTGGGCTCGTTCCTTACCGATTGGACCAACCGGCGTTACGACCCCAAGGCCAAGCTGACTTGGACGGCGAAAGAGATCTCCGACGATCTCGGAAGCGGCAAGACGCTCACCTTGAATAACCTCCGCAGCGACGGGATGGAATTTTTTACCACCTTCGCCGTGCGCGATGGCAAAGGCTTCGTCGCGCTCGGCAGCGGCATCATCAACCACCGACCCTACGGCATCCGGGTGAAAAGCTTCCAGCCGATGGCAGGAGGCGATGTCTTCCCGGGCCTGGAAAAGAAGGACGCCCGCAACCTCAACGGCGGTGCAGGCTCGACGGCCAATTTGGTAAAAAGCGGTACCGAGCTCGCCTGCGAAAACAGCCTCCTCTTCACGTTCACGGACAATGGAGTTCGTCGCAGCTTGGTCATGGGCGGGCTGAGCTACCACGACTTCGCCAAGCACGCGGCGCTGGGGCCATTTGATCTTTGGGACACCTTCCCAAACTACTGGCATCAGCCCGAGATCGGCCAGACCTGGCGGACTGTCTGGCATAAAATAGACGCAAACCGCTTGCCCAAGGATTTCCCGGCACTCAACGCCCAGGTGGCCGCGCTCGACCCCGTAGGCCGGTTAGTGGATCCGGGAACGACTTACGAACCCGCCGATCTCTTTTATGTCGATGTCACCACCGCCGATCCCTTCGTAGCCTTGGAAAACTACGGTCAGGCGTTGCGCACGGCGACGAAATCGCGTCCCAACACCTACAACAACTTCACGATTTGCGGATGGTTTAGCGGTCGCAATAGCGCCAAGGTGCTGGTTGATGAGATGGATTATGCCCGCAAGGCGGACATGCTCAAGACGATCCCCGTCACCGTGCGCCTGGAACCCGACACGTATTGCAAGGACGACAACGGCAACACCGAGCAAGGCTGGTGGGACGACGCCCACTGGCTGAAATACGGCCATCTGGTTCCCCCTTACGACACGTTCAAGAAGTGGATCGCGGCGGTCAAAGAGCGCGGCGGCAACGCCGAGACCTATTTCCAATGCGGCATGCCTTCGGATGATTATGCCGAGGCGTTCCCCGGCCACATGCTCAACAATGACATCAGCAGCCTTCACCGCCGCCACACCCACATCACCCCCTCGGTGACCTACGACACGACCGATCCCGATTTCCAGGCGCACATGCGCAAGGTCTGGGGATACCTCAAGGAGTGCGGGCTCGCCGGCATCAAATTCGACTACCCCGACATCACCTGGAGGCCGGAGGGTGGCTTCGAGGATAAATATGCCACCACCGCTTCCGCCTACCGCGCGTGGTTTCAGCTCTGCCGGGACGGACTGGGGCCAGACGCGCTGATCCACGAGCGGGCGCTCGGCAACAACTGTCTGGATGTCACCGCCGGCATCGTCGATTTGCAGCGGGTCTGGGGGGATGCAGATCGCTGGTATCCCGGCATGGCAGCGATCTGCGGCCTGCGCTGGTATAAGAACCGTGTGGTGATGAGCTATTATCCCGACAGCAAGGCGCTCGTCGGCTTCAACGAAAAGGGCCGCATTGATTACGCCCCGATGGATATGATCCAGCGCCGTTCCATCCTGACCATGCTCTACGCCACCAGCGGACGCATCGAATCCGCATGTTCACTTTCCAAGCTCGACGGCGCCACGATTTACGACATCGGACGCGCATTCCCGATGCATAGCACGCCCCAAAGTGCCCGCCCGGTGGACGCCTTCACCGGCGTCAAGACCCCGCGCGTGTATGCATTCCGTGTGGACGATCAATGGCAGCAAGTCGCCTTTTGCAACGATGAATCCGCGCCAAACACCATCAGCGCCCCGCTCAGTGGCGATCAAGCCTCAACGGGATCTCTCGGACTCGATCCGGCCAAGAGCTATTATGTCTATGCATTTTGGGAGGACCGGTTGATTGGCAGGCTTCCGGGTTCCGGCCGGCTGGAGCAGCCCTTGGCTGCTGGCGAGGCCCGGATGTATTCCGTGCGTGAAGTGCTCGGCCACCCCCAGGTTCTTTCCACCAACCGCCATCTGATGCAGGGGTATGTGGACCTTGCCAATGTCAAATGGGACGGAAAGAAGAAGCAACTATCCGGGGTGGCCAAGGTGGTCGGCGGGGAGCCGTTCCGCATCGTTCTGGCGGGCAACGGAAGCAAGCCCGGCAAAGTCAGCGCCGACGGCGCGAAGGCGGGCCTGGAGGCGAACCCCACCGATCCCAACCTGAGTGTCCTTGTTCTGGAACGTCCCGAAAATGGAGATGTTGTCTGGCGGGCGGATTACTAAATTGATCCGCTCGGACGATGAATAATGGCTGAAATTTTCCAGGAGCAGGCACAATGATCCCAATATTCTTTCTTTCCTTTGGCGCGTATTTTTCCTGGATGGTATTCAGTGCTTTCTCCTCACAAGAAATCAAAGGCCGCGGATGGGGGTTCAGCACTCGTATTTACCGCAGGGACAGTGAACCCATCATGTATTGGGTCACTTTTTTCTCTTACCTTATCTGCGCCGTCTGGGCGACGATATTTGGCGTTCTGGCAGCTTTCAAAATGCTCGCCAATCACGGTGACTAACCTCTCGTTTCCTATCATTGACGCCATCAACCTCACTCCCACCCAATCACCGTTATGATTCGACGCCTCCTCTGCACCCTGCTTTTTATTCCGGCAATGGCCTTCTCTGAATCCATCACTCTCACCGCCGATCAATGTGCCGGGGGCGAACGCCGCACCGAGGCGGATGGATCACGCGTCGTTTTTCTTCCCGCCGCCGCGGACATCAAGGCCAAAGCGGAGTGGACGTTCCCTTCGCCGCTTCCTCCTGGAATGTATGAAGTCGAAGTGACGATTACGGCGCCGACCCCGCTCAACACCCGCTTAAGCTTGCTGATCCCCGGCCCCCAAGAGATCGCCATGGAATTAACCGCTTTCCCGCGCCCGGAAGGTCTCGCAAAGATTCGATTCGTCATCTCGACCCTCGCGCCCGTTCCCTCGATCTCCGTGCGTAAGTATGCGCCCAGCGATCAAGACTCGGTCGGTTTCCTCAAGCTGGTCTTCACCCCGATTCACCCCGCCGCCCTGGACAGCGACGTCGCATTTCTTTGGCTCCCGGTGGTCAACGGCGCGGTAAACCCACCCTTCACCCTGCCCGGTGGCATGTATTACTGCGCCGCCCACCAAGGTTCGACGATCACCTGGAGCCAAGGCGATGGCAAATCCTTCACTCCGCCCCCCGGCCCAATCTGTCTGAACGGACCGGGTGGCTTGCTCACCGTCACGCCGCAAGCCGGAAAAAAGGTGGAATCTGTGCTCTTGGTGCATATAAACCAGCCGACCCCGGATTACACTATCGAAGGCAACCCGACGCTGTTCACCGCCGTCGATCCCACAAAAACCGAAACCGGCGAACTCATCTTTAATAACTACCAAGGCACCGGGCTGCCCGAAATCGCCGTATTCCCTCACGGCAAGCGTTTCGCCATCACCTCGAGCTGGGACGACGGGCGCGAATTTGATCTGCTGGTGGCCGAAAAACTCAAGGCCCACGGCTTCAAGGGGACGTTCCTCATGAACCGGAAATCCGACATGATCTCGCACCTTCAAGAGTTGGAGGCACTTGGAGGCGAGGTCGGCTCGCATACGTGGAGCCATCCCCATCTCGCCCGGATGACGCTCCAACAATGTGAAAATGAACTGACAGGGATGCGGCGCTTTTTGGAGAGTTTGGTCGGGCACCCGGTCATCTCGTTTGCCTATCCCCACGGCTATTCGGCGGCCTACGACGTCCAAGGCGAATACGTCGCCCGGAGCGTCGCCAACGCCTATTTGTCGGCACGCACCACGACGGTTGGCGAAACTTGGATTCAATCCATCTCCCCGTTCATCACCTTCAACCCCAACTTCTGGTGGCTGAAAACGAGTCCGGAGGCTGCCGCGCAGAAGTTCAAGGAACTGGCCACCAAAGACGGCCTGGTGTTCTACTTCTGGGGCCACAGTTACGAGCTGGACAATCCGGAAAAAGTCGCCGCCTTCGACTCCTTCCTGGCTGCCCTCGAAAACCAGCCCGAAACCTGGTATGCAACCCAGGGCGAGGTCGCCATCTGGAGTCTGCTGCGCAAGCAAACTGTCATTTCACCCGCTTCCGGCGCGAAGAAGGGCAAAGCCTTCACCCTCCGGCATCCGTGGGTTCATCCGTATCTGCGAACCACGCCGCTCTCGGTCAAGGTTCCCGAAGGGGTCACCTCGGTCACGTGGAACGGAACCACCCTTCCCGTTCTGAACGGCTGGGTCGATCTGAGCTTGTGACGGTCAAGCCGACGGGTCAGGCCTGACCCTTATGCCGGTTTGCAAGCTCTTGCCGTTATTTCCCCAGATAACCGACCACGATCTTGAAGCTCGTCCAGCCAAAGTACTACCAAGCCTGGTCTTCGCTATCGGGGATGAACGCGAGTTCCTCCCCTGCCAGCATTTTGGTTTCGACATCCATGGCGAGTCCCTTGGATTCCTTTTTCATTTCCTTTTGGAAAGCAATCGATTCGCCGGAGCCTCCATTCCAAGTGAATTTGAGGATCGAAAGGGACATCGATTTGGAATCGTCTTGAGTGTTGGTGCCCCAAGGGCCGGACTTCACCGAAATCGCATATCGACCGGTTTCCGGAGCGATGAAGCGAATCATCCCGATCTCTTTGCCCGCGATCGCGATGACGGAGTTATCAGCGTGCCGACTAAAAAGGGTGGTTCCTAGCGGGCCGGTAAAGCCGCCATCCCCCTCGAACCAGCTCATCGAGTTGGTTTCCCACTTGGTTTTATCCGCACCGATCGCTGGGTCGAGTTTGCCCCCAAGCTCCCTGGGAAGCCACGAGAGCCTCCAGAGCGTTTTGCCATCCGGCGCGTGGAAGTCAGGTTCGCCGATCCAGTTCTTGGCGGGGATGGGCAGAGGATAAACCTTCTCTGCCTTTTCGCCTTTGGCTGTGACGAAATCGCCCGTGAATTCTAGCGGCTTGGCCACGAGCTTCGGGGGGTAGACTTGGAGATTGGCGGTGAGGGATTTCCCCAGTTCATGCGCTTTCGAGGCGGGTGCTTTCAATAGTTCGGGGAGTGTCTGGGCGAAGACTTCGTTAAAGAACCCGTAGCCCTCCTGTGTCGGGTGACATCCGTCGGGCGAGAAAAGCGACCAGGGAACTTCGCCCGAGTTGATTTTCGCGGCAGCGTTGTAAACCGTCCCGAGGCCCGGGATACCGTAGAAAGCGGCGACCCGCTCATGGGCGCTGGCGGAGGGAGGCAGGTTCCCCGCCTTATAGTAATCGAGGTGAGTCTTCATCATCGTATAGAAGATGAGCATGTCGGTCTTCGGATTTTTCAGCCACGTTTTATGGACCATTTGCTCCATCGATTCCGTGCGATCGTTGTCGCCGTCATTGACGCAGAATTCGATGAGCACGAGGTCGGGCTTATTGGGGAGCACGTCCCGATCGTAGCGCTTGGATCCGTAGTCGGACCCGGTTCCGGAGATTTCGCGGTTGATCACGTTGATCTTGGCTTTGGGATAATGCTCCTTCAGCCAGTCGCCAACGAAGGTGACATAACCCTTCGGCGAGGACCCTCCAACGGTAATCGAGCCGCCGAGAAAGAGGACGTTGACATCGCCGCCTGCCTTAAGCTTCTCAGCGACGTTGGGGAGCCCGTCCCGCAGGGTGAATGGAACGGCAGGTTCGAGTTTGACTTCCTTTTTTTGGGAGGCGGCCGGATCCGCCATGACAAGAAGCGCAGCGAGCATCATCGCCGTAGCCAGGGCAAGCGACGATTTTCCAGAGAGCGGTAGTTTCATAATTGCTAGGAATTTTCTTCCCGGACTTCCGGTAAGTCAGGAAGAGATTGGTCGCCGGTTTTGTGAGGTCGATCGGACACCCTGCTCTGATCCGTCTCGCCGTTTCCCTTAAATACCTCGATCACGCACCCACGCATTGACTGCCATTAATCTTACCGTGGTCAAGCTCATGAGATCCCCCATCTGCCGCTTCTTGAAAAGCCTCGGCGAAATGCCAAATTCTTTTCGGAACGAGCGCGAAAAATGGAAGGGGTCCTCAAATCCAACTGCGCGGGCGACATCCGATACTCGACGGTTTTGATCCCGGAGGAGATGGGCGGCACGATGCAAGCGGGCGTGGAGAACATATTTCATAGGGGCCATGCCAAAGTGGTGGCGAAACAATTCGGTGAAGTGCTGCCGGGAGAGCCCCGCCTCCCTTGCCATGCCAGCCACAGAAAGGACGGAGGCCGGGTCGCTGTCCACACGGAGCCTTGCGTCATGAAGGTTTTTTGGAGGAAGATTGGGGTGAGGATGCCTAAGGATCAGACGGGAGAGCCTGCGAAGGCCGGTGTCGATCACCGCCCTTGCAATCTCAAGAGAGGGCTCTGCCCATTCCGTCATTTCCCCATGTAGCTCCTGAAGCATTTGTTCCAAGGGGGACAGGTCATCCACGGGATACCCCACGCCAACCTCGATGCCTGCATGCTGCGCAACCTCTGCCATGGCGCTGCCCTCGGCATGCAGCCAGGAATGAACAATAGGGCCGTCCCCCCGCCCATAATAGTGGGGATCCCCGGGCTTCCAGAATATACAAGAGGGACTCTCAAACCGGCGCATTCCTGTTGCATCCCGGAATTCCGCAGGACCGTGAAAACCCAGCAGCATGAAATCCCCCGTGCCGCTCGGGCGGTTGACAAAACTGGCCGGCATTCGCTCTTTCCACCCGATTCCATTCACCCGCAGAGCGAGCGTCTCCTTCGATGGGGTGAACCAGATCTTGGAACCAAGCAGCATCTGACAAAAGTGCAGGTTTTTCAGCGTTTCGTCCATTCCAAAACAAGTCCTTTCATGGAAGGCTGCATCCCAGTTGCCACACCGGCTTCATCGCTCTCGACTCCAGGTTCGAGCGAGTGTCCTTGAAGATTGGCTGCTGCGACTTCTTTCTAAAACCCAAAAAACCCAACCATATAAATTCATATGTTTCACGGACTCCAATGCGACATGGGCACCATCGCCCGCCTGTCCAATGCCAAAACCCGCTCGATCTGCTCGGAGAATCGAACCGGAGCGAAATCCGGCGGCGCGCGCGACCTGCCGCCGATTGATGCCAACGGGAACCCGACCGGCGTGGCCCGCGACCTCGGCCAAGGTTGGAAAGTGCATCCATGCGACTCGGTACAGCCGGGCGAAACAATCACCTTGGCCGATATCGAAGATTCCGGATGCATTCAGCAAATCTGGATGACGCCGACTGGCACCTACCGCCACAGCATTTTGCGGATTTACTACGATGATCAGACAACCCCAAGCGTCGAGTGCCCGATCGCAGATTTTTTTGCTTCCGCCTTCACGAGCTATGACGTGTTTGCGCCGATCAGCTCGCTCTGCGTCTGCGTGAACCCGGGGAATGCCTTCAACTGCTACTGGCCGATGCCATTTCGTAAACGCTTTCGGATGACATTGGAAAACATCGGGATCGAGCGCATGACCATCTTTTTCCAAATCAACTATGCCCTCGGCGATGTGCCGGAGGATGCCGCGTATTTTCACGCCCAATTCCGCCGAACCAATCCTCTACCGTACAAGGATGTTTACACCATCGTTGATGGCATTCAGGGCAAGGGGCATTATGTCGGAACGTACATGGCCTGGCAGATGAACAATGACGGGTGGTGGGGAGAGGGAGAGATCAAGTTCTACCTCGACGGCGACACCGATCCCTCGCTGTCCGACGGCAAGGTCGTGGCGGGATCAACCGGGTTCCCGACGATCTGCGGAACCGGCACCGAAGACTACTTTTGCGGCTCCTACAATTTTGAGAACAAGGCGACCAAACAATACCAGGAATACACCACCCCTTATGCGGGAGTTTCGCAAGTTCGCCGGCCCGACGGCACCTACAAAGCTAACTTGCGATTCAGCATGTATCGCTGGCATGTCAGCGACCCGGTGCGGTTTGATTCGGATTTGAAGGTGACCATGCAGGCCTTAGGATGGCGCGCCGGAGGGCGGTATTTGCCCCTGCAGGACGATATCGCCTCGGTGGCCTACTGGTATCAAACCCTCCCCACCGCGCCATTCCCAGCGCTGCCCGACCGCGACTACCTGGAGATTATCTAGAAAGAAAATCTCTTATGAAAACACCCTTGCTAAGTCTGCAAGATGCCAATGCCTCAAACCCCTCTGCGGCGCTGAAACTGACAGGCATCGCCGATCTATTCAACTTGGAAAACCTGCCTGCGGCAAAGTCTTTTCGCGCCTACATGGCAAGCAGTTATGATCGGGAAGGGGGAAACTATGACTGGGGTAATTATGAATTGGTGATCGGGCAGGACGGCATTGTCATGGACGTCGACGGCCCGGGCATCATCACGCGAATCTGGTCGGCCAATCCTGCCGGGCAGATCAAAATCTACATGGACAAGAATGATTCCCCCGTGGTGGACGAGCCCTTCGAACAATTCATGAAGCGGTTGCCCTTGCGCTGGGGCACAGGGCGATTGGATCCTAATACTCCGGAATTCAAGGAGGCCATGGCAGCCCTGAAACCCGGGGGATACACCACTTACTGTCCAATGGCTTTTAATGACGGTTGCAAAATCGTGTTATCACCCGCGCCCGAGGTTTATTATCAAGTCAACTACCTGTTATGCGATACGCCGCACAGTTTGCCGACATTTTCAAATCAAAGCATGAAAACAGAGGAAGGCGAATATGACCGGGTGTTGAATCAACTGAATCAGACCAAAGTTACAAACTCAGAATTCAAGCGATCACGGGGGCGCTGCTCGTTGAAGGCTGGTGAGAAACATGTGATTTTTGACCAAGAAGAATCGTTCACCATCCGCGAACTCAGCATCAAGACACCGTGGCCAAAAAATGAATCCCAATCAAAACATCTCAAGGAAAAATTGCTATTGCGGGGCTTCTGGGACGAAGATTTGTTCATTGATGTGAGGAGACTCGGGAAGGAGGATTTGTCCATCGGTGGGTTATCTGGCCGTCGACGCGCATCAATTAAAAGCCCGCTGGCCGCTTTCTTCATGGATTTCGGTGCCCACGATTCCTACGAAACAGCAGTAATATCCAAATCAGGCGATCAATACACCTGTCGCTTCCCGATGCCTATTTGTACACGCGGGGTGATTGAACTGTGGAACACCTCATGCATTGACACCCAGGAAATTGAGTATGAAATCGTGTACGACGCTCAATCGACTTGGAATAAGGATTCCTGTCACTTCAAAGCTCTCTACCACTACGAGGATTCAACTTTTGGCTATGACTTGGGTAAATATAGTGAAGTCATGTACCTGCGAAATCAAAATGATAACCACAACTATCCAATTTTGCGGACTTATGGATGAGGTCATTTCGTTGGTTGCTGTTTCCATGTGGATTGTGCCGAAACGCCATTTGGTCGGTCCAAGGTTGAAGCTGACGAGGCCGTGTTTGTGGATGATGATCCGCGTCGCACGATGTGGGGCACTGGCACCGAGGATTATTTAAATGATGCATGGGGCATCCATCCGTGCGTGACTCCTTTATCCGGAGGAGACTCTGGTTCATCGTTTAGAAAAGGCATCGAAGATGAGATTCTATACGGTTATCGGTTTCATTTTTCAGACTGCATCCCCTTCGAAAAGAAAATCGCCTTCACGCTCGAACACGGTTCCAGCAACAACTGTTCCGGAATTTATCGCAGCGTCGCCTACTACTACATGAAACCAAGCGGAAAAAACATTGATGTCGTGGGCTTCACTCCCAGGCGCATGGATCGGTATTATTCGATCTAGCAGCCTGTCGGACTTGACGGGCCGACCGCGACACCTTGGAAATTATCTAGAAAGAAAATCTCTTATGCAAACGCTCATTCTCAGAACCTACAAACTCGTCCTTGCCCTAGGCTGCCTGGCCGCTGGCCCTTTCGCCGGCCATGCCGCAGAGACGCTCACCTACCCCGATTTGGTCAGCCGGCTCACCGACATGGAACACCTGGCGGTCCTGCCGCCGGCCGGCGAAAAGGGAGCTCTGGCAAGCAGCTACGACCGGAAAAGCAAATATGATGAAGCCACCGACAGCTACATCGCGTGGGATGCCAATGCTGACGGTGGCGACAGCATCCGAAAAGAAGGCGAGGGCATTGTCATGGCTGAGATTCAGGGTCCTGGCTGCATCTGGCGCATCTGGGCCGCCGCAGCCAAGGAAGGCCACATAAAGATCTACCTGGACGGAGCGGAGGCCTCGACCGTCGACTTGCCGTTCATCGGATATTTTGACAGAAGCCACGAGCCGTTCACGAGGCCAAATCTTGTCTAAGGATGTGGAACAACAGCGGACGCTGCTCGCACAACTGATAGTCAGCGTGACATGGGACAATGAAAGCAGCCCGGCGATCTGGTCGCCGCTCGGAGATTTCTTTGCCTCCGCCGCGGGGGCTGTTCCCTTCCAGACCCTGCCTGTGGGGCTTTCGGCAGACGGTACTTTCTACTGTTACTGGTACATGCCATTTTCTGATAAGGCTCGGATCGAAGTGGGCAATGACAGCGCACAGCCCGTCTCAATGACCTGGAAGTGGCGCATTCGCCGCTCAACAAGCCGATCGAAACTTTGGGCCGGTTCCATGCCAAATGGCACCGCGACGCATTTCTCCCGACGCGAAAAGATCGGCAGATCGACTGGACACTTCTCACGACTGAAGGAAAGGGGCGGTATGTCGGGACTCAACTTCACGTTTGGAATCCGCTCGGCGGTTGGTGGGGGGAGGGCGATGAGAAGTTCTTCGTCGACGGCGAGAAGTTTCCATCCACCTTTGGGACGGGTTCGGAAGACTATTTTGGTTATGCTTGGAGCTCAGGCGGAACCTTTGTGCAGGCATTTCACAGCCAGCCGGTTAACCAAAATAATCAAGGCCATGTCAGCGCGAACCGCTGGCATCTCGCCGACAATATTCCGTTCCAGACCTCATTCGAAGGAGACATCGAGAAGTATTACACGAATGACCGATTAACCCACTATTCCGCAGTTGCTTTCTGGTATTTAAATGCCGGGGGAAAAGATCCGTATGCTGCCGTTGCTGTTTCCGAACGGATCGGGTGGTGGAATCGGCCTGAAGGGGTTCAAGACGTCAAGGGCCCGTCCTTGATCGACGGGGCGCTGACCCCTAAAGAGCCCCAGCATCGTCCCTTCTCGCAGACGAATTTAGAAAAGCTGCAGGTGTTGGTCTGGCCCGCGGAATCGATCGGGGAGACCTTGGCTCTGAAATTGCCCGTGATGGAAGCTGGAAGATACGGGGTGCTGGTTCGTTTCAACAGGGGGCCCAATTACGGAATCGTGCAATTGAGCCTGAATGGGAAAAAGTTGCGCGAGCCGATGGATGTCATGGGTTGGGGGGAGCCGCAGGGCTCATGCGGATATCCCGAGTTTATGGGGGTCGTCGATCTCCCGGCGGGCGAATCGACTCTGGGGGTGGAAGTCATCGGCAAGAGGGGACGAGCAAAGGATTCTTTTTCGGCTTGGAGTATATCAAGTTGATTCCTGTGAAGCAGCCCGGTGGGCCCCGCCCCTAATCTGAAGTTGTTTTGACAGCAAGGCACCCATCCGTGCGCGCACCGAGTCAAGATACGTCCAGTCACGTGTGTAGGTGGTCCAATCCGGCACAACCTTTGTCGCGACCTCGTCCAGAATGTCCCTCGCCTCCGTATTGCTCGATTCCGCAAGTTCCCGTGTCATGCAGAGGTACTCGTGGTCTTCCATGGCTTTCCTGATGATCTCCCAGCGGATGGATCCGTAGATCCGATCGCGGGGCATCCGTTCATCGCGGGGCGGATAAATCACACACGGGTCTCCGGCAGGATGGCGATGCGTGCTTGGGTCATCCCATGGATTGTGAACTTTCTTGCGGATGGCGGACCAGTAGTTGTAGCCCCAGTGCAGGAAGCCCGGAATCCGTTTTTGGAAGCAGATCCAGGCGAAAATGCGGACGCGAATGAGCGGGTATTCGATGAACCGGTTGGGCCACCTGCCGCACGGGCCGCAACAGTAGTACACCCAGATGTCTTCGGCAGTTCGATTGGACTTCGCCAGAACCCGGTCATAGGAGCTTTCCAGCGGCACAGGAATATCAGTGACATCGGCGAATTCCGGATCGCTCAGGGCGTCCATGAACCTCATCCCGGGCGCGGCTCGGCGCACCAGGTTGGCCAGACGACGAAACCGTTTGAGCTGGGAAAGGTTGGGCTCATCGGAAATGTGCTGGACGAAATGGTCGCGCCATCCCCGCTTGCCCAGGTGCGACCACAGGGCGGCAAAGAACTGCGCGAGGAACTCTTCATATTCCGGGTCCCGGGCATCGCTAAAGTCGACCACCTGCTTCCGGCCCGATGGGGACACGACCTGGATCGCGACCGGTTTCCGCGAGGCCCCGGCGAGATGCTGCCCCTCAAAGAGGACGAACCCTCGTTTGAGAAACATGTTGAACCAGCGGTCGAGTTGCCGGAAGTCGAACGCATATTTCCGACCGCGGCGTCGGATCCCGACAAGCTGAGGGTTGACGTCTTCGTTTTCGGCGTCGCCGAATAGTGGAGTGAGAATGACGTTCTGACGATGCGCCGCCATGTCGTCCGCCGCCAGTTCGATCAGATGCCAATAGGCGGGGGTTCCTGCCCGCACCTTGTACCAGGACGCCAGTTCGGCAGGCCAGAACCAGTTCGTCATGAGCAGGCGGGAGCGTTCGGGCATGTCGAAATCCCAGACGCGCAGGCGAAACCGGATGGTGGCGCTCTTCTCGAAGCCGATACTCTCAGGCTGATTTTCCGCATTGATTTTCTGGCGGCCCACGAAAACCGTGATCACGGCATCATAGATCCCCGCGGCGGCTTCGCGCGGCACGCGGATCCTGACCCAAATGGAGCGGGTCGGGGGCATCCGGGGGCCGCAAACATCAAAAACCACATCCGGGGCCAACGGATCGGGAAAGAATGCCGGCGGTATGCGCTCCATATCGCCCGGGAACTGGTGGGTGGCAGCCCATTTCACGGGAACGAATTCGGGGTAAAGGATGTCCACCTGTTCGGCGGCAATCGTTGCGCCACGCGGTCCCGTCAGATCGGATACGGTTGCGCGAATGTGGTTCGGATTGCCGGCATGGATGCGGCTCGGATCGACATCGTCTGCACGCACCCCGACCTGGCAACATTCTACCTCGCCGCGCGCTGCGCAGAGTTCAAAGGCACCCTCCCGTGTCTCCGGGGGCAGATCGTCAGGGAAAACCCGTGTCATCGGGCCCTGGATCCATAGACGAAATCCTTTGCTCATCCTTCCTCTCCTCCTGATTTTTGAGACAAGAACTTCATTGTGTCTCGATGATCATTCTGAAATCAATGTTCTTCGGTGGCGGAAACTCCCGGCTCGCACGAGTCCGCACGGTGTCATCGACCGGCTTCCCTTCAGCAAGCCTTCTGGCGTGGTATTCGAACCAGATGTCGGTGAGGGTCGTTTCCCCCTCGCGAATCGTGGCGAAGGTCTGCTTGAAGAGAGGTTCAACCTCGTCCAGATTCCCTAACTTCACGGCGGCAGCGGCGGCGAAGATGCAAATACGCTCATGGCTGCGGATGACAGCCGGCAGACTGCGGGCAAAAGCGGCAAGCCGCGAATGCTGTCCGGTGGCCAACAACATCTGCGCTGCCTCGATGGCCACGGATACGATGGGCGGACCTGCCTCCCATGCCCGCAAGAACATTTCCGCAGCCTCGGATGAAGGCGGAGGCTCATTTAGTATCCACGCATTATTCGCAGGGGGCCGAACCGACCGTGCCGTCAGAACGGCCAGATTGCGCAGAGCCCAGCCGGTGCTGCGTTGTTCCATCGACTTTGTCCACGCCTGCTTTGCGCCGGCCACGTCCCGGTTTTCCATGCGCATATTTCCCAGGTGCCACCAGGCGAGCCAGTGGTCGCTGGGGCCCTTTTCTATTGAACGCTCCAGAATGGATTGCCATTCCGGCTGCGTCATAAGATGTCCGGGTGAATCGGCGGGCGGCAGACTGTTTGTCTCCAGAAGCGCCAGCCACGGGGTCTGGTCCGCACCCGGCTCTCCAAAATCCAATTCGGCCGGAATGCGGTCAGGCAAGCCCTGGGCCGCAAGACGGCGCCGCTCCAGGGCGGCCCAACCGGAACCGGCAAATAGCATCTTGTCGGCCCGGCACGCGGCGGATTGTGCGAACCCGCGGTCATACTCATTCAGCAGTGCTTCCGGCAACCGTTGTGCGAGTTCGACGTCGATACAACCTTTGGCAACGTTCCAGTCACTGGAATGTGCCTGGGTTGGATCGACAGCGATTCCGCCAAATGCCTCGGTCCACTCCCACGTCGCTCCCGCCGGCATTGGCACATGCTGATTCTGGGTGCGGGCCAAGCCCGCCTGGATCTCGATATAGGATCGGCCGGGCAGCGCGAGAAACTCCTGCCAGTTTCGCCCCCCCTGATTCATTCCCCAGTAGAACACCTTGCGTCCCCGCAACAGCGCCGTGGACACCTGAAGCAGGCCCGTGCCGTCAGCTTCCACCGCCGCCTCCCAGGGCCGCACCCCTTGCGGGATGCAGAAGAAGTATTCATGCGCCGCCGGCATGTTGCGCGCATAGGTCAGGTCAATGCCTGGTGGCTGCATGGGAACGCTGGTCCGGGCGAACCGGCCATCGCCCATTGGATGCAGGGCTGAATCGGCCGGACAGATCACGCGCGTGCGTTCATTCTCGGGCACCGCAATGTTCGTCCACCAATACATGGGCAATTCATCCTCATGAGGATTCACTATCCTCACATGCGTAAGAAGGAATCGTGAGCCCGCCGGCAGGTGGAAATCGATCTGGTAGGGAAAACGCTTTACACGATTCCATTCGTAAATACGCAAAGCCGGCTCCCCTCCGGGGCTCCGGAAACTGGCAGCGAACATCGGCGAACAGGTGAGGTGATGGTGCCCATACTGCCCGGCATTGAATTCCACGCCACCGCTGCACCAGGCATTGCGCAAAGCAAGGTTGGCGGGTTGAAACACAGGATTCCGGTCAAGCAGTTCTCGCCGGGCGTTTTTGTCGAAAAGCGACAGCAGCTTTCCGCCAAGCTCCGGTGCAACCATCACCCGCAGGTGCTCGTTCTCCAGCACGACAACCTGAAGCGGACGGAGTTGCCGATCCCGGTCATACCCGTCCTGGAGACGATACGGAAGGATGCGTGGCGCACAGCCCCAGCCAAGCCGCCGCCGATCATCCTCGTCAACGGACGGGTCGGTATTCACCGTGAGATCATCGGCGGCGTGTCTGAATGCGGGCAAAGGATTCTCTTCGCCGAGTGTTGCGGCCGGCATTTGAATCGTCTGGACGTGCAACTCGGTCATCACCTAAGTGGGGAAATAAATTTCAAAGAGGATGGAAAGGATCTGTACGGCGCTGAAGTGACTTCAGCTCAGCGCGTATTCGGTTCTCTTGATGACTTCCATTTTTAGCTCGTGCGAGAGGCGGTTGAAATACGTCGAGTAGCCGCCGATGCGGACGATCAGATTGTTGTGGAGATCGGGATGGATGAGAGCATCCTCAAGCTCCGCCCGATCCACCACGGAAATCTGCACCTGGAGCCCGCCGAGCCGGAAATAGGTTTCGATCAAAGTGCGGAGCCTCTGGCGTCCGGCCTCGCTCGCGAGCGTCGGCTTGGAAAAGCGCATGTTCAGCACCGGCGTGCCCACCGCCAGTCGCTGCGGCAGGCGCGCAACGCTCCGCAGCATCGCTGTCGGGCCGTTGGTATCGCGGCCTTGCATGGGCCCGGCGGAATCGGCCAGCGGCTCTCCAGCCAGGCGGCCATCGGGAGTCGCGCCGACGGGATGGCCGGCCCCCGTGAAAGTTTCAAACATGATGTGCGAGGGCAGAAATCGTCCGCCGCGGGCACAGGGGAACGCGCGGATTTCGCGATAAACGAAGTCGGCAACCTCCGCCGCAATCGCATCGACGCCGGAAAAATCGTTGCCGTATTTCGGAGCGGCGGCCAGTCGCAGCCGCAGGGCCTCATCTCCTTGGAAATTGCGTTCCAGAATGTCGCGAAACTGGCGGGGCGTGACCGCCTTCCCGGCAAACACCACGGTGCGCAGCGCCTCGAGCGAATCCGCGACATTCGCAAGGCCCGCCACGTTGACGATCGACCAGTTATATCGGGCCCCGCCATCGTTGAAGTCGCGTCCGCGCTCGACGCAATCGTCCATCAACAACGAGCGGACCGGCTGGGGCCGGTGAAGCGCGCGGGCTGCAAAGTGTTTGTTGAGCGCGCCCAGGACCTCGTGAATGACGCCCCGCATGTCGGCTCGGAATGCTGCGACCACGTCATCAAAGGTCACCGAATCGTTTGTGAGCGTGCGGCGGAGCGTCTCCACCAAAACCAGCGGCAGGTTGAACCCGGCGTCCAGGGAACCGATGTTCGAGCAGCCGTGAACCATCGTTTCTGTGCAGCCCCCGCCGCACCACTGGACGAGATCGTCTTCGACAAGCCCGAGATCCGCCTCGCGCAGACCCGCGAGGTATTCTGCCTCGTTGTAGAACGCGGGCTGCCCGTTGCCCGAAGCGAGGGAGTCGAAGGCGGCTTTCCAAAGCGAGTCTGGCATATCCGGCCGAACGCGCAGCTCCAAGGTTGGCCGAAATCGGCCGTGGGTTGCTGCAAGGACGATTTCCGTCATCTCCAAGTAGTCCGGGGTGCCATCGGCATGGGAGCCTCCGAGGGCAGCAGTCCATCCTACGTTGGCGCTGACGTTGTCGGCAAACTCGCTCAGGAGGGTGATGGCATTATCCCGGTCGGGGGCCGCCTGGTAGTAGGGTTCCAACACGGCGTCGAGCCGGCCGGGGTTGTCGCAGCCGTCCAGATAATAGACGAAATTATAAGCCACCATCGCCTCATAGAATGAACGGACGGGCTGAAACGGCACGCGGGAAAGCGCGGCGATGAGGCGGTCCCGATTCGGCCCCGTACTTTGTCGCACCTGCTCGATCGAGCGGGAATGCAACGTGCGAATCCCTGCCAGCAAGTCGAGCAACCCAGTGTAAAACCCCTGTGTCGCGGCGTCGGAGGATCGATCCAGTCCGGCGCGAACCCGCTCTTCATAGGCATCCAGGCCCTCGGCGAGCACCCGGCCATATTGAACAATCGCATGGGTGTATCCTGCTCCTCCGACTGTGTGAGTCTTTAGGCCGTCACCAAACCGGATTTTTTCCTCTTCCCCATTCAGCAGCCGTTTGAGGTCTTTAAACGCCTGTCGCGTGGGAGCGTCGAGCTGCGGCAAGCGCTCGTCGAAGCTACGCAGATTCCAAGTCAAGGTGGGCGAATAGTGGGGCGTCACCGTAGCGGCTGTGGCGGGTTTCGGCCCTCCGGGATAGAGATGCCCGCCCTCATAAGCGGCGAGCGGGGCGTCTTCAAACCAGCGGCGGTAAGCGCGGGCATAGCGTTCGAAGGGCGTGGCCTCCGGGCATTCGCAGAGGCCTGCGGCAAAAGGTTCTCCGGCTTCCAGGAGCAAATGGGATTGGGAGTGGGTGGCTGGTGCGATCAAATTTTATACTCCTTCGCGAAATCGCCGGATCATATCGTTCTGTTTGTCTGCGGACAATTGAACGAACGGCATTGAGAATCCTCCGATGCGGACGAGCAGCCCGGCATGTGTCTCCGGTGCGCGCTGGGCCTCTTCAAGCATTTCGACCGATAACCCGTTGAGCTGGATCTGCAATCCGCCCAGCTGGAAATACGTGCGCATGAGCGCTTGAACTTTTTTCCGCTGGATGGCATCTGCGAACAAGCTCGCCTCGATCGAGAGATCCAAGGCTTGCCCGCCGAAAAATGCCCGCTGATCGATTGTCGTCACCGAGCGGAGGAGCGCGGTCGGTCCCGTCCGCGAACGGTTGATCCCGACCCCAACGTTTTTGGCGAACGCCTCGCCTGCCTGCCTGCCATCCAGGCTCGCCGCGGTGATCGCCCCCTTCCCGACATGCGCGTCGAGCGTGTGGAATGATGGGGCGAACGTGTAAATCTCATCGCTGTGATTTCTCACCGAACGGGCGAATCGCTCAGCCAGCCGGCTAGCCATCGCATCCGCTTCAGAATCGTCGTTCCCATATTTTGGTGTCCGTCGGATTTTATTGAGCACCTCGGAATGCCCTTCAAAGTTCTGCTTCGCTGCAAGCACCATTTTATCGAGGGTAAACTGGCGCTCCTCGAAAACGAGCCGGCGAATGGCCAGCAGCGCATCGGCGGCATTGATAAGCCCGAAGGCCTCCACGATGACGGTGTGGTATCGGCAGCCGCCGAGCAGCCGATCTTTTCCGCGCTCGATGCAATCGCCCAGCAGGGCTGACACGAACGGATTCGGGTTCCTTTGAGCCCTTCTCGTCCGTGTTTCATCCAGCAGCAGGGAAATCGTTTCATCCAGGAACGAGCATGTCGCTTCGAACAGGTCATCGAAGGTCTGAAACTCCTGCGGCACGAGCGTGCGCAGCTTAAACGGGAATTCCTGAAGGAAGGGTTGCCCGTGGTTCGTTGCCATCTCCACCGAGGTCAGAACGTTGACGACGGATCCCCACATATCAGACCATTCGTTAGGCGCCATCATCAGCCCCATGCAACTGTTCGCGACCCAGCGGTGCGTTTCAGCTTCGGGGATGCCGCGCTCGATCAACGCGGCCTTGCACGGTTGCTCGCCATAGAATGTCGGCTGGCCAATACGCAGCAATTCCGGACAGAGCGCCAGGTCAAAGACTTCGTCTGTGGTGCCGCTATGGACCCTGATCGCGAGAATCGGCGAAGCGAGCTGAAGCTGGCTGGCGACTTTCAGGATCAGGCGGGAAAGCGCGTTGAACTGATCCTGACCGCTCGCGTCACAGCCGCCGATATTGATGTTGCAGGCCGCATCACCGAACCGGTTCAGAGCGACGAAGAAGTCGGAGAGATCACGTTCCAGCTCGCATTCTTCGATCCCCTGCTGGAGGTCCCGCTGGAAGAGAGGAAGAAGATATTGGTCCAGCCGGCCCAGTGAGAGCGAGGCAGCCGATAGCTCGGAGAGTGCGGTGGCGACGTGAACCAGGCGGATCGCTTGCAGGGCCTGTTTGAATGTGCGGGCCGGTTTGGCGGGCTGGATGGCGCACGTTTCGGCAATGCTCAACATCCGCTTGCGCTGGGCGGCGGCGAGGCTGTCATCTTGTGCGTGGGCGGCTGCCCTGGCCGCATAGCGTTCGCTCCAGCGAATGACCGCGCGCAAGGCAATATCCATACCCTCGAGGAGCTCCGATTTCTCAGGGGAAGCCCTTTCGCGTTCGCTTTCGATTCGGGATAAGATCCCGTCCAACCCCTCCGTCACCACGCGCTCGTAATCGACCGTGGTGTGGGCTGATCCTCCATTGCTGGGGCCCATGCCAAACCGCGAGCCGAGCAGATCGAAATCGGAAGCCTGGCGGCTAGCTGCGGCTGCGGGGCGAAGATCGGCGAGCTCGCGATACTCTGCCTCCAGTGTCAGGGCCTTGTTTTCAAAATCCTCCTCCGGCCATCCGAAGTCGCCTGCCATGCCATCGATCGCCCCGATGGCAATCGGCAAGTCCTGAAGCAGCCGATCGAAGCGAAGTGCCGCTTGCGTGGGAGCAGGGGATTCATCCTGTGCGCAACGGTCGTATCGGCTGTTTAGCAGGCGGACGAATTTCCACACTTGGTCATTTGAAAGCAAATGATCGTTGCAGCACGCGGTCGCTGCCTCCAATGGCAGGGGGTTCGGGATTCCTCCCTGCCGCTCCGTAGAGGGCGAGACTGGCAAAGGCATGGCATCGGTAGGAGTCACTCTGCGTGGATGGGATATCGTTGAACTAGTCATAATGCATCTTTAGCTTTCTTTGAAAATATCACTCTTGGGCGCGACGCCACCTTTTCCGAAAAACTCCAGGGCAAAGTAATACGGCTGGTCTTTCAATAGCGACGTGATCTTCTTTTCTTCGCCGTAGATTGTTGCGCACTGGTAAAGTTTGTCCGGGGCAACTCCCCACAAGACGTTGCAGCCGTCGGCATACTCGGGAAGTTTCCAGCGAAGTTTCGCAACCGTATTGTCAAAGCCTCCCGGAGCGCGTGTGATCTCGATCGGATTGGCGGCGGATGGAGCCGGGACCTCGTTCGTCGTGCCAAATAGCCGGAGGGCGCGGACTGCCGGATACCCGTTGCCCGACATCCTGTAAATCGTCAGCCGAAAATATTGCCCTTGAACTGGAGAGGCCATTTCGTGATAGGGGTGGGCCAGATCGCGCTTGGCATTACGCTCGTCGACAATCACCTTCCATTCGATGCCGTCAAGAGATGCTTCGACCATATACGACGGCAGATATTCCTGATGCCGATCAGCTTCGTGTTCCATGAAGTTGACCTGGATGGCATAAATCTCAGAAACCTGCTGCAGCTTGAGCTCGACGTTTGCCGGATTGCGGTCGGCAGCAATCCAGTAGGTGCGGCTGGATTCCTCGACAACAAGCCTGGCCGGGTGGTTTTCCAGCTCGGAAGAGGCTTTCGCCTCGGCTCCGAACGACTGGAGCATCCAGCCCAGGAAAAGATCGGTTTCATTTTCGAGCCTGCAGTCTGGGATCCGGTGCGGGTAGTCGCCAAATCGGGTGTCGGAATGAAGGAGCCCATCCCGATCAATGAAGGTAGGAAACAGGCCGATCCGTCTTTCCCATGGATGCTTGTCGGCGATCACCATGGTCGTAAAATGCCAGTGGTTTCCAAACTGATCCATATCGTTCGTGCCGTGTCCTGCCCCACACATGAAGCCGTCGGTCTTTAGCGAGAACGGATTGCTGGTGCTCACAACAAAATCGCCGAGTGGCGAATCGGAAATGGCAAAACAATCGGCATATTCCGGGTTTTCAGTGCCTGCCGTTGCGTAATGAAGATAGTATTTCCCGTTATACTTGTTCATTTCCGCCCCCTCGTTCCAACCATGGTTGAACCCGGTGGTGCCAGGGACGTAGATGCGTTCCCAGCCGCGGGTTTTCTGCTGGGGATCGATCAAAACCTTCCATTCGGATTTGAGTTCGAATGTCTTGGCATCGAGTTCGGCGCCGAGAATCACATGATGAAAAACGCTGCCGTCCGCCGCCGTAAATTCCTGCCGGTTGTGATAGATATAAACTCGGCCATCGTCGTCGCAGAACAGGGCTGGATCTCCGAGGTCTGCCGGGTCGTTGACGAACTCCCACTGGTCGTTGAGCGGATCGCTTGAAACGTAGAACGGCGCCTTGACGCCGGAATTTGTGCGATAGATTTTACCGTCGATGACTTCTGCTGCGGGAGCCCACCCGAGTGCTTTTTCCGGAAGTGATTTTGTCCGGATATATTTCCAGCTTACAAGATCATCGGAACGGAAATAGCCCCATGAGTAGGAGGTGAAAAGATAATAACTCCCGCGATAGATCGTGAACGATGGGTCAGCCGCAGAACGATACGGTTGCTTGGGAGTCTTGGATCCCGGGTTTTGAACCTGATAATGATATTCTAAGTTGACGGGGTTTGCGTAGGTTTTCATTGAGCGAGCGGTAAAGAAGGGGCCGGCATACTTTGAATACGCTCAATCCGAAGAACGCGAAATGATCTCGTCTTGCACCTCTTTATTGAGAGTCGTGAATCTGGCCGAGAGGCCGCAAATCCGCACGGTCAGGTTGGAATAACGTTCCGGATGCATCTTGGCGTCGCGCAGCATGGCCGAGGAAACGACATTGGTTTGGAGGGTTGCGCCGCCGAGCGCCGCAAAAGTTCTCAGGGTCGCTGCCAGCGGAGAGAACAAGTCGCTGCTGGCGGGAGTCAGCGGGAGCTGGACATCCAGGACGGCGTTCCCGGGAAAATCGCGCATGTCAATCCCCTCCATGGCGCGCACGACGTCTGTCAAATTATTGGGCAGCCGTCCCCTGCTCGGACTAACGCCTTGGCTGAGCACTTCCCCTGCCTGGCGGCCATCTGGAGTGGCCCGTGTGTTTTTGCCCATCCAAACAAAAGCGTAATAGACGAATAAACTCGGAACAAAGCGGCCTCCACGCTCATTTTGCAACATGGAGGTCTGGACGACGAGATCTCTGGCGAAGCGGGCAGCCAAGGCATCGCATTCGGCATCGCCATGGCCGAATTTCGTCGCGGAAACCATCCGGGCGTGGAGAGGTTCGTTGCCTGCCCAGTTTGAAGCGAGGACCTGGGCAAGCTCTTTCAACGAAAGGACGTGTTCCTCAAACACGATCTGACGAATGGCCTGCAACGAATCCACGACCGTGGCAAAGCCGACCAGAGCCAGGTTAGCCGGATTGTAAATCGCCCCGCCGGCCGTGTAGTCACGTCCCTTTTCCAAACACCCCTCCAGAGTGGAGGAAAAGAAAGGACAGGGGTGGACTTCCTCCCATCCTTGTCCTGCCTCCTTCAGCCATCCGGCACCCCGCCCAACCGCATATCCAAAAGCGGACATAAATTGTTCATAAAATTCCTCGAAGCTCGCAGGATCATCCGGAGAGGCTTGAGGAAGCACTTTCTGCAAGACGCTTGGATCGTGGTTTCCTTCCCGGGGATTGAGGAAAAGGTCCAGCAGCCGGGCCATGTTGAAATAATAATAGGCCCCGGCGCTGTGCTCGACTCCTTCCGTGATCGTTTCCTGGCAGCCGCCATTCACATAGAGCCGCGCATGGCGCTCGGTTTTTCCTGCTCTGACAAGGGCTGGAATCAAAACATCGTCGTTCAAAAAGGCGAAGTTGTTGTGCCCTTCCCCCGCATGGAGGGCCAGGAGATTGATATAAGAATCGGGCGAGGCGGAACCGTAACGGCATTGCAACTTGGGGTTGATCAAGTTGAGCGAATGGTGGGTTTCGATGAATAAGCGCGTCACGTCGTTATAGACAGGGCGGCCCTCTTCATCGCAACCGCCCAGCTCGATGCAAGTGCTTGTCTCGGGCCATTGCCCATCGTCGATGTGGAATTTGACATCCGTAGGAATCATCCAGCGCCCGATGAGATCCCTAGCCTCGGCCTCCGTGATCACCCCCTCGGCAACGTCGTGCCGGTAAAGGCCGCCCAAAAGCCGGTCGGGATGCCCCAGCAACGAAATTCCTATCGCCTCCAGCGATGCAGTCGCTTCGCGAAGGAATAGCAGCGCGGCCAAGCCTTCCTTGAAGGTTCGCGGCGGCAAGGCGGGAACACGGCGAGCCGTTTCGGCGATGAACTGGAAGTTGTGCCGGGCCTCCGGGTCTGTCTCCCCGTCAAGCCGGGCTTCAGCGGCTTGCGCAAAGCGTTCGGCCACCCGGAGCACGGCACGGCATGACCGTTCAGCAGCCTCAAGGAATGCAGCCGATTGAGGGCTATGAGCTGCTGCCCGGTGATGCGCAATCTCTGCCAGGATACCGTTCACGCCGACGCGCAGCAGTTTGGTATAGCCAAGACTATGATGGTCGTTATCGACAGGATTCCAAATCGTCCAGATGTTCCACGGGCTCCCATCGGACCTGAATGATTCAATGTTCTGCCAAGCCGGTAACGTTCGTTTTGCGGGCATGCGCTTGTGCCATGTCCACGCTGCCACGCAGGCCGTTTCCCGCCCGCCCGGGGTCCCCCAGTTTTCGGCGCACCGCATCCCCAATTCGAAGAAAAACGGATTGTGCGGAAACAGGATCGGCTCAAAGCGCTCTGCAATCACCTCCTGCAGCTTCGCCTTTAACAAACACGCTGGCATCGACGGATTCGCCTTCTCGTAGGCATCCATCTCGGACCATATCTCCGACCGCCGATTCAGAAAGACCGCATTTTCTTGCAGCCGATCATTCCGCAACGGGTTATAATATTCCGTCATTTCTTCGCGAATCGTATCCATGGCAGTTGACTTCATTGAGCGAGCGATAAAGTAGGGGCCGGTAGAAAATGCCGCTAATAGGTCGGTGCGTTTTGCAAGATTATGAACACTTATTGCCTCTTCATCTTTTCGCCCTTCGCTTTTTGCGCGGCGCCATGCGGCACCTATTAGGTTTTTGCTCGGGGGAGTTGTTTGGGGGGTTCGACGATGTCCGCCTTGTCGAGGGCATTGCCGCAGTAAGGCGCGCCGACTTCGGAGAATTCGTTCCCGCGGAGCAGGATGCCTTCGGGGGCTTGGAAGGGCATGGCCGGGAAATCCGAACCTTCCCAGTCGAAAGTCATGCCCAGGTCGTTCGGGTGGATGAAGTCGGCCTCCGCGTCGATGCGGATGCCCCGGTCGCATTTCGCCAGTTTGCAGAGTTCAATGACGACATCCGTGACTGGTCCCCGGACCCGGATCGAGCTGTTGTTGTGGATGACGTGCCCCCGGATGACCTGCCAGCGGCTGGGCGAGAGGTTGCGTCCGCGCAAGTCTTTTTCGCCTAGGGCGACCCGCAGCCATTCCGGCGTCTGTTGCTTGCGGCATATCTCCCCTTGCTCGAAGAAGCGGCCGTCACCGGCGACCGGCTCCGAACGCATCCGGCACGCCGCCTGGATCATCATCGTCGCCTCGCCGCCGATCCAGCGGTCGACTTCGGTCACTCCGCCGCCCCAGCCGTTCCCTACCAAGGTCTCGTTCGCGAGGAACTGGTTATACCAGCTCAAATCGACCCGGGTCAGTTTCGAGACGTCTTTCCGGCCCGGCCACGGCCCCATGTGGGCCATGCAATTGTAGTTGCTGGTCCGGATGTTTTTATTGCGGGCCACGATACATTCGGCGTGGCCGGGGTAGAGCTGGACGGCCGTCCCGCCGTCCTTAAAGACGTTGTCGATGACGAGGTGCCGCCGGTTGCAGGCTCCGATGGCGATGTAGCTGGTGTCGTCCGGGACGGCGTCCCATGGGCGGTCTATGGTCACGAACCCGTCCTCGGTGTATTCCTTGAGGAGGCGCGCCTGTCCCGTACCCCGGCCGTCTACCACGTAGACGACGGTGTTGGCTTTGCTGGCCATGGCGCCTTTGCCCTGCTCCTTGAACCACTCCCCGGCCAACTCGAACGTGACGCCATTCACTTTCTTTATTTTCCCGAAGTAGGCGGTGCCGTGCCCGTCGAAGGTCAGGCACTCGTGGTCGCCCCCGTACCCGGTGCTGATCTGGTTGCCCTTGAAATAGACATGCTCCCCCAAGGTCCTGCCGAAGAGGGGGATGTTGCAGCCGTCGCTCCGGTTGTTCTCGAAAATCATGTTGCTGCCCATGAGGCCGCAGCCCCCTGAAAAGTAATTCCCGCTAATGATGGTGCCTTCGCCGTTCCAGGTGCCGAGACTGCCGACCACATCGCAATTTAGAACCCGGTTGTTGCGGCCCCAAAGGTCGATAGCGGAGCTGCCGCGCTGGTTTTCGACCGGGTAGGCGTGTTTGTGGTGGAGGCGGCCAGGGCCCGACGTCATGTAGTCGGACCGGGCGCGGATCATGACGTTCTCGATGCGGACGTTGCTCTCGGCTTTGATGACCCCGATGAGCGGCCCCTGGGCGTAAAGGGCGAGGTTTTCCAGAGCGCTGCCGTTGGCCATTTCCAGAAGGCACGGCAAGGCCTCCTTTTTGTCCGGCCACCAGAGCGAGGTCAAGTCTGAGCCCTCGCCCGAGAGCGTCGTGTTCTCCATGAGGAACAGTTGTGAGCTCATGGTCATGAAGGGGCGTTGGTTTCCGTCGATGCGGAAACGACCGCGCGGGACTTTGATGACCGCGCCGCCCGGGCATGACCTGGCCATTTCCAGTGTTCGGACGAAGGCCATGGTGGAGTCTTTCTTCCCCGTCGGGTCGGCGCTGGGGTCATCCTTGAGGTAGATCACCGGGCGCGTGTCCGGACGTTTGTCCTCGACGTGGACGTTGCCCACCGCCTCCCAGGCGCTGCCGTTGAAAACCATGACGGGGTGTTCCCCGGGCTTGAGATCCTTGGGGAGGGACGCTCGCAGCGCGAAGGAATCCGCCTCCTCGCACTCGACCTCCTGGCCGGCGACCTTGAGTTTGGCTTTCCCGTCCAGCGCCAGGCAACGTCCGAACAGCCTGAGCCAGCCACCGGTGAACGTCCTGTCCAGCCCGGCCTCCCCCTGCTTCCACCAGACCTCCGGCTTGTTCACGAGGAACTCCTCGGAACACGCGGACCCTTGCCGCACCCGACATCTCCAGACCCCCAAATGCAAGGTCTCCGGGACGACCGCCTTGAGGCATTGCCGGGAGGCCTGCAGGGGCTTGGCTTCGACCCATTTTTCTTCCTTGGTGCCGACGGCGAACTCCAGGACGGCCTTCTCCGCGAAGTCCTCGCCCGCCACCATCAACGTTTCATTTGGATTCACTGGCGTCGAGCACCAGTAAACGATTGGTTTAACCTGTTCTTTCATGCCCGGGAGATTGCGGCGTTCTCGAATTGGGTCAAGCCTGATTTAAGCTATCCTCGGATCACGGGAACGCGGCAGTCTCGGGCGACTGTTTCGACCCAGGCCGCGACCTCGGCTTTTTCGGGAAAATCCCAGTCCGGGTTCGGATCGGGGTGTCCGAGCCGTTCGAGCTTCGAGCGGCCGAGCGGGTGATAGGGCAGAATGTGTATTTCTTTGATGTTGACGAGCCGGTTGGCCAGCGCGGCGATCCCTTGGAAGTGGTCCTCCCTCGCGTTGAGCCCCGGGATGATCGGGCAGCGAAGGGCCATGACGGCTCCGAGCGCGTCGAGCTTCGTGAGGTTTTCCACAATCGGCGCGAGCGCCACGCCTGTGAATTCCAGATGCCGCGCGGGATCAGTTTCCTTACAGTCGATATAGAAGAGGTCCACCAGCGGGAGGAGCGCCGACAGATGGGCGAAGGGCGCGAATCCCGAGGTTTCCACGCAGGTGTGCAAGCCATTTGCGCGCGCGGCTGTGAGGATCGCCCGGCTGAACTCAAATTGCGCCAGCGGCTCGCCGCCGGAGAGGGTCATGCCGCCGCCGGAGGTTTCGTAGAAGGGGCGATCCTTGAGCACCTCGGCGAGGACTTCCTCGACGGAGGCTTCGCGTCCGACAACCTCCAGCGCGCCCGTGTAACACCCGGTCACACATTCGCCGCAGATGACGCAGGCCTCGCGGTCGAGCTCGTGCTCGCCATTTTCTATTTTGTGGGCTCCTTGGGAACAGAGTTCCACGCAGACCTTGCAGCCGATACACTGGCCGGGAGTGAAGAAGATCTGGCGCTGTGGCGACCGGCTTTCCGGGTTATGGCACCAGAGGCAGTTCAACGGACAACCTTTCAGAAACACCGTCGTGCGGATGCCCGGACCATCCTGAATCGAGAACCGCTGGATTTGGAAGATGCGCCCTTTCATGGTAGCTAATGCGAGTGCCTATGGCGCTGGACGATTTCCCGCTGGACGTCGGGTTGGAGCGCGACGAACCGCGAGGAGAACCCGCCAACCCGCACCATCAGGTTCGGGTATTTTTCGGGTTCCGCAAGTGCATTCTCCAGTTCCTCCACGGAGGTTGTGTTGCCTTGATAAATTTGGCCGCCGGTGGCGATGAAGGTCTTGACCAGGCTCTTGAGTGTCTCCGGGGTGGCGAGGGCCGGGTCGAGATCCCACATCGTGCTGGCGCCGCCCGAGAAGAGGCGCAAGGGCAGGGTGTTCGCGGAAAGGATTGCCGGGGTGATGCCTTCCTTCATGGCGCAGCTTTGTGGAGTCAGCCCTTGGGCGATGGGAATAATCCTCCCAAATGCCGCCTCCGTTCGCATCGGGGGTTCCCAAACCTTGAATGACATAGAACTGCCCAACCAGATCGAAGCCGTCAAAAATGAGCGCCGGCTCGTTTTTGAGCGCGTAGGCGAAGGATAATGCCTGCCGGAGGCGCAACGGCTCATCCTTGTAAAGTTCGAAGAAGGCGTAGGTCCAGTTGAACTCCTTGGGGCTGCACATCCAGGCCTGGCTTTTGGTGCTCGTCGCTCGCTGGCGCGATTTTTCCAGGAGCGCTTGGGATTTTTTGGAGAATTCGGTGTGAAACGTGCTCATGGTTTTGGAATGGTCAGCTATTTTGGCGCTAGACCCCCTGGTATTCCGTGCGCAGCATGACCTCGGCCTGCATTTGCGGCCCGATGCGCGTGAAGTAATCGGTGTAGCCGCCGATCCGGACCACCAGGTCGCGGTAGGCTTCCGGGTTCTCCTTGGCTTTTTGCAGGATCGCGTGGTCGACGACGTTCACCTGAACCTCGAACCCTCCCCGGCGCAGGTAGGTGACGAGCAGGTCGCGCAGTCGGCGGAAGGCTTCGGGCGAGGTGAAAAGGCTGCTGTTGAACTTCATGTTGAAGGCGACGCCGCCGATCATCGCTGAGGGGTCCCACGAGGTGGTCGAGAGGATCGCAGCCGTCGGGCCGCACGTCTCGCGGCCTTGCGCGGGCCCGGCTCCATCGGCAAACGGGAACCCGGCTTTGCGTCCGTCGGGTGTCGCCCCGCAGATCCGGCCCAGGGTTTGGTGCATGACCCAGCAGAACGATCCAGGGATGAACGGGCTCCCATCCGGCGCCATTTGATAGCGGGCGCATTCGGCTGTCACGAAGTCCACGATTTCCCGCACGAAGCGGTCCACTTTTTCGTCGTTCATGCCATACTTCGGATGCTTCTTGAGGAAGCGGAGCCGTTCGGGTTCGTGGCCGACGAAGTTGTCTTGGAGAATGGCGCGCATCTCCGCAAGGCTCATCGTGCGCTGGTTATAGACCTCCTCCTGGATGACGTAGAGCGAGTCGGCGAGATTGGCGAGGCCGACAAATGAGCATTCGACCCAGTTGTAACGCGCACCGCCCCTGTCGATGTCGAGCCCTCGCTCGATGCAGTCGTTCGTGAAGAGGCTCTGGAACGGCTTGCCGCCGTTAATGCGGCGCGTTTCGCGCGTCTGGTTTAAAGCCGCCACCTCCTTCGAGACCTCCAGCGCGAGATGCATTTTCCAGATCGCAAGAAACCCTTCAAACGTGGCGGGTGGACCGTCGGCCAGGGAGAAAATGTCGTCCAGCAGAAACCGGCAGACCGGGAAATACGGCGAGGCGGGCCAGACGTTGCTGCTGCCGAAAGGTGTGATCTCGACGCATGCGGAGTTGATGTAGTCGCAGGCTTCCTCCGGCGGCAGACCATACAGTTTGAGTCCGCGCTGGATCTGCTCGTCGCCGAAAAGTGCGGGATTGCTGTTGCCGTTGCCGATCAGTTCGACGGCGAGATCGACGAGCTCCTCGGGCGTCCCTTCATGCCAGCAAACGCCAACCGTCGGATAGCCCAGCTTCGTGCGGCGTAGCGCTTCGAGGCAGAGGTAGGAAAGCGGGTTGGTGACATCTCGTCCCTGGGCGTCGCGCCCGCCCACCATTGCTGCAACGGCGGCACCGTCGCCGGTCACCTCGTTGATGAGCACATAAAGGTTCTCGAGCAGGATCAGCGCTTCGGTTTCCGAGAGCCTCCCTGCTTCGATGTCGCGTTGGTAAAATGAAATGACCCGGCGGTCGATGTGGCCTGGCCCGACGAGGCCGACCATATCCGCCAAAGCTCCGAGGGTCGCGAAGTGGATGAGCTGCAGCGCGTCGCGGAAGCTGGCGGGTGGCTCATGCGCGATCCGCTGGCATGACTGGGCCATCGCGCTCAATTCTGTTTGGCGCTCAGGAGTTGCTGCCGCCATTCCCCCGCGTGCTGTGGCCGCCGCGTTCTCGCACAGGAGGGTGAACCCTTCGAGTACGTCCAAGAACGATTGATACGTGTCCCGCTTTTCTTCGATGGCTTGGTTGCGTCGCAATTCCAGGTCGGCGCGCATCCCGTCCACGCCGAGCTGAAACAAGCGGGAGAGGTCGATCTCGCAATGCCCGTTTATGCCGGGGAGGGGCCATTGATTCAGGTAGGCACGTGCTGCTTGGACCTCCTGGCTTTGCGAGTCTGCGGCACGCGGAACGAGGGCTCCCATGAGCAACGCCGCGTCGTAGAGCGCGAATTCCATCGAGGCCATCACATCGCGCGTGCAGCGGCCCCGGCGCAGCTGCATCGGGAGCGGCTCCGATTCCTTCATGGAGCGCGCGCGGATCAGGATATGATCCTGGTTCCAGCGGTTTTCATGTTTGCGGGCGAGGCATTCTTGACGCCATGCGGCGAGGCGAGGGGCGTATTCGGTGTAGCGCTGGTCTTGAAATTTCACTGGTTTCGAGGAGTTTTGCAAATCAGACGCCATGCTCGGCCCGCTGGATGAGCGCGTCTTGGAGCGTTGGGCGGAGGGTGACAAATTTGGTGCTCAACCCGCTGATGCGAATCATGAGCTCGCCATAGTTCGAGGGATCTTCCTGTGCGGCGCGCAGCTCGTCCGCATGAAGGAGGTTGATGTGGAGATGAAATCCGCCGCAAGCAAAGTATCCGAGCACCAGCGCAGCTAGACGGCTAGGGCCCTCGGGGCCGGTGAAATCCTGTGCAAGGAGGGAAAGCGCCAGGGGATTTCCACACGGGCAGAGGTGGTGCGCCACGGAGCTGGCAGATGCGAGGATCGAAGTCGGGGTCCCCCCACACGTGCTCGCTGGGCCGCAGCCGTAAGAAAGCGGATCTGCGATGTGGCGGCCGTCTGGCGTGGCGTAGGGATGCGACCAGATGTCGGCGGTAAACTTGAAAAACGCGGGGTAGGGACGGACGCCGTGATCCATGCGGCTTTCCAAGACCATCGTGGCAATGCGTTCGGAAAGTTGTGACGCCAGCTTGTTGGTCGCTTCGGCGTCGGTGCCGTAGCGTCCAGGAATCGCCAGGAGCCGGCGGCGCAATGTTTCATCTGGAAAATCCGCAGCCATCGCGGCCGAAAGCTCGGTGAGCGTCAGTTCCCGGCGTTGGAAGACGAGGGAGTTAATCGCGTGCAAGCTATCGACTGTCGTTCCCAGCCCCAGGATGTTAACCCCGAACAGATTGAACCGTGTTCCGCCGGATTCAACGGGCCGAGCGCTTTCCACGCATCCACTCATTAGCACACTGCCGAATGGCGACGGAGCCTTTTCACGCCAGGTGTCCCAACTGGTCTGGAAGTGCGTGGTCAGCGCCAATTGGTAGGCGTCGGAGTAGCGGGCAAACCATCCCTCCAGGAATGTCGGAAAGTCCGGGGCCGCCAGCGCCTCCGGTGTCTGGAGATAGCTAACAAGAGATTCCGCGAGAGCGGTCGGACTGCCACAGACGGTGTTCGGGTAGCAATCCCCGCAGGTGGCCGGCTCGTAGCAGCCGACAATGCCAAAGTCGCGGGCGCGATCAAGCGGGATGTCCAGGCGCTGCAAGCCGGGAATGACGGCGGCGTCGTTGATAAAACCGGGCTGGCCTGTCCCGGTTGTCGCCAGCGCGCACGCGGCCTGCACCAGCTCATCCGGCGACCCGGGGTGCAAACGCACGCTCAACGACGGCTGGCAAACCCGAAGTTCGGCCATCACCTCCAGGAGCAGGAGTGAGAGGGGATTCGTCGCATCCACACCGTTTTCGTCCACTCCTCCGATGGTCAAATTCTGGCTTTCTTCCCCCTCGCAACACCGCAGGAAAAAGGCACCCACCAAATGGCCGGCATCGGATCGATCAAGAAGCCCGGCTTCCATATCGTCGCGGAGATGCGGCCAGAGGTATTGGTCGAAACGTCCGAAAGAGATCGCGGCGGTCGGGGTTTCCGCATGCAGGAAGATCTGGGCGAACCAGACAAGCTGCAGCGCTCCTCGAAACGACGTCGGCCGTTCGTGCGCGAGCGACTCGATCTCGTCAGCCCAGGCTCGCCACTCCGTCGCCTGTGCGACTGTTAGCCGGTCGGCAACTTCTGCCGCCTCTTCGCTATGGCGTGTGATAAACCGGGAAAATGCCGTGAGCGCACCTCCGCAAGCCTCCAGCATGACCGCTTCGTCCGCTGTGAGCGGGAGCGACTGCCGCGCGGCAATCCGCGCGGCCAAGCCCTCGATCCCGACCCGGACCAGACCGGCGTAGTCATGGATGATATGTCCGGCGTTGTGCTCATAGCCGAGCCGCTGGAATGTTTCGTTGATTTCTTTGGGAAACCCCAACCCGCAGAAACGCTGCGAGCCGGCGAAAATGTCTTCCGGGTCAAGGTGCACAAGCGCCGCATCCGCAAAACGTCCCAATGCCCTCGCGCGCCGGACGATGGCTGGCTTCCCCATGGTTTCCTCGTAGGCCTGGATGATGGCCTGCGCGTGCGCCTGGCGCTCGTCGTCGTCGTAAAACAGGCTGCTGTTCCCATGGCGTGCGCGGGCCTCGGCATGCTTGGTGTGGTATCGCTGGATGAGCGTCTTGAGTCGCCCGGATAGGCCGCAGGTTGCAAGTTCGGCAGGCTCTGACATGAGCGTGGCTTCGATGGTTTTCATGCTAAATGAAGGAGTTTGAACCGCGGAGGAAAAGAGCACGGAGTGAAGAGTGGAAAAAGGAAGATGGCATAAGGACAGAACTATGCGGCTTGTTTTTTTGTGTATTCTCCGTGTTCTCTGTGAACTCCGTGGTTAAAAACGCTTTTCGGGTTTAGGAAAGTGCCGCTAGTTTTAGCATATAGAAATCACCGCAATAGCCGATGTCTTGGGCGATTCGTGCGGCGGTTTCCAGGATCGTCCGCTGCCAGGATGGAGGGTGGTGCTTGGCGCCCTCGCCGATGAGAAAAGTGATGCCTACCCCCGCAACCGCATGGCTGGAAACGTCGAAGACGGGCGCGCCGATGCAACTCGCTCCGCGCAGGTATTCTTCGCGGTCATAGCCCAGGCCGGTTTGTCGCACGGTCTCCAATTCGGCTTCAAGCCGAGGCCAATCCATGAGCGTGTTTTCCGTCAGGCGGGGCCATGGATGGGGGAGGGCACGGCGGCGCTGGGCTTCATCTTGAAATGCCAGAAGACATTTTCCGAATGCGTTGGCATGGTAATACACCCGGCTCCCCGGCTGGGTTTGGAGGTAGAACGGCAAGGGGGCGTTTGCAACGTCCAGAATGAGCAGCCTGTCGCCATCGGGAATCTGCAGCTGAGCAGACTGACCGGTCTGCGCTGCCAACCACTCCAGATGCCGCCGGGCGCGAGTGCGCAGGTCGAATCGCGAGGCAAGGCTCATCCCAAGCGAGAAAAAACGAGGTCCCAGCCGGTAGGTTCCCGATTGCGGTTCGATCTCGGCATATCCCCGCTCGACCAGGCGGCGGAGAATCCGGAAGGCAGAGTTCGTTGTGATATGCAGCGTTCGCGAAAGCTCGGTCACGCCGAACGACCGCGTTTGCCCAGCCAGAAACTCGACGATGTCCAGCATGTTATCCACTGCCGGGACCGCGTATTTCGGGGCTTTTTTAGGAGCTGATGGTCGGGAAGGCATATCGGACTCGATGTTGGCTTACAGCGCGGCGCGATGATAGCAATCGGCGAGTGGTGTCATTTGAAGATCAACTTTTTCACCTTGCCCACGCCGCGCTCGCCGCGAACACACTCGACGATCTTGTCCCGGTCCGCCTCGGGGAAGCCTTCCAGGACCATCTCCTCGACCTGACAATAGAGGTCGGTGAAAGCGACATCTAGGGTGTAGCCTGGCGCAGCATCGGCATGTTTGGCCGAGGCGACTGGGCCCACCGTGATGTTTGGCCTGCAGCCGCGGATATTCTTTAAGTAGAGGTGGCCGACGTTATTGTGCACCTGGATGCAACCGTTCCATTTGTAATAGCCATACCCTGCAAAGCTGTCTAGGAAGTCGATGTTCTCCAGGAAGATCCAATCCATGAAGCCGGCGTCGGCGGGTGCGTTGACGGCGCGATGAGGTTCCAGCAGTTCTAACGTTTTGTAGACAAACATTTTTAAGTCCATGGTGCCGGTGACGTCCTCGATCACGACGTTGGTAATCGGGTCGTCGCCCAGGATGCCGTTGCTGGCGAGCAGGCGCATGCCGCGGTGGCCGCCTTCCATGCGCAGGCCTTTGATCCAGGCGTGGTCGATCGGGCCCTCGCTCGTCTCGCCGCGGTAACTGAGCAGGGCGACGAAGTCGTCGTGCGTCACGCCAGCTATGTCCTTGATCACGATGTTTTTGGTCGGACCTGGGATATGGATGCCATCGCTGAAGCAATACTCGAAGGTGATGTCGCGGAACAGCAAGTTCTCGCCGTTACCGACCAGGAACGCCCAGGCGGGAGAACGCATGATCCGCAGATTGGTGAAAGAGACATCCTTGACGTTAAGGAACAGGAAATTCCCCCAGGCAACGTATATTTTCGGGTTGGCCGCGTCCTCGCGCACCTCCTCGTCGTTGCGTTTGCTGCTTGCGTGGTCCCACGTCCCGCCGGTGACGGAGATGTCATGGTCGCGGTTGCCGGATGGCGGCACGGCTCCGGGAGCGAGTTCGCGGACGACCGCCAGGTTCCGGTTGCGCACCATGCAAACCTTGGCGTCGTGAACCAACCGGATCGTGGTGCCGGTGTCGGCCTTGATGTGCATGCCGCTGTCCAGAATGATCGGGCGGTCGATGTAATAGGCCTCGTCGGAAGCCGGGAAATAGACGCCGCCGGTCTCGGCCAGCGCGGCGTCGATCGCATCCGACCAGATGGCGATGTCCCGTCCGAACTGCTTGCGCCTGACGACCCTGGAAGCGTAGTTGGTGACCGGCGCGTATTCGAGCTTTTCGTTTTGCTGGTCTAAGCGTTTCTCCATGGCTCCAAGAGCCTGGGTGATTTCGTATTTTAACATAATTCCCTTTCCCTTAACATTACGATCTTTTCGACTCGACGACGCCAATGCCGGCGACGACCAGGTAGCACACATCGTCGAGGACATGCTTGGCGACGAAGCGCAGGTAGCGGGCAGACATCGGGGTTTCCAGTTTGATGAGGCGCATCCCGGGATTCGCCTTGAGTCCCTCGAAACGACCGGCGGCGGCGAGTTTCCAGCTCTTGCCGTCCTGGCTCAGGTGGAACTCATATTGGTCGGGAGTGGCTTCAGAGCCCCTCGGCATGAAGGTGAACGCGGCGATTTCCCGCATCCGCCCCATGTCCAGCACGACTTCATGCGGCGCGGCGCTCTTGCTTGTGTCGGTGTGATAGGTGTGCCAGTAAGTTGACGGATCGTCGTTGAGCAGATGCTCCGAGCCTGCGCACCCGAGGTTTGTGAACGGGCTCTCCATGCTCACGCTGACGACTTTCCAATCGCTTCTGTCGCATCCGAAAGTCGCCTCGGTTACTCCGAGGCTCCTTATTTCACCGCAGTTCAGCTCATTGATAAAGGCGCGGGCCTTCACGGTTCCGCCGTCCTTAAGCGGGAAAGGCTTTTCGTATAATGGCGCGGAGCTGTCAAGATCCGCGCCGTTTGCGGTGTATCTCATGGACAGCTCCGGGTTGGAGCATTCGATATGGACCATGCCGGCTTTGTCCCTGAAAATGTTCAGGCGGCTTCTTTGCGCCAAGTCCATGGGAACGTTGAAGAGCTTCTCGTCGGCAAACCATGCGCTGAAGTCCCGGATTTTCGGCGTGTCGGCACAGGCCTCGACGGTCAGCCGCAGCTCTGAAGCTTTGACAGCTCCGATGCGCTCGATGCGCTTGTGGCCGATGCAGGTTCCGCCCGCGATTTTGATCCATTGGCCATCGCAGAGGGCCTCGACTTTGTATTTTCTGACCCTCTCGCCGAACGTGATGTCCTCCATGATGGAAACCATGTTGACCGATTTGCCATGAGGGATTTTGGCTGTGAACGTTTTGCCGTCGCCATTGGCGGAGGCGACGCGGTTTGAGAAAATCTTTTCGATCTGTTCGCCGAACTCGGCGAAGCGTTTGCGGTCGGGCTCCGGCACGAGGCCGCGCGGATCGATCACCATGCCCAGAAGCAAATTGGTGTTACGCGCCACGCTGGAAAAATAGCATTCCGTCAAATGGTCTACGGAATAGAGGAACTGCTCATCGCCCTTGCGCCAGAACCAGCCTCCCTGGAACGCCTTGATTTGGTCGCGGTTGGGCATGTCCGCCTCGCCGGGAACCCATAGTCGGCCGTCGGGAGTTCCGCCCAAACCGGCGATCTCCTCCGTGCCATCCGTATCAACCAGATCATCCGTTGTGCTCCAGAACGGATCGGGCGTGTCCCCGCGCTCGTTTCCGACGGTGCGCAGAAGGTTGGGCCAGTCGTGCGGGCCGCATAACGCCACGGTATCAGGCTGGAGTCTTTTCATGATCGGCACGAGATCCGGCCCACCCTGTTCCGGCGGAAGCACCCCGCCGTCGAACCATACCTCGACCAGCTTGCCGTAGTTGCCCCACAGTTCGGTCATCTGGGTCTCGACAGCACGGATATATCTCTCCTGCTCGTCAGGCGTGCCCCATATGACACCGCCTTTACCGCCAGTTTGCATTTCCAGCGAGACATTGAATTTTTTCAGGAACTCCGGATCTCCAGAAACCACTTTGCCCGGATTGTTGGCCCGCATATAGGCGTTGCACGAAGCGCTGGCGTAGAGGCCCGGCTTGAGCCCGAACTTTTCGCACGACTTGATAAAATCGCCCACGATGTCGCCTTTCCCGCCGCGCCACGGGGTGGAGGCCACCGAATAGGAATGGGCCTTGGTCGGCCACAACGAGAATCCACTGCAATGCTTGGCCACCAGCACCGCGTATTTCGCGCCTGCGGATTTCGCAGCCGCAATCCACTGGTCGGTGTCCAGCTCTTTAGGATTGAAAACCTTGGGATCCGGAGTATAGCCCCACCGTTTGCGGAACGAGTATTCCGGCTCGAACACCTGCATGTCAAAATGGATGATGACCCCGATCTCCGCATCCGCCCACGCCGCCTGCGACGGCGACGGCAGCGCCAGTTTTTGATTGTTATTAGACATTGTTATTTCCTTTGTTTTTTGTTAGCTATTTATTGTTTTACTATTTCCGACATTCTCACTCGCTGAATTCACACAACGCATTCTCGATCACCCACGCGGAAAAGACAGTTCATAACTTCGTCCTGCCTGGGCCTCGAATTCGACGACGTGTTCCTCCGGGGTCACATGGCGCACGCACGCTCCGTCAACGGTGACTGCGGCCACGGGCACGCCAGTGCGCACGCGACACCGGGCGTCGAAATGCGCGCGGACAATGCCTTTGGTAATATGGCCTTTTCGCCACTCCGCACCGACCGTGTAACCGCCGCGGGCCTTCAAGCCCTTCACATGGCCTTCGGGCCAGGCTGCCGGCAGCGCGGGCAGAAGATGGATCTCGTCCGCGTGGCTTTGCACGAAGAGCTCGGCCGTATCGAGGATGATGTTGTCGAGGTAGCGGTAACACAGCTCACCATCTTCCATGCGCGCACACATGCACAACCTGGCCGGCAGGAGGCCGCCAGTGGGGCCGCGCCGCTCGAATGTTTTGCAAGCAGCCGCAAACAACTCCGGAGTGCCGCGCCGCGTGATCCGCGTGCCCCACGCCAGCCCTACCAGCAGGGAAGCGTGGTGGTGGTCGGGCATGGCCTCGGGGTATTCGTCATACCATTCCAGGATCTGCCCCTGACTGCCGATCCTCAGCGGCAGCAAACGCGCCTGGGCCAGCTCCAGTTGGCGCCGGAAACCTTCGTCAACGCCAAGCGTGCGCGCGGCGGCGATCGTGTTCTTGAAGAGTTCCCAGATGAGCGACATATCGATCGCACTGCCGATGGTGACACCGACGCGCTGTCCATCAGGCAGAAAGTATTCGTTTTCCGGAGAGGTGGACGGGGCTGTGACCAGGTGGCCGGTCTTGGGATCCTCGACCAGCCAGGCCAGGGCAAACTCGGCTGCGCCTTTAAGAATCGGGTAGGCGGTGTCGCGCAGGAAGGCCGTCTCGCCGGTGAACGTATAGTGGTTCATCAGGTTCTCGCAGAGCCAGGCGCCGCCCAACTGGAAGCAGGCCCAGGTCGGATTGCCTTCGCCGTAGCGGCCGACCGCCCCGGTATGCCGCCAAAGATCCGTGTTGTGGTGCGCCAGCCAGCCGGGCATCCCATAATTGATTTCCGCCGTCATCCGGCCGTTGATGGCAAGGCCCCGCATGAGGTCGATAAACGGCTCCGCGCATTCGCTCAGGTTGGCGAGCTCGACGCCCGAGTAGTTTCGTTGCAGGTTCTCGTTGATGGTGTAGTTGAAGCTCCACGGCGGGCGCACCGAGTCGTTCCACATGCCGCCGAGGAGCGTCAACGGCTGGCCGCCCGGCCTCGATGCGGCGATCATTCTGTAACGGGCGTATTGATAACCGAGCGCGACCTCCGCCGGCGTCGGCGTGCGGTTGGAGGCCGGAGGGACGAAAGGGAGCGCACCGAAGCCAGCGGCTGTCGTGTCCTGGCCTGCGCCAGCGAGGTGGATGTCCACGCGGTCGAACAACTCCTGGTAGTCTCTGACATGCGTGGCGCGCAATTGCTCGAAGGTTTGCTTCGCCGCGGCATCGAGCCGGGCGCGCGCCACCGGGCGGGGGTCGATGCCTTCACGGCTCGGGGACTTGTCGTAGCCGGCAAAGCTGGTTGTCGCGCTCAGCAAGAATATGACTTCATCGGCCTCTTGCACATGCACGCCATCGTGATCGGTCCAGGTCTTGCCGCCCCGGGCGATCGCGCGGAGATGGCATTCGAAGTTCATTCCCGGCCCCGCTTCGTCATCGGCATAGAATATCGCGGGATCGACATCCTCGTAGTTCGGCTCGGCGTGCCGCGGCGCCTTGCCGCGCAAAATGTAGGAACTGCCCTCCACCAGGGTCCGGTAACGCAGCGGGCTGTCCATCCTGGCGGCGAAGCTGATGCGGCCAGGGGCGCTGGCCGCGAACCTCATGGCGATGAGCTTATCCGGATAGGAGGCGAAGAACTCGCGGCGATAGCGGACATTCCCGAAGCCGTATTCGACCGTCGCCAAGGCCGTGCGCAGATCCAACTCGCGCACGTAGGCTGACGCTCCGGCTCCGCCGCGCAAGATGGGACCGCCTGGCCCCCAGCCCATGACCGACCCGTGCTCGAAGCGGATATGCAGATCGCCCATGGGCATGTAGGCCTGGGCGTATGGGCCCTGCAAGCGGCGGCAGAGACACTCCGCCTCCTTGATTCTGCCCTCGAAAAGCAGACGGCGAATTTCAGGCAGCGCGGCTTTGGCATCGGGGTTGTTCCAGTCCGACGGTTCGCCCGACCAGAGTGACACGTCGTTCAGCCCGAGGCGTTCGCGCCCGACATCGCCGAAGATTGTCGCGCCCAACTGGCCGTTGCCGATGGGAATGCCCTCAGTGAAGGAGGCGGCCGGTTGCTGGCTCGTGATTTTCAACGGACGGATACTTCCGTCTCCGGTTGCAAGAGGTTTAGGCATGGTGTTTTTTATCTTAGAAACGGCAGTTAAACCACGAAGGCCACGAAGCACACGAAGAAAATAGGTTGGTCATCAGGCGATGAGTTCACCCAGCGGATGAGCAATAGAAGCGGCAATGAATCTTTGCAAGTTCCTCTCTTCGTGTTCTTCGTGCGCTTCGTGGTGAATTCCTGCTGCTGGATTCAGGTTCATTTGGCAATCAGCCCAGACACGACCAGTTTTTCCCGGGCGAACCCGGTTGCTAATGCTGCATTTTTCATATCCTCCACGGTGTCCCGGCCCATCAGCGGCATAGCGTCAAACGCCCAGTCCAACCCGAGTTTACGATATTTGGCGAGACAGGCATTATTGAAAGCGCAGAGTTCCCAGCGTTCGATGACATCGGCAAGGTGTTCGCGGATGAACGCGCCGAGGCCGGCCAGATTTTCCGCCGTCGCCGTGACGCCGGGAATCAACGGGGTTCGAAGCCAGAGTTTCATCAGGTGCCCGGGCGGCCCTTTCTTCCCGGCCCGGGTCGTGCGGATCATCTCCGCAACGGCGATGAGGTTTTCCAGAATGAGGCGATTGGATTGCCCGGTGTATCGTTCGTGCAGCCCGGGATCCCGGAGTTTAAGATCGAAGAGGACATGATCGGTGTGCGCCAGCACGGCGGCTAATGCCGTTTGCGGCGCCAGGCCGCAGGTATCGAGCGCGGTAGGCACATTTTGCGCCTGCAACCGCTGAAAGAGAACACGGACGAATGCGGCCTGGCACAAAGGTTCTCCGCCCGAAACCGTCACGCCTCCGCCAGAGGTGCGATAATACTCCCGGTCCTTGAGCGCCTCGGCGAGCAGGGCGTCCAGCGTCCATTCCCGGTCGGTATAGTCCATGGCTCGCGTGGGACAGGCGGTCACGCAGGCTCCGCAAAGCGCGCACACGGACCGATCGCGGGTCATCCCCTGCTCGCTCGCGACGAGAGCGCCCGCGGGACAGACCTTCGCGCAGTCGAGGCAGCGGATACAGGGAAAAGGATCCCAGCCGATCTCGCGCTCGCGGCGAAGCCCCTCCGGGTTCTGGCACCAGGAACAGCGCAGCGGGCAACCTTTGAGGAACACCGTGGTCCGCAGGCCGGGCCCGTCGTGCAGGCTCCCGCGCACGATGTCGAACACCTGACAGGTTGCGGCCGTCATCCTGAGGATTTCCTCTCGGTCAGGCGTTCGATGAATTCGGTTTGGTAGCTCCGGTTGAGGCAGATGAAGCGGCTGGCATAGCCTGTGACCCGAATGACGATGTTGTGGTATGCGGGATTCTCGGGGTGAACCATGGCGTCCCGCAGGGTTTTCGGATCCATAATGTTTAGGTTGATCTGGATGCCGCCCTGCCGGAAAAAGGCCGTGGAGAAATCCCTAATATGCGGCCCGACCTGTTCCGTGCCGGCAAAGAAGGACGGCGGCAGATCCAGTTGCAGGGTGCCGCCCTGGAATTTGCGCTGATCGGCCTTGGCCATCGAGTTGGCGGTTGGCAGCAGCCCTCGTGTATTCCGGCCGAGCTGGGGGTTGATGCCGTGAGCCAGGTGTTCCTCCGCCAGCCGGCCGTCGGGCGTTGCCCCGATGTCGGCCCGGAACGTTTGAAAGGACGCCGGATCGGTCGGTGTAACGTGGAAATTGAAACTGTAGAGCGACGGCCGGAATTCCTGGCCGCGCAGGTTCACCATGCTGCCGACGATGCTGTCCAGCGATTCCGTGATCCGCACAAACAGCGCATCCACTTCGTCCAGGTCGTTGCCGAACTTGTCCTCATGGAGAAAACGCTGCCGCATCGGTTCGCGGCCCGACCAATTGCTTTCCGTCGCCTCCTGAACCTCCCGGAGCGAGTATTGATGCCGCTCGAAGACCAGCTTGCGGATCGCGTGCAGCGAGTCGGCCACATTCGGAATGCCGAGGACGTTCACCGAGGTGAACTGGTAATCGACCCCGCGCGGCGCCACCATGTCCAGGCCGCGTTCGATCGGCCCATGGCTGTTCATCGAGGTGAACATCTCGGGCCACAGGCTGCCCAGCCGTTCGTATTGGCGGTTCTTCACGTCGCGCAGGGCGCCCGCCGTCCGGCGCAGTTCATCCTCGAAAAGGGCATAGAGGGCTTCGAAGGCATCGAGGCCGCGCTCGACACCCGCGGCGATGGCGCGTTTCATCGGCTTGATCAGGTTGATCAGGTTGCTGTCCTGATCGCAGGATTCCTTGCCGGGGATGCAGAACCACTGGCAGCCGCTGTAAACGACTTTCCAGGCGTCGTCTTCCGGAATGCCGGAGCGCAACTCGGCCGCCCGCATCAGGTCGTAGTTCACGAGCACGGGAATGCTTTCGCCGTGTCGGGCGAGAACGTCACAGGCGTAATCGTAGAAGGCCGGATCGATGTCCGGATGCCACATCACGCCCAGGTTGTTATAGTCGCCGATCAGGTCATAGGCCTCCAGGACGACATAACTCATTTCATTAGTGGCGTCCTTAAGCTGCGCATCCCGGCCGCCCATGCTAAAGAAATGCCCGCGCAGCTTGAGGAACATCTCGGCCAGGTATTCGCGGGCCTCGCTGGCGGAGAGTTCGCCTGCGGCTTTGCTCTTGCGGTATAGGTCGATCAGATACAGGTCGAGCCGGCCATAGCCATTGCCGTGGCCGACCACGCGGTCGAGCAAGACGGCAAAGTGAATCCACTGCACGCCCTCGTAGTAGGTGCGGGGCGGCTGCCGGGCGATGTGCGCGCAACACTCGGCGATGCGCCGCAATTCGGCGGCGCGGCCGGCGGCGGGTTCCCGCTTCGCCGCCGCAAGCGCCTGTTCGGCATGGCGCTCGATGAAGCGGATGACGGACTCGCAGATCATCTCCAACCCATGGAGATAGGACGCCTTGGAGGGGTTCGCCAGCGCGGTGTATTTGGCCCGGCTCCGTTTGATGCGCTCCAGAATCCCGCCCCACCCCTGGGACAACCCGATGGCCAAGTCGGGACAGGTATGCAGATTGCTCATCCCGCTCGCGCCCAGTTCTTCGGCCGCTTTGGCTGCTTCCAGCACGCTTTCCGGCCAGACATACTGCCGGACCATGTGCATTTCCCAGTGGATTTCCCCCACGATGCGTTCGTGCTCATGGATCGCCGCCGGAAAATGATCCACGAGAAACGCATAGTCGCGCCCCCAGCTTTCGCCGGTCGCCTCGTAACCGTTCTTCCGGGACGGCATTTCCTCCAGCTCCGGGAAGGGCCCGATGTCAATCCAGCAGGCATGATCGCCGAACGACATGTCTTCTCCGCCCGGCGACATGGCTCCCGAACCCAGGCGCCGTTTGCCGCTGACAGCCAGTTCGCGGTTGCGTTGCGCCAGCGCCTGAATGCGGGGCGATTGTGTCAAGGTTGATGGTTCCATAAAAGCAGGCCATCGAATGACTCCGCATGCAGTTCCTGTTCGACGCCGTTCAAGGGATCATAACCGATAGCGCGCCGATACCGTCCCGCCACCAGCAGGTCGGCGGGAGTTCCCAGGCACACGTCTGCAGCGCGCCCTTGCTGCCAGAGCGTCACGACCTGTTCTCCGGCGCGCGACATCGCAAACATTTCGACTGACGACGGCCCGCCTACCAGGCGGCATTCCAGCTCGGCTGGCTGAAGATCCGCCAGCGCGGTGGCCAGGTTGCGCATGACGTAGTAGGCCGCCTGCGGCTGTTGCGGCGACACCGGGTCTGCCGCAAAACTGCGGCGCAACAGGCTCAGATCAAGCGGATAATAGTTGCTCCACGTCTCACAGAAGAACGAGCCGACGCCAAGGGCGGTGTGCGCCGTCGTCAAGCGCGCCACAAGTTTCGCCTTCTGAATCTCGCTGCAAACGTAGGAACCCCACCAGTTCGGGGGCGTAGGTGCCGGGTAACGCCGCAACAGTTCGCTGGCGGCCATCATCGCGTAGCCGTGGCCAAGCTGGCTGTTTGCCTTGCGCCCTTCATTCGCGCGTCCGGCGTCCGTCACCGATGCCCCGCGTCCCGCATCCGTCACCGAATCGCCCTCGAACACAAACACACCGCTGTTTTTTATCATTTTGTTTGTTTTCTGATTCCGTGAAGGCTTTGGCTCTAGCGAGCCGAGGCCGACAGAATCCGATAGGCGTCCTCAACATTTGCCGGCACCGGGTTCAGATCGACGATGTGTTTCAGGTAGGTGAAGGTTTCGTTCGCCATTCCTTTCAGGGTCTCCGGGCTTGGTGCCATCGCTTTGAGTTGATTTTCAAACGGGAACTGCGCAAAAAATTTATCGAAGGCGGCGACCAGATCGGTTGATCCGGGGTCGAGCTGGCTGGCGATGTAAGCGTGTTTTTCTGGAAGTCCAGCCGAGTTCAGGCGCAAGACTTCCCGGTAAATCGCGCGCAAGGCATCGCCGTGCGGCATTTCTTCGTAGTGCCCGCCAAGGACATGCGCGATCACATGGCCGATGCTCACGGCGGCGTGGCTGATCGCGATGCCTGCATAGGTGTCGGCCAAGGCCATTCCGGCACGGGACTCAATATCCTGGCCGTTTGTGTAGGCGCGATGCAGGAACTGAACCGTGAGCACAATCGCTTTCTCGGCGAAGAGGTCGCTCATCGGGTTCGCAAGCTTTGAGGTGTAAGCTTCCACGCCTTGGCAAAAAGCGTCGAAGCCGGTCGCGAAGGTCAATCCCGGAGGCGCCGACAAGATCAGCTCGGGATCGACCACCGCCACCCGGGGCAGGATGTAGGGCGAGCCCATCCCCGGCTTTTGGTGGGTTTCCGGATTGGTGACGACGGAATAGCATGTGCAATGGCTGCCGCTCCCGGAGGTTGTTGTGATGGCGACAATCGGCAGCGTGTTGGCTGGGATCGGCTTTTCGCCGATGGCATACGGCCAGATGGATCCTTCTTGCGTTGCCGCGACCGCAATCGCCTTGGCGGTGTCCATCGCCGATCCGCCGCCCAGGCCGATAATGACGTCGCACCCTTCCTGGCGGGCGATCCGCGCTCCTTCGTCCACACTGGCGACGGTCGGGTTCGGGATCACTCCGACATAGCGATGGACCGCGACTCCTGCTGTTTTCAACGACCCCTCAAGCCGGTCGGCCACTCCGTTTTTGATCGAGTTCGGGCCGCAAACTATCAGCGCATTTTTTCCGAGAACGGCGACGGCTGGCCCGGTATCGAGCAGCTTTCCGGCGCCGAAAAGAAGTTGGTTGGGAAGAGAGAAGACGAAGTTTGGGGTGTTCATGTCGGACTCGAAATCAGAAGGGAAACTAACGGTGGACGGTTGCTGTTGAATTGACTGATAAAACGCAAATACAAATATAAAACGTAAATGTCCACAGAAAAACGGGGCGTTTTTTCGAATCTGCTAGTCCCCGTAGCCCTCGGGGTTCTTGAGGTGCCAGGCCCAGGCGCTCTCGACGATGGGCAGGATGTTTTCGAATTTCGGTTTCCAGCCGAGCTCGGACTGGATTTTGTCCGAGGCCGCGATGAGCCGCGGGGGATCGCCCGCGCGGCGGGGTTTTTCCGCGGCTTTGATTTCGCGTCCGGTGACCTTCCGGCAGGTGTCGATGACCTCGCGGACCGACGTGCCGCCGCCGGTGCCGAGGTTGTATTTCGCGCTTTTTTCCGAGCCGAGCGCGAGGATGTGGGCCTGTGCGAGGTCGAGGATGTGGATGTAGTCGCGGATGCACGTGCCGTCCGGGGTGGGGTAGTCGGTGCCGTAGATATCGACCGACTCCTTTTGCCCGAGCGCGACTTTGAGGACATTCGGGATGAGGTGGGTTTCGATCCGGTGGTCCTCGCCGAAGCGTTCCGAGGCGCCGGCCGCATTGAAATACCTCAGCGCGACGTAGGAAAGGCCGTGGATTTCCTCATACCAGCGGAGCACCTGCTCGAACATCAGCTTCGACTCGCCGTAGGGGTTGATCGGCTTCTGCGGGAGCGATTCGTCCAGCGGCATGCGGTCCGGAATCCCGAACGTCGCGCACGTCGAGGAGAAGACGAATTTCTTCACCCCCGCCTCCACCGCGGCGTCGAGGAGGTTGATCCCCGAGCTGACGTTGTTGCGGAAATATTTCGAGGGGTTCTGCATGGATTCTCCCACCAGGGCGTTCGCTGCGAAATGCATGACGGCGTCCGGCCGGGCTTCGCCGAGGGCGTGGCCGATGACCGTCCTGTCGGCGAGATCGCCCTGAAAAAAACGTGCGCGCGGGTCGAGCGCCTTCTTGTGCCCTTCGCTCAAGTTGTCAAAAACCGCGACCTCGAACCCTTCGTTCAAGAGTTGCTCCACGCAAATGCTGCCGATGTAACCTGCCCCGCCCGTGACAAATATTTTCTTCATCGGGCGGGATCTTACGTTAGGAGGAGGGATTATCGCAACGAAATGCTTCGAAGCGGATCTGGTAATGGTCGCCGGAGCTCTCGGCGACGCGTGTCATGGCTGTTCCGAGAACTTTCGAGATCATGGCTTCCTCCATGGCGACGGCCGCGGGGAAGGCTTCGAAGAGCCCCGCGAGCGGGACATGGGACTCCACGAGGCAGCCCCCTTCGACCCGCGCCATGTGCCCCGCGGCATCGCGCAGGGCCGCGAGCGCCGCCAGCCGGTCTTCCGGCGAAGCCTTGTCGGGGATCTTCTCCAGATACGCAGCCGCCTGGTTTTGAAAGTGGAGAAAAAGCAGCTTCTCGGCCGCCGCCGGCCCGAACAGCGTCCGCGCCTCGTGGAGGAGCGATACGGCCAGGCGGTGGTCGCCGTTTTGAAACAGCCGCTGGCCTCTCGCCGTGAGGCGGTAAACGAGATGGGGCCGCCCGTTTTCACGATGCTGGTTCCGCGCGGTGATGTGGCCGATTTTCTCCAGGGCGATGCACTGGGTCTTGACTCCCATGTAGCTCATACCCAGGCTGGCGGCGATATCGCCCACGGGCAGGCCGCTGCTGCGCTTGAGCACGTCGGCCACCGCATAGGAGGTCCGGTTCGGAAGTTCCCGTTTGATGTTTAGCATGATGCTCAGGTTGCCTCAGGCCCGTGCCGCGCGTCAAGCAAAGCTCTCCTGTTGCCCTTTCATGTTCCCTGGCGGTATTGCAAAGCCATCGCGCGGGCGGTGGATGCGATTTGAGCGCGGAGTTCCGCGGGTTCCAGAACGACGGCGTGGCTCCCCCACCCGAGAATCCAATTTTCCAGATCCGGCGCGATCCCGACCTCGAGCGTCATCTCCGCTCCACCGCCATCCAGGGGCTTCAGCTTTTGGGATTTGTGCCAGATACGCTCGGAGGCGAGCCGGGCCGCAAAATCATCCAGCCGGAGCCGCACGGTCTTTGTTTTTCCCGTCTCGAACGCCATGAAGCTGTCCTTCATCATTTTCGACAGCGAAAAATCCGCCGGCCTGCGGAACGTCTGCTTGAGGGCTTTCGGGCGGCTCAGGCGGGTGAGGGCGAACGTCCGGATCTTTCCGCGCTGGAGGTCGTTGCCGATGAGATACCACTGGTTGTTGATGCAGCCGAGGTGATACGGCTCGATCCGCCGCTTCTCGGATTTGTTTTTTTTGAGGGCCTGGTAATCGAATTCCACCGTCCGGTTGCCGATCACGCAATCCGCCAGGGTGTTGAAGACCGCGAGCTCCTGCCCCGCGGCTCCCATCGGGCGGAACGAGAACGCGCTGCCCAGGTCGTCGAGCGAGAGCGAGATCTCGTCCTGCAGCGCGCTCGTCATCTTGCCGAACGCCGCCCGCAGAGGCTTTTCGAACGCCGTGCCGCGATACTGTTCGAGCGCCTTCTGGGCGACCAGCAGGGCCACCACCTCGCCCTGCGTGATGTTCACCGCCGGAAACGAGCTCACCGGTTTCGTGTATCGGAAACCGTGCTCCCCCGAATCGTAGTCGATCGGCAGCAGCATCTGGTCGCGCATGAAATCGATGTCCCGCTGCACGGTCTTGTAGGACACCTCGAAGGCGTCGGCGAGCGTCGTGCAGTTGGGGAATTTCCCCGCGGCGAGCAGCTCGTGGATCTTGATCATCCGCGCATACGGCGGGCGGGTCGCGCGGGCCGGGGAAACCCGGCGGCGCTCGTCGCCTCGCGGCAGGCGGACGGAGGAGGGGGTGAGGGTTCTTGGCATGGGACAATTTGTGTCCCATATCTTCGGGAGAGTCAAGGGCTTTCTTCTGGGTTCCGGCACCGGGCGTTCCGTGCGGGCCCGGGAAATTCCATCGCTTTTTCCGGCGGATCGATTAGCGGTATGAGGCTGGCTGGAGCTCGTGATGATGTATCCCATCCCCATGAACCAGGTCCTGACCCTCCGCTTGCTTTCAGACTTCGGCCATCGCGCGGACAAAGCCTCCAACGGGCGCGAGTGCCTCGAGCAGATGCGGGAAAACACCTGCGATCTCGTTCTCATGGACCTCCAGCCGGATGCTTCCTAATACCTGTAGTGCTCGGGCTTGTAGGGGCCTTCGACCGGGACGCCGAGGTATTCGGCCTGGTCCTTGGTGAGCTTCGTGAGGACGACGCCGATTTTTCCGAGGTGGAGGCGGGCGACTTCCTCGTCGAGCTTTTTCGAGAGGCGGTAGACGGTCTTTTTGTATTTGTCTTTGTTCTGCCAGAGGTCGATTTGGGCGAGGGTCTGGTTCGTGAACGAGTTCGACATCACGAAGCTCGGGTGGCCGGTCGCGCAGCCGAGGTTGACGAGGCGGCCTTCGGCGAGCATGTAGATGCTCTTTTTGCCTCCGGGCAGGAAGTAGCGGTCGTATTGCGGCTTGATCGTCACGCGGCGGACGCCCTTGCACTTGTTGAGCCGGTCCACCTGGATCTCGTTGTCGAAGTGCCCGATGTTGCAGACGATCGCCTGGTCTTTCATGGCGAGCAGGTGTTCGAGCGTGATGATGTCCTTGTTGCCGGTGGTGGTGACGTAGATGTCGCCGACCCCGAGCGTGCTCTCGATGGTGTTGACCTCGAAGCCCTCCATCGCGGCTTGCAGGGCATTGATCGGGTCGATCTCGGTCACGATGACGCGGGCGCCGTAAGCGCGCAGCGAATGGGCGCTGCCCTTGCCGACGTCGCCGTATCCGCAGACGACGGCGACCTTGCCCGCGATCATCACGTCGGTCGCGCGCTTGAGCCCGTCGGCCAGCGATTCGCGGCAGCCGTAGAGGTTGTCGAATTTGGATTTGGTGACCGAGTCGTTGACGTTGATCGCCGGGACGAGGAGCTTGCCTTGCTCGGCGATTTGGTAGAGGCGGTGGACGCCGGTCGTCGTCTCCTCGGAGACGCCCTTCCAGGCTTTGGCGACCTTGGTCCAGAAACCCGGGCGCTCCTTGGCGACCCGGCAGAGCAGGGCCTTGATGACCGACACCTCGTGGTTGTCGCTCGGCTGATACGCCCACTTGTCGCCCTTCTCGAGCTCGTAGCCTTTGTGGATCAGCAGCGTCACATCGCCGCCGTCATCGACGACGAGCTGCGGGCCGAGCTGGCCGGGGAAGGTCACGGCCTTGAGCGTGAGCTCCCAGTATTCTTCGAGGCTCTCGCCCTTCCAGGCGAAGACCGGCGTGCCGGTCGCGGCGATCGCCGCTGCCGCGTGGTCCTGCGTGGAGAAAATATTGCAGCTCGCCCAGCGGACGGTGGCCCCGAGCGAAACGAGCGTCTCGATGAGCACGGCCGTCTGGATCGTCATGTGCAGCGAACCCGTGATCCGCACGCCTTTCAGCGGCTGCTCTTTCCCGTATTTTTTGCGGAGCGAAACCAGGCCGGGCATCTCGTGCTCGGCCACGCCGATCTCCTTGCGGCCCCAGTCGGCGAGCACGATGTCGGAGACGATGCAGTCCTTTCCGGCGGGAGTAGCTGCGGAATATTTGGCGAGGTTGGCGGTGGCGGCGTCGTCGGAGCGGAGTTTTTTTGGCATAGGGATAAAGATTTAAGAATTAAGTTTTAAGTCGGTTTGAGAGCGCGATTTTTTGTCTGGGGAGCGATGGGTTTTCTGAGGCCTTCGAGCATGGCGGAGATTTCCGAGCTTTCGGCGATCATGCGGGTGGCTTTTTCTGTCGGGATGGCTTTGAGTTTTTTTGCGATATAGAGTTGGGTTCTGAGTTCTCCGGCGGAGCCTTTTGCGATTTTAAGGAATTGGGGAAATTCCTTATACCCGCCCCGCTCGGCTCCTTCGGCGATATTCGAAGGAACCGATAGGCCGGAGCGTTCAATCTGTCCGGTTAAGTTGGGAAATTTGCAGGATTGGAATGTCTGAAAAATCTCGACCGAGAGCCGGCAGGCACGCTGCCAAACCTCAAGATCCTCAAACGAACGATACGCCATCGGGAACTTAAGACTTAATTCTTAAGGCTTAATACTCTTCTTCAAGGCCGCCGCCTTGTCGGTGCGTTCCCAGGTGATGTAAGGGTCGTCTTTTCCGAAGTGCCCGTAGTTGGTGGTCCTCGAGTAGATCGGGCGCAGGAGGTTCAACTGCCGCACGATGTCGGCCGGCTTGAAGCTGAAGGTCGATGTCACCGCGCGCTCGATATTTTCCTCGCCCACCTTGTTGGTCCCGAACGTGTCGATATGGATGCTGACCGGGTTCGGGTGCCCGATGGCGTAGGCGAACTGGACTTCGCAGCGGTCGGCGAGCCCGGCAGCCACGACATTCTTGGCCACGTAGCGGCCCATGTAGGCGGCGCTGCGGTCCACTTTCGAGGGGTCCTTTCCGGAGAAAGCCCCGCCGCCGTGGCGGCCCATTCCACCGTAGGTATCGACGATGATCTTGCGCCCGGTGAGGCCGGAATCGCCCTGCGGGCCTCCGACCACGAAACGGCCGGTCGGGTTGATCAGAAACTCGGTGGTCGCATCCAGAAAATCTTTCGGGATCACCTTGCGGATGACGTTGGCGATGAGAAACCGGCGGATTTCGTCGTTTTTCACGTCGTCGGTGTGCTGGGTCGAGATGACGACATTGGTCACGCGCACTGGCCGGCCATCCTGATACAGGACAGAGACCTGGCTTTTCGCGTCGGGGCGGAGCCATTTGACCTTGCCGCTCTTGCGGATGCGGGTGAGCTCGCGCCCGAGGCGGTGCGCGAACATGATCGGGGCGGGCATGAGTTCCGGGGTCTCGTTGCAGGCGTAGCCGAACATGAGGCCCTGGTCTCCCGCTCCCTGCTCTTCGGTGCCTTTGCCGGCCGCGGCTTTGGCGTCCACGCCTTGGGCGATGTCCGGGCTCTGGCTCGTGAGAAGGTTGTTGATGAAAACGCGGTCCGCGTGGAAAACGTCGTCGTCGTTCACATATCCGATTTCGCGGATCGCCTTGCGGACGATCTGGCCGATGTTGAGGGCCGAGTCGAGCGAAGCCCCCTTCAGCCGGGGCACGGTGATCTCGCCGCCCACGACGACGATGTTGCTTTTGACGAACGTTTCGCAAGCCACCCGGCTCGTGCGGTCGAGGCTCAGGCAGGCGTCGAGGATCGCGTCGGAAATCGTGTCGCAAACTTTGTCGGGATGGCCTTCGCCAACGGATTCGGAGGAAAAAATATAACGGCGTGACATGGTAGGTATGGGTTGAGGTTGGTCTTTACGTATTGAGATATTGCAATATATTCATAGATTCCATGGCGTCAACAATAAATTCTCTGCGTGCGCTGTCCGATCCGACGAGGCTGCGGCTCATGCTGCTGCTGGTCGAGGAGGAGCTGACCGTCGCGGAACTGCAGGAGATCCTCGGCATGGCGCAGTCGCGGATCTCGGCCGGCCTCGGCCAGCTCAAGCGCGAGGGGCTCGCCGCCGACCGCCGGGTCGGGAAAAATATTTTTTATTCCGCGAAAGAAAGCGCGGACGGCATGGTGGCCGGGATTCTGGAGCGTGCCCGGACCGATGTGGGCGAGGCCTCGCGCGACCTCGCGGCGCTGGCGCTGGCCATGCGGAAACGCAAGGACCGCGCCGCGGAATATTTCAACAAGCTGGCCGGGCGCTTCGGGCGTGTCTATGTGCCCGGGCGTTCCTGGCAGGCGCTTTCCCACGCGCTCCTCGGGCTTCTGCCGCCGATGGTGATCGCCGACATGGGGGCGGGCGAGGGGACGCTGGCGCAGCTCCTGGCACCGGCGGCAAAAAAGGTGATCGCGATCGACAACTCCGAGAAGATGGTCGAGTTCGGCTCGGGGCTGGCGCGCGACCACGGGTTCCGGAACATCGAATACCGGCTCGGGGATGTCGAGGATCCGCCCGTCGGACCGAAGTCCGTGGACCTCGTGGTTTTCAGCCAGGTCCTCCACCATGTGCCGAATCCTCCCCGCGCCCTGGCGGCGGCGAACCGGGCTTTGAAACCCGGAGGCCGGATCGTGATCCTCGATCTCGCCAGCCACGCTTTCGATCAGGCCCGCGAGCTTTACGCCCATGTCTGGCTGGGGTTCGTCGAGATCGAACTCCACCAGATGCTCAAAAAGGCCGGCTTTTCGAAGGTCCGGTCGTCGATCGTGTCGAGGGATCCCGAGGCGCCGCATTTCCAGACTCTGCTCGCGACGGGGACGAAGTAGGCCGGCCCGCGGCATCACGGGCGCCGTTTTTTTCCGGCCCCGCGCGCAGAAATTTCTCCATCGCCCCGAGCGTCTCCGCGCTCACATGGTGTTCGATGCCCTCGGCGTCCGCCCGCGCGGTGGACGGCGGGACGCCGAGCGCCTCGAGAAAGGCCACCACCTTTTCGTGCCGGGCCCGGGCTTTTCCCGCGAGCTTTCGCCCGGAACCGGTGAGAAAAATCGAGCGGTAGGGCTGCGTGGTGACCAGGCCCTCGCGCTGCAGCCGCTGGACCGTGCGGATCACCGTCACGTGCGTCACCCCGAGCGACTTCGCGAGATCCGTCGCGCGCGCCTCCCCGCGGCCGGCGATCAGGTCCGCGATCGCCTCCACGTAATCCTGCGCCCGCTCCTGGGCGTGCTGCAGGCGCGTCTGCTGCTGGTAGGACGCCGTCTCCGGCCCGTTCGCGGGTGCGCCCGGCTTCTTTTTTTTCAAGGCCATGGGGCATTCTCCGAAAAATAATGGCCATTGACAACATTCCCTTCCGGGGTTTAGCGTGCGCCCCATGTTGTAGCATGAGCTACATTCGGAGGGGCCCCGCCCCTCCGGGAAGCCCGACATACCACCGATGAAACCCGACAGCGAGAACGCCACCACCGAAACCGATGCCTGGAAAAGGCGGGCGGCGGCGGCTCCTGCCGGTTCCCGCCGGTCGCTCGAGGAGGTCCATTCGAGCGTGAGGGTGCCGCACCGCAAAGCCGGGTTTTTGCGCCAGTGGTTCGCCTTCACCGGCCCGGCCATCCTGGTCAGCGTCGGGTATATGGATCCCGGCAACTGGGGCACCGATCTGGCCGGCGGCGCGCAGTTCAAATACGGCCTGCTCTGGGTGGTCGCGCTGGCGAGCTTCATGGCCGTGATCCTGCAGGTGATTTCCGCCCGGCTCGGCGTGGTGGCCGGCCGGGACCTCGCGCAATGCTGCCGCGATTTTCTCCCGCGCTGGACCCGGTGGCCGAACTGGCTGGCGATGGAGCTGGCCATCGCCGCCACCGACCTTGCCGAATCTCTCGGCAGCGCCGTGGCCTTGAATCTCCTCTTCCACATCCCGATGGCTTGGGCGATCGTCATCACGGCCTTCGACGTGCTGCTCCTGCTCGCGTTGCAGGGGCTCGGCATGAGGCTGATCGAGGCGGTGGTGGCGGTATTCGTGGCGACGATCGCGGTGTGTTACGGCATCGAAATCTTCGCGCTGCCGCAGACGCAGCCGGATTTTTTGGAAATGGGGCGGGCGCTGGTCAGCCCGAACTTCGCGCAGGCCGGGATGCTCGTGGTGGCCATCGGGATGATCGGGGCGACGGTGATGCCGCACAACCTGTTCCTGCATTCCGCGCTGGTGCAGACACGCAAGGTGGCGCGTGACGAGCATTCCATCCGGCACGCCATCCGCTTCAACACCATCGACACGGCGGCTGCCCTAGGCATCGCCTTTCTTATCAACGCGGCCATCCTCGTTCTCGCGGCGACGGTCTTTTACGGGAAGGAGAGCGTCACCGTGGCCGGCGGCGGGGTTGTGCATTTCAGCCCGGACAGCGATTGGATCCGCATCGCGCACCTGACGCTGGCGCCCCTGCTGGGGACCACGGTGGCCAGCACGCTCTTCGCCGTGGCGCTGCTGGCCAGCGGGCAAAGCAGCACCATCACCGGAACGCTCGCCGGCCAGGTTGTCATGGAGGGCTTCATGAACTGGCGCATCCGCCCCTGGATCCGGCGGATGATCTCGCGGCTCCTCGCCGTGGTGCCGGCCATCTGGATCATCAGCATCCGCGGCAACGGAAGCGTCACCGACCTGGTCAACCTGAGCCAGGTCCTCCTTTGCCTGATCCTGCCCTTCGCCATGTTTCCGCTGCTCTACTTCACGTCGTCGCGCCGCGTCATGGGTCCCTGGGCCAATGGCTGGTTCCTGCGCGCTCTTGGCTGGGGCAGCACTTTCCTCATCACCGCCATGGCCATTTACAGCCTCCCAGAATCTCTTCACGAAGCTTGGCGAATCCTTTCCGGCGGTTAACATCAACCAACCCAGAACCCTCCCATGTATCCGACCATCCTCGTCACCCTCGATACCACCCCGACCGACCAGGCCATCCTCGACCACATCAAGCCGCTGGCCCTGCGGCTTGGCAGCCGGGTTGTTCTCCTCCACGTGGCCACCGGCGTGCCCGCCAAATTCCTCGGCCCGGAAGCCGCCGACGAGGAGGTACGCGAAGACCAGGCCTACCTTGACCGCGTCCGCGCCGAATATGAGGCCGCCGGCCTGGTCTGCGAGGCCGTCCTCGCCTACGGTGAGCCGGTCAAGGAGATCGTGAACTGGGTGCAGCAGAACCGGCCCGACCTCGTGGCCATGAGCACCCACGGTCACCAGTTCATGGCCGACCTCGTCCTCGGGACGACCGCCATCAAAGTCCAGCACAGCATCAGCGTGCCCATGCTGCTCCTGCGCGCCCGATGAGCTGCGCTGTCCGGCATAGGGACGGTTGGAAATTCCGGTGCCGGCCGGATCGCGGGCCGGCTCCTAGAGCATTTTCTATTTAATTAGACGCATAGTTGGCATGCTGAAAGAAGTTCCTACAGTGAGAAGAGGTGAATGAATCCAAGGCCTGAGCCAAAGCTCCTTGCAGGCCAAGGAAAGTTCTTTGGGCAGATTGGCGCAAGAAAGCCTTGAGTTTTGAGAAAGCCATTTCGATGGGGTTGAAATCCGGGCTGTAAGCGGGCAGATAGAGGAGTTGTGCGCCGCAATCCTGGATAATGCCTTTCACGCTTTTGACTTTATGGGAAGAGAGGTTGTCGCAGATGACGATTTCCCCTCGGCGGAGCTCGGGAGCCAGGATTCGCTCGGCATAAGCCAAGAACATGGCCCCATCCATGGGAGCGTCAATGAGCAGAGGGGCGCTGATCCGGTCATGGCGCAAAGCCGCAATGAAGGTCGCCGTGCTCCAGTGACCGTGGGGCACACAACCCAGGCAGCGCGCTCCCACCTCGGCCCGCCCGTAGAGTCTGGTCATCTTGGTGTTGAGCCCCGTCTCATCCAGAAAGACGAGACGCCCGATGTCCCAGTTTTCCTGCCAGCTTCGCCACCTCTTTCTGGCGGTCCGGATGTCGGGGCGGTCTTGCTCGGCGGCGCGCAGAGTTTTTTTTATAGCTCAAGCCCAGCCGTTCCAGGCGGTGCCAGAGAGCGGTGATCCCAAGGCTGACACCCAGGTCCGCCGCGATGCGTTCCTGGAGCTGGCTCAGGGTGAGATCGGCCTGCTCTTTGATCCAGCGTCGAAGCGTGGCATCGTGCTTTTCCAAACGCGAGCGCCGGTAGCCGCCCCTCTGGCGCGGAGCCAGACTCCCGGTGTTGCGGTGCAGCTTCCAGTAACGTTCCACGCTGCGCTTGGAAACCGAGAAGAGGCTCGCGACTTCCTGCGCACTGTGACCTCGCTCTCTGGCCGCCACGATCCGTTCCCGTAAATCCATGCTGTATGTTTGCATTTGCAAACTCTACCACATGACGCGACAAAATAAATAGAAAACGCTCTAGCGAGCGGACACCTTGGGAAAGACGTTGAGCGCACGAAAGGAGAGCGAAGGCGCTCGGCCTGCTCTTCTGCCAGCAGGCCCTGTGCCTGAGCGGTGGAATGTCAAATCGTCGCTCATCGAAACAGCCCACGGCCAGCGATTAACTGACGAGCTCGTTGGCAGATTTATTTTGGAGGAAGCTCGAAGCGACCGGCAAGAATTCCTGGCACTGTGATATCCTCATCCAATTCCTCCCAGCGCAGCGCAAAACCATTCACTTCGACTTCAACTTGCTTCAACTGTTGCTCCGTGGCCGCAGATAGGCGGCGGAAACGGTCGGCGGGAAACCCGACGAAGCGTCCGTCATGCAGTTCGATATATATTGTTCTTCCTTCGGTCCAAGCACGGACAGCGGCTGGTTCCAAGGAAATCGGTGGTTCAGCGAGGATAGCGTTCATAATATGCTTTTTTGAGTTCTTGTTGATTTTCAAAAACGAGACGTTCGATCTGTCGCAGGTCATGCGATCTTACGCCCCGGTTGCTTGCGAGGAAAATGGAAGGTTCCAGCCAGAACTTGCAGTCTCCGTCAGGCGTCCGGACATGGATATGCGGGGGCTCGCTTCCCTCGTCGGTGTAGAAGTGAAAACGGAAAGATCCGATGCGCAGAACTGTCGGCATGGATCCACCATACCACACGCAGCGTTGCAGGGGAATTTTTTTACCATATCAACGTCTCCCTCCAGGGTTCAGCCCCGCGTGGGGCAGGGGAAGGGCGCATCGAGGACTGGCGCGTCGCTGTCCGATATTTCCGAGGCGGGCGCGGCGGTTTCCGGGCGGAGGAGCTGCATGGTTCCGTCGTAGTGTTCCACGATGGCGGTGCAGCTCTCGACCCAGTCGCCGGTGTTGAAATACTCGACGCCCCCGATCGTCCGGACCGACGAGGTGTGGATGTGCCCGCAGAGCACGCCGTCCACATCGAAATCTTTCGCGTATCGGACGACCGATTCCTCGAACCGCCCGATGAAGCCGACGACATTTTTCACCTCGGCCTTGACGTAGGCGCTCAGCGACCAGTGGCCGAGACCGAAGAGGCGGCGGAAGAAGTTCACGAGGCCGTTGCAGCGGAGAAGGACCGTGTATCCGATATCACCGGCATGGGCGAGCCACCCCATGTTCTGGACCACGGTGTCGAGCTCGTGCCCGTGGATGACCAGCAGCCGGCGTCCGTCCGCCGTGTGGTGGATCGCGTTTTTCCGCAGGGTGACGCTCGCGTAGGAGCCGAAAAACCCCGCGAGAAATTCGTCGTGGTTGCCGACGATGTAAATGATCTCGGTTCCCTTGCGGCCTTTGCGGAGGATTTTCTGGATCACGTCGTTGTGCTCCTGCGGCCAGTAGATCCCGCGCCGGAGGGACCAGATGTCGATCAGGTCGCCGACGAGGTAGAGAATTTCAAACTCGCTGTCCTTGAGGAAGTCGAGAAGTGCCGCCGCCTGGCTGCCGCGGGTTCCCAGATGCACGTCCGAAATCCACCCTGTCCGATAGTTTTTCATGGGGCTTGCTGACAAGTTATTCACAATTTTCCCGGCGCGGAAACACGGGAAATGTGACAATTCCGTCACAAAGCTGGAAGCTTGCCATCCGGGAGGAAGCGGGCAGAATGCGTGTCCCATTGATGGCCACCGAAAACGTCCACTGGTATTGTGTGAAGGCCCGTCCGCGGCAGGAGCGGTCCGCCAGGAACGCCTTGGTCAACGAGGCCGGGGTGGAGGTGTTTTGCCCGATGCTCCGGTTCGAAAGGGCGCGGAAAAGCGGCCGGGTGCGGGTGGTGGAGGCGATGTTCCCGGGCTATCTGTTCGCCCGCTTTTGTTATGACGAGCAATACCGGCTGGTGGGCACGAGCAACGGGGTCTCGACGATCGTTTCTTTTGGCGGGATTCCGGCGGTCGTGCCGGAGGCGATCATCAGTGAGCTGCGGGATTCCGTGGCCGACGGGGAGACGGTCGAGATCCCGACAAGCCTGTCGGTCGGCGAGGAGGTCCAGGTGGTGGAGGGGCCGTTTCAAGGGCTCCGCGCCATCGTGACCAGCGTGATGCCGGCCCGGGCGCGGGTGACGGTGCTGCTGGAGCTCCTGGGGATGGAGCGCGAGGTGGAAGTCGCGGAGAAGGCGGTGCTCCCGGAGGTGATCCATCCGATGGCCTCGCGCTGATTTGACGAACCTCCCAGTTTCGCGCAAAATCCCGGAACCATGCCGATCTACGAATTTTTCTCGCCGGACACGAACAAGGTTTACTCGTTTTTTGCCCGCAGCTTGGCGCAGGGGAAAAAAATCCCGCGGTGCCCGGACAGGCCCGGGGCGAGGATGGAGCGGATGGTGTCGCGATTTGCCGTGACCGGAACGGCGGTGGAAAAGAAGGATTCCGATACCGCGGACCCGCGGATGGAGCGTGTCATGGCCGAAATGCAGAGCGAGATGGCGGGGATCGACGAGAGCAACCCCGACCCGAAAGCCCTCGGCCGCATGATGAGAAAGATGACCGAGGCCACCGGCCAGCCGATGCCCAAAGAGATGGATCAGATGATCCGCCGGATGGAAGCCGGCGAGGATCCCGAGAAACTGGAAGAGGAGTTCGGGGATGCGTTCGATGGCATGGACATCCCCGGAGAGGAAAACGCCGGAGATTCCGGCCCGCAGCGCCACGCACTCCGAAAACCGGTGAGAGACCCCGCGCTCTACGAGATGGCGGAGTTTATCTGAGCCTCCGGGGATCCTGCCTGTCTCTCCGGCAGGCCGGCGTCCAGCCACCAGAGCGCCGCGAGTGTTCCAAAGAACAGGACGATGCCGACCGACTCGTGCATGAGGCGGTAGTTGTCCCCCGCCGCCGCCGCCAGCAGCACGATGAAAAAAATCCGGGCGGCGTTGGAAAAAAGCCCGAGCATCGGGGCGAGGGCGAGAACCGCGAGCTTGTCCGCGACGCGCAGGCGCCGGCTGAAAACCAGGAGCAGGGCCAGCAGGCGCAGCGGCCAGTCGGCTAAGGGGAACAGGACCGACAAAAACGTGAACCCCGAGAACGCCAAGCCGAAGCCGAGCGCCGGACGAAAAACCGGATCCCCATAGACAAAAAGCAGAACGGCTCCCGCCAGGAAACCCAGCGCGCAAAGCATGAGCATGGGCCGGGCGTGATGAGATGCGGGTGAGGTTAAGTGAACAGTATTGGGCTCAGCTTGCTGGTGGCTGGCTCCGAATCCGGCTTGGTGAGACGCCGAATTGCCGGCGGAACTGTTTGGAGAGCTGGTATTCGTCGCCGATTCCGACCTGGGCGGCGACGGCTTTCATCGGGAGGTCGCATCTCAAAATGAGGTTCCGCGCCTCGTGCAGGCGGATTTGCCGCAACTCCTCCATCGGCGTGCGTCCGGTCAGCCGTTTGAATTTCCGCACGAAGGCGAACCGGCTCATGTCCGCATGGCGGGCGACGTCGGCGAGCGAGAGTTTGTCGGCGAAGCGGGTCCTCATGTTGTTGCGGACCTTTTCGAGCCAGGCATTCTTCGGGCGGGCGAGGATCCAATGCAACTCCCGGATGATCATGTCGAGAAGCGCGAGGCAATCCGCTTCGGGACGGCCTTCGTTCTGGTCGCGGAGCATCCAGCCGATCAGCTCCGCCACGCGTCCCTCGGGATCCTGCACGCGCAGCGGCAGGGCGGGCAATATCCGATCACAAGCAAATCCGAGATAGCAGGTGTTGACAGGATCATCCGGCTGAGAAATCTCCTCGTGAACCAGCCCGGCCTCATAAAAAAGAATGTCGCCGGCACGCGCGACAAGGTCGCCATGCCTTGTCTTTAAAAGCATCGAGCCGCTCTTCACGGCGATCAGCTCATGGATCGAATGGAAGTGGGGACGCAGGCGCCAGCGCGGATCGGCAAGAAGCTCGCCGCAGCCGAGAAGTTTCATTTGATCCTTTTTCATGGGCAATAAATGACAAAAGAAAGCAACTCCTGCCATTGTTGGCAATGGCGGAGTCGGGTACTGCTGTCCCCATGAAAAGCAACAAAAAACTAAAAATCGGATTTGTCGGCGTCGGTGGCATGGGCCAGTGCTCCCATTTGCGGAACTACGCGAGCCCCAGCATGGCGGAGGAATGCGAGGTCGTCGCGCTCGCGGAAATCCGCCCGAATCTCGCGAAAGAGGTTGCCGCGCGGTATGGCGTTCCACGCGTTTATGAAAGCCACGAGCAGCTTCTGGCAAACGAGAAGCTCGACGCCATCGTGGCCTCTCAGCCGTTCACCCGGCACGGCCTGCTGGTTCCCGAGCTGGCGAAAGCCGGCATCCCGATCTTCACGGAGAAACCGATCGCAGGCGCGATCAAGGCGGGGGAAAAAATCGTGCGTGCGCTGGAGGAGAACAAGACGTGGCTCATGCTTGGCTACCACAAGCGGAGCGATCCGGCGACCGAGTATGCCAAGCAGGTCATCGAAGAATGGAAGCAGACCGGCGAGTTCGGAAAGATGCTCTACATCCGCATCTCGATGCCTCCCGGGGACTGGATCGCATCGGGATTCAATGACTTGATCAAATCGAGCGAGCCGACCGGGAGCCTCGCAACAGATCCCGCGCCTGACGACATGGATGAGGCGACGGCGCGCGATTACAGCGGCTTTGTGAACTATTACATCCATCAGGTGAACCTGCTGCGGCATCTGCTCGGGGAATCCTACACGGTGAGCTATGCCGATCCGGCGAAGGTTCTGTTCGTCGCCCACAGCGCGAGCGGCATTCCCTGCACGATCGAGATGGCCGCCTACAACACGACGATTGACTGGCAGGAGGCGGCGCTTGTTGGTTTTGAAAAAGGCTACGTGAAACTGGAGCTTCCGGCACCGGTGGCCTACAACCGCCCCGGCCAGGTCGAGATCCGCAAGGATCCCGGCAACGGGGCCGTGCCGCTCACGATCCGCCCGAGCCTTCCCTGGGTCCACGCCATGCGCAACCAGGCCCTAAATTTCATCAAGGCCGTGCGCGGCGAAGCGCCCGCGCCCTGCCTCGCACCCGAGGGGATCGAAGATCTCCGGATCGCCCGCGATTACATCCGTCTGCTCAATGGCAAATAACTTAACCTAATAACCCAACTTAAAATAACGATTATGCCTATCAAATGGAGAAAAGTATGGATTTCGGACGAGACCTTCGAGTCCGCCGCAGTCATTGATGTCAACAACGACGGTGTTCCCGACATTGTTTCGGGAGCCTTTTGGTATCGGGGCCCCGATTTCCGCAAGAAGCACTTCATCGGCGAGGTCAAGGGAGCCGGGGAGTATTACGACGACTTCTCGACCATCCCGCTCGACATCAATGGGGATGGCTTCACCGATTTCGTCGCCGGTGGCTGGTGGAGCAACTCGCTGCGCTGGTGCGAGAACCCTTCAGGGGACCCGGCCAAGGAATGGACCAAACACGTCTTCGCGGAGGGGATTGGCAATGTCGAGACCACCCGCGCCTGGGACATCGACGGCGACGGGAAGATCGAGATCCTCCCCAACACGCCCCCGAATCCCGAAGTGGCCTACTACAAGCTCGTCAGAGATCAGGATGGCAAGGGCACCGGAAAATTCCGCAAGGTGTCGGTTTACAAGTTCCCCGAAGGCAAGGGCCAGGGGCACGGACTCGGCTGCGGCGACATCGCCGGGAACGGGCGCATGGACATCGTGCTCTGCAAGGGATGGCTGGAAGCCCCCGGGAATCCGGAGAAGGGCGAATGGATCTGGCACGAGGATTTCCCGGCTCCGCCGTGGGGCTGGTCGGCGAGCGTCCCGATGCTTGTCTTAGACATCAACGGTGACGGAAAGAATGAAATCATCACCGGCAACGGCCACGGCTACGGCCTCTGGTGGAGCGAATGGAAGCTCGTCAACGGCAAGCGCGAGTGGACGCACCACCCGATCGATCCTTACAACGCCCAATACCACGATCTCATGTGGGTGGACATTGATGGCGACGGCCAGCCCGAGCTGGTCACAGGCAAGCGTCACCGCGCCCATTGCGGCGGCGACGTCGGCGAGTGGGATGACCTTGGCATCTACTACTTCAAGTGGACCGGCGAGGGATTTGCCAAGCAGATCGTGGACTACGGCCCGATCGGCGCCGGCAAGGGCTGCGGCATCCATTTCGCAGTAGCCGATCTCAACGGCGACGGACGCCCCGAGATCATCGCGCCGGGCAAAGACGGACTCTACGTTTTCTTCAACGAAGGAAGCGAATAACTAACGTTATACAACCCCTCAACCCACTAAATACCCATGGCTAAAATCGCAATGATCGGCGCAGGCAGCCTCGTCTTCTGCAAGACCCTGATGTCGGACTTCCTCGCGACGCCCGCGCTGGCGGGGAGCGAATTCCGCCTGATGGCGAAGACCCACACCCGGCTGGACAAGATGGCGGCGTTTGTCAACCGGATGATCAAGGACAACGGGATCAACGCCACCGTCGTTTCCACGACGGACCGGCGCGAAGCCTTGAAGGACGCCGATTATGTCGTCGTCATGATCCAGGCCGGCGGCGTTGAGGAATTCCGCCAGGACTACGAGATCCCGCTCAAATACGGGGTGGACCAGTGCATCGGCGACACGATGGGGCCCGGCGGGGTGTTCCGCGCGCTGCGGCATATCCCGGCCCTGCTCGAGATTGCGCGCGACATGCGCGAGCTCTGCCCGAACGCCATTCTCTTCAACTACGCCAACCCGATGGCCATGTGCTGCTGGGCGCTGGGGCGCGTGGAGGGGCTCCAGTTTGTCGGGCTCTGCCACGGCGTGCAGACGACGATGGACCTCATCGCCAGCTACACCGGAGTCCCCAAGGGCGAGATCGATTTCCTGTGCGCCGGCATCAACCACATGGGCTGGTTCCTCCGCCTGGAAAACAGGGGCCGCGATCTCTACCCGCTGCTCAAGGCGAACTTCGAGAAACCCGGTTACTATGTGAACGAGAAAGTCCGCGCCGAGGTGATGCGGCATTTCGGATACTTCATGACCGAAAGCACAGGGCACCTCTCCGAGTATCTTCCCTATTTCCGCAAAAACAAAAAGGCGCTCGACCTTTACTGCGATGAGCCGGCCTTCGGCGGCGAGACCGGAGCCTATTACAATTACTGCGCGATGCTCGCGGGAAAGTTCGCCAAGACCGATCCGCTCTCGATCGAATCCACCGAGCTCGGGCCGCGCAGCGCGGAGTATTGCTCCCACATTATCGAGGCCAGGGAAACCGGGGTTCCCTTCCGTTTCAACGGCAACATCCGCAACGACGGCTACATCACCAACCTGCCGCAGGTCTGCTGCGTGGAGGTGCCGATCTACGTGGACCGCACGGGACTGAACGCCACGGTCGTTGGCAACCTGCCCGTCCAGTGCGCCGCTCTCAACATGAGCAACGTCCAGGTCCAGGGCCTTGTCGTCGAAGCCAGTTTCACGGGCGATCCCGAACTGGTGATGAACGCCGTGGCCATGGACCCGCTTACCGCTTCCGTTCTGACCCTTCATGAAATCCGCGAGATGGTCGCCGAGATGCTGGCCGCCGAGGCAAATTGGCTCCCGCAGTTCGCCGGGAAAAATCTCCGCTCCGTTCCAACCATCGCCATCCCGAAGGATGTGAAACGCGCCGAGGTCCCGCTCGACCCGGCCCTCGCCATCGCCAACCGCTTTATGAAACTGGCCGGGGTTCAGTAGGAAAACCGTCAAGGCGGCCGCCGCGCTATTCCGAACATTATTATGCCAGGCGAGGGAAGTTTGGCGCTCAAACCGGTCCCAGACGTGTGAGATGCACAAGGGACCCTCCTTCTCGTTCTTGCCGCTTTGCCCCATTTCTGAAAGGAAGGGGCCGCGACTTTGAAAAAAACCGTCCAAGAGTATATCGACGAGACACCGGCCTGGTCGGACGGAACCACGATCCCGCAGGTTCCCATGACGATCATGCAGTGGCAGATCTGGGGGCTTGCCACCGCGGGAAAATTTTTCGAGGGCCTGGTGGTTTTCATGACCGGGGTCGCGCTGCCGCTGATCGCCATGGAATTCCACCTGGGGGACGCGGAGAAAGGGATGGTCGGTTCCGCGACGCTGTTCGGGATCCTCATCGGGGCCACCGCCCTGGGCAGTCTGGCGGACCATCTGGGAAGGAAGCAGCTCTTCATTGCCGAGATGATTTTGTTCCTGGTCTTCCTCGTGGCGATGACGTTCAGCCCGACGTTCCCGCTCCTCCTGCTCTTCCTTTTCGGCATGGGACTCGCGCTCGGGTGCGACTACCCGACCGCGCACCTCGTGATCTCCGAGAGCATCCCCAGCAACTGCCGCGGCCGCCTGGTTTTGAGCGCGTTCGCGTTCCAGGCGGTCGGGGCTCTGTTCGGGACCGCCATCGGATACATGATCCTCCAATCCCACAAGAGCCTCGCGGACTGGCGGCTCATGTTTGCTACGGTGATCATCCCGGCGATGCTGGTGGTCGTCGGGCGGTTCTTTGTCACCCAGAGCCCCCAGTGGCTCATGTCGCGCGGCCGGATCGACGAGGCGGAAAAGGCGGTCCGGCGGCTGCTCCGGCGCAACCCGCCGTATCCGACAAAAATCTCCCTGCGCGAAGTCCCCGACGACGAGCCGGAACGCGAGCGGCACAAGTCGAAATTCGCCAAGCTCTTCAACAAAAAAAACCGTCGGGCGACCGTCCTGGCCTCGGTGCCGTGGTTTCTTCAGGATCTCGGAACCTACGGGATCGGGATCTTCACGCCCACGATCCTCGGCAAAATCCTCGAGCACCCGAACGTCGGCATGCCGAACCTCGCGGCCGTCATCCACAACGACATGATCGCCGCGAAGGGGGCCGCGTTTCTCGACCTCCTTCTCCTCGTCGGCATCGTCTGCGCGGTTTTCCTCGCGGACAAACTCGGGCGCATGAAGCTCCAGGTCTTCGGGTTTTTCGGCTGCGCGGCCGGGCTTCTTCTCGCCGCGTTCTCCACGCACATGCCTCCCGGCCTCGGGCAGACCGCCCTGATCTTCGCCGGGTTCATGCTCTTCAATTTCATGACGAACCTCGGCCCGAACGCGATGACCTACCTGATCGCCGGCGAGGTCTTCCCGACGAAGATCCGGGGCTCGGGAGCGGGCTTTGCGGCCTCGTTCGCCAAGATCGGAGCGGTTGCGACGGCGTTCCTTTTTCCCATCCTCCTGAGCGATATCGGGACCAGCAGGCTCCTCTATATCCTTGTGGGGACATCGATCCTGGGAGCCTTTGTCACCTGGCGCTTCGGCATCGAAACCATGGGGGTCAACCTCGAAAACATCGGGCGCATCGAGGCCCGCGGCCACTCCGGCCCCGGTATCCCGGACCGTGCCGAGGAACACCCCGCCGGTGGAACCGCCGGCGGGCCGTAGCCGCGAGGCGCCTGCCCGCGGATCATGCTCCCCGGGCAGCCTCCACCATCGCGACCACGTTTTCCACGGGGGTCAGGGCCTGGACGTTGTGGATGGCGTTGAACACGAATCCTCCCCCCGGAGAGAAAATGCGGCAGCGTTCCGCCACCTCGCGGCGGACCTCGTCCGGTGTTCCAAACGGGAGGGTCTTCTGCGTGTTGACGCCTCCGCCCCAGAATGTGAGGCGGTCTCCGTAGGTCGATTTGAGGTGCTGCGGGTCCATCCCGTCGGCGGAGCACTGGACCGGGTTCATGATATCAAACCCGGCGGCGATGAGGTTGGGCAGCAGCGGGTCGATGGCCCCGCAGGAATGCTTGAACGTTTTCCACGGGGTGTTCTTGTGGATCCAGTCGTTCATGCGCTGGTAGTAGGGGAGCCATACCTCGTCGAAGACCCGCGCCGAGCAAAACTGCGAGTTCTGCGTGCCAAAGTCGGTGCCGCAAACCACCACGACATCGAGCAGATCGCCCACGATCCCATGGAGGGTTTCGAGGTTTTTCAGCGCGATGGCGGACTGGCGGTCGAAGATCTCCCGGACGAAATCAGGCCGGGTCGCGACGATCATATACCATTCCTCGACTCCTCGGACCCCCTTCGGGTGAGGCAGGAACGGGGCGGGGACCAGCGCGATATCACCGAGTCCGGTGCCACCCAGATGCGTGAGAACGGCGCGGTTCGTGCCCTTCAATGCATCCGCCTCCCCCTGCCAGTAGGCGATGTCCTCCTCTCCCATAAGGCCGAATTCCTCGAGGTTGTCCTCCGCGACAAGGAGATCCTCGTCGAAGGGTTCCTGGCGGATGATGGTGTCGAAGAAGAAACTGCTCGCCGGCATGTGGCCGCTCGGAGGGGCGGATGTGTCGCCGGCCGGGTAGAGCAGCACGTCGCCATTCGGCTCGGCGCGATGCCGGAAATGCTCGGAGACAGCCACGGCCTGGCCCCACGGCGTCTTGAATTCCTTCCAGTTCTCGTTGGGAAATCCGAAGATCGTTTTTCGCGGGAAGATGCTCGTCACATCGATGCCCATCGCGTCTTTCAAGTCATCCTCGACCAGCCCCAGCATCTGGTAGGGTTCGATGATCTTCACGAGATGGCGCTCCAGCCCGTAATGCTCGCGCAGTTCTTCCACCACCGAGCAGTGGATCCCCGTGATGAACGAGCTGCCGAAATCGAGCGGTGGCCGGTCGGGCTGCCTGTGGTTGAGGGCGTGTTGGACGCGTTCGCGGGATGTGGTTGCCATGTGGTATTTAGGGTTAATGGGATTTACGCCAGCGCATCGAGGATGACCGGAATTTTCTCGCGCCAGTTCGGCGGAAGAGCCTCGGAAATTTCGAATGCGAAAGCCCGACGTCCGGCGCGGCGGCATTTGTCGAGGACGGCGCGCCGGAGTTCCTCGGCGGGCAGCGCATACAGGCCGATATTGATGTTCGCCCACAGCACGAGATCCGGCCAGTCCTCGCGGCAGCGGTCGTAGCCCATGTCGCCCTCGGGAGGTTCGGTAAGCGATTCGACCATGTGAAAGGGCGCGGTGGCGATCTGGTCTGAGATGATGTCGAGCGACCCATCGTAGTGGACCATCACCCGCTTTCCGCCCGCCTCCAGAACCGGAACGCCCTGATGATAAACCGGCATGAGCAGATCGCGGTAACGCTGTGGTCCCAGCATGCTGATGGTGAGGTTTTCCAGCCATTTCACGTAGCGTCCAGGGCCGGCCGCGATGAGCCGCTGCTCTTCTAAAAACTGCTTGCGAAGCGCCTCGTAGAGGTCGAACAGTTCGGGCAACTCCGAGGCGACATCCATGCAGAACTGCGCGGTGCCGGCGAGATCCACGTTGATTTTCATCGCCGGGGTGCGGTGGGTCCAGTTGCCGGCGCCGGTCAGGACTACCACCCCATGGTCTCCGACAGCCGCCTCGGCTTTTTCATAGCGGTCGTAGCGGGGAACCACCTCGGAGTTTTCAACGATCCACTTCCATGTCCGGTAATCATCCGGCTCCTTGATCCAATCCTCATCGTGCCAGCCGTTGCGGGTGACCTTGCGCACCTCCCCCACCGGAGTTTTTTTGCGGGTGATCTGCAAGGCGACACCGCCATCGGTCCGATCTTCGACGGTGGTCTCGACCCCGTGCTCGATGATCTCGACGATTTCGCAATGGTGCGTGACGAGCAAGCCCTGGTCGAACAAACGGGCCCAGTCCGGCTCGCTCATGCGCGCCGCGAGATTGTCCGAATCGACCGCGCCGAGATTCCAGTCGTAGATCGAGAGCGGGGTGGTGTCCGGCACGCCGCCTTCCAGGGCAGTGAGGAGGTTCTGTTTCATGGTTTTCATTCCGGCGGCATCATTCTGCGCAGTATCCGAATGAGCCCAGTCCAACATGGCCAATGCTCATTTTCATTGGGTAATATTTTGTTCATGGTGAGAAAGCTCGTCCACCAAGGCTCTCGCATTGTTGTAAAACAGGGAGGATACGTTGGATCGCGAGAGCTTGGCAGCGGTTGCCGCCTGCCGGATGGCTCGGAGTTCCTCGTTGAGAAACGAAGTGAACTGCAATTTGTTTTTCTCGTCACAAAGCGCGAGCGGCCATGGGCGCGGGGTGACGTAAGTATATTGGTGGTTGATTTCAACAGCCTTGCCTTGAGCGAGCGCGATCGGAATATCTGAGCCGAAAAGCACTTTTTCGATCGGGACCTGCTCGAACAGGTACCTCATCACTTCCCAATGCTGGACCATGGCGAGATCGAAGTAGAGGTTGGGCAGTTCGCGCAGATCATCGAGAAACCCGGTGATGCCACGCAGGTAATAGGCGCGCCCGACATGGGCAAGAATGATTTTTGCCCCCGGCCATCTGGTGCAGAGCTCACGCAGCTGGCGTCGGTTGAGCGGGTCTTCCATCCGCTTGGGGCGCGGGATGTGCAACATCACGAGCAGGCGACGCTCGTGAGCGATCTCCATCGCCCAATCCGGGAGCATCTCTGGGATTTCCGCGTTCGGGATGTCGTTTGGCCGCGCATAGTCGGGATACGGTTTGAGACCGAGAAAGCCATAGCGATCAATATCCGAATTGACCGCGGCAGCGTTGTCGCGGTTCGGATCGAGCAGGCGCAAGGAAAAAAACCTTTTGAAGTCAGCACCGCTGCCGACGTAGGCGTTGTTCCGCTCCAGATTCAGTTTAGGATTTGGGAACCCGAAGCAAAGCGCCCCGGTGTGACGTCCAAGATAAGCAATCTGCAGATCGGCCTTCAGTTCTTCGTAGGTGTAGGATGTGATGGGGACACCGCCGCACGAGCACGGCTCTCCGGGGAGGAATCCATCCGGCGGCGAAATATGGATATGCGCGTCGAAGATTTTCTCCGGGAGAAAATCGTTCAGCTCGCCGTCAATAATTTGCAGGTTGTAGTCGCGTTCAGCGGGAGTATTCCAAGCATTCATAGTGAGTCAGGAAATGGGGTATCATACTCAACGCCGTCCGTGCTGGCGGTAATGAGAGAACCCATCGACCAGGGTCAGGATGTTCTCCAGAGGCACACCGGGAGCGATGGAACTGCTACAGCCGAGCACCAGTCCGACCTTCGGGCCATTCTCGACCAACCAGGCCATCTCACGCTTGACATCGGCAGGGTTGCCATTGGGTAACGTGCGAGTGACTGAGACGCCGGCGATGATAAACAGAGGCTCGCCGTCGCGTGTTTTCAGGGCGCAGATTTTTTCGTAATCCATCCCATCCTCATATTGGAAGCCCTGGAATCCCTTGATGCCGACCTCCAGCAGCCGAGGAACCATCTGGCTCAGGTTGCCGTCGCAATGCCATATCAGCTTGACCTCGCTGTTGAGCAACGGAGCGAGTGCCCGGGCGAAGTGAGGGAACCAAAGGCGATCGAGCCATCGGACATCCACCAAAGTGCCCCGCGAGTCTGCCATGTCATGGTCGAGCCGGTAAAGCGGTGGAAGATAACCCTCGCTGTATGCCCTCAGTGCGGCGCGGCTGTTCAGGACCGCGAGATCAGCCTGTAAGGAAAAGTCCCTTTCAATGACCTCGGGATAGAGAGCAAATGCCATAAAATAGTTTTCGTAACCATATGTTCCGTATTTCATCTTGGGAAACAAGAGGAAGTCATAGCCGGTTTTGAGCATCGTTGGACCGATGCGGCTTTGGATCGTCCGCTCGCCCTCTATGATCTCACGGACCCGTGCATCTTCGTCGAACGATGCCACAGCGTTTTGAAGCGAGGGAAACGCTTGCTGCTCGAGATGGGCTACCACGGCTTCCGGCGAGTCAATCAGGAGTCCGTCCACGAGAATCGCGTCGACCCCGGTTGTGGCGCTGCGCAATGTCCCGGCCTCGTAGCCATCGCTCCCCATAGTGAGCGGGTTATCGGGGATATACTGATCCATCAGGCAGCAGCCGGCGTTCCGCAGCATCTTCAAGTAGGTCGGTTCGGGGGCACTGCGGTACGTGGACGCCGGTTCACCGGCCAAGCAGTCAATGATACTGTGCTCCATCGGGTTGATCAGCCAGGCGGGAATCCCGCTTACGGATCTCTGGTGAATAGTGTCCAATGCAAGCTGCGCCGTTGGACTAAGAGTTGGAGTTGATAAGGCATTCATAGTGGGTTAGGAAATAGGGCAGAGTTCGATTTCAAAAAGAGCGCCTCGGGCATCCTCTCGCTTGAACAGAGCGTGAAGTTCAGAATTCCAGCTATCGCGCATCCTCACGACCGCCCTCCTTCGTCGCCGAAGATCACGTTCATGATGATCTCCTGTTTCAACTCCGCTAGCTCCCGTTTGGATTGAATGTAACGACCGTACATCTCTCGATAACGTTCCAGCGTCACATCGCCAGGCTTGTTGCAATCTGAGGCAAAGCCCTCTATCGCCGCAAGCCGGTCGGCCACCGCTTTACTAACCGGAACGTTTGAGGAATCGCGTTTGAACGTGTTCACAGACTGGCTCACTTTCTCGGCCAGTGACGCAAGGGTTATGTTCCCCAAGAACAGCTTTTCCTCGGGTGCCTGATTGCCCGCGAGGGCAAGGGCGATCTTCTCAGCACCGGAACCATCGGCCTGGAATGCGTGCCGAGTAGCGTCTATCGTCACAAAGGAACCGGAGTTCCAAACGGTCGAGAGAATCGGTTCGGGAATCTCGATGACCGCTGTCCAGAAGCCACCCTTGCGATCCACCTTGCACTTCCAATCTCCGTTCCACTCAGGGTTTCCGCATTTGCCGTCGAAGATATTCCCAAACGCGTCGACAATGAGCTGATAATACAAATCCCCCGAGAAGTTGCCAACAAACAACTCCACACTTTCATTGTTGTAGATACTTTGATCCCGTGTCTGATTGGGGGTGCCCCACAGGTTCGGAGAGATGGGGTTGAAGCATTTGAAGCCCACGAAGAGCGAACCGTTCGCACGAAGCCAATAGCTCTCGGTGGGATATTTGATGGTGTCGCCGGGAGCATTCTCAAGCTTAGTAATGGAGATTTCCAACGCCTGCCCCCATGCTGGGTCTTCGAGCCCTAGCTCAAGATTGGGAGCCTTGTCGAGGACCGGAGCGACAAACCATTTTGGCTCACCCGCCCATGCGAAGCCATTCAAGAAAAAAAGCAGGATCAAAAAAAAGCAAAAAGGCACTGCATCGCCCCTAATTGCATCCAGTGGCGCGCAAAAAGCGGTCTGTTTTTTGATGATGTGATTCTCCGTTATTAATATTCGATTTTTCATAGCAGTTCCTTCTTTTTCATGAACACGAGGTCCAACAGAACATCAATTTTCAATTCCGCTGAAAACTGAGTGAGCTCCAGAATTCTATTTTTGATGTCCGCGAAGACCTCCGGTTTGTCGTAGAGGCAAGGAAGTTCATCCCCGGCAGATCTCCTGCGCTCCGCGTCCCAGGCCTTCGTCAAATCCAACAGCTTGTCTCGCAGGGCCTCAGGGGTCACGGTAGCTTGAGCCAACGGGGGGACGGAGATATGCAATTGGATTTCTGATAAAAGGATCAGGGCATTCACGCATCGGGCTAATTCGGGATTCGGCCTCATACAGATGGAAGCAAGACCTCTGGCGCTACCAGCTATTTTGACTGCGAGCTCAAGGTTTTCCTGCGCCTTGCCTAGTTCGTCCGCAAAGCTCTCCAGCGCCGATCCTGTCCTGGCCATAAACGAGATCTCCATCTTCTCCCCGCACTTAACCACCATGCTCTGCCAAACGCCTTGTGAACTGGAATGAAATAGCCTCATGCAGGATTTTCCAGCAAATGCCAAGCCTGGGTCAGAGACGACTTTGCCATGGTAAAGATTCCATCCGGGAGCCGTGCCATCGGGGGATTTTTCCTCGAAGCCGCCATTTGGCAAGAGCACACCGTTGACCTGGATCTCGTCAAGATAGATGGGAATCTCACCCGTGCCCAACGGACCGAATCTGAGCCAGATGAGGCCGTCCCCCTCGGCGCTCATCACGAAGCGGAATCGCTTCCACTGCTGGGTGAGCTTCCGCTCGTCAAAATAAAGGCAATCCGACTTCTTTCCGGTGCGTTCGTCCACCAGCAGAAATTTGTCCAATTTCGGATCCGCCACACAGGGACAAAACCTCACCCCATCGTAGCAAATGGCTCCAAAAATATTCCCCATGGAGATCAGAAGCAATGCCAGAATCTCAAGCCTCTTCCTCATAGCCGTAGTTGATTTCAATGGATTTCTAAAGTTCTCAGTGACCAGGGCTGAAGTTGGATTTTCACTTCAGCTTCGCCGCTCGGTTTGCGGGTCGTGAGCAAAGTCTGCCGGATCCCATTGGAAAGATCGATGACGGTCGTCTTGCCGGCAGGCAAGGCGAGGACCGCGCCAGTGGGCTGATCACCTGCGTTGATCAAGCCGTATCTGTCGCCGTATTTCTTGATGACCGCTTGCTTGGCCGAGTCGGACAGTTTTCCTGTATATTCCTCAGGCTTGGCAAAGGGCAGGAGTTGAAACGGGACGGCAAAAGTCCGCAGGTCGATGAGTCGGCTCTCATAGGGCCAGGTCGCGAAGGTGTCGATGAAGAAGTCCCGGGCGTTGGCGTGAACAAGTCCCTCCACCAGCTCCCGCCGGAAGGCCCGCTGGTTTCGAATGTCATGGCAGGTCCAACCTTTGAGCGGCTTTGGGCTCTCGTCATAAAATGTCATAGCGATCGCCAACCCACCGTTGAAGCCATCGCGAATCTGCTCGAACCCCGGCTGCGTGTAGGGTGACGGCCACCGAAACCTGTCACTATGATTGTGATAGCGCTCGCGTTCCAAGACGAAACAAAAACCGTCACTGACAGCATAGAGAGCGGGGTCGTGGCAGACAAACTTCAGAAAGTCGTGGTAGCTATTGATTCCATGTTGCTTCAGCTTGGCGGGATCGAAGTAGACATTCTCATTTCCGCTGTAGGCAAGCTGAAGGGGATTGCATTCCCAACCCTGGTTGATGGAGAGGTAGAGATCGGGGCGGTGCTTGCGCGCCAAGTCGAGCAGCCACTTGAGGTACTCGTAGCGCTTCTGACACGACCACTTGATCCAGACGTCCACCGTCTTCTGGTCGGAGTCGAGCATCGTCTGGATGTTCTCCAGCTCCACCGGAGTGGACTTGAACGCCACGCCGGTCTCCTTGCTGAAGTCGTCCAAGTTGCGCTTGGTGAAAAAGCTTTGAGCTGAAGCGACGACCGAGATGTCGCTGAATGACGAGTAGCCGGCCAGGGCCGCTATCGATTTGTTCAACGCTCTGGCGAGATGGGCCAGTTCCTCCTGAGTCGGGCTGAGGGGGACGCTCGAAGCGATCCGCCCATCGTGCGTTCCGGCGGCGGTCTCGAAGCTATCGAAATCTGATCCCTCGAACCCGAGCGAGACAAGCGACTGGGAGAAGATCTTTGCGCAAACGCCATGCTCCGCCGCGCTTTCGAAGAGCCAGCGCTGGGATTCCAGGCTGTTGGCGTGCCAGGTGCCCAGTGGCTCTGGACGGGAGCTGTGATACTGCATCCCGAAAAGCAGCTGCGTCGGCATCTGGTGATTGCAGAAAACGGAATTATACCCGGCCAACTTCGGGATCTGGCTCACCTGCCAGGGGCTGCCCGTAGATTCCGTGCCGACCGTGATATGCCTCCGTTTGCCGCCCGGAGGCAAAAGGGGGGCCAACTCTGGCAGCGCAGGCATCTTTTTGACACGGAAAATGCTGACGCTTTTCACCGCCAGCCCATCCGGCCGAGTTTTCTCAGTTGGAGCCAGCCCGATGGGGTGGTTGGAAAAGCAGAGCGAGATTTGGGTCTTCTTGCCGTATTCGCTCCTGTAGTTATAGAAATAGAAGAACGGTTCCTTCTTGAACTTTCCTTCGTAGGGAGGATTGCCGGTGTCGCAACCTCCGATGGGATTGGGCGCGTTCCATAAGTTGTAATCCACGATTTTCAACCCCGTCGGATCGAGTGCCACGGCGTGAAATTCTCCAAAACGTTCCTTGTCGTAGGCGTGCTCGACCACAATGACATACGGGGTTTCCGGCTCGAAGCGTGCTTTCTTCAAGTTGAAGCGGAAGTAGGTGGTGGCGTTCTTGTTAATAATCGCGCGGCAGTTCTGGCCGAGCACCTGAGTCAGCGGGACCTTGCCATTCTCAGGATCGTTCACAGAATCCAGCTGACCAAACTCAGCGGGCAGCTTCTTCTCCCCAGATTTCTTCCAGTTGAGGATCATCGGGTCGTTGGAAATGTCGTAAACCTCGTGCGGATCATTCGGATCGCCCAGGTTGACAGTCTCCAAAAGCTCCAAATCATCCATCTTGAAGGGGGCGACACCTTCGTCGCCTTGATTGGCCAGAGAGGGATACCAAGCGTAGTTTATCATCCCAGGCTGAACTCCGGCGAGGGGGCCGAGCGGCAGCGAGAGCGCAACCTCCAAATCCTTCCCTTCTGCAAAGAGATCAAAGCGGACGGAAGTCCCGTCGACCACCAGAAGCTTATCTGTCCCCTTAACCTTCAGCCCCAGCGGGCCGGCGGGGGTGTCAAAAGTTTTCCCTTCGCCGATAGACTCGACGAGCGTTCCGACTCCGCGGTCGAGATCGTTACCAAACAACTGCGGGGACCCGGACATCTCGAACCCCAATCTCGCCCCCTTGGGCAGACCGGACGCCTGGAACTCAAACTTGACCGTCTCCTTCAAACTCACCCCATAGACCGCAGCCACGCTCACCACGGTCTCCTTACCGTCGGGCAGGATGTATTTCAACTCATAGCGCAAGGTCTGCACACGCCCATCGATTTTGACTTGCACGGGATAGTCGCCTTTGGCTGCATAGAGGCGTTTCCCGTCTAGCTCCAGGAATGGCGACAAGTTGTTGAGAATACAAAACTCCGGTCGGTACCGACTGGCACCTTTACCGAAATAGTAGTTAAAGGGCACGAGTCCCTTCAGCATCCCCGGTTTGTCCGAGTCGTAATACGCCCAGTAGGCATCCGCCTGCCACACTGCGGGCCGGTTATCCAACTGTCGCTTTTCAAAGCGATGTAGAGCGATCTCCCGCACCGAGACAAAGTTATCATTCGCTCCGCTCTTCCCAGCCTTGAATCCGAGGTAGAACGTCTTCACTGTCGCAGGAGGAAAGTTGATGGTCGTCTGGTCGTGCGGGTAGATGGCCTTTTGGTTATCGACATCGATCCTCTTGTAGTTCCCCTCGGCATCCTGAATGCAGGCACCCCAACTCCCCTTTTCCGGAACATTGCTGCCCCAATAAACCACCGCGCGATCCACCAGGCAGTCTGGCTCAGACTTATCATACGTCACACCACAGAGGCATTTCCGGCCATCGCTGAGCCAATCCAGGCCATAGCCATCGACGAGAGGGGCGTCAGGTTTCTGCCCGCGCAAAAAAATCCCCCCGGCCGGATTCACCAGACCGAACGTCTTTCCGACGAGCTTGTATTCCCCGCCCGGGACAAAGCCGTAGTCAGCGGTTGAGAAAAAACGCCCGCTTTCCAGCTTGCTTATCAGATCTGGACCGGTGCTTTCCTTTGCGCCGAAATAGACCGCGCTGACATCGGAGAACGGCTGTCCTTGTTCGGCGGCGCGCCCGTTGAACGCCACGCCCACAACCATCACGGCCGACATAAACTTGAGGCATTTATTTATCATCATAACATTACGGTACTTAGTGCTGGGACTCCTAAACTGGCATTGGATTTGATTCATAGGTGGATAGGGGATAGCTGAAACTTTTCTTACTGGTCTGCCAAGAGCGCCTCGTTCAACGCAGTCCCCGAGTAGGGGATTTCTACGTCCTTGAATGTGTTATTGCGAATCAAGACGCCCTCGGGAGCGAGGAAGGGGATTGGCTGGTTGGCCTCGCTCGGTTCGGGATCGAAGTCGAAGAGCTGCCCGCTATCGGCGGGTTGTTGGAAGTTCATCTCCTGGTCGATGCGGATTCCTTTGCGTGAGTGGTTCAGATCGCAACCCTCGATCAGCACATCGGCAACGGCACCATGAATGCGAATAGAGCTGTTGTTATCAACCCGGTGCCTCCGAATGATCTGGAATCGACTGAGAGGAAGGCTTTTGGCACGCAGTTTTGATTCGCCGAGGATACCCTTAAGGACGTCGGGCGTGAGGAAGGCGCTCTGCCCTCCTCCTTCGATCGCGGAATAAGTGGTTTCCCACCCCCAAATGTTGAGGGTAGACTCGCCCCCGATCCAACGGTCAATTTGCGTGCAGCCGCCGCCCCAAGCGTTGCCGGTGACAACATGGTTGTCGAGGAATTGGTTGTACCAGCTCGGCTCAATCCAGACGAAGTTGGACTCCCGATTTTTGTTCAGTTTCCCAAGGCTATTGATGTTGCTCGCCCGGATGCTGCGATTGCCAGAGAGGATGCACTCGCAATTGGGAGGGTAAAGCTGAACAAGTGTCCCTGTGTCAATCGCCGTATTATTGATAATGAGGTGGCGTCCATTAAAGCCGCCGATGCTGATGAGAGAGGTCTCGTCCGGTGGCAGATCCCACTCGCGGTCGATCGTGATGGCGTTCCCTTCGTAGCTTTTCAGCCAGCGGTATTGCCCCGCCCCTGTGCCGTCAATGATAAAGACTCCCGTCGAGTGCATGTCTTTCATGCTGTAAGCGCTTTTCACGCTCAAGAAGGTCTCTCCCGCAAGCTCAAAGCTGTTAGCCTTGACTCCGCGCACCTTGCCAAAATAGGCGGTCCCATGTCCGTCCAAGGAGAGAGCTTCGTGGTCTCCGCCATAAAGATGGCTACTCGTATTGTTGGCATAGTATACGTGCTTGCAAATCGAGGCCCCCATGTGCATGCCGATGTTGTTTCCGCCCGGAAACATGCTGTTGCCGGTATTCTCGTTGTGTTCGAAGATCATCTCGCACGACCCGTTGAGCACGTGCATGTTGGCGGCTCGAATGGTATTATTGGCAATCAGGCTCCCTCGCCCGCCGCGCAGGTCAAAAGCCTGAGTCAGATGGAGGATGTCGCACCCTGTGACCTGATTGTTTTCACCCCAGAGAAGAATCGCAGGCCCAACTTTCCCCGAGCCCGGAGGAGAGAAAGCACGTCCGTGGTGCTTCCCGCCGTAGTTGTCCGTCATGTAAAAATAGTTCGCCCGGATCCGCACGTTGCGGATCCGCACATTGCTGGTGCCCGTAATGATGGTGCTGTGATGGCCCTGCGCGAAAATGCTCAAATCTTCGACAGCGAAATCGTTACTGCCATCGATGAGCGTGGGGAGTGCGTGATCCTGGTCCGGCCACCAGAGGGAAACCAAATCTGGAGAGGCCCCGCGAAGCGTGATGTTTTCGGGGATGAAAAGCCCAGATTTAATCCAGGTCCCCGAACGTAAAATCGCGTCTATCCGGTAGCGCCCCCGCGGAAAATACACAACGCCGCCACCGATGAGAGAAAGCCGTTCGATCGCTTGTACAATCGACAACGTGCAGTCGCGCATACCAGTCGGATCCGCCCCCAAATCGATCACATCGATGATCGCTTTCGGCGCTTCTTTAACAGCCAACAGTTCCAGCATCCCTGCGTCTCGGACGCCTTCTTTGCCGCCTTTTCCGTTGGAGACCACGACGTTGTATTTTCCCGGAACGAGGCCGACCGGAATTTTTGCTTTGAGACTGAAACCTGAGAACGACTCGATCTCAAGGGCGATCGGCTCTTTCGCGTGTTCTGATAGCAAGGAAACTGTCGCCAGGTTTTCAAAATCGAGGCATTTGCCAAGAATTCGCAGCCACCCGCCCTGGCGCGCGCGATCCACGCCTTCGTCCCCTTGTTTCCACCAAACATCAGGAGCGTTAATATAGACGGTCTTGGAAACCCGTTCGCCTTGCTTGACACGGCAAGCGTAGATTCCGGCCGGCCAGCCGGTCGGGACCACCGCCTTGAGTGACGTTTCTGTCGATTGCAATGGCTTGACCGCGGTCCATTCGGTCGCGCCTCTTCCCTTAACAACGCACAACTCGACGATCGCTCCCGGGGCAAAATTGCCACCGGCAATGACAAGCGTTTCGTTCGGGCTGACGGGGTCGGAATGCCAAAATATCGTTGGAGGGTTGTTGTTTTTCATGATGTTGAGTTTAATTAGGATTTAGGATATTTGCTCGTTCATTGCAGAAATCCTACCAGACACTGCCATCATTGCCATGGACAAGTCCCCCTCAAAGCATATCTTTTTTCGAGCATGAGCAACCTGACTTACCACCAAGAGTTGGAAGAGTTGGAGTTGATAAGGCATTCATAGAACTTAGGAAATGGGGCAGTGTTCGATTTTCAAAAAGGAGCTGAAGGCGGCCATCGCAGAGCAATGGTCGCCAAATATCAGAGCGCTGTGGTGGGTGCCGCCCAGATGGGAAAATTCTTCCAGGAATCGCGGCAGCGGGATCGCTGGGCGGATCCACCCTCTCACCCAGCGGTTGAGGTCCGGGTGCGTGCCGTCGGGCAGCACCTCGACCGGGGCGGTGATCAGGCGGAAGCTGTCGTCAGGACCGGGCGAGAGGTTGACGAACGTCGCCCGGCCGGGGCGCGGGGCACAGGCGAGCGTCGCCGGATTGAGTGCCGGGGTAAATGGAAACTCCTTTTCAAAAAGGATGGGTTGGGCAGATGTCTCGGCACAATTGATTTCTCCCATATGCGAAAGGAACAGGGATCGCCCGGCCCAGTCCGCACAAAAAATCTCGGTGAATGTCGTTGAGCCGAATCCCTGGAACAAGGCCCCGACCAGCGAGGCCGTGAGCACGTCTCCTTCGCCCGCGTAGCCGACCCCACGCGCCATGGCCTTGCAACATTCGAGGAATGGCACGGTGTTGACCGGTCCGGTGGATTCCTTGAACGCGAGAAAGTTGAGGCTGAAGGCACCAAAATTTCCTTGTTGAAGATAGTTGCGCAGACCAAGACCACCCCGGAGAGATCGTTCATGGACCGCCTTGTCACACTCCACGTGAAACCGTTTCGTGTCGGAAGCGATTTCCGCAGCGATCTCGGCTTCGTCCACCGCCGTGACGGCCTCCGTGAGATCGCTAGGCTCGATGTCTTGGACCGCGATTCCGAGAGAGCTGAGAAGCACGCTATCCGGCACAGCAAAATCGCCCATGCCCGGAAACACGCCGCCAATGCGCAGCGCGCGCATCGAGCGCAGGCACTTGGCTGCACGGGCGGCCCGAACCACTTCTACACAACGCGGGATCAAACCCGGGTCGTCCAGATGTCCGGCCACGACTTGATAGGGCTTCCCCCGTCGGCGCAACACCGACGCCAGATCCTGCACGCCGTGGATTCCGTGATTTAGCAGAAGGCGCATCGGATCGACCTCCCGTCCGAAATCCCAATCCGGCGAGGTGTCGAGCATGACCAGCGGCAGAGTGGTTCCAGCAAGCACGTCGGCGGCTTCGAGAGAGGGCGAGTAGGCCAGGTGCAGGGTGATGACCGCGTCCACGCCTGCGGCCTCAAACTGCGCGATCGCACGGGCAAAATCCGGATGCGTCCGGGCGGTGGGTGCGACGAGCACATCGAGCCCGCCGGTCTTCAGCGCGGTTTCGACACGATGCACGAATGGTTCGACCTGCTCGGCAAGGTCCGGCAATACCTCGTCGTAAAACTTCACGTAGAGCGGGAGCAACCCGGCTTTGAGCGCTGTCATTTTGGTTGATCCTGTTTGATGGCGTAGGGTTTTCCGGCGGGAACGTGACCGCAGAGGCGGTCGAAAACCTCAAGGTAGAGCGCCCTCGCATCGGCCAGATCCGCCTCGTGGTCGTTGTAGGGGCCGGCCACCGGGATGCCATCCGGGAGCTGTAGCAGGGTGGCCGCCTCGTGGGTCAGCGGATGAGTTTCATGGCCGTTTCTGAGCGGTGCAAAGAGATCGGCAGAGAGCCCGAGTTTTGCTGCCGGCCTGCCGGTGAGGCGCTGGCGGCGGGCGTCGTAGCACCCGGATTGCAGCGCGTGGCAGGCTTCCTGTCGCCAGCGGCCGGTGAGCGCGAAATAGACATGCTTGCCGGCCCCGATGCAGAGCGGGTTTCCGGCGAAAAGGTCCGGCCATTGGTCCCGGATCCAAAGTGCGCGGGCGAGCCCCATCCCCGGCTCGTCGCGCAGCGAAAACGACCGCCACCAGCGGGCCGGGACGGTTTTGGCAATCTCGTGAAAATGCCCGAACGCGCGGGTGTCGTTCCAAAGAAACATCGGAGTGAGGGGGCCTCCGGTCGTGCGGTTGACCAGGATCCTGCTGCCGCCCTGGGCGGCTAGCCCGATCCCGCGCAGCGAAGCCCACCGCTCGCCAAGCTGGTGGCGGAGCGATCCGGCGGCGGCGCAGAGGGCCTGGACAATCGCGGCGGGATCCTGCTCGCGGCGCCCGGTCTCATCCACATCGAGCGGGAGCCGCTGGTCGGTCTGCGCGAGCAGGCGTCCGCCCCGCGCGTCAAACGCAGCGGCCTTCAGAGCGGTCGAGCCGATGTCGATGCCGAGATACATTTTAGGAGCCGAAGGGGTTGGGGTCGCAGTTATTCAGTCCCGCGCGCAGGAAGGCATACTCCTGCGGCTTCTTCACTTTGATGGCCATTTGAATGGAGCGTCAGAGTCCGCATTCCTTGAGAGCGGCATCGGGCATCACTCCGTTGTTGATGACGGCGTTTAAGGCTTCGATCAAGCGGACGGGATCCTTTGCCATGAAGATATTGCGCCCGAAGATGATCCCCCGCGCGCCGGCGTTGACGGAATCCGCAGCCTTCTTCAACACCTCCAGGTCGGTGTGGAGCTTGTCCGCGCCAATGGTGAAGACGGGAACCGGCGTGTTCTCGATAACTTCTGAGAATTTTGGCCCGGTATAGAAGGTCTTGATCAGGTCTGCACCCATCTCGGCCATGATGCGGGAAATGCGTTTGACCTTGGCGTGGACTTCGTCGGCGGTCTTTTCCTGATGTTCGACCACATAGCACTCGCCGATCAAAGGAATGCCGAGGCGTTCCTTCTGGCGCACCACTTCGGTGAAAATCTCAACATTGCGGGTTTCCCGGGCACGGTCGTCCTTTTCCTCGAGGAAAAGCGAACAGATGACGGCGCCTGCGCCCGCGCACACGGCTTCTTCCACGGTCGTGGCGATGGTGGTGAACCCTTCGCGGTATTCGAGGGGGTAGTAGAAAGAAGCCGACCAATTGATGCGCACCACAGGCACCGGAGCCGGGGCGGTCGCAAAGAGCGGCCAGTTCCTCTCCAGCATGAACCGGGGAAGGAGCAGGGCGTCCGTCGTGCGACAGTTTTGGATGGCGGTCTCCACCTTTTCCAAGCCAGGCTGATCGCCATATTCCACGACATGATCGACGGCCGAGATGACGAGATTTTTTTTGCCTCTAAAAAGCTGGGCGAGCCTGAGTGCGATGCCGGGGTGTCTTGTGTTCATATTGTTTTTGTATGGCTAACTCCCGATGAGCTTTTGCCAGACCGAAACCCTGAAGGATCCCGGCAGCGAGTGAGCTCATCACAGGGAGAGATTGCGATGATCGGGACGAAAAGGGAATGGACACCGCTCGATTAAAACCTGTATTATTTCAACCATGCCTTGGCTGCCATACCATCACGACTGGAAGCCTGCTTTCCAAGGCGGCTTTGGCTGGAGGCTGCATTGGTTCGGGCGCTACGGCGGCCACCCCTCATGGTCGATTCCCGAGTCGCGGTTGGCTCCTGATATGATCTCGTTTTTTTTCGCGGAAAAAAACCCCTGCTCGGTGCGCGTCAACGGGCGGAAATTCGTCATGGAGGCCGGCGACATGCTGGTGGTGACGAGCGCGGACGAGTTTTCGTTTGCACATGATCCCGCACGTCCGAACGTCCATCTCAGCGCATCCCTCGCCCTGTCGCAGCCCGGAGTGGCAAACGTTCTCCTGCGGCACACCTATCCCCGCCGCAGCACGATGCCTGATCCGGCGCGATACATTGCGGAATTCGAGCGCGTGCTGGCCGCCATGTCCGGCACGACGGCGTTCCGCGATCTGGCGATTGCCGGGGCGCTATCCCAATGGCTCGCTTACCTGCTCGACGTGCTTCGCCCGCACATGGGGGCGGGCGCTTTGGATCGAGGCGTCAAGGATCGCCTGCTCACATCGCAGGCATGGGCGAATGCCCGCCTTGGCGGGGTCATCACCCTCGCCGAATGGGCGGCATCCGTGAAAATGAACCCGGTTTACTTCGGTCGCATCTTCAAACGGGAGACCGGTCTCAAACCGATGGAATGGCTCGGGCAGCGCCGTTTGGAGATGGCCGCCCAATGCCTCAGCGGCACTTCCAAATCCATCGCCGCGATCGCGGGCGATTGCGGCTACTCCTGCCCGTATTATTTCTCCCGCCAATTCCGCCACCACTACGGGCTCGCCCCCAGCCTCTATCGCCAAATCTCGTTCGGGAGAAAATCCGGGGAACTCGCAAAGGAATTGCGTGCGCGCGATCCCGGCCGATACAGTCCCGCGAAATGACAACTGATTCTCGCACCGAACCGACCGCAGCAGAAATCCCCTACCGGAAAGTCCGCATGATCCGCAGAAATCTCGACGGCATCCCGCAGTTCGGATGGCCGGAAGGTTTTTGCTCCCGCCGGTTTGCCGACGGCGACATGGATGTCTGGGTGAGCACGATATCGACCGACCGACACGTTCAGGCCGACCGCGCGCTTTTTGTCAGGGAATTCGGAGAGGACAGTCGCCGGATCGCGGAGCGGATGTTCTTTGTGGTGTCGCCGGACGGGAAAGTCGTCGGCACAGCGACCGCTTGGGAAGACCGGGATGATCACGGCGTGACCGTCGGGCGGGTGCATTGGGTATTTCTCCTGCCGGAGTATCACGGCCGGGGGCTGGCAAAACCCCT